>ENA-OPYT01000056-OPYT01000056.1-human-gut-metagenome-genome-assembly--contig:-NODE-56-length-33345-cov-3.451653_pt1 | contig 33345 bp, 28 predicted proteins | sample MGYA00242636_ERZ504480 | MGnify/ENA primary metagenome ERZ504480 (study PRJEB26092, sample SAMD00036228) | human gut metagenome | host: Homo sapiens | study: EMG produced TPA metagenomics assembly of...
CTTTCTGATGGTCAAGATGATGAATAAGCTGATGAAGAAAAAAACAGGAAGCTGCGCCGACACCGGCACCGGACGCCAGAACCGTCCAAGGAAGAGTTGTTGCTCACGGAAATTAGGGACCTGCTCCGGGAGCAAAAAAAATAATCCGTCCGAAAACGGATCCCTTGCGCAAAGTCCGACTCCGATCAAGAGTCGGACTTTCTGTTACGCGTATAGATCTGGGTAACGTACACCGTAAAAATCGGAAACATCATCATCCCCAACGTAGGTAGCAATACCGTCAGTATCTTACCGATGGCTGTTACGGCAAAGATGTTGGCACCGACGGTCGTGAGATTCATGCTGGCCCACCAGATCGCATCGCCGAAATCGTGCAGAGCCGGATTGACTTCAATCTCGTAGTCGTAAAAGATCAAAGCGGCAAAATAGGTGAACACCAACATCGACAGGACGTAGGTGGTAAGCAGTCGCGTAACCCGGTTGTTGATGATCCAGGTGAAAAGCACGTACAGCCCCAGCAATGCCCGCAAGAGCGGTACGAGCCCCATCAACATCGCCTCCGCATGCGTAAGTTCGACCCCCATCCAATCAACGATATTCAGATACGGAACAGAAAGGAGGAAAAAATAGAGATTACGGAAGAAAAAACGCCAGCGGTGATCGGCCATCAGCATCCGGACAAAGAAATCGGCCAGGAAAATCACGCAAACGACCCCTTGCAACAACAGGTAATCCGTCGAATAATGCCGCGGGTCCCCCAGGAGAATCTCCCACGAAACGGCCACGAGCAGAGATGCTCCGGCCAGGAGGGACAAGACATTGAGTATCTTGAGCGGCAGAGGTTGAAAGTCGGAAGTCTTCGCTTGCACCATATACGATTCTCATTTTACTTCCCTTTACCCGTCAAAATCAATGCCATACGATTCAACATGCATTTTCAGGACATATTTTTCGGAGAAAGATTTGGTCCGTTCAACTTTTTGGTTTATATTTGCACTCGCTTTGAAACGGAAAGCTATGGCGAGATAGCTCAGCTGGTTAGAGCGCATGATTCATAATCATGAGGTCGAGAGTTCAAGTCTCTCTCTCGCTACAAACGATGAAGAAACCCCACAGTCAGGCAACTCTTGAAGAGTTGCCTGACTTTCTTTTTACCAAGTGAAAGCCTGACAAGTCAAAAATTCCAATTGCAGCGAGCCGTTCAAAAAATTCCCACTTCGAACACAAAAATAAGCGCAGAAGACACAACTTTACAATTTTTGTCCCCTTGTACTTCACCCTATCGCTCCGATTTAGGTACGAGCAAAATCACATCCAGCACATCGCCCGGAGCCGCAGCCTGGTAACGCCACACGAGCCGCCCCGCCTGCTCCTGCACGACCTCGCCGATCGGCTGCCACCGGTTTTCCTCGCGTGCGAATTTCTTATCCAGCGGTCCGGGAATCCACTTGAACACTTCATACCGACCTTCGGCCACATCGGGAAAAACGAACGATACGGAGGCCCCTTTCCGCTCCGCGACCAGATAGGAACCGCCGAAAAACTGACGGTCCTTCGCCGTGCGGCGCAACCATTTGCCCCGCCCCTTCATCCGCTCCGAATCAGCCTGCCGTCGCTCGCTGCCGCCCAAATCGAGCAGGTCGCTCAAGGCCAACAGCGACGCATGTGCCAATTCAGCCAAACTCTCCCGGGAAACCCATTCCCCTGCCGGATCGTTATTATAATAAGTATAGGGCGTTTCGAACGTCACGGCCAGCGTTTTCTCGCCGAAGCGCTGCCAGAACCAACCCTCGGCATACCGGGGAGCAGCTTCCGAAAAACGCTGGTCGATGGGACGGTAATACGGCGTATGGGCGACCGTCAGGGCCGACAGCAGCATCTTGCGTCGATACATTTTTGCAGAGGTCGATTTCGCCGTATGAATCCAGTACGTCACGAACGGCGCACTCTGGGAGTGAAGATTCAACGCTACGTCGAAAGGACGCTCTGTCGAAAGACTGTCGATCGTGCGTTTCAGGACCCTCACTTCAGGCTGTGTCAGGGAGTCGGGCCGATCCCAGTTGATTTCAAGATTGACACCTTGCGCCGTGGAACGGGAATAACCGCCCCGAACACCGTCAGGATTGGTCTCGGGAACCACGTAGAAAACCGTGCGGCGCAAAATCTCCCGCGAAAGAGGCGCATCGGAAAGCAGTTCGTCGATCATTGCCTCGAGATACCATGCAGCAGGTGCTTCGCTGGTATGCACACGGGAGTGAATCCACACCCGGCGCTTGAGGCTGTCCGGAACAGTGGCATCCGTGAGGATCAGCATTTCGATCGGACGTCCTTCTCCGCTCCGGCCGATCCGCTGACGTCGCACGAAAGGCGAACATGCCCACTCGTCGGCTTTGGCTTTATGTCGGGCATGACTGTAAGGCAGGAAATAAGCGACATAAACCGTGTCGTGCAGGAAATATTTATAGACTGTCTGCGGCAGCGAACATTCACCTGCATCGAAGCGCAGGTATTCCTCCCCGTCGTACGAATAAAACGGCCGCACCATCTCGGTATTGGGAATACGCAGAAACATCAGCTTTCCCTTCACCCCTTCCAGGCGAAAATGGAACCAGCGGCTGCTGGGCAGAAGGGCCGTATCGACGGGATTGAGTGGGTCGATGCGCGACCGTATTCCGAAGCTCATCACCTCCAGCGAATTTTTCGCGGCATGAAGCATCCGCACCGAATCGATCCGGCGGACCGACCCGATGCTGCCCGTATCGAAATCGGCAGAGATGGTTACCTGCGCCGCAACATTTCCCCAAACGCCCGGTAGTGCGACGGCCAATAGGACAATTTTTATCCACAACGCCTTCATAAACGAAAATTTATGATTTCGGCTCCGAGCCGGGAGCGCCCGTTTCACAACAGCATTTTCCGCAACTCATCGCAGCTCCGCTGCGCTTCGCGGTGACGGAACAGAAAAGTCGAAATACCGAATGTACGGGCGGCTTCGAGATTCACCGGACGGTCGTCGATAAAAAGGGTTTCGGCCGGATCGAGCGAATAACGATCGAGCAGACGACGGTAGATCTCCGGCTCGGGCTTCACGACCTGCTCTTCGCAGGAGATGACCTCCCCGTCGAAACAGCGGTAAACCGGCATCTTGCGCAGGAAGTCGATGAACTCCCGCGACATGTTCGACAGCACATATAACTTATAACCGACCCGTTTCAGGTCGCCGACCAACGCACGGGTTTCGACGATCTCCTCCTGCCGGTCGATCGCATCCCGAATAAAACGGGCCGTGACCCGCTCATCGCACGCCTTTTCCCGGCTCAATATACGGACGACCTCATCGAGCGTAAGGGTGCCCCGGTCGTAATCCACCCAAAATTCCGGCATTTTCTCCGCATGGATGAACGCGAAGAACTCCATAAATTCCGGCTCCCACTTACGTGGATCGCGCCCGAAAACCACACCTCCCAGATCAAATACGATATTTTTCATACGGCAAAGATAGTGAAAGGTGAGTGCAATCGTGCGGGCTTGCACGCAAAGATTGCCGAACCGCCTCCTATCTTCTGCAAAGATAGTGAAAACCGAGAGAAAACGGGAACTTGTTTACAGTTTTCCGAGGCGCAACCTACGTAAAAATCGTACAAGGCACGGGCAAATTAAAATATCGCTTCCGAACAAAACAACCTTTTCATCTAATTTTTTAGTAGATTTATTTGCACATCTAAAATTTTCAGTACTAAATTTGTAGTAAACCAATAAAAATCACAATGAAAACAGACAATAACCACCCTCAAAAAACTGACACGCAGGCGAAGAAGAGGTCATGCAGATCCTCTGGCAACTGGGCGCAGGTTCCATCAATGATCTCATCGCCGCAATGCAGGAGCCCAAACCGAAATATACGACCATCGCCACTTTCGTCAAAATACTCGAGAACAAAGGCTACGTCGGACGTACGGAACGGGGCAAAAGTTACGAATACTACCCGCTCGTTCCCAAAGAAGAGTACGCCAAGACGGTTGTTTCTTCGATATTGAACTCCTACTTCGACGGGTCGTTGGCCCAAATGGTTTCTTTCTTCTCCCGGCGAGAAGACCTTTCGATACAAGAAACCGAACAAATCCTCGCCATCATCCGGCAAGCCCGACATAAAACCGACAAGTCATGAAAGAGATCGTCCGATACATCCTCGAAACAGTCGTTTGCAGCGGCATACTGTACGGCGCATACCTGCTGTTTCTGCGCAATTGCACGGGGTACCTCGCAGCACGGCTCTGCCTCACGGGGTCGCTCCTCGCGGCGGCTCTCATTCCCTTGCTCCGAATTCCGGTCTGGCCGGGCAAGGTGATTTACGCCACCGCAGGCACTCCCGCCAAAACCACCTTCACCGCCCCCTCCGTTTCCGCCGCCGCGTTCGATTACGAGGCAGCGATATGGATCGTGTACGGTTGCGGAGTACTTCTTCTACTCTCTTCCATGTTCCGGCAAGCGCTTCTGATCCGACGCCTGCGACGACACAGTACACAGGAACGAATCGGACGTATCGTATTGGTACGCCCTACTGCTCAAATCGCATCGTTCTCCTTCTTCCGCACGATTTATATCAGCCGCTCCGTCGCAGAAAAAGACATTGCGGCGATCTTCGCCCACGAAAAGAGTCACGTCATCCACCGCCATTCGCTCGAACGGATCGTTATGGAGAGCCTGAAAGCCCTGCTGTGGTGGAATCCTTTCGCGTGGCTCGCAGCACGCGCACTTACCGAAGTGGAAGAGTTCGAAGCCGACCGCGACGTACTCGCCGAGGGGCACGACACAGGAAATTATCTGAAAACCATCTTCACGCAGCAGTTCGGTTACAGTCCGGACGTAGCCGACAGTCTGTCCAATTCATTAACCAATTCATTAACAAAAAAACGAATCCAAATGATGACAACGCCTATGAAGAGCAGATACGCTCTGCTCCGCCTGATCGCAATGCTCCCCATCGTCACCGGCCTGCTGGCAGCTTTCGGATTCACCTCCAAAGCGGCAGAAATCCGCATCCAGGACAAATTGCCGTCAGCTTACACCCCGACCGACCCGCCAGCGGAAACCGCCAAAAAAACCGCCTCCCCGGAAAACGAAGACTACGACCTACTGCTGGTAGTCGATGGGGAAGTCACCGATTTCAAGACGGATCCCGTCACCGGCCTGCGCTCTCTTACACTTCCCAGTGGTACCTATAGCATCGTAGGAACAGAGGATCTCACGCCCAAAATGCGCGAGAAATACGCCGCCTATCTCCCCGGAAAGGCCGCCGTCCTTTTTTTACAAAAAAGACACGACAGGGAAAGCTTCGAAAGTCCAAATACGGGATGAAACCGCTTACTCCCAGACCGCCGTCTGCAATGCCACGCTCGCACTCGAACAGACAGAGCAGATGCCCTCATTCCAGAGCGGAGATATGAAGGCTTTCCACAACTGGGTAAACAGTCAGATCCGTTATCCGGCGGAGGCTTTCAAAAATAACCTCGGCGGGAAAGTCGTAGCACAATTCACTGTCGATCAAGCCGGCAGCGTCGGCGACATAAAGATTTTGCAGTCCCCGGATAAATGCTTCAGCGATGAAGTGACCCGGATACTGGAATCCTCGCCGAAATGGACACCGGGCCGCGACGAAAAAGGTGACGCCGTAAAGGTCAGTCTCGTCATTCCCGTCGATTTCCGAATGACCGCAGAAAAGCCTTCGGGAAATTTAACAGGACTCTTTACAACCCCCGCAGGACAAGAATCCCTGAATTGGCCGGGAATTTTCCGATCCATACCCTTGTCAAGCAGCTTCTACCGACAAAAAATGAGGTTACGGTTTACACCGTAACCCTCTTTTTACATCAGAATATAGACCTCTATCAGCTGCCGAAATTATCGTAAATGAATATTCTCGGAGGGCACGCCCAGGCTGTCGAGCATCTTCACCACCGACGAAATCATCATCGGAGGACCGCACATGAGGTAAATATTGTCCTCGGGAGCCTGATGGTTCTTCAGGTAATTCTCATACAGCACGTTGTGCACGAATCCGGGCGTATATTTCACTCCGGCGGCATCCGCCTGGGGATCCGGACGGTCGAGCGCCAGATGGAACTTGAAATTCGGGAACTCCCGCTGGATTTCGAGGAACTCATCCATATACGGCACCTCCTTGAGCGCGCGGGCGCCGTACCAGAACGATACGGGACGCGAAGTCTTCTCGGTCTTGAACAGGTGCATGATGTGGCTGCGCATCGGTGCCATACCTGCACCGCCGCCGATGAATACCAGCTCCTGCGTCGCGGGCAGGTTGTCAGGCAGGAAGAACTCGCCGTAAGGACCCGAAATCGTCACCTTGTCGCCCGGCTTGCGGGAGAAGATGTACGACGAGCAGATACCGGGATTCACCTTGGCGAAGGTACCCGTAGCCCGGTCGAACGGAGGCGTGGCGATACGGATGTTGAGCATGATAATATTGCCCTCGGCCGGATGGTTGGCCATCGAATAGGCCCGGAACGTAGGTTCGGGATTCTTGGTCACCAGATCCCACATCTTCATCTTGTCCCAATCCTCGCGGTAAGGCTCTTCGATGTCCATGTCGGAGAATTTGATGGCATCGTACTTCGGAATGTCGATCTGGATATAGCCGCCGCTGCGGAACTTGAGGTTCTCGCCTTCGGGCAATTTCACCACGAACTCCTTGAGGAAGGTCGAGATATTGCGGTTCGAGATCACTTCACACTCCCACTTCTTGACGCCCAGCACCGACTCCGGCACGTGGATCTTGAGATTTTCCTTAACTTTCACCTGACAGCCCAAGCGCCAGTGCTCCTTGGCCATCTTGCGGTTGATAAAGCCCGTTTCGGTCGGCAGCAGTTCGCCGCCGCCCTCCAGCACCTGACATTTGCACATGCCGCACGAACCGCCGCCGCCGCATGCCGACGGCAGGAACACGTTGTTGTTGGCCAGCGTCGAAAGCAGCGTGCCGCCGCTCTCGGCGATGAGCACTTTCTCCCCGCCGTTGATGTCGATGGTGACATCGCCCGAGGTGGTCAGTTTCGCCTTCGCAAAGAGAAGCAACCCCACGAGTGCCAGGGTTATCACCAGAAAGGCAACGATCGCTATGATAATTGTTAACGTCATCTTTTTATCTCTTTTAAAGGATTACAACTTGATACCCGAGAAGATCATGAACGCGATACCCATCAAACCCGTGATGATGAATGCGATACCGGGACCCCGGAGTGCAGCGGGAATCTGCGAGTAGGTCGTCTTCTCGCGAATGGCGGCCATCATCACGATCGCCAGCCACCAGCCCAGACCGGAACCCAGACCATAGACGATCGACTGCCAGAGCGAAGTGATCTCCAGCGCATCGACCTTTTGCTGCATGAAGAGCGAACCGCCCAGAATGGCGCAGTTCACGGCGATCAGCGGCAGGAAGATACCCAACTGATTATAAAGCGTCGGCGAGAATTTCTCGACGGCCATCTCCACGAGCTGCACGAAAGCGGCGATCGTGGCGATAAAGACGATGAAAGTCAAAAAGCTCAAATCGACTCCCGGGACCAATACATCGGCTTTGAGGACGTATTCGTACAAAAGGTAGTTCAGAGGCACGGTCATCACCATCACGAACGTAACGGCCAGACCCAGGCCGAGGGCCGTCTTGACGCTCTTCGATACGGCGATGTAGGAACACATGCCGAAGAAGAAGGCGAAGACCATGTTGTCGATAAAGATCGACCGGATAAAGATATTCAATGATTCCATACGTTACCCTCCTATTTTTCCTCGTAAATCCTTATTGCGCGAACGGTGCCGACCCAGATGATGCAGCCCACGATGATCAGCGCCATCGGCGGGAAGAGCATCAGCCCGTTGTTGTAGTACCAGCCGCCCTCGGCCGCATACCAGCTCTCGGGAACGATACGGAAACCCATCAGGGTGCCCGAGCCGAAAAGCTCGCGGAAGAAAGCCACGATCACCAGGATCAGGCCGTACCCCAGGCCGTTGCCGATACCGTCGAGCAGCGACGCCCACGGTTTGTTGGCCAGTGCAAAAGCCTCGATACGTCCCATGACGATACAGTTGGTGATGATAAGGCCGACATAGACCGACAACTGCTTCGACACCTCGTAGACATAGGCTTTGAGCACCTGGTCGACCAGGATTACCAGCGCGGCGATGACCACCAGCTGCACGATGATGCGGATGCGCGAAGGCACGCCGTTGCGCAGCAGCGACATCACCAGATTCGAGAAACCCGTGACGACGGTCACCGAAAGCGCCATGACGATAGCGGGCTTGAGCTGCACGGTGACGGCCAGCGCCGAACAGATACCCAGGATCTGCACGATGACCGGGTTGTTCGCGGAGAACGGCCCCGTCAGGAACTTCCTGTTCTTAGCCGAAAACAAAGGCTCTTTTTCTTGCTTACTCATTGTTTTCTACGTTTTCTTGGTTAGACTCTTCCCGCACGGGGGCAAATACGATCGCCTCGATTGCGGCCTTGCGCTTGGCTTCGAGCAACGGCAGGTAGTGGTGCAGGCTGTTGTAAAGCATCGCCGTCACGCCGTCCGAAGTCTTCGTACCGCCCGAAATGGCGTCCACTTCGTGCTCGGGATCCTGTGCGCCGCCCTTACGCAGCTTCACGGAAACGAACTCGTCGCCCCTTGAAGATTTTTCCTTGCCGACGAACAGCGCCTGGTATTTCGGCGTGGCGATCTCGGCACCCAGGCCCGGGGTCTCGCCCTTGTGGGCCATGATGATACCGGCCATCGTGTCCATATCCTTTTCGAGCGCCACATACCCCCAGATATCGCCCCAAAGACCCATACCGATCAGCGGAATGACGACGCGACCGTCTTCGGTCTGAAACAGAATAAGACGCTTGGCATCGTAATTATCGCGGATATTCTGGTTGGTGGCGAGCATCGCGAAGACCTCCTTGGAGGGAGTTTCGGTTTTCACGCCGTCGGCATCGAGGACGAAGGATTTGACCTGGTTGTCGAAATCGGCCAGCGCCCGGTCGAACTCCTGCGGATTTTCGTCGGGGCTGTACCCGAGCGACTGGAGAATATTGCTCTTCTTCTCCTGCAACTCGTTCTCCGCCTGACGCTTTTGCAACGAGAGCGAAGCCACGGCCAGCAGAGTCGCCACGATGACGACCATGACCGTAGAATAGACGATGATATAAGTGTTGCTGTTGGGATTGTGCATCCAGCCCTTTTTCTGGCCGGACCGATCCTCCGTAAATGCCGACGAGGAAGCCTGGCAGACGGGGCAGGTATCGGGTGCGGAGTTACCTTCGTGGACATGTCCGCAAATGCTGCATACGAATTTTTTCTTTGCCATATCTCCCCTATTTTGCTAATTTAACACGTTTCTTCCGGCGCGAGATGCTGGACTCGACCACGCAGTAGTCCACCAGCGGAGCCAATGCGTTCATGAAGAGGATCGCAAGCATCATACCTTCGGGATAAGCCGGATTGACCACACGGATCAACACGGCGAGCGCACCGGTGAGGAATCCGACGATATACTGGCCCGTACGGGTCTGGGGCCGACGTGACGGGATCGGTGGCCATGAACAGGCGCCGAAAGCGAAACCGCCGACGATCAGATGCTCCCAAGCGGGGGTAGGTCGTCACGCCGAGCGCCTGGAAAAAGTATCCCATTGCCAAGCCGCCGATAAAGACGAACGACATCGTGCGCCACGAAGCGACGCCCGTAAAGAGCAGAATCGCTGCGCCGATAAGAATCGCCAGCGTCGAGGTTTCGCCCACGCAGCCGGGAATGAATCCCAGGAAAGCGTCCGCCGTCGAATAACTCATCGTACCACTCGTAGCGAGTTGTTCGAGGGCCGTAGCACCCGAGACAGCGTCGTCGGCGAACCAGACCTTCTCACCCGAAATAAAGGGCGTGTAGGCGAAAAACACGAATGCACGCGCCACCAGCGCGGGATTGAAGACATTCATACCCGTACCGCCGAAGACCTCCTTGCCGAAGATGACGGCGAAAGCCGTACCCAGCGCGATCATCCAGAGCGGCGTACCGACCGGCATAATCATCGGGATCAGCAGACCCGACACGAGGAAACCTTCATTGACTTCGTGTCCGCGCTTTTGGGCGAAAAAGAACTCGATGCCCAGACCGACCACATAGGAAACCACGATCATCGGCAGCACCTTGAGGAAACCGAACCAAAAGGCTGCCCAGCCGGTCATGCCCACCTGGTAGCCCGTATTGTACATACCGAACAACAAGGCCGGCATCAGCGCCACGACCACCACGATCATCGTACGCTTCATATCGTTGCAATCGCGGATATGGGCTCCTCTGCTCGTGGTCGTATTCGGCACGAAAAGGAACGTTTCGAACGCATCGAAAGTCGATGCGAGGAACGAAAGCTTGCCGCCTTCGGAGAAGGTCGGCTTGATTTTATCTACGAATTTTCTTAAACCTCCCATCGTTATGCCTCCTTGATCATTAAGTTAATACCGTCCCGGATGATCTGCTGCATCTCGATCTTCGAGGGATCGACAAATTCGCAGAGCGCGAAATCCTCCTCGACGACCTCGTAGATGCCGAGGTTCTCCATCTTGTCGATGTCGCCCGCAAGAATCGCCTTGAGCAGGTAGGTGGGATAGATGTCCATCGGCAGGTACTTATCGTACAGTCCCGTCACCACAAACGGGCGCTCGCCGCCGTTGAGATTGGTATCCAGGTCGTAAACCTTCTTCGGGCAGAGCCATGAGAAATAGGCCCTGGAAACCGAAAACTTATTCAGACGGGGCATCGCCCAACCCAGCAATTCATAGTGGTTGCCTTCGGGAATTACCGTCACCATATTGGCGTAAAAACCGATGAAACCGTCGGCCGGGGTCTTGCGTCCCGTAAGCACGTTGCCCGAAATGATGCGGGGATTGTGGGCCGTGGGCTTCAGGTTGTCCTTGAGCACCGAAGCCACCGGAGCACCGTCGATAAGCCGGTAGTACTGGGGATTTTTCACCTCGGAGCCTGCGACCGCGATGACTTTGGTTCTATCGACGCGCCCTTCGTTCAGCAGGCGGCCGATGATGGCCAGATCCTGAATATTCACCGTCCATACCCGCTCGTCCTTGTTGATCGGATCGACGTGATGAATCTGAACGCCTACATTACCTACCGGATGCTTGCCTGCAAACGTGTGGATTTCGGCCCCTTTCAAAGATGCCATTTCGCCCTCCGCACCGGCACGCACGCCCAGATGGACCTTGCCCGAAGTGAGCTTGCGCATCGCTTCGATACCCGTTTCGAGGTTCCGCTTCTCACCGGCCAGCACGAAATTGTAATCCGGAGCCAGCGGTGCGGAATCGAACGTCGAAACGAAAACGGCCTTCGGTGTGTCGCTCGGATCGGCGATGATACCGTAAGGCCGCTGGATAATCATGGGCCAAAGCCCGGACTTGAGCAAAAGATCGATAATCTCTTCGCGGGAAGCGGTTTGCACATTCAGCTTGGCAAACTCTTCGTACGTCTGGGTCGCATCGGCCTGAACCGTCACGTTGAGAATGCAACGCTTCTCACCGCGATTGATCGCCGAAACCGTACCGCTGACGGGCGAGGTGAAAACCACCCTTTCGTTGTACTTGTTGAAGAACAACGGGGTACCCGCCTTGACCCGGTCGCCGGCTTTCACCAGCAACTTGGGCGTCACACCCTCGAAATCGAGAGGCGACACAGCGTACTCGGGAGCGAGCGGCAATTTGACCAGCTTCTCCACGGCCTTACCCTGAAGATTGATGTCGAGACCTTTGCGTAATGTAATGATTTTTCCGACATGGTTAATAAATGGTTGTTTTACAGATAATTATTTTGCATTGAGTTTTCCAGGCAATGTTTGTTAGCGCAATAACACACTAAATCGCGTGCGAAGATACGATTTTTTCCGATACGAACTGCAAAGAGCGGCCTGATTTTTTTAATCGACTGAAAAATCATAACTTTGTCTTTTCAGAGCGATCCGCATTATGAAATGCAGCATAGTCGATATCCACACGCACCGTCCCACCGGCAAGGCTTTGGAGCCCTCTTTCGCAGGGATTCATCCCTGGCAGGCGGAAACACGGCGAATCGAAGAGATCGTCCCCCGGTTCGGCGAAGTCGATCTGGTCGGCGAGATCGGCCTGGACTATGCCGGCACGGTCGGCCGGGAGGCCCAGCTCCGGATTTTCCGCGAACAGCTCGACTGGGCCGAACGGCTCGGCAAACCGGTCGTGCTGCACTGCGTGAAGGCCTTCGAAGCGGTCATGCGCGAACTGGCTCCCCATGCGCTGCGGGCGGTGATCTTCCACGGCTTCATCGGATCGCCCCAGCAGGCGGCCGAAGCCGTAAAAAGAGGCTACTACCTCTCCTTCGGGGAGCGGACGTTCCGCTCACCCCGCACGGTCGAAGCCCTGCGGCGCACGCCGGTCGAAAACCTCTTCGCCGAAACGGACGAAAGCGACGTGCCGATCGAGGAGATTTACCGCCGAATCGCCCAAGCGAAAGACCTCGACCCTGAACTGTTGAAATGCGCGATATACCGCAATTACAGAGAGATATTCGAACGATGACTGACAACTGGCTCGAAAGAACGGAGCTCCTGCTGGGAGCGGAAAAACTCGAAAAACTGCGTGCGGCCCACGTGCTGGTCGTAGGATTGGGCGGCGTGGGCGCCTATGCCGCCGAGATGATCGTCCGGGCAGGCGTGGGGCGCATGACCGTCGCCGATGCCGACACGGTCAATCCGACCAATATCAACCGCCAGCTGGTGGCCCTCCACTCGACCGTCGGACGGCCCAAAGCCGAGGTGCTGGCCGAGCGGCTGCGGGACATCAACCCGACACTCGAACTCCACGTAGTCGATAAATACATCAAGGACGAAGAAACCGACCTGTTGCTCGACTCGGCACGGTTCGACTACGCGGTCGATGCGATCGACACCCTCTCGCCCAAGCTGGCGCTGATCCTGGGGGCGCTGAAACGCGGCATTCCCCTGGTCAGCTCGATGGGCGCCGGAGCCAAAACCGACCCCACGCGGCTCGAAACTCGAGGACATCTCCCGCACCCACCACTGCCCGCTGGCCCACATGCTGCGCAAACGGCTTCACAAAGCCGGAGTACGCAGCGGCTTCAAAGCCGTATTCTCCGCCGAACCGGTACGCGAAGGCGCGACGATCCTCTGCGAAGAACAGAACAAGAAATCCAACACGGGCACGATCTCCTACCTGCCCGCCCTCTTCGGCATAGGCTGCGCCTCGGTAGTCGTCCGGGGAGTGATCGGAGAGCTGTAAGCGGACCGCAACAGCCGTCCCGCGTACAAGAAAACCGCTCAAACGGCTGTCGGAACGGATTTATGACCATCCAGAAGCGGTTAGATCCGTTTTTCGAAATATTATTATCTTTGACATAGCCTCGGTTAAATAGGCTGCGCCTCGGAAAACGGGAACAATTCCCGTTTTCTCTCGGCTTTTAGTATCTTTGTTTTTAAGATATGAATCGGACAAACTCAACCAAGTTTGGCTTAGTGTCCATCTTTTCGTATCTTTGACTTCGTCTTAGATACTCCGCCTCGGCAAAATGCAAATAAAATTTGCTTTTGCGCTCGGCTTATTCGTATCTTTGCAAAACAGCGGCGAACGATGCGAACAAGCATAGCCGAGGCAGCTCCGTAATCCGCCGGTCACGACAGATGGACGATACAGTCCGCAAACGAGATCGCCCGTGTCCGGTCCGGAGACAAGCCCGCCGGCTGCGACGCGGAACCTACGACTGTTCCGTCGAGGCCCCGGCAATCCCGATCCGTACCGGAAACTGCGGAAACACCTCCGTTTCCCGTACCCGGTACCACCACGGATCCGCAGACAATGGTACAAAAAATGATGGTCTTATTCGGCGAGGCCCCTGCTTCGGCGGATGCACATACCGAAACAAGACCCGAAATAAAACCGCAACTATGAATATCGTATTTTTAGATGAGTACAGCCTGGGAGGAATCGACCTCTCCCGCATCAAGCAACTGGGAAATTATACCGGCTACGAAAAAACGACGCCCGGTGAAATAGCCGAGCGTTGTATCGACGCAGACATCGTCATCACCAACAAGGTCCCCCTGCGGGCCGAAGCTATCAAGGTGCTGCCGCAGCTCAAACTGATCTGCATCGCCGCTACCGGTATGAACAACGTCGATCTGGAAGCCGCCGCCGAACGCGGGATTGAGGTCCGCAACGCTGTCGGCTACTCCACCCATGCGGTGACGGAAACGACGATCGGTGCCGCCATCGCCCTGCTGCGGCAGAGCATCTACTACGACCGCTACGTCAAGAGCGGCGAATACGCCGCATCCGACGCTCCGTTCCATTTCGGACGGCCGCTCCACCAGCTCTACGGCAAACGCTGGGGTATCATCGGCCTGGGAGCCATCGGGCACAAGGTCGCCGAAGTCGCCGCAGCCCTCGGCTGCCAGATCGCCTATACTTCGACTTCGGGTGTCGAACGGCAGGAACCCTACCCCGCCATGCCGCTCGACGAACTGCTCCGCTGGTCGGACATCGTGTCGATCCACGCTCCCTTGAACGACCGCACGCGCGGCCTCGTCGGAGCCCGGGAATTGGCCCTGATGAAACCTTCGGCCCTATTGATCAACGTAGCCCGAGGTGGCATCGTCGATGAGCAGGCCCTCGCCGATGCGCTCGACAACAAGCGGCTGGCCGGTGCCGGAATCGATGTCTTCTCGCGCGAGCCGATGTCGCCGGACAACCCCCTGCTGCGTGTAACAGACCCCGACCGGTTGCTGCTCTCGCCCCACACGGCCTGGGCCCCGGTCGAAGCACTCGAAACATTGGTCGGCTGCATCGAACGGAATATCGAAACCTTTTTAGCCGAACAGCGATAGTAAGACGCCGCCGAAGCGACCGAATGAGAAAACCCCGGACTGAACTTAAGTTCAGTCCGGGGTTTTCTTCGATTTTTCTGTTATGAATCAAACAATTCCGATGCGCACCGGTCCGCGAGCCCTGGCAGCCTCGTAATCCGCATCGGTAAATGTATAAGTCCATTCCACGACGTATTTATCCCCCTCTTCATAAGCCTTGTAAACATAACGATCGGGATCCTGCAAACTTTTCGGAACCGCAACTTCTCCGAGTCCCGACGGATAATAATTTTCCATATAACAGTAAATTATAACTACCTTCTGTAAAAGAATCGTAGATAACATGAGATTTCTCTTCCGTCGAGAAAAGTCTGCAAATCCACGGGCGAAGGTCCTTCCAATTCTTTTACAGCCCGCTCTCCATACTTTATTCCCTGGGATCTCGTGATGCACCCCTCTACATAGAAATATTCGATCCTATGATTGCACCTATTCTCCCACACGAAACCGGCTGACATAGGACGAATAGGTTTTATCGTCGCTGTCATTGCAACTTACAAGAGAGCACAGCACGACGCAAATCATCCACAAATAAAGAATCTTTCTCATAATTTAAATTCAGGCTGATTTGACTTCATTATAAAAGTAATAGATAATATTCGAAAATACAACTTCGTTTCTTGAATCTTTTAAGAAAATTCCCGGAAATCGAATCCGACTTCCGGGAAGAATCAAATGCCTGATATTCCTAAAAATTAAATTTCCCCAAGCGTAATATGCACCGCACCCCGGGCTTTCGCCGCCTCGTAATCGGCATTGGTGAAAGTATAAACCCAAACCAAAGCCAGACTACCGTTTTTCTCCTTATTTACCAAAGTATAGCGCTGCACGTCCTGCAAACCCTTTGGCACAGCGGAATTACCCGACCCCGACGGGTCGTAGTTTTCCATATATGCATACGTTTCGCCATCGACGACAAACTGCTCATACCACAGCCCCATCTTTCGGTCCTCAATATAGTCCGACAAACCTTCCGGTGAGCCGGACACCCGCACGGAAACATACTTTCCACGATTAATCCCGTCATGCCACCGATACCCTCCTTCTACATAAAAGAAATCGATTCGATAATCGCTCTCATTTTTCCATTCGATCCAATATTCATCGACCGGTTCGACCTGCTTCTCGTCGTCGCCACAACCGCTCGAAAAGATCAATGCCGAAAGCGCCGCAACGCAACAGATAAATTTTTTCATAAACCTTAAATTAAAATTCGAAGAAGATACCCACAACAAACAGTTACGAAGAATACAAAATATTCGGGAATAAATCCTCCCGAATCCTCTAAAAAAGATTTGCGTTGAAAAACAGATGTTTTTCAACGCAAATCAAAATCGATATAAAATCCACTCTATACCTATAAGAGTTCCCCTACTTAAATTCCACCAGCGAATGTCCTGTCATGGCTTCGGGCTTTTCGAGCCCCATCAGGTCGAGGACCGTAGGCGCTACGTCGGCCAGGATACCGTCGCGGACCGTTTTCACGCGGTCGGAAACCACGACGATCGGCACCGGATTGAGCGAATGGGCCGTATTGGGCGTGCCGTCGGCATTGACCGCATTGTCGGCGTTGCCGTGATCGGCGATCTGCACGACCTCGTACCCGTTGCGAAGGGCCGCCTCGACGACTTTGGCCACGCACGCATCGACAGCCTTCACCGCTTTCTCGATCGCCTCATAAACTCCCGTATGCCCCACCATATCGCCGTTGGCGAAATTCAGGCAGATGAAATCGTATTTCTGCCTGTCGAGTGCCCCGACCAGCTTGTCGGCCACCTCGTAAGCGCTCATCTCGGGCTGAAGGTCGTAAGTCGCCACCTTCGGAGAAGCGACCAGAATGCGGTCCTCGCCCTCGAACTCCTCCTCGCGGCCTCCGTTCAGGAAGAAGGTCACATGAGCGTATTTCTCCGTTTCGGCGATACGGAGCTGCGAAAGCCCCTGCCGGGCGACATACTCGCCAATCGTGTCGGCCACGTTCTCCTTGTCGAACAGGATATGCAGCCCCTCGAACTTGGCGTCATAGGGGGTCATGCAGCAATAGTAGAGCGGCAGCGTGTGCATGCCCTGCTGCGGCATATCCTCCTGTGTGAGTACGATGGTCAGCTCCTTGGCCCGGTCGTTCCGGTAGTTGAAGAAGATCACCACGTCGTTCGGCCGGATCATACCGATCGGATTGCCGTCCTCGTCGATCCGCACGACGGGCTTCACGAACTCGTCGGTCACCCCTTCGTCGTACGACTTCTGCATCGCCAGCGCCATATCGGACGAATGTTCGCCCTTGCCCTCGACCAACAGGTCGTAGGCCACCTTCACACGCTCCCAACGCTTGTCGCGGTCCATCGCGTAATAACGGCCTACGATCGAGGCCACGACGCCCGTCGATCGTTCCCGCATGTGCTTTTCCAGCCGTTCGATGAATCCCTTGCCGCTGTACGGATCGGTATCGCGGCCGTCCATAAAGCAATGCACGTAGGTACGTTCGATACCGTATTTATCGGCGATGTCCGTCAATTTGAGCAGGTGATCCAGCGACGAGTGCACCCCGCCGTCCGAAACCAATCCCATCAGGTGCACGCTCACCCCGTTCGATTTGGCGTATTCGAACGCCTTCACGATTTCGGGATTCTTCAGAATCGAATCGTCGCGGCAGGCCCGGTTGATCTTCACCAAATCCTGATAGACCACCCGCCCCGCACCGATATTGAGGTGCCCCACCTCCGAATTGCCCATCTGCCCATCGGGCAGGCCGACGTTTTCGCCGTCCGTACGCAACTGCGCATGAGGGTATTTACGGGTCATTTCCGAAATATAGGCAGGATGCACCTGTGCGATGACATCCCCCTTCTGTCCGTCGCCGATGCCCCAACCGTCGAGGATCATCAGCAATACTTTGCGATTACTCATCCGAAACATTACTTTACTTGTTCCACAATCAGTTCTACGGCCTTGTCGATAGCCGCCTGGATGCCATCGGGGTTCTTACCGCCCGCCGTCGCCAGGAAAGGCTGTCCGCCGCCGCCGCCGTTGATGGCTTTGGCCGCCTCGCGCACCACGACACCGGCATTGACTCCCTGCGCCACGATATCGTCGCCCAAAGCGACGGTGAGCGTCGGCTTGCCGTCATTGATCGATCCGATCACCAGTACGATATTCTTCGAACGCGAACGCACGGCGAAAGCGAGGTCCTTGATGAAATCCGGCCGGCGATCGGTCTGCGTAGCCATCAGCCGCATCCCGCCACGCTCGGGCGTAGAATCGACGATCTTCGCGGCCCACTCGGCCACCTGTTCGCGGCGGATGGCCTCCATCTCGTGCTTCAAAGCCTCGTTGCTTTCCATGATCTTCTTGATCGACTGAAGAATCTGCGGGTTATTGAGATAATCGGCCACGTTGCGCATCGTATCTTCGGCCGCATAGATCACCTCCTCGGCCTTCGCCCCCGTCGTGGCCTCGATACGTCGTACACCGGCGGAAATGGCGCTTTCGTTCAGGATCTTGAAGAACCCGATATTACCCGTAGCGCTCACGTGAGTACCGCCGCACAACTCGACCGAGGTGCCGAAGCGCACCATACGCACCCGGTCGCCGTATTTCTCGCCGAAGAGCATCATCGCCCCGGCCGCTGCAGCCTCTTCCTTGGTGGCATCGCGTTTCTCCTCGAGGGGATAGTTCGCGCGAATGGCACGATTGACCAGTTGCTCGACCCGGCGCAGCTCCTCGTGCGTCACCTTCTGGAAGTGCGAAAAGTCGAAGCGCAGGTATTCGGGCGTCACGAGCGAACCTTTCTGCTCGACGTGCGTACCGAGCACCTTGCGCAGCGCTTCATGCATCAGATGGGTCGCCGTATGGTTGTTGGCAGCCGCCTGACGTTTCTCCGGATCCACGACGGCCATGAAGGTCGCCTCGGGATTTTCGGGCAGTTGGGTAACGATATGGATAATCAGGCCGTTCTCCTTCTCGGTAGCCACGACCGGGATCCGTTCGTTGGCGGTTTCGATATAGCCGATATCGCCGATCTGACCGCCGGAATTGCCGTAGAACGGAGTGCGGTCGAACACCAACTGGTAGGAAACGCGTCCTTTGGAGGACACACGGCGGTAGCGGGCGATCTTCACCTCGGCGCTCAGCGTGTCGTAACCGATGAACTCGCTCTGCTTGATATGGATCAGCTCCTTCCAGTCGTCGGTATCGACCGCAGCAGCGTTGCGCGAACGCTCCTTCTGCGCCTGCAGCTCCTTCTCGAAGGCCTCCAGATCCACCTCGATCCCCTGTTCGCGGGCGATCAGCTCCGTCAGGTCGATCGGGAATCCGTAGGTATCGTACAACAGGAAAGCGTCCTTGCCGGAAATGCGTTCGCCGCCGCTCTTGCGAACCTCGGCCATCACGCCGTCCAACAGGTTGATGCCCGTAGCGAGCGTACGCAGGAAGGAGCTTTCCTCCTCCTCGATCACCTTCTCGATCAGCGTCTGCTGGGCCTTGAGCTCGGGGAACTGCCCGCCCATCTGATCGACCAGACCGGCCACCAGACGGCAGATGAAGGGCTCGTTGAAGCCCAGGTAGGTATAGCCGTAGCGGACGGCGCGGCGCAGAATGCGGCGGATCACGTAGCCCGCCTTCACGTTCGAAGGAAGCTGTCCGTCGGCGATCGAGAACGAAATGGCACGCAGGTGGTCGGCGACCACGCGCATAGCCACGTCGCACTTCTCATCCGCACCGTACGTTTTGCCAGACATGGCGGCGATGCGCTGGATCGTAGGTTGGAACACGTCGGTATCGTAATTCGACTTTTTCCCTTGCAGAATCATGCAGAGGCGTTCGAAACCCATGCCCGTATCGATACAGCTGGCCGCCAGGGGTTCGAGCGAACCGTTCGCCTTGCGGTTGAACTGCATGAAGACCAGGTTCCAGATCTCGATCACCAGCGGGCTGCCCTGATTGACCATCTCGCGGCCCGGCACGGCGGCGATCTCCGACTCGTCGCGCAGGTCGTAGTGGATCTCGCTGCAAGGTCCGCAAGGGCCTACGTCGCCCATCTCCCAGAAGTTGTCGTGCTTGTTGCCGCGGATGATGTGATCCGCAGGCAGGTATTGCAGCCAGATGTCGTAGGCCTCCTGGTCGAACGGCACCCCGTCTTCGGGACTTCCCTCGAACACGGTAGCGTACATGCGGCTCTTGTCCAGTCCGTACACCCCGGTCAGCAGCTCCCAGGCCCAGCCGATCGCCTCCTTCTTGAAATAGTCGCCGAACGACCAGTTGCCCAGCATCTCGAACATCGTGTGATGGTAGGTGTCATGGCCGACCTCCTCCAGGTCGTTGTGCTTGCCCGACACGCGCAGGCACTTCTGCGTATCGGCGGCCCGGGGATAGGGACGGGGAATATTCCCGAGGAAAATGTCCTTGAACTGGTTCATACCCGCGTTGGTGAACATCAACGTCGGGTCGTTTTTCACCACCATCGGTGCCGACGGTACGATCACATGGTCCTTCCCTGCGAAGAAATCGAGGAAAGCCTGACGAATTTTGTTGGATTCCATATACTGTGTTTTCAATTCTTTGCGTTGTTCATAAGACACACTCCGCAGATTCCGGCTGCCTGTGCTCAGGCTGTCATCCGCTCGAATCCGCGAAACTTAAAGAAGTTACAAGATTGCAAAATTACATATTTTACCTTAATTTTGCATCACTTCCAAGGAGTTTTTCAGATCATGGCACGAAAAAAGCAGACGTTCGATCCCCACGCCCTGACCCGTGAGGTGGTTTCGGCCACTCATGAGGTGGTCACGGTCCCGTTCCGCCTGCGCACCTACCGTGTCATTCGCAAAATCCTCATCATCTTCATCGCAGTATCGATCGTCAATGTCGTCTTCGCAAATGTCTTCTACACGCCGAAAATGTACCGCATCCTGCGCGAAAATTCGGAGCTGGTCTTCAAATACCGGCTCCTTCAGGACAAGATCCGCGCGGAGCAGCGTAAACTGGACGAAATACACCACCGCGACAACTTCGTTTACCGGGCTTTGTTCTCGGCCGACACCCTGAATATCGGAGGGATCTACACCCCCTATCCGGCGTCCAAATACGCGGCTCTGGCGGGCGACGAATACGCCCCGCTGATGATCGGCACGTGGCAGCAGCTCGACGCTTTCGGCCGCCAGCTCTACCGTACCTCCGTTTCGTTCGACGAGTTGCAAATCCTGGCCAAGAACAAGGAGAACATGTCCACGGCAATCCCGGCCATCTGGCCCATCGACCGTCAGGCCCTGCGCAGGGGTATCGAGCCGTTCGGCTACCGCAACCACCCGATCTACCACCGACGCATCCTGCACAAAGGCATCGACCTGGCGGCCAACATCGGCAACAACGTCTATGCCACGGGCGACGCGACGGTACAGTCCACCGACCTGGGACAGCCCCGCAGAGGATACGGCAAGCAGATCCTCCTGAACCACCAGTACGGCTACCAGACCCGCTACGCACACCTGAGCCAGATCTTCGTCAAACCCGGCGAGAAGGTCGTGCGCGGACAACTGATCGGCAAGGTCGGCAACACGGGCGGCGTGACCGGCCCCCACCTGCATTACGAGGTGATTCACATGGGACAGGTCGTCAATCCGATCAACTATTTCAACCGCAATATGACCAACGAGGAGTACGAGCGCCTGATGGAACAGATGCAGGAGCTCAACCTCGACACCTTCGACGAATAACATGGCAGAACCCGCAGACCGATCAAATACGCCACACCGCGCACGCCCAAACAGAAGGCGATCCGCATCACGTTTCACGTGCTGGTGTGGTTCGGCGCAGCCATCCTCTACTACGTCGGGTTTTCGCTCTTCTTCGACACGCCCGTCGAATACGAGCTCAAGCACTCCACCGATCAGTTGAGGGACGAATACACCCGGCTCGAAGCCCGCTACGACTCGCTGCGCACAGTGATGGAAAATGTTTCCGAGCGCGACCGCAACGTCTTCAACATCCTCTTCGAATCCGATCCTTACGATTTCGACACCGAATACGAAACCAAGCGGCTCGCAACGTACGAAAGCCTGCTGGACAAATCCGACCGTCAGATCATCCTGGAACTCAAAGAGAAGGTCAGACAATCCGAAGCGACGCTGACCAAGCTCAACGAATCGTACCTCGAACTGCAACGTCTGCTGGATACGGTCGGCGACGGCCGCAACCGGATTCCGGCCATACAGCCCGTTATCAACCAGCAGCTCACGCTGCTCACCGCCTCCTACGGCATGCGCATCCACCCCTTCTACCGCACCCTGCAATCCCATCAGGGCGTCGATTACACGGTGCCCGAAGGTTCGCGCGTCTTCGCCACGGCGGACGGCCGCGTGAAGGAGATCGCCACGCGCTCTACGGCGGGCCGCACCATCGTCATCGATCACGGCAACGGTTACGAAACCTCGTACAGTCACCTGCTGGCGGTCAATGTCCGCCGCGGGCAGGAGGTCCGTCGCGGCGACATCATCGGACTTTCGGGCAACACGGGACTTTCGATCGCACCCCACCTGCATTACGAGGTGCGGCACAACGGCATGCGCGTCGATCCGATCCACTACTTCTTCATGGAACTCTCACCCGTCGAGTACCAGCGGATCATCCGCATCGCCCAGTCGGGCATGCAGTCCTTCGACTAATTTTTCGAATCGCGAATGAAAAAAGAAACGGCTATCTATCCCAGCCACCGCAAATTGCTGGGCACAACGCTCGCCGCAGCGATCATGACGACCCTCTCCTGCCTGCTCGTCATCGTACAGCCGCATGGAAAGGTCGGGCTGGTCATCGGTATCGTGGGAGCGGTCTTCTTCGGAGGATGTATCTGCATCTTGTTCATCGTGCTGCTGAAAAATTTCTTCCGAAACAGGCCGACTCTGTTGCTGACTCCGGACAGTCTGCGGATTTACGTACCGGCAAAAGGGATATACATCACGATCGAGTGGCAGCGCATTGCGGATTTCAGCGTATTCCGAACCTACGGGCAGAAATTCATCCGGATCGAACTCCACGATCCCGACCGGGCGATCGACGAGGAAAAAAACCGGATTGCCAAAGGGCTTATGCGCTGGCAAATGAAATACTTTGGATCCCCCTACGCAATCACGGCTTCAACAGTCGATATCGGCACGGCGGAACTCGAAAAAATCCTGCGGGAGTATTTACAGGCATCCCGCGAAAAATCCGCTGCGAACTGACCGACCCTCCCGCAAAAGCGGTTCTCCGAGCCGATCCCGCATATCGTCGGAAATACGCTCGCACCGTCCGTCAATGAATCGGATCAAGATATGAGACGCTCTATGGCCGGTATTTACAGGCTGCAGACTGATTTTCCGAACGTGATTATACACTTTCATATACACCTCTTCGGGAGCGCAGTAGCCCAAGCTCCCTCCGAAGAGGGGATTCTGGAGCAGAATTATGAACGCGGCCACCAGCCGCGAAAAGCGATCGTCGGACAAGGGGCAGATTGAAAATGTAATTGCCCTTCCGAAAAGACGACACGGAGAAAATCGCTGCGGCACGCTCGCGTCAGCGTTTGCAGATCTCGCGGAAATCGCAATAGCGGCAGGTGTGCTCGGCATCCTCGCACTGACGGAACGGAATCGCCGGATCGAACATCTCGGCAAGGGTTTCGCGCAACAGCCGTTCGAAAGGCTCGCGGTATTCGGAATAGCGTACGCCCGTGCGCCCCAACTCCCGATCGACGAGCCGGGACGAATAGTCGTCCCGGTGCATGGCCCGCACGTAATAGAGCGTCGGCTCGGCATCCACCCCCCGCGAATGGAAAAGCATCATCGAATAGAGCAACGTCTGTAAAATATTGGATTGACGCTGTTTGGCCTCTCCACGAAAGAGCGCTTCGACCCCCTGGAAATCGAGGTGCGGTTCGCCGGTCTTATAGTCCACGACCCGCAGCGTACCGTCCGGCAGGCGGTCGATCCGGTCGGCCAGGCCCCCGAAGACCACACGCAGGGATTTTCCGGCGCTTTCGAACGCAAACTCCTGCCCGATCCGCTCCTCGAGTCCTTCGACCGTAAAATCGTCATGCGCGGCGTCGTAAGGCAATACGCCGCCCCGAATATAGCGGATTACAATATCTTTGACCAACAACAGATTACCGCTATAATCCTCAACCGTCGCTTCAACATCCTGCAAATAGTTTTCATTGATGGCCGCAACTACCGCCTTCTCCACTTCGGACGAACGGGTCAGCGCACGCAACGCCTCTCCGTAGCCGGTCTTCCCGACAAAGGGAGCATAGAGCCGCTGCAAAGCCGCATGGAGAATCGTACCGAACATCGGTGCATCGACCTCCTCCGAAATCTCGTCGTCTGGCTCCAACCGGGCCACGGAGTGAAAATAGAAGCGCAGGGGACAAGCCACATACCGAAAAAAAAGGCCGTAGGCGACAGCCGCACGGGATCGTCCGGCGCGAGGAAGCGGGCCAACTTTCGGCGGTTTCCCCTTGCTTGGGGACCTCGATCGGCAGGGTTTCCATCCGATTGACATCGATACCGACCTCCCGGCGGAGGATCTCGAAGGGAGTTTCGTACTCCAGTTGATAGATGTAACGGCTCTGTTCGCCGGTGGTCTTGTCATCGGCATGAGCGCAATAGAGCATCCGCACGTTCTCGGCCCGTTGCAGCAAACGATAAAAATAGTAGGCGTAAACCCCCTCGTGATGCTCCGGCGTAGGCAAGGCATAGGCCGCCCGCAGGTTGTAGGGAATGAACGAAGTACCGGTCACGACGCTGCCGGGAAAGTTGTCGTCGTTCATCGAGAGCAAAATGACGTTGCGGAAATCGAGGTTGCGGGTTTCGAGGATACCCATGACCTGAATTCCCTCCAAAGGCTCTCCCTCGTAGGGAATACGCAGGGTTTGCAGGTGTCGGCGAAGAAGTGAAGCATAGATCGATATAGACAATTCTATTTCACAATTATCCAGTGAATTGCGAAGTTTTATCACCTCTTCGGAAATGACGTTCAGGAACTCTACGCGGCGGCGTGCCTCCGTATCTTCGTAAGGCATCCGGGCGATCTGCGCGATCACCGCCAGCAGGTAGTCCGAAAATCCGCGCCACCCCTCGACGCTCCGGAACAGCGTAGCAAGCAACGGCGTGCAGGCCAGCCACTCCGCCGCGACCGTGATACGCCGGTTTCGGACGATCTCCTCCTGCATACGGACGATCCGGGAGGGGTCGCTTTCGAGGATATAAGGGTGCGACAGAAGTCCCAGCACGTCGGCGTGGTAAAAAAGCGGTTTGCCCTCCTTCTGCCGGGCATGGTTTTGCAGTTCGATCAATCGTTCAACAAACGAATAGGAAAGGCTCTGTTTCAGCGGATAGCCCATCGTCACATTCACCTTTCCGATCTCCGCAGGCAGAGCGTGCAGCAAGGGCAGCAACAGGTTTTCGTCCGTGAGCACGACGGCAGTCTCCTTCCCCAGCGGCCCCTGTTCGGCAGCCAGATCCCGCAGGATCGAAGTCACGTACTTGCATTGCACGGCGTTCGATACCGTAGAAATCGCTTCGATTCGCTTCGGCGACCGGAAATGATCGTGCGGAAGTTCGCGCCGGGCGGGAAACAGGATCCGGTTCTCACGCAGGAACATACCGGCCTCCTGGTCGGCATTGTCCGTATAATAAGTATCGTAATCCCAGTAGAAATCGGTTTCGGCAGCCGTGGAGAGAAACTTGAAAAGCCGTTTCTCGCACTCCGAGAGCGCGTTGAAGCCCGCCACGACGAACCGCCGGGACTCCGGGAATGCGAAACCGCCGGCCTTGATCCGCTCGGCGGCCGCCCGGTGCACCATCCCCGTATAGGCCATCCCCAGCGACCGGAGCCGCTCGCGGAAAGTCCGATAGACCGGGCCCAGCGTCTGCCAAACGGCCAGGAAGCGGCGTTTCTCCTCGGAAAGGGAGGTTTCGTCCGTGAAATTGGCCCAGAAAGCGATGATTTTCAACTGGACGGGGCTCAAATACGAAACGTCGGCCTCCAACTCCTTGATGTCGGCCAGGTTGCGGAAAAGCATATCGGCGTCGATCAGGTACTTGTCGATCGTATCGAAGTCCGTGAGGAGCATCTCCCCCCAGAAATAGAACTTGTCGAAGGATTCGGGATGAAATTCCGAATAGACTTTATACAGTTCGGTCACCAGACGCACCCGGTCGCCGATGCGGAGACCCGAAATCTCGCTCATCAACTCGTCGATAGTCGTCCAGCGGGGCTGCCACAAAGGACGTTCGGCGATGCCGGACAAGGCGTCGATAAAGAAAAGCCGCGCACGTCGGGAAGGGAACAGAACAGAAAGGGACGAAATATCGTCCCCGTATCTGTCGTATAAATCGGCAGCGACTTCCTGCAGGAATCCCGGCATGGCAAGTGCGCTATTTGAAGGTGATCTCGCCCCCGATCAGGGAGTTTGAAGTGTGCAGCAACTCGGGCTCTCCGATGCAGGTGATCCGGCCCTTCGTACCGACCGACGCCTCGAGGCGCTCCGGAGCGGTGATGGTCACGTCGGCCTTGGAGGTGGAATTGACACGCACGGACATCACTTCGACAGCGGCAGCGTCCACCTGGGCCGTGGAAACATTCAGATCCCAGTAACGGACCTTGCCCGTCAGGACCACGACGCTCTTGCCCGTCACATCCATCTGAAGATCCTTCACATCAAGCGCCGCGCTGACGACCGCCCCGTTGGAAAACCAGCACCGGGCCTGCGGAAAGTCGATCGGTTCCCCGAACGTGGCATTCGCCCCCGAAATACGGATCTCCTCCAGGTTGTTGTAATAAACCGTCACCTCGGTTTCGGAACGTTCGCGGGCGCCGATGCGCTCGGAAATCACGAGCATCTTATTCTTGTTCACCTCCGCCGTGAAGCGGCTGTCGTAAACGCCTTTGGTGTTGAAAACGATCTTGGGAGCCTGATCCATAGGCACCCGCTCGAACCGGATCCGGAACAACCCCTCGACGATCACACCATTGAAGGAAGGAAGCCACTCCATTTTCTCGCCGCTCGCCGCTGCGATTTCGGGAGCCAACTCCCCCCGATCGATCAGATCATTCTGGGCCGAAGCCGTAAATCCCAGCGTCAGGAGCGCCAGGCTCAGTATCCATCTTTTCATAGTTTTTCTGTTTTTTGCTTTTCGTAACGCCAAGATACGATATTTTTTTGAATTTCTCCGTCCGTTTCCCTTTTATCGCTACCTTTACCAAAAGAACGTCGGTTTAGCCGGCAGGCATTCCGGCTCCGGCAGCCTTCATCCGCCACCGGTCATTCGATGCGGCCGGAAAAATTACCCGGGCAGCAGCGGACCTGCCGCAAAGCGGGATTCCTCCGGCCGTCTTCATCCGACATTTTGAAGCGATAACCAAGTGAGAGCGAGAATACTGAACGCCAGCGCCGGGTCGGGCAAGACCTACCAGTTGGCATACAAATACGTGCGGGACGTGGTCGAGCAACCCACGCTGTACCGTCACATCCTGGCCGTCACGTTCACCAACAAGGCCACCGAGGAGATGAAATCCCGCATCCTGTCGGAGATACATACGCTGGCCTCGGGCGGCAAAAGCGGCTACCTGGCCAGCCTGTGCACGGAGCTGTCGCTCGACGAACGGACCGTCCGCACCCGAGCTCGGGAAGCCCGGACCCGCATCTTGCACGACTATTCGCGGTTCACGATCCTCACCATCGATACCTTTTTCCAGCGCATTCTGCGGGCTTTCATCCAGGAGTTGGGACTCGATCTGAACTACAACGTAGAAATCGAAACCGCCTCGGTACTCTCCAAGAGCGCGGATGCGCTGGTCGAACAGATCCGCATCGACGAAGAACTGCAACGGTGGCTCACGGCCTTCGTGCAGGAGCGCATCGAAGACGGCAAACGCTGGGATGTACGCGAAGGCATCCTCGCCCTGGGCAACGAAATATTCAAGGAGAGCAACCGCGAAACCCTCTCGGCGGAGCGTTCCAAGGCCGAACTGGACCGGATCGTCGGCAAGGCGACGGGGAGGGCCAAGGCCGGGAAAAAGGAGTTTCAGGAATGGGCGTTCGGGCCATGAACCTCATGAATACCGCTGGCGTCACGACGGCCGACTTCACCGGCAAGAGCCGCAGCTTCGCGGGCTACTTCGCGGCCGCAGCCGCCGGAGAGATCAAAGCACCCACAGCTACCGTGCGCAAGATGAGCGCGACGACGGAAGGCTGGTGCGCCAAGGACTCGCCGGCCCTGCCGCTGGTCGCGGAGCTTCAGCCGCTGCTGGCCGAACTGTGCGCCCGTTACGACCGCAGCATCCGCTTCTGGAACACCACCGACCTGCTGCGCGAGAACTACCGCAGCTTCGCCCTGCTGCAGGACCTTTACGGCAAAGTACGGCAGATGTGCAGCGACGAGAACGTGATGATGCTCTCCGAGACCAAAAACATCCTCTCGGAGTTCATCCGCCACAACGACGCCCCGTTCATCTACGAAAAAGTCGGCAACCGCTACGACCGGTTCATGATCGACGAATTTCAGGACACCTCGACCCGGGAGTGGGAAAACTTCCTGCCCCTGCTGGGCAACGCCATGGCACAGTCGGAACAGACCTCGGTGCTGATCGTGGGCGACATCAAACAGTCGATCTACCGCTGGCGGGGCGGCGACTGGGAGATCCTGCACCGCCGGGCGGCACGGGAGCTGGGAGAAGCGAGCACCGAAACGATACACCTGAAGGAGAATTTCCGGAGCTTGCCGCTGGTGGTGGAGTTCAACAACCGGATGATCGGCAAGGTGGTCGAAAGCGACAACACGGCACTGAACCAACTGCTCGCCCAGGCTCCGCCGCACGCCCTGGGGGAAAAGGCCCGAGAAGAGCTGCGCGACACCCTGCAGGAGGCCTATCGCGAACACGCGCAGAGCGCCCGCAAGAAAGGACTGCATCCCGGCTACGTCAATATCACCCATTACACCGGCGAGCCGCCCCTCATCGAACGCATCAAAGCTCTCGTGGACAAGGGGTTCCGACCGAAAGATATGATGATTCTGGTGCGCAGCGGCACGGACGGCGCCAAAGTCGCCTCGGCACTGCTCGACTTCAAGCGCCGGAACACGGATCCCCGCTACCGGTTCGACGTGATGACGCAGGAGGCACTCATCGTCGGCACGGCACCGATCAGTTCGTTCGTCATCACCTGCCTGAAGCTGGCCATGAATCCTGCGGATTCGCTGAGCCGGGCCATTTACAACCATTTTTCAGCCAAACCCTCCTTCGATGCGGAACTCACGGAAGAGGAAGTCGTCTTTCTCAAATCGCTGCGGCTGTTCCCGCCCGAAGAGGCGTTCGAACGGATCGTCATGCGGTACGACCTTCAGGAGCGACGGGAGGAGATCGCCTACCTGCAAGCCGTGCACGAACAGATCATCAACTTCTGCGCGGGCCGCGTAGCCGACATTCCCCTCTTCCCTCAAATGGTGGGACGAACAGGGAAGCGGCCGCTCGCTGAGCGTCGAACAGGGCGAAACGACCATCGAAATCACCACGATACACAAGGCCAAGGGGTTGGAAAAAAAGGTGGTGCTGATCCCCTACTGCAACTGGACGCTCAATCCCAAATCGAGCGGACTCTCGGCGAACATCGTCTGGGCCGAAAGCACGGACGGGGAGCTGGAGGAAATCGGCCGGTTCCCGGTGCGGTATAAAACCAGCATGGGCGAATCGCTCTTCTCGGCCCACTATTACCGGGAGATGATCTACGCGCACGTGGACAACATCAACCTGCTGTACGTAGCCCTGACACGGGCCGTGGAGTCGCTGCACATCTTCATCCCGCAGAAGGGAGCCAAGGGACCGAACGTCGGACAGTTGATACTGCAAAACATCGCCCCGGAGGACGGCACGGTCCGGCTGGACGGGCTGGAGGGCAGCTACTCCCGGGACGAAGCCGCCGAAACCTACGAATTCGGCGAATTCGCCGGACCGGAGCCGGATACGCACCGGAAAGCGAAAGCCGCGCACGTCCTGCTCGGGGACTACCCCACGTCGGAGCCGCAGTTGCAACTGCGGCTGCCGACAGAACGCTACTACGAGGAAGAGGGTCGGGCCGAACTCACCCCGCGCGACTTCGGCATCCTGATGCACCGGGTCTTCGAAAACGCCGCGACAACGGATGAGATCTACATGGCCATCGAAGCGATGACCCAGGACGGCGTACTCGATGAAAAAGAGGCCCCCCGCCTGCGGGAGCTGGTCGAAAAGGCCCTCGCGGATCCGGTGACGGCGGAGTGGTTCGGCGGCAGGTGGCAGGTGGTGCGCAACGAGAACGAAATCATCCTGCCGGGCAGCGGAACGACGCGGCGCCCCGACCGCGTGATGACCGACGGCGAGCGGGCCGTAGTGGTGGATTACAAGTTCGGCGACCGGGAAACCGCACGCCACCGCAAACAGATCCGCGAGTACCTGCGCCTGCTGCGGCAGATGGGTTACACCCGGACGGAAGGCTATCTCTGGTATGTACGTCTGGGACGCACGGAACGGGTGGAGGAGAAGGAGGATTGAAAAACGGGGAGAACAGAAGCGAATACCGAAAAAACAGGGACAAACGGCGAATTTTTCCGAACAGATAATCGTATATTTGATACGTTTTTGGGACGCATCCCGCAACGGAAAGAGCGAGCGTCCCCGACTTATACAAAAAAGTGCAGGCCGGCTCTTGCGAACGACAATCGCAGACCGGTCCCGAAAAACAGCTTCATGAGATCAATCCTGCTGGACATCATCCCCCGCCGATTCCGCCGCCGGAGCTACCTGGTTTCCGGCACGATCTTCCTGCGGGCCCTGCTCAACTTCGCAGGACTGGCTCTGCTGATTCCGGTACTGCTGCTGATCCTCGACAGCGAGAGCATGCACACGAACCCCTGGCTCGAACGGCTGTACCAAGCGGGCAGATTCGAATCGGACCGGGCGTTCGCCCTGACCGTATGCGGATGTATCGTCGCACTGATCGCATTCAAAAACCTGCTGAACCTCTTCCTGCTGCGCTACGAACGGCGGTATATTTACGACCTCTACCGGTGTATGTCGCGGCGGCTCTATATCGAATATCACGACCGGGGGCTGGGATTCATCAAAAACACCAATTCGGCACTGCTCTCGCGGAACGTCAATTTCGTCTGTCTGGCGTTCGTTACGGGGATCCTCGTACCGCTCGCGTCGATCACGAGCGAGAGCATGCTGCTCGCACTGCTGTTCACGGCGCTGCTGTTCTACAACCCCACAGTCGCGGGACTGGTCCTGCTGGTATTCATTCCGACCGTCTGGTTCTACTACAGCGCCGTGCGCAAACGGCTCCACCGTTACGGCGTACAGGAGAACGAAGCCCAGCGCGAGAAGGCCCGCACGGTCGTCGAAACCTTCCGGGGATATGCCGACCTGGAGATCAACGATGCCTTTCCTTCGATGCTGCGCCGCTTCGACCGGGCGATGGACAAGATCGTTACGATTCAGTCCAGAAATATGACCGTCAATGCCTTGCCTTCGATCTTCATGGAGGTAGGACTGGCGATCGGCATGGCGCTGTTCGTGGCGGTCAGCCTCGGTACGCCGGGCGATGAAGCCCGGGTCCTCTTCGGCGTATTCGCCGTCGCCGGGTTGCGGCTGATGCCTTCGGTACGCAACATGATGTCCGGATGGTCGGCACTCAAATACAACCGCTACACCATCGATATCCTGCGGGACATCGACCTGAACGACGAAAAGCCGGAACCGTCAGCCGCACAGCCTCCGCTGCCCTTCGAACGTGAAATCGCCGTGCGCGACCTCTCGTTCCGCTTCGACGACGAGCGCGGCGACAAAGAGGTGCTGCACGGGCTGACACTCACGATCCGCAAGGGAGAACACGTCGGTATCCGAGGCGCATCGGGGGCCGGAAAAACGACCCTGTTCAACCTTCTGTTGGGATTCTATACCCCCACCGGCGGTGAAATCACGATCGACGGCGAGCCCCTGACCGCCGCCAACCGCCGCCGCTGGCAAAATGCCGTCGGCTACGTTTCGCAGCACGTGTTCCTGCTGGACGGCACCCTGCTGGAAAACATCGCCCTGGGCGAAGAGGAGGAGAAAATCGACCGTCGGAGAGCCGAGGAGTCCCTGCGTGCCGCCCGGCTGGAAGACTTCGTGCAATCGCTCTCCGCAGGGATCGACACCCCGATCGGGGAGGCCGGCAACAAACTGTCGGGCGGACAACGCCAGCGCATCGGCATTGCCAGAGCTCTCTACAAACAGGCCAACATTTTATTCTTCGACGAGGCGACCTCGGCGCTCGACAGCGGGACGGAGGAGGGAATCAACCGTTCGATCGCCGAACTGTCACAACACAACAGAGATTTAACCATCGTGGTCATCGCCCATCGAGAAAGCTCGCTGGAGTACTGCGACCGCATCATCACACTCGATAACAATGGATAGAGAATATATCATCGCCGGATTCCGCATCCGGCTGGAACAGGCCGACCGGCTCTTCGTAAGACCCGGCAGCCACATGGCTCGGGCATTCGAACCGTTCGCCGCAGAAGCGGACCCGGCCGCGCCCCTGACCATGCGCCTGATTCCGGACTGCACGATAAATAAAAAATTAACAGGAGGAGAGCCGAACAGGGAACTCGACGTATTTCCGTTCGACGATGCGGAAGCCGACTGCCACTTCGAGCGTACGCCGCGAGGTTACCTGTTCCGCATGGTTCCCCGCAACGGGGATCGTCCGACGCTATTCTTCAAAGCGTTCGATTCGCCGGATGTACAGAGCGACCTGCTCGCCGACGGACGCGAACCCCATCAATCCCTGATGCGTTTCGGGCTTTGGATCATGTTCGGCATCGCCATCTCCCCCGAAGCCATTGCGATACACTCCTCGACCATCGAATGCGAAGGCCGGGCCGTCCTGTTTCTGGGAGAATCCGGCACGGGAAAAAGCACCCATACCCGGCTGTGGCAGGAGCACATTCCCGGAGCACGGCTGCTCAACGACGACAGCCCGATTATCCGGATGTACCAGGGGCAGGCGACCGCTTTCGGATCGCCCTGGAGCGGCAAGACCCCCTGTTACCGCAACATTTCGCGGCCGATTGCCGGAATCGTCCGGTTGAGCCAGGCCCCGGCCAACGAAATCACCCGACTGTCAATCTTGCGGGCCGTCGGATCGCTGCTCCCGTCCTGCCCCCCGGCATTCGCCTACGACAGCGATTTGCAGGATAGAATCTGCCGTACGCTGTCGGACATTCTCACCCAAGCCCCTGTGTGGCACTTGGCCTGCCTGCCGGACAAGGCAGCGGCCGAACTCTCCTACGCCACGGTCCTCGAAGGAAAACAGAGAGCCTGAAAACAAT
>ENA-OPYT01000058-OPYT01000058.1-human-gut-metagenome-genome-assembly--contig:-NODE-58-length-33064-cov-57.749765_pt1 | contig 33064 bp, 20 predicted proteins | sample MGYA00242636_ERZ504480 | MGnify/ENA primary metagenome ERZ504480 (study PRJEB26092, sample SAMD00036228) | human gut metagenome | host: Homo sapiens | study: EMG produced TPA metagenomics assembly of...
ATGATGTTGCCAGCGTTAACTATTTCAGTTGCCAATCTCGCAAAGACACTCTCCTCAACTCGAGAGTTCCTGCAGGCTTTAAGCATCTTTTTATAGCGAAGTAATTCCAAGTTAATTGAACGAGAAATTCGAATGTAAAGTCGACAATTTATTAGTTGGGCTAAATAAGCAGAACACCTCGCCTGGGCCTCCAATGCCTTTTCGCTCTTAGTCGATAGCTTACTAAGAGCGAACGGATATAGAAGCGAAATAAACAATGCCGAAACACAAACAGGGATCAAAAGCAACAAAGAGATATTAGATAGCGCCACAAACGATGCCAAACCCGTCACTAGGCACGGAAGAAACGCAGTTGTAAATATTCCAATCATCGGCTGTAGGTTCCCAGCCTCTTCAATGCGCGATAACAGGTAGTCACTGTCTTTTGCTAAAACTAAGGGCCGCTCTAAAGCACGGCGGGCAAGCAATCTATAGAAGCAGTTAGCGCCATCGGAAGCCAATTGCTCCGCATATTTTGATCTGAACAGGTTTGTCACCAGCTCAACTGAGAGCAATACTAGCAGGCCTAACCCAATGTATAAAACGTTACGATAATTAGAGCGAAGAAGGCCATAGTCTATAATCAACGATTCAGCTTTAACAACAGACAGCTCCACCAGGGCAGATAAAATGCAGAGCACCATCAACTTGATTACTGTCGTCTTATTTTGAATAAAAAGCTCTAGCATATGTCCATCCCCTCAACTAATAATTATAGCTAGAAAGATGGCATTTTTATTCTATAGCCTCAAGCAGCACGCTTTGCTGACGTCAAATCTTGTCATTACAAACATGCACCTTAGCGCTTAAGACTCGTGGTCTGCCAGTCAGCTATGATGCGGGCCCATTTCCTGTGCAAGTCGCGTTCGCGATCGATAAACATGATGGCAAACGCGATAAACAGCAGCACGCTCGCCACCGCAATGGCGTGCAGCCCCATGCGCTCGATGCACCAGTTGCCCAGCACGGCGCCAAACACAAAGGTGAAGATCACGCCAAAGTACAGTGCGCCGTTTTCCAAAAAGCCGCGCTTGTGGGTGATGATATAGTCGTCCACGTTTTGCAGGGCGTTGCGCAAGTTGCCGATGCACATGGTCGTAGCGATGCCGTGACCGTGGATCTTGCGGAAGCTCTCGACCTGCATACCGCAAGCAAACGAGGTAAGGCAGTTGGCGAGCAGGTTGAAATCGCCACCGGGGATAAAGCTCACGCCCAGCAAGATGACGGCTTCAAAGAACACCGTCACCTGACGCCAGTGGATCACGCTGCCAAAACGCTCGTGTACCAGGTCGGCAAGCATAATGCCCACAGCAAACGAAACCACAGGGAAGAAGTAACGCCCCGCAAGTGCCCAATTGCCCTCCGAGATGCTCACGCCCACCAGCAGGATGTTGCCCGTCTGCGCGTTGGCGAAAACATGGTCGCGCCCAATGTACGAATACACATCCATAAAGCCACCGGCGAGCGCCAAGATGATGCCCAGCTCAATGGACTCCGATATCTGTTTGGCACGCTGCATCGTCGTGCATCCTCCTTGTTGACGACCCTCTCGTGCGTTGGCGGAGACATAGCCGCCGTTCATACTGTAACCCATTGACAACATGGCGTGTGCGCGAGACGGGTTCTCCAACGCGCAGATACACAGTCTGGAAACAAACGGCGGGCGCGGCACCGACACCCGAGACCTCGTGTACTCCACCAGTCTTTTTAGCCCCGTCCCAAAAAGACTGGTTACAATTACGTGCAGTATACAAACACCGGGAGGGATCGTGGCAAAAAAGCCCCAGGACGCTCAGCACAACCAGCACGGCAAGCATGCCCAGCGCGGCCAGCAGCAAAAGCGTGGCGGCAAGGCCCAGGGTGGCCACGCCACTCATGCCCAGGCAGCGCCCGCCCGCCCCTGGCGCCCGGGCCGCGATAAGTTCCTCCCCGTCAGCCGCGCCGACATGGATGCGCGCGGTTGGGACCAGTGTGACTTTGTCTACATCTGCGGCGACGCCTACGTGGACCATCCCAGCTTTGGCATGGCCATCGTCAGCCGCGTGCTCGACGCGCACGGCTACAAAGTGGGCATTATCTGTCAGCCCGACTGGACCGACCCCGCCAGCATCACCGTGCTCGGCGAGCCGCGCCTGGGCTTTCTCGTCAGTGCCGGCAACATGGACTCCATGGTCAACCATTACTCGGTGACCAAGCATCGTCGCCACACCGATGCCTACACCCCTGGCGGTAAAGAGGGGCACCGCCCCAACCGCGCCGTCACGGTCTACGGCAACCTCATCCGCCAAACGTTCAAGGACGCGCCCATCATCATCGGCGGCATCGAGGCGAGCCTGCGTCGTCTGGCCCACTACGACTACTGGCAGGATAAGCTCAAGCGCTCGGTGCTGCTCGACTCGGGCGCCGACATCCTCATCTACGGCATGGGCGAGCACGCGATTGTCGAGATCGCCGACGCGCTCGACGCGGGACTGCCCGTCGATCAGATCACCTACATCAACGGCACCGTCTACCGTACCAACTCGCTCGACGAGGTCTACGACTACGACCTGCTGCCCAGCTGGGACGACCTTGCTGCCGACAAGCTCAACTACGCCCGCAGCTTTAACGTGCAGCAGCAGAACATGGATCCCATCACCGGGCATCGCCTGGTAGAACCCTACCCCAACAGCGTCTATGTGGTGCAGAACCCGCCGAGCGCCACCCTCACCACCGAGGAGATGGACGAGGTGGCCGAACTCCCCTACGCACGCGATTGGCATCCCGATTACGACGCAGCGGGCGGCGTGCCGGCTTTTGCCGAGATCAAGTTTTCCATTAGCTCCAACCGCGGCTGTTTTGGCGAGTGCTCGTTTTGCGCCCTCACCTTCCACCAGGGCCGCGTGCTGCAGATGCGCAGCCACGACTCGATCATGCGCGAGGCCGAGCTGCTCACGCGCGACCCCGAGTTTAAGGGCTACATCAACGACGTGGGCGGACCGACGGCCAACTTTAGCCGTCCCGCCTGCGACAAACAGCTCAAGCACGGCGTGTGCAAGAACAAGCGCTGTCTGTGGCCGAGCGTATGCAAGAACATGGTGGTCGATGAGGGCGGCTACACGCAGCTGCTGCGCGACCTGCGCCAGCTGCCAGGCGTCAAGAAGGTCTTCGTGCGCAGCGGCATCCGTTTTGACTACACCATGGCCGATACCTCGGACGAGTTTTTGCGCGAGCTTTTGGAACACCATGTCTCGGGCCAGCTGCGCGTAGCACCCGAGCATGTGAGCGACGCCGTGCTCTCCGTAATGGGCAAGCCGAGCCGCGCCGTCTACGACGCGTTCTGTCGCAAATTTGAGCGCTTGAACCGTGAATACGGACTCAAGCAGTACGTGGTTCCGTACCTGATCTCGAGCCACCCCGGCTCGACGATGAAGGAAGCGGTGGAGCTTGCCGAGGCTGTGCGCGACATGGGCTACATGCCCGAGCAGGTACAGGACTTCTACCCCACCCCGTCCACGATGAGCACCTGCATGTACTACACCGGCGTTGACCCGCGCACCATGCAGTCGATCTATGTGGCGCGCGACCCGCACGAGAAGGCTATGCAGCGCGCGCTCATCCAATATCGCAAGCCCGAGAACTACAAGCTCGTGCGCGAGGCACTGGAAAAGGCTGGCCGTCGCGATCTGATCGGCTACACCAAGCATTGCCTGATTCGCCCCGTGCCGCCACGCCCGGGCGAGACCTCTGCCGGCGGCGGGCATGGCACCGGCAAGAAGGGCGGCAAGGCCCACGGTGGCGCCGGCAAGGGCCCCAAGGGCAGCAAGGGGCACGGCGGCATGTCGCGTGCGCAGAACACCGCCGGCCGCAACCGTGCAGCTCAGGGGCGTCAGGGCGCCAACGGAGGCGGACGCCGCAATTAGGGCAGCGGTGCTGTCGCTATGCCCATCTCGCATGCGTGGCGCAGTGAGCGCATCGCCTCCACGAGGATGATGCCGGCGATGGTGACCGTGATTACCACGTCGAACGGCGTGTTCACAAACCAGAGCAACGTCATGAGATACGACCCGGCATTAAAGGCAAAGTGTAGCAGGATCGTGTAGCGGAGCTTCCCGGTCGTCACGAGCACCCAGCCAAAAATGAGGCCGGCAGCGCCCGCATAGCAGCCCTGCACCCAGTTCATGTGCATAAAACCGAAGATCGCCGCCTGCAGCACGACCGCCGCGGCGATACCCCACGTGCTCGGGGCCGCCCAGGGCACCATGGCGCCGTCCTGCGCACCCGCACGACGCCGGCGCTTCCAAAGTGGGCGGCACTGCGGATTAAACGCTCGGAGCGAAAACTCAAAAATGATACCGCGCACCAGCAGCTCCTCGCAAAACGGAGCGCCGAGCACCGTGGTCAGGACGGCCAGATAGCTCGTGTCGCCCATGCCCGTCTCCTCGACAAGTTCGCTGTAGTCGGCCGCGGCCTCGGGCAACAGCGACAGCACGGCGTCGGTCACGTAGCCAACGACCACCTGCAGGGCAAGGCCAATCACGATAACGCAGACGATGCGCTTCCACGCCCCACGCGCTCCCCCGCCGAGCGGATGCGCGCTTTGCCGGCGTGCCATAAACGAACGCGGCCACAGATAACGCCACCACAGCAGCGCCATTAAAAACGATGCCATCTGCGCGGCAGCCTGAAGCAATTGAATATCGAGGTCGTCAATCGAAAAGCCCATGAACACCGATGCGACGCCCAGAGCGGAGAACAAAACCACGCTCAGGGCGATATCGGCAGCGACGACGCCAAAACAGGCAAGCGCCCAAATCATCGCATTGAGCATGCCAACCTCCTCCCGACAGCTAGTCATTTAAGAACGTCCCCAACGACTAGTCATTGGGGACGTTCTTCAACGACTAGTTGTTGGGGACAGTCTTTGCCAAAGGCCCCGTTGGGCGAGATGTCGAACGGGAAGGTGCCGCAGCGATTGAACGCGGCGATAAACATGCGGATGGCGTTGGACGGCGTGGTGCCCACGAGCTGGGTTGCCGCCGCGAAGGCCGCCTTTTCCTCGGGCAAGACCTTCGCGACAACCGGGGTCATGTGTTCTGCCATGGCGCTTCCTTTTTGAAACGACGGTGGTGCGGATAGATGCGGGCCACGCGGCTGGGCGACGGGCTGTGAAGGCAACCCGATTGGCCCGCATCCGGAGTTTGTTTCTGCGGCGTTGGTATTACTTGGTATTCCTAAGTATTACCCCGCAGATAGAATACCACACCTGACCCCATGGGGACGGAGAAAAACGGATTATTTTGTTGCTGAGTAAGTATTTAGAGCGTGATGATATCCGAGATATCGAGGACCTGAGCGTCAGCGGCATCGTGCGTAGCAAGCAGGAGCATGCGGCCGTCGAGCAAGTCGAGCACGACCTCGGCGCATGCATCGCGCGCAGCGGTATCTAGACCGGTAAAGGGCTCGTCCAGAATCACCGCGCCGCCCGGACACAGCAGGGCCCGGGCAATCTCGACACGACGGCGCTGCCCGCCCGAGAGTTCGGCCACGCGGGCATGCACATCGATCCCCGGTACCAGCAGGCGCAACAGGGCTGCGGCACTCGAGGCGTCCACGCACGCGTCGGCGCACACCAGCACGTTATCCAGCGCCGAGGCAGACTCGACCAAGCGTGCATCCTGAAACACCATCGAGCACGGCGCGCACTCCCCCGCTGCAAGGGCAAGGAGCGTCGACTTGCCCACACCCGAGGCCCCCATCACGCAGGTGCGCCCACCGGCGGGCACACGGAGCTCCAGACCGTCGAGCGCCGGCGCCCAGGGCGCGCGATCGCCCAGGGCAAGTGTAAGCTCCGCTGCAGCACCATCGCTCGCAGCCCCCGCACGCCCGCGAGCGCCGCGCCCATGCGCCCGCACGGCCACGCGCCACGCCACGGGTCCCGAAACCCGCATCAGCCACACCAGCACGCGCTCACACGCCCACGAGGCGGCAACGACCAGCACGGTCCACGCCAGCAGATCAGCCGTCTCAATCAAAAGCTTTGCCTGATAGATGTGCTCACCCACGGTGTCCGTCGCCATGCCGATCAGCTCCGCCGCCACGCCGGCCTTCCAGCTCATGCCAATCACGGCACGGGCGCACGAAAGCACAAACGGCAGAACTTCGCGCCAGGTATGGGCGCAAAACAGTCGCCAGTCCCGCACGCCATGCAGGCGGAACATCTGCTTCAGCGGTTTATCAACCTGCGACAAGCCCTCGACCAGTGAGAAATACACGCCCGACAGCGCCATCAAAAAGACTGCCGCGATGCTCACGCGCGCCGACCCCAGCCAGATTAGCAACAGGACCACCACGCAGGCGACCGGTGTCGCCTTTACAAACGACAGCGCCGGAGCCACCAGGTGCGCAAACGCCCGCGAACGTGACGAAATCCCGGCAAGCACACCACCACACACCGCGGCAAGCGCCAGCCCGCCCAGTATCCGCGCGCCCGAGCCCGCCAAAATCGCCCAGGTACCGCCATCGCACACCAGGCGCAGAAGCGCCAAGGCAACAGCACCCGGCCCCGGCAAGATCAGCGGCTGCGCCACCAGCAACGCCGCAAAGATCCACACGGCAAGCCAAAAGGCGGCGACGGCACCTGCTGCCGCCACCGCCTTCATACGCTCTGTCATTTGTCGAGCAAACGCACGCACGGGCTACTCCAAGTAGCAGAAATCGTCAGCCGGAAGTTTACCACCCACGGCACTCGCGTCCGCGTCGGACAGCACCTGCAGATACCCGCTAAGTGCCGCCTTCATATCCTTGCCCGTCTGGCAGACAAGCATGCACCCGGGAATCGCCTTCTCGGCGATCTTGGCATTGTCCACGATGCCGGCATCGACCACGGCCTGCGCCCAGTCTGACGGCGCCGCATTGACAGCCTTCACGCTCGCCTCGTGGCAGCTCAGGAATTCCGCCACGGCCTCGGGATGTTCCTCGGCAAACGCGCGGCGCACCACGGTCACACCCGTCAGCAAGCGCGAGCCCGTGTCTCCTGCCAGCTCGTCCCACACATCGGTCAGGCTCACCGGTGCCGACAGCTTGCCCTCGCTCTTGGCGATAGCAGCGGTCTTGAACGGCTCCGGCAGCACGCCCACGGCAGACGGATCGGCAAGCAACGCCGACAGCACCTCGGTGGGCTCGCTCTTAAACTCGAGCGTCACCTGGCCGGTCAGGCCCGCGCGCTCCAGCAGGTAGTTCATGACGTACTCCGGCGTCGTGCCCTTGCCCGTCATGTAGACGGTGCGACCCGCCAGGTCGCCAAACGAGGCCACACTCGCATCGCCCGTCACAACGTTCAGCACGCCCAGCGTGTTGATGTCGATGACCTGCACCGCGCCCTCGGTCTTGTTGTAGAGCGCGCTCGCCACGTTGGCTGGCACCAGGGCAATGTCGATATCGCCCTGAATGACCTTGGGCACGATCTCGTCGGCGGCGGTGTTGATCGCAAAGTCGAACTCGTTGTCCGTCTCGCCGCTCGCCGCCTGGTCCATAAACCTCACCAGACCGATCGACGTCGGGCCCTTGAGCGAGGCGACGTGCACCTCGACCGGCCCCGCGGCGCCCGCAGCCCCGCCGGCAGCCGAGCCCGCGGCGGACCCGGCACCGGCAGACCCGCCACCACAGCCAACCAGCGCAAGCGACAACGCACCCGCGGCAAGCGCCGAGGCAAACCCCCGGCGCGTCATCTCAACAGTAAACGCGCGCATCGTTAGCACGTCCCTTCGTTAGGCATCGTCCATGCGTGATGGTCGGTGTGCAGCAGCTCCTCGGCCAGCGGCGAGAGTGGCTCGCCCAAGAACTCGCGGTAGCACGCCTGGACATCGGGATTCTCGTGCGAGAAGCGAATGTCCGCAGCGGCATCCAGGCCCCACAGCACCTGGCCGCGCTCAGCTGCCAGCTCGCAGCCGTCGTGGATGGGCTGACCGCCGCCACCGACGCAGCCGCCAGGACACGCCATGACCTCGACAAAGTCATAGCTCACGCAACCGTCGCGAATCGCGTCGAGCAGGCGGGCGGCATTGCCCAGTCCGTGCGCCACGGCGACGCGCACCCTGGTGCCCTCGATATCGGCCACTGCTTCCTTCCAGCCGTCCAGACCGCGCACGTCGGTGAAGAAGTCGGCGTCGGGGTTCTTGCCCGTCACCAGGTAATAGGCCGAGCGCACGGCGGCCTCCATCACGCCGCCCGTGGCGCCAAAGATCACACCCGCGCCCGTGCCAAAGCCCAGCGGCGTATCAAGCGGCTCCTCGGTAAGCGTGTCCACGCTCACGTGGCTCGCGCGGATCATGCGCACCATCTCGCGCACCGTCAGTGCAACGTCCACGTCGGGCGCGCCGCCCTCGCCCATCATGCTCGGCAGCGCACACTCGGCCTTCTTGGCCGTGCACGGCATAACGGACACCACGAACAGACGCTCGGGCTCCACGCCCAGCACCTTGGCGTAGTAGGTCTTGGCGATGGCGCCGAACATCTGCTGCGGCGACTTTGACGTGGACAGGCTGTCGACAAACTCGGGGTAACGTGCCTTCACAAAGCGTACCCAGCCCGGGCAGCAGCTCGTGAACATGGGCCAGCCGTGGGTGTCGCCCTCGCCCTTGACGGCCTTCCCTAGGCGCTCGAGCAGTTCGGAGCCCTCCTCCATAATGGTGAGGTCGGCCGAGAAATCGGTGTCGAACACGTACTCAAAGCCAACGCGGCGCAGGGCGCAAGCCAGGCGCTCAACGGTGGCCTCCTCGCGCGGAATGCCGAGCTCCTCGCCCCAGGCGCTACGCACGGCCGGCGCAATCTGCACCAGTACGATCTTGTCGGGATCGGCGATGGCGTCGAACACGGTCTCGGTATCGTCACGCTCGCGCAGGGCGCCCGTCGGGCAATGCGTGATGCACTGACCGCACGCGACGCAATCGGTCTTGCCGATCGGCGCACGCCCGCGGGTGCCCACGGCGGTATGCGTGGCGCGGTTGGTCAGGTCCCAAATCCCTAAGCCCTGCACGCTCTCGCACACCTTGATGCAGCGCATGCATTTGATGCACTTGTCGTTATCGCGGATGATGGGGAAATCGAAGTCCCAGCCCTCGCGCGCCAGGTGCTGCTCGTACGGCAGATAGAAGATACCCAGGTCGTTGGCGATGGTCTGCAGGTTGCAGTTACCACTGCGCACGCAGCTCGTACAGCGCGAGTCGTGCTGGGACAGCAGCAGCTGCACGTTGGTGCGACGCGCCTCGCGGGCCTTGGGGCTGTTGGTGTGGACCACCATGCCGTCGAGCACGTAGTTGTTGCAGGCGGCAACCAGCTGGTCGCAGCCCTCAACCTCGACCACGCATACGCGGCAGCCGCCGATCTCGTTTAGATCGCGCAGGTAGCACAGGGTGGGAATCTGGATGCTGACGGACTTGGCCGCATCCAGGATCGTGGTGTGCTCGGGAACCACGACCTCGCAATTATCGATAGTGAGCTTGACCATGTTATGCGCTCCGTTTTCGGTGTTGTCGCTGACGGTGGTGTTGTTGGGCTCTACCATTCCAGGTTCCTCCCTCCGCGGAACGCGCCAAAGCCAAAGTGATCGCAACGCAGGCAGCGGCTCGCCTCCTGGCGCGCCTCCTGCTCGGTGAGACCCTGCTCGACCAGATCCCAATCGTGAATACGCTCGCCGGCCTCGCGCTCGCCCAGCTCGCAGCGGCCGCACTCATGCTTGCCCTTAAACTGGACGGTCGGCAGCTCGACCTCGAGCTTGATCTTGTGGTCAAAGCCCAGGTAGCGGTCGATATTTGCCGAAGCCACGCGGCCGGCGTTGATGGCACGGATGACGGTGGCGGGACCGGTCTGGCAGTCACCGCCGCTAAAGAGGCCATCGAAGTTGGGCACGGCGCCATCCGAATCGGTGACCACGCAGCCCCACTTACAAGCGATGCCCATGTCCTCAAACGGCTTGGAATCGATGTCCTGGCCAATGGCCACAAACACGCGCTCGCAGGGAATGACGCGCTCGGGCGTGGCGGCGGCACGCGGGGCCGGACGCCCACGACGGGGCGCGCCGATAATCTGCGGCTGCACGCGCAGGCCACTCACGCGACCTTCCTCGCCCGTCTCGATAGCGAGCGGGGCGGTCAACTCCAGCACCTCGCAGCCCTCGGCCTGGGCGCCGGCGATCTCGGCGTCCTGGGCCGTCATGTCGCAGATGCGACGGCGGTAGACGATGCTCACCTTTTCGGCACCGCAACGCACGGCGGAGCGCGCCACGTCCATGGCCACGTTACCGCCGCCGATGACGCACACGCGCTGGCCGCTCAGGTCGGGCAGCTCGTCATCGCCGATGGCGCGCAGCATCTTGACGGCCGACTCCACGCCGGGAGCCTCTTCGCCCGGAAGGCCGAGCTTCTTATCGCTGTGGGCGCCAATGGCCAGGTAGACGGCATCGAACTCGTCGCGCAGGCGGGCAAGTTCCTCGCCGTTGACGGAGTGATCGAGCTCAACGTCGATGCCGGCGCTCAAGATCCAGTCGATCTCGGCCTGCAGGCGCTCGCGCGGCAGACGATAGCTGGGGATGCCATAGCGCAGCATGCCGCCCAGGTGGTGGCGCTGCTCAAAGATGGTCACCTTATGGCCCATCACGGCCAGGTAGTAGGCGCAGGAAAGGCCGGCCGGGCCGCCGCCGATCACGGCGACGCGCTTGCCGGTGTTGTCCACTACATGCGGCTTGTGGTCGTTGAGGTCACTGTGCTCGACGGCAAAACGCTTGAGGGCGAGGATGTTCATGGGGTCGTCGACCATGCCACGGCGGCAGTGCATCTCGCAGGGATGCTCGCACACCAGGCCGCAGACGAGCGGCAGCGGATTGTTCTTGCGGATGACCTTGACGGCGTCGGCATAGCGGCCGGCCTCGACCAGCGAAATGTACCCGGGAATGTCGACGTGCGCCGGGCAGCCCGAAACGCACGGGACGCGGGCCTCGCGGTCAAAGCCGCAGGAGTGCTCGCGGATGTGATGCTCAAAATCGTCGCGGAAGCCGCGAATGGCCGTGAGTGCCATGGCGCCAGCTTCGTAGCCGATGGCGCAGTCGCTCGAAAGGTAGATGGTGCGGGCGGTGCGCTCAATCAGGTTGAGCGTGGACTCATCGGCGCGCCCTTCGAGCACATCGGCGAGCAGGTCGCTCAGCGCGCTCAGGCCCACACGGCAGGGTGTGCACTTGCCGCAGCTCTGGGTGGAGCACAGGTTAACGAGCGCTGCCGTAAACTCAACGGGACACGGGGCGAGCGAACTCACCGCCAGACGGCGTCCGAGCGCATCGTGCAGGTCGTCCATGACGGCCTGAGCGTGGCTGCGTTCCATTACGTGCAGTCGAGCCATAAGATCCCCTCTCACATGGCAGCCCGGAGGCGAGACCGAGCGAAGTTGCTACACGCACAACACTGACCTATAAAATTGTTTGGCAGCGACACGGTTCGGCAGGCGGTATGAAACGTCGTCCTTAGCGGTGAAAACGAGCATTTCCGCAGATAAATGCCATATTTGATAAAACGCGTTACCAATGACAATGCCCTGTCCACGCAATCACGTGGACGGGGCATTGCTCTAGGTATGCGGTCAGCGACCCTGTTGCTTTTACTTAAGCTCGGGCCAGTAACCCTTGTTGGCCTCGATCATGTCGTCGAGAACTTCCTTGGCGACCTTCATCGACGGTACGGTCTTGTTGAGCGTGAAGGCCTTGAGCGCCTTCTCGTACGAACCCTCGATCGTAGCCTCGACCACGAGCTTCTCGGAGTTCAGCTGCTGCATCATAAGACCTTGCTGGAACAGAGGAATGTTGTCGCGGCTGATGACCTCGGGGCCGTTCTTGCCAATGTAGGCAGGCAGCTCGACCATAGCGTCGTAGGGCATGTTGGGGATAGCGCCCTTGTTCTCGCAAATGACCAGGAAGCGCTGCTTGGTGTCGTTCTTCAGAGCGATAGCCAGGTCGGCAATCCAGTCGCCGTGGCTGCCCGCATAGAACGTGCTCTCGTCGATCTCGCCCGTCTTCTCGTAGTGATCGATACCATCAAAGAGGTTCTTCTCACGCGTCTCCTCAACCTCGTTAGCACGGGTGCGCTCGGGGTTGGAATGCTCGACGAACTCCTTCTGCTGCAGGTAGTAGTTCAGGTACGTGTTGGGCAGGTACTCCGGGAAGCACTCCATGATCTCGTACTCGCCCTTCCAGACGTAGTACCAGCTGCCCTTGGTGTGGCGGTTCTGCTCGGGGTGCTCGTCAGTGGCCTCCTCGGGCTTCTTGGACATCAGCGAGCCCATGCCCTTGAGGTACGAATCGGGCAGCAGAATCTCGTGCTCCTTGATGTACTCGCGCAGCTGCGGGAGCACCTCCTCGCCCTTGTGGCGAATCGAGGTGAACCAGCCAAAGTGGTTGAGGCCAAAGTAATCGTACTCGACATCCTTCTTGTCGATATCGAGTGCGGCGCAAACCACGTCGATGATCGCGATCGGCATGTCGCAGATGTTGATGATGCGAGCGTTGGGACGCAGCACACGGCAGCCCTCGGAGACGATGGCAGCAGGGTTGGAGTAGTTGAGAATCCAGTAGTCCTTCTTGGCGTACTTCTCAACGTCATCGATCAGCTCGACCATGGGGAAGATGGTGCGCATGCCGTAGGCAAGGCCGCCGCAGCCGCAGGTCTCCTGACCCACGCAGCCGTGACGCAGCGGAATCTTCTCGTCCTGCTCGCGCATGGCGTAGCCGCCCACGCGCATCTGGGCAAACACGAAGCTCGCGTCGGTAAAAGCCGTCTCCTTGTCGGTGGTCACCGTAAGCTTGATGTTCAGGCCAAGGTCCTCGTGCAAAATCCAGTCCACGAGCACGCCGATCTTGCGCTGACGCTCCTCGTTGATGTCGTACAGACGAATCTCGTCAACGTCGAGCTCGTCCTTGCGCAGGGCGATGGACTTGACGATGCCGGGGGTAAAGGTGGATCCGCCACCACACAGAGTAATGATCATTGTTTACTGCTCCTTCTCAATTGCGTTTTCGACCTTGTCGCGCATCTCGGCGACCTTCATGCCAAAGATGATCTGGATATTGTTGCCGTTGCGGTTGATACCGCTGTTGGGCACGTGGTTGATGAGGCTCTCATCGATGAGGTCCGGGTTCTTAACGTTCACGCGAAGACGCGTAAAGCAGTTCTCGAGCTCCTCGATGTTGTCCTTGCCGCCAAGACCTGCGACCAGGTCGGCAATGCCTGCATCGACGCCCTCTGCGGGAGCTGCGGCAACAGCGCCCTGCTTCACCGCGACAGACGCGGCGGCCTCGCCCTCGGCAACGGACTCGGCGAGCTCGGACTCCTCCTCGCGGCCAGGCGTGTGGAGGTTGAGCTTCTTAATCAGGAAGGTGAAGAGGAAGAAGTACAGAGCGGCGTTGACGACTCCGAGCACGAGCATCATCGGCCAGTTGGTCTTATCGACACCAAGGACCAGGTTGGAAACCACGATGTTGATGATGCCGCCTGCAGTCGAAGCGGGCACGGAGAGGACCTTGAGCAGGACCAGGAAGATACCGGAAAGAACCGAGTGAACAACAAAGAGCACGGGAGCGGCAAAGACAAAGAGGAAGTCCATGGGCTCGGTGACACAGGAGAGCACGGCGGTGATGATCAGCGGGATGATAACGGCCTTGGTCTTATCCTTGTTCCCCTTGTAAGCGGTGAAGATAAAGGCGAGACCGATACCGATGTAGGGCCACAGGTTGTTGAAGGTGTAGCTGTTGAAGTAGGTGCTATCGGAGAAGGGCTGGCCCGTCATTGCCATCTCGGCAACACGGATGGGATAGGCGCCGGCGATAACCTGATCACCCAGCGTCAGGGTGCCGCCCACATCGGAGAACTGGAACGGGGTGTAGATGAGGTGATGCAGACCGGTAGGAACGAGCAGCTTGTTGAGCATGCCGTAGATGAACAGACCGATGTTGCCCGACTCCTTAATGATGCCGGCAACGGAGGAGATGGCACCCTGAACCGGAGGCCAAACGATGCAGAAGCCAGCGCCCATGATCCAGGAGATGATGATCATGATCAGGAACGGGAAGCGAACGCCCGAGAACATCGAAAGGGCAATGGGGAACTGCTTGTTCGAGTACTTGTTGAACACGGCACCGGTAATGCAACCAAGAATGATGCCGCCAAACACGCCGGTATCGAGCACCTGAATGCCCATAACGGTGCTCTGGCCGGTTCCGGTAAGGCCGAGCATGCCGCTCGCCTCGGCAAGAGAACCGGTGGCGTTGAGCACGATGTTATTGGCCTGCAGGAACAGGAAGAACGACATCAGGGCAATCAGCGAAGCATGGCCCTTGTTCTTCTTTGCCATGGCGCCGGCGATGCCCACGCAGAACAGAATCGAGAGGTTGTTGATGATAAACATCAGCGACTGATAGACAACGGCGCCCACAAGCTGGAACGGACCGGAGCCCAGCACAGGGATCACGGCGCAGATGGTCTTGTTGGTCAGAATGATGCCCACGATGAGCAGGATGCCGGCAACCGAGAGATACATCATCGGCTGAACGATCGACTTCGCGAACACCTCCAACGGCGCTTTGAAATTGAACTTCTTTTTTGCGGTCATAGCGGTACTCCCCTTCCTTTTCCGCAAATTGAGATAGGTGTGCCCTGGACAAGACCGTGAGCCTTGCCTTATATCAATCGATGTGTGGGCACGTTATGCCTAGAGACCAGGTTCTCCAAGCAGGTTAACAATGTGATATGCGAGATAACTCTTCTCGGCATCGGTAACGACAACGTTATAGGTAGACGCCAAGTGGGCGGCTATGGCGTCCGCGCACGAGAACGCGCACGGATACTTAGTTTCATCGATTCGGAACAGTGCATCGTCATTGATCTGCCCGGCCGCGGGGTCAAGCGCCCGCTGTGCGAAAAACTGCAGGTGGCGGACGAAACGCTCATAGGGCAGCGAGGTGTCATCGAGGGTCGTAGCATAGCGCTCGGAAACAATCGTGAGCACGTCGCGAACAAGCTGGACCGAGATGATGAGACGGTCGGAGCGTTGCGGCATGGTGGCGTTGACGATATGCAGCGTAATAAAACCCTGCTCTTCTTCGCTCATCTGGATGCCCATATACTCCTTGACAATCTGCAGCGCACGGCCCGCAAGCGCATACTCCTTGCGATAGAACTGCTGGATCTCGAGCAGCAACGGATTCTCGCAGGGGACGCCCTTGCGCTCGCGCTCCAAAGCAAGGCTGATATGGTCTGCGAGAGCAATGAGAATCTTGTCGTTGATATCAACATTGAGCTCTCGACGAAGCATCTGAACGATGTCCTCGGCAATCACGAGGTTGACGGTGGGAATGGACTCCAAAAGATGTGCCAAGCGGTCGATCGTACGCGAATCCTGAGAAGTGCCCTCCTGCAGTGCATAGGTCTTTTCGACCGATGCTTCATCGACAGCGTCGCCGGCATGACGGCCAAAGCAGAGGCCTCGACCGATGACAATGAGCTCGGAGCCATCGTCCGAAGTGACCATTGCGACGTTATTGTTGAAAACTCGCTTGATAACCACGGTACCCACCACAAGAATTTACTCGGAAAGCCAGACGACAGGCTCTTTAACAGCAACAGGGCCGGAAGCGTGCTCACGAAGAGTCGAGTTCTCCGAACGCTCGCACACGATAACGAAGACCGTGGGATCGAAGCCGGCGGCGCGGACCGCGTCGAAATCGACCTCAACGAGGGGCTGGCCCGCGTCGACATGGTCACCCTGAGCAACAAGCGCATGGAAGCCCTTGCCCTCAAGTTTAACAGTGTCGATTCCGATATGCAGCATCACCTGAGCAGAGCTGTCGTCGGACATGATGCCCAGTGCATGCTCGGTCGGGAACAGCGCCGCGATGGTACCGGAAACAGGAGCGCACACCGTTCCCTCTTGGGGAACCACGGCAACGCCATCGCCCACGGCACGGCTGCTAAAAGCGGGGTCATTGGTATTTTCTAGATGAACAAGCTCGCCGGAAACAGGAGCGAGGATTTCGAACTCGGAAGTTGCAGTCTTCTGCTCATCCGAACCGCCCATCAGGCGAGAAAAGAAACCCATGGTGGCATGTCCCTTCATAAATATAGCCCAACCAAAATCAAGCGAATGCATCCATAGAGACACACCCGTTCAAAGACTTTGGTTAGGCCCACGTCCGAGGGACTCGGTAACCTTCCGCATTTCTTTTTACGGGAGTTATTGTAGACAAGCCCAAAGCCAGAACAATCATTATGACCGGTGAGCGGTATTTTTTCTTCGATAAACGGTATTTAGGCGGCACTTAGGGACGTTCCTTTTCTGCCGGCACCCAGGGGCACTCCTCACTCTGGTGCGTTGGGGACAGGTTTGTTTGCACCAGGTTGGTGCAGATTAGCCTGTCCCCAATGCACCAATTTCGTATGCACTAGATGAAGAGCTCGCATTCCTTCCGCACGACGCAAGCCTTGCTCAGCATCTGGGAAACAGCGGATAGCTTGTTGGGATCAAGCTTGCGAGCGCCTCGCGGACATACGGCAATGCAGCGCATGCAGGAGATGCACGCCTCGCCAGCTGCTCGCTTGGGGTCGCCCTTGTCGATAGCACAAACGGGGCACGCCGCGGCGCATGCACCGCAGGAGACGCAATCCTCTGTTGCCTCGGGTGCCATGCGGTGACCTCCGGCTTGTTTATAAGGACGATTGCCGGGAATAGAGGGCTCGGATGCATCCTCAGTCAACAGCTTTTGCTGAATTTGCTGCGCAAACTCTGCGAGCTGCGCCGCATCCTGCGCATCCGGTCGCCCAGCAGCAAACTGACGAGCAACGGAATGCTCAGCAATAGCAGAAACCGCTGCAACCACCCTAAATCCGGCGCGCTTCGCAACGTCCTCCAGCTCTACGAGCGTGTCCTCAAACGCGCGGTTTCCGTATACACAAACCAAAACAGCCCGAGCCCCGTTGCCGCGCACCATGCCCAACCGGTCAGCCACCACAGCCGGGATTCTACCGGCATACGCCGGCACAGAGATTACGGCCACGTCGTCCTCAGTCATCGAGACAGCGCTGAAATCTAGCCCGCTATCGGTCAGATCGACGGTAACGGTATTTTTGTCCAGCGCCCCGGCCACAAGGCCAGACACCTTCCGCGTTCCACCCGTCGGACTAAACACAATTTCGAATACGTCCATCGAGGCACCCTCCCCCTACGCCTGGCAACGCGTCAAGCCGTTTTCACATCCAGCCAGAGTATACGGTACGTGGGATCCCCGTTTTGGTGCACCAAACACCCCAATGCACCCACCCTACGCTGTCTGCCTCTTCGTTTTGTATTAATTACGGTACAGATTGTATATATTTACGGGATACCGCCGTGTTCTCCTGAGGTACCCCATCCTGGCCCGTGCAAAAAACGGAGTATTCTGCAACGTGACCGCGCCAGCACCGCCGCGGGTGGGCAAAACTGTAGGGCGCCGTATCATTCTAAGTCCCGACATGGCGAGAATGACGCGCCCCTGCTCCGGAAAACGGCGAAATCTGACTCGGAACGCTCGCTAGGGATATCCGAAGGCCACCGTTGGCGACGTCGAATCATATGCAGACAACTCGAACTGCAGAATACTCCAAAAAATGCACGGCGCACCCCATAGGACCCATTGCTGCATGGCGGAAAATAGGTCCTCAGCATCCCCCAGATGCATTCCCGAGAAAATCACATTTGAACTAGCGATCGGATACGGCAAACAAAAAGGGCCCCGAGCGTAGTTGCTCAGGGCCCTTGGTTCACCTCGCTCTAGTGGGCGATGCGTATGCTATTTGCGCTTGCCGCCGCCGTCACCGGGACGACGGGAGCTGCCGCCGCGCTTGCCGCCACGGCTGTTGCCATAGCTGCCACGGTTATCGCGACCGCCGGCGCGGCCGCCGCGGGAGCCGGCCTGGTTGCCGCCACGCCCGCCACGATAGCCGCCACGACGCTCCTCGCGGGTATCGTCGTAGTTGCGCCAGTCATCGCGACGATCGCGGCTGGCACGCGGATCACGACGATCGCGCGACTCGTTAGAACGGCCAGCGCCGCTGCGGCCGCCATTGCCGCGAGCACCCTCGCGACGCTCGCCGCCGCGGCTACCGCGCTCTTCAAAGCACTTGCCGCCACGGGACTCACCGCCACGGGCACCTCGCTCACCGCGACCCTCGCCGCCGCGACGCTTATCACGGCCACCGCGCTCGTCATCGCGACCGGAACGACGACGGTCGCCCGAGCCGCGCTTGCCGCCACGCGAGCCACGGCCCTCGTCCTCGCGATCGACACGACGACGGCCACCGCGGTCCTCGTCCTCGCGGCGACGGCGATGCGCCTCGCCCTGGAACTGTTTGGCACGACGCTCGGCACGGTTACCGCGCGGGGCCTGCTCGACGGCGGCAGCACCGCCGCGCTCCTCGGCAGCCACCTCGCGGGCCACGCTCTCCACAGCCTCGTCCACGCGAGCCTGAACGCCCTCGCGCACGCGGGTCTTGCCGCCGCGCTTGGGACGGCTCGGACGCTCGCCGTCGCCGCGGCGCTCGTCGCGACCGCGGTTGGAACGACCAGCAACGTCGCCGTAATCGTCGCCGTTGCGCTTACCGTCGCGACGCGCTTGCTCGAGTTTCTTCTTGCTCTTGGACTTGCCGCGCTTGGTCTTCTTCTTCACCTTAAAGGCGGCAGGATCGCGCTCGGGGTCAACGGCGGGCGGGTTGGGACCCACGTGCAGGTCGCCCGCTTCGTAAATATCGGCCGTCTTGTCCATGAGCTTCTCAATCTCGTAGAACTCGTCGACGTCCTGCTCGGTCACAAACGTAATGGCCCAGCCCAGCTCGCCGGCGCGGCCCGTACGGCCAATGCGGTGGATATAGTCGGTCGGCTCGGCCGGCACGTCGAAGTTCACGACGTAGCGCACGTCGCTAATGTCGATGCCGCGGGCGAGAACATCGGTTGCCACCAGCACGTCGACGGTGCCGTCGCGGAAGGCAGAAAGCGCGCGCTCGCGCTGGGCCTGGCTGCGGTTGCCGTGAATCGCGGCGGCCTTGATGCCCTTGCGCTCAAGGCGACGGCAGCAGCTGTCGGCGCGGTGCTTGGTGCGCATAAAGACGATGGTGCGCTCCGGGCCCTCCTTTTTGAGGAACTCAGGCAGCAGGTTGTTCTTTGCCTCGATGGACACCGGGAACACAAACTGATCGACGGTGTCGGCGGTCGACGTGGCCGGCGCGATCTCCACGCGGGCCGGGTCGCTCACCAGGTCGGTGATCTCGCCCACGGCCTCCTCGTCGAGGGTCGCCGAGAACAGCAGCGTCTGGCGCTCGGCCGGCGTCTCGCGCACAATGCGGCGGACGGCGGGCAAAAAGCCCATGTCGAGCATGCGATCGGCCTCGTCGAGCACCAGCACCTTGACCTCGTTCAGATGGCAGGCTCCCTGCTCGATCAAGTCGACCAGACGGCCCGGCGTTGCGACCAGGATGTCGCAGCCGTACTTGAGGGCAGCGGTCTGCGGCTTGTAGCTCACGCCACCCACGACGGTCACGGCAACGTGGCCGGTGACGTCGGCGATCTTGCTGGCGACCTCGTCGATCTGCTGGGCGAGCTCGCGCGTGGGGGTGATGACGAGCATCACGGGGCCGCGGCCGTTGCCCTCGGGCTTCTTGGCACCGCGACGGCGGTTGCGGCCGCCGCGCTCGCGTACGGGTTTGGGAGGAGCGATGTGCTCCAGGTTGTTCATGGTCGGCAGCAAAAAGGCAGCCGTCTTGCCAGTGCCGGTCTGAGCGGCGGCAAGCAGGTCGCGGCCTTCGAGCACCACAGGAATCGAACCGGCCTGCACGGGCGTCGGCGCCGTGTAGCCCAGGCTCTCGATAGCACGAAGCATCTCGTCGGAAAGGCCCAGCTCGTCAAAGGCGGGCAGGCTCTCGGTAGCGGACTCGACGGCCTGGGCAGCATTGGCCTCATCGGCAGCATCGAAGGCAGCCTGGGTCATGGCCTCGCGGGTCTCGTCCAGAATCTCGGCGTCGGTGACGTCGGATACAGAATTACGCATATGTTGTTGTTCCTTATCTGCACGCGCAATGGGCACGGCATGCGGCCGCGCGGGCGTGCTTGGTAGTGCGCTAATACATACAAAAACGGGTGCGCACAGAGAGGACGTTGCTCAGCACGCTGGCGATCGCTTTGGCAGCCCTATCACGCGCCGTCCAGACGCAGCAGCACTAAGCGATGGAGCAGATTCGCCGCGGGTTAGTATACCCGTGCTTCGCATGCCCCCACGTAAACCACAGATGACGAGGCGGACGAGGCGGGCTCGAGGTGGGCCCGGCCGATTGTCTCAATCTGTAACATCTACAGGGCAAATCTTCCTCTACGTGTTACAGATTGAGACAAACGGTCGACACGGTTCACAAACGTCTCAATCTGTAACAGTTACCGAGTAAAATCGGTCCTAATTGTTATAGATCAAGACAGAGGGGGATTTCCGTCCAGTCCAAACCAAATCTCTCAGTCTTCCTGCAATTTCGAACATGTGGCCTATAATGTTGCTTTGGTTACGCTATATATTGCGCAGCCATTTAATACGTCGCCCACCGGGGGCCATTAATTCCTATCGCCATATTGGCTAGGAAGCAATCAAAGGAGGTATCCGTGGCAGCAGAGACGCCTTGCTCGGTCCTCTATAACGATATTCGCTCGTTCGGCGGTCTTAAACATCTCGAGATCGCCCGAATGCTCATCAATGGAAACTCTTATCTCGGCAGTACCCTGCTCGAGAAATGCTCTTCCAACCGCTCGTATCTCACCCGTTACATCGTCCATCGCGAGCCTGACCAGTGCGCGCCCGCCATCTACAGCGACTTTGCCGTCACCACGCTCAATCTTTCCGCGGCAATCTGCAGCAAGCTCGGCGGCGGCGAGTCCGCCTATCAGGCAATCGCCGAGCACTATCGCGGCCCGGCCGCCAACGAAATGATGTCGGCTCTCGCCAGCTACAAGTTGGACAGCCGCCTATATGCAAATGCCCTCAATCACATCGACAACTTTGACGGCAATGCCGTGCGCGAGAAGAGCACGCTTTACCTTATGCTCTTTGTGGCAACGGGGGCGCTCGCCGACCCCATCCAAGGCGTGGCCACCGTCTAGCGCTTTTGCGACAGCAAGACAGGCGGGCACTTTGGCACCACCGAAACTACCGTCGGACGTGGCTTTATGAGCAGCCTGGAGCAGCCGCGCACTGTCGCCCCCAACCTCGGTCTGCTCAGAACCCATGCCGACAACTGCGCCGACATGCAAATCCATCCCCTCACACGCGATCCGCGCGGCACGGTAATTGGGTCCTTGCCCAAAACTTCGCCCAGCATCACCGATGTAGGCGCTGATGCATCGCGCGAGCATCTCCGCATTTGGCTCGAAGGTGGACGCTGGTACGCCCAGGGCCTTGGGTCGACCAACGGCACAGTGCTCGAATCGGGCGCGGGCGACGGCGATATCGTAATCGAGCCGCCGCGCGACCAACGCGAGCCCGGCAAGATCTATCCCCCAGTGGAAATCGAAAACAGCGACAGGCTCCATCTGGGTCTCTACACGACATTCCTTGTCATTGTGGACTAGCGCGGACGGCGATCGAAAGACGGTCGCCGTCCGTCTTTCGTCTTCTACCTTCTGCGTCGTAAACGACAATACTCAGCGGTATACGTGGGCAGTGTGGCTATCATGGTACTTTACCGATATCCACACTGCCCACGTATACGCGCAGCAACCCATGCTAGACAAAGGAACGCCATGGATACTACCGATAGCGCCTATGGCGACAAACTCATCCGTCTTGACACGTTCGACACCGCCGTGGCGGTCGACCCCAGCGCCGAGGACGACGCCAAGCGTCGGTTTATGACGCTTATTCTCCAGACGGCCCACCGCAACAACGGCAACATCGGGCACGTGCTGCGCGCGACCAACACGAGCGGCGAGGTCTTTGCCGTCAAGCTACTCAAGGACAACGCCATCCTTTCCGGCCAAGCCCCCGACCGCTCCGCCGAGCAATCGGCCGCTCACCTGGCCAACACCGCCGCGCTGTTCGAGGAGTATCGTCATCTGTGTACCGTCTCGCACCTGCGCGGATTTCCGCGCGTCTATGGCTACGGATCGTGCGAGGATGACCCACTCATCCTCATGGAGTGGGTCGAGGGCACCTCGCTCAAGCAGGCGCTGCCCTTGCTTCCGCACGACGCCTCGGGCGGGCTGACCACCCAGATGGTCGCCGCCGTCGGAAACGCCGTGCTTCGCGCGCTCTTGATGACCCAAGGCCTCGTGAATCCGGTCATCCATCGCGACCTGTCGCCTGCCAATATCATGTTCCGCACCACCAGCCGAACGCTCAAGCAGCAGATTGCCGATTGCTCCTTTGACCCCTGCCTCATCGACATGGGCTCCGCGACCATGGCACTCGGCGACGACACAATCACCCGACGTGCCGACATTTGGCGTTTTGCCACACCCGCATATGCCGCGCCCGAAATGCTCACGCAGGATATCGAAGGCATCGCGGCCCTTCGCCGCTCGCCCGTGATCGACGTCTATGCGCTTTCGAGCATTCTGTACCAGCTCTACAGCGGTCGCAAGCCGTTCGATGTCGAGTCGACGGGTGCCGCGGCGACCGGCTCGTTCTACCTCATAAAGACCAAGACCAAACCGGCGCCGCTCGAGCCGCGCTGCGAGGGCGACAAAGCGCTTGTCCAGATCATCATGAAAGGCATCTCGGTCGAACAGGGCGATCGCCCTACCGAGCAGCAGATGCTCGAGGTGCTCTCGACGTACCTCCCCGCTGCAGAATCTGAGGACCGCGAGGGCGCAGGAGACGAGGCCGCAATTGATATCGATTCTGGCACGCACCTTAAGGTCGACGTCGCCGGCGAGCGCGCGCGAGAGATCCTGGAGCAGGCCCGTCACGATGCCATGACCCGCCGCCGCTTTGTCATCGGCGGCGTCGTTGCAGCCGTTGCGGGGCTCGGCGTTATCGGGGCAGCAACCCATGGCTTTGGCATCCCCGACTACCTGGACGGCATCCGCGGTTCGCTTGACGACTACACTTGGGATCAGCTGCAGGAGATTTCGCTCAAGATTAAGGCCGCCGAGACCCGTAGCGAGGCACGCGAGATTGCCAAGCGCTATCATCTGCTCGACGATGACGGTCATATCCCCTATCCATGCACCAAGCGTATGAAGCTCGCCAACGGGCTGGAGGTCGGCGCTCAGCTTGTGGGCATCCGCCACGATGAGCTTCTGGACGGGACGGGCAAGGCCGGGCTGACGTTTATGTTCGATGCGGGTATTGCCGAGCGCGATGCTGCGACTGAACCGCCGAGCGCCGGCTGGGCAGATTGCGAGCTGCGGGAATGGCTCGACGGCGACGGCCTTAAGCTGCTGCCCAACGAGTTGCGCGCGCTCATTAAAGGGGTCAAGAAGGTCTCGAACAATGTGGGCGCCGCCAACAGTGCATCGTGTCTGAGCGAGTTGCCCGCAACCCTTTGGCTGCCCGCCATGGTCGAGCTGTGCGGTACGCAACCGCCCGATTCGTTTGCCGAGGGCTATCACTACCTGGCAGACATCTACAACGGCGAGGGCAAGGAGTACCAACTCTTCCGCGAGCTCAAGGTGAGCCCGTATTCCACGAACGAGACGATGGTCCGCCAGTGGAAGGGCAAGGACACTTGTTGGTGGGAGCGCACGGTGAGCCCCGACACATCGGAGAGCGAAGGCACGCTCTATATGAACCGCGTGGGGCACGACGGCGACGTCTTTACGTACGCAACGCCTGCGGAAAAGCCAAGCAAGCGAACCTGCGTGATCCCCGGGTTCTGCATCTAGGGAGCGGGCGTCTTGCCGTGACGGGACCCCTCCCCGGCAATTGTCTCGTTCTGTAACACTAGCTCGGCAGATACAGATCTAGATGTTACAGAACGAGACAAAACCCAACCCCGCGAGACAACATCTCAATCTGTAACAGTAAGGGGTCAAAAAACTCTCTAGATGTTACAGATCAAGACATTTGAGTTGACCGCGGACGCTCTGTCTCGATCTGTAACAGTTAGAGGTCATATTTGCTGCTAGATGTTACAGATTGAGACATTAAGTTTCCCGTCAACTGTTTGTCTAAATCTGTAACAGTTACGGCTCAAAAACCGGTTCAGACGTTACAGATTGAGATGTTTGGCAGAGACGGCCACCGATTGAGCAGCCGCCCTCATCTGTAATGAAAAGTCATACATTCCAACTATTACTGGACACCCCCAGGGGGTATGGGTGTATAGTATCGGCAGGTTAACAATTCCAACACCGAACTACAGAAAGGAGAAGCCATGGCTCAAGATAAGTTCGACGTGGGCGGCATGACATGCGCCGCCTGCCAGGCGCACGTGGACCGCGCCGTAAGCAAACTCGACGGCGTCCAAAGCGTCGCGGTCAACCTACTCGCTGGTTCCATGATGGTCGACTATGACCCCGCGCAGGTCTCCCCCGAGGATATCTGCACCGCCGTCGACCGCGCGGGCTACTCGGCCTCGCCCGTCGATGCGGGCACCGGCGCCGCTGGCTCAAACGGCAGCGTGCAAGCCAGGTCCGGCGCCGCCCATATGGAGTCGCCTACCAAAAAGCTGGAGGCCGCCGCTTCCGCCATGCGCACCCGCCTCATCGTCTCGATCGTATTCCTCATCCCACTGTTCTGCATAGGCATGGGGCACATGCTCGGTTGGCCGCTACCCGGCATTTTCACCGACCATACCCACAGCATGACGCTCGCGCTCACCGAGCTCGTCCTGCTCATCCCCATCGTCTACGTCAACGACGCGTACTTTATCAACGGGTTTAAATCGCTCGCGCACGGCGCGCCGACCATGGACGCTCTCATCGCCGTCGGCGCCACCGCGTCGATCGCCTGGTCGCTCTATGCCATGTTTATCATGGCCGACCAGCTGGCCGCCGGGCAAATCCACGAGGCCATGATGACGGGCATGGACAACCTGTATTTTGAGAGTGCGGGCACGATCCTGTCGCTCGTCACCGTGGGCAAATACCTCGAGACACGCAGCAAATCCAAAACCGGCGGCGCCATCGAGGCGCTCATCGACTTGGCACCCAAGACTGCGACCGTCGTTGCCGACGACGGCACCGAAACCACCGTCGACGTCGACAGTATCCTTCCCGGCCAGGTCCTGCGCGTGCGCCCCGGAGAGTCCATCCCCGTCGATGGCGTGGTGCTCGAGGGCAGCTCGGCCGTGGACGAGAGCGCGCTCACCGGCGAGTCCATCCCCGTGGAAAAGACCGCTGGTGCCACCGTCAACGCCGCCACCGTCAACCGCACCGGTTCGTTTACCTTCCGCGCCACGCGTGTGGGCGCCGAGACATCGCTCGCCAAGATCATCCAGCTCGTCGAGGACGCCAATGCCACCAAGGCGCCTATCGCCCGCCTGGCCGATAAGGTCGCCGGTGTGTTTGTGCCCGTGGTGTTTGTGATCTCGGCCGTGACCTTTGCGGTGTGGATGGCACTGACCGGCAGCATCAACGAGGCGCTTACCTCCGCCGTCGCCGTGCTAGTGATCAGTTGTCCGTGCGCGCTGGGCCTGGCCACCCCCGTCGCCATTATGGTGGGCACCGGCAAGGGTGCCGAGATGGGCATCCTGTTCAAGAGCGCCGAGGCGCTGGAGAATCTGCGCAGCGTGGGCACCGTGGTGCTCGACAAGACGGGCACCGTCACCCGCGGCAAGCCGGCCGTGACCGACATTGTGGTTGCCGCGCGCGCCGACGGCTCGCCCGCCATGAGCGAAAAGGCGCTGCTCAAGCTGGCCGCCGCGCTGGAGCGCTCGAGCGAGCACCCGCTGGCAGAGGCGATTATGGCCGAGTGCGAGGCGCGCGGAATCGTCGCACGCATGGTCGAGGACTTTGTCGCCGTGCCTGGACGAGGCGTTACGGCGCGCGAGGGACAGAATGTCATCGCAGCCGGCAACGTGCGCCTGATGAACGAGCTGGGCGCGGAGGTGCCCGCCGGCGTTGCCGAGCAATTTGCCACCGAGGGCAAAACACCGCTGTTCTTTGCCAAGAACAGCGAGCTTGTCGGTACCATCGCCGTGGCTGACGAGGTCAAAGAGACGAGCGCCGAGGCCATCGCCGCACTCCGCAAGCTCGGCGTCGACGTGCGCATGCTCACCGGCGACAACCGCGTGACAGCCGAGGCTATCGCCCGCCGCGTGGGGCTGAGCAGCGAACAGGTCATCGCCGACGTTCTCCCCGCCGACAAGGAACGTCACGTGCGCGAACTGCAGGATGCGGGCGGCAAGGTCGCCATGGTGGGCGACGGCATCAACGACTCCCCCGCCCTGGCGCGCGCCGACGTGGGCCTTGCGATCGGCACCGGCGCCGACATCGCCAAAGAAGGGGCAGATGTGGTGCTCATGCGCAGCGACCTCATGGATGTTGCGCGCGCCATCAAGCTTTCGCGCGCCACGATCCGCAACATCAAGCAGGACCTGTTCTGGGCGCTGTTCTACAACGGCATCGGCATTCCGCTGGCGGCAGGCGTGTTCTTCCCCCTCACCGGTTGGCAGCTCTCGCCGATGTTCGGCGCCGCGGCCATGAGCCTGTCGAGCGTGTGCGTCGTAAGCAATGCTCTGCGCCTGCGAACCTTTAAGCCTAAAGTGGCAAAATAGGCTCACTATTACGTCCATTTAGAACGGGTTTTCCAGGTGCCAGAGATTGACCTGAAAGAGGAGCGACGCGTACTTTGGTACGCGAGCGACGGCTTGAAGGTCAAGGTCGGGTGCCTGGGAAAGCCGACACAACAGAGAGGAATACCCATGCGATACACAATCAAGACTTCCGGCCTCATGTGCGGCCACTGCGACGCCACCGTCGAGACGGCGTTGCTCAACGTGGCCGGCGTGACCGACGCCGACGCCGATCACGAGACCCAGACCGTCCAGGTGGAGTGCGCCGACACCGTGACCGCCGAGCAGCTCGCCGCCGCTGTCGAGGGCGCCGGCGAGAAGTTCCACGCCCTGTCCGTAACCGCCGCGTAACGACCCACGCGCACCCCGACCAGAAACGAGGACCCGCCATGATGGCAGACCATAAATCGGTGACCCGCATGCTCAAGACGGCACGCGGTCAGATCGACGGCATCCTGCGGATGGTCGAGGAGGACCGCTACTGCGTCGATATTTCCACGCAGCTCATGGCAACGCAGGCGCTCATTGCGCGCATCAACGCCGACGTGCTCAAGGCGCATATCGAGGGCTGCGTGACTTCGGCAATCGAATCGGGCGACGAAGACCTCAAGGCCGCCAAGCTCGCCGAGATCGAACGCGTCGTCGACAAGCTCTCCAAGTAATTGGGGCATTGGAGACAGACTTCTTTGCACCATCTTGGTGCATCGGGGATAGGTACGTTTGCACCACCTTGGTGCAGATTAACCTGTCCCCCTTGCTCTAAATCGGGTATAAAGGCGTGCAGCATATCGAACGAAAGGCAATTTGCATGAATGACTTTATGAAGGGCCGCAATGGCGCCGATGAGCTCACCATCGTTATGGGCTTTGCCGGCATCGTCATCGCGATGATCGGATCGATAGCCCGCATCCAGTGGCTCAGCTGGATCGCCATCGCCGTGATCGTGATTGGCGTGCTGCGCGGCCTGTCCAAAAACATCGATGCGCGTCGCAAGGAAAACGCTGCCTTTGTCGCCGCGGCCGCGAACGTCCCCGGCTTGGGCAAGTTCGTCGCCAGCTTGGGCGGCGGCGCTGCAGCAGCCAGCACCTCGCGCGCGGCTGGAACGAGCAAGGAAGACTTTGAGCGCGCCAAGCGCACGGCCAAGAAGATGTGGAAGGGTCGCAAGACCACGGCATACCTCAAGTGCCCCAACTGCGGCCAGATGCTCTCCGTCCCCAAGGGCAAGGGCAAGATCCGCGTCACCTGCCCCAAGTGCCACGCTAAGATGGAAACCCGCTCCTAGCGCCCGCACGCGGGACAAATTAATCAGGTTTGTTTGTCCCAAATCTTAAGTATTTGTTCGATAAAAAAGCCGAGGCCTCGTGTTGAGACCTCGGCTTTTTACATGCGGCAACGGAGCTACACCTTTGTCACACCTATGCCACACCGTCGCGGGCGAGCTCCTCGGCCAGCGCCTCGGCCGGCATGGCCATAATCGCGTCGAGCTCGGCGTCCACCTCGGGAATACGCTTTACCTTGAGCTTGCGTACCAGATCACCGCGACACATCACATGTATCGGCTCACGCAGAGCGCACAGGTCATCGAGCGGATTCTTGCGCGTCACCAGGATATCGGCGGCCTTGCCGCACTCGATCGCACCGGTCTCGCCGCCCAGCCCCAGGAGCTCGGCATTGACCTGCGTAGCCGTATGCAGCGCAAAGGCGTTGCTCACGCCGACATACTTGGCAAAATAGGCCACCTCACGCCACATGTCGTACTGCGTCACGAACGGGCAGCTCGAATCTGTGCCAAGGCCCACCTTAACGCCAGCTTCCAGCGCCGCACGAGCACTCTCGATAATGCCCGAGCACACGATGTCGCCGTTCTTCTTTTGCGTGTCAGTCGAATGGGTCTTCCCCGGATCGAGCAACACAAACGGCAGCGCCGGGCTGATCGTGCAGGTAACGCTGGGCGCACGTCCCTCGAGCTGCGTGCCCGCGGCGCCACGGTACAGCTCCAGGATCTCGGGCGTCATCGGGGCACCGTGCTCGATCGTGTCGACCCCGGCCTCAAGCGCGGCCTTCACGCCCTCGGTGCTCTCGACATGAGCCATAACCGGCAGACCCACCTCGTGCGCCGCCTTGCACGCCGCCGCGGCAACCTCCACCGGCATACGCAGCACGCCCGGCTCGCCCACCTCGGTCGCATCGAACACACCGCCCGTTACGAACAGCTTAATGACGTCGGCGCCGCGCGCATACAGGTCTCGCACCTGCTCGGCTGCCTCGACGGGGCTGTTGGCCACCTGGGCGAACAAGCCCGCGCCATGGCCGCCCGGCACCGTGACGCCCGTTCCCGGCGCTACCAGGCGCGGACCCTGATACTTGCCGGCGTCGATAGCGTCGCGCACGGCAATGTCGGCAAACAGCGGGTCGCCCGCGCCGCGCACCGTGGTCACGCCGCTTGCCAGCTGCTGCTGGGCACTGCCCTTGAGGATGCGGCGGACGATGGCACGGCCCACGGGATTATCGAGTTTCTTCATCAGCGCTCCCGCATCGCCGGCCGAGACAGGCTTGCCCGAACCGCACAGGTGCACGTGCATATTGATGAGACCGGGCATGAGATACGCACCACCCAGGTCGATAACCTCGGCACCTGCAGGCGCCTGCGCCACAGCACTCGGCCCCATCCAGGTGATGACGCCGCGCTCAACAGTCACGGCCATATCGGGTTGCGGCTCCATATGCTCCGAACCATCCAGAATGGTCGCATTGATAAACAACGTGGAACGATCGGCAGATGCCATATCGAGCTCCTCCCTCACGATTAACTTGAACATTTGTCCATTATCACCTAGTCCCGCTGGATTGCTGCAGACGCATCGGTTAACGGAAGGAAGAGAGGATGTGGGGGACGGAATACGTTGCAGTCCCATCCCAGCGGCACTAGGGAAATCTCTCGATCTATAACAGGTACAGGGTTATTGGGCCCCCTGATGTTACAGATCGAGACATTCGGTCGACGTTTCACCGGCTTGTCTCGATCTGTAACAATTACGAGCTCAAACAACCTCTAAACGTTACAGATCGAGACAAAACCTCTCAGCGCCCATACCACTGGCATCTCCACTCCTCAGCCAATTCAACCTGCCGAGGAATACCCGCCAGCCTCATTTTCTCGACTAGCTTCCCCGGGCCTTTGAGTTCGTTAAACGTAAACCGAAGCACCTTATGCCCGAGCATTGTCAGATGAGATTCCCGCTGACGCTCTGCCACGAATGGGTCAACCGACTCCCGACCCTCGCCGCTCTGCAAGGTGTACTTCCCCTTTCCGTCGAGCTCGCCGATGACACACGTCCCGTCCTCGAGCCGCCAAAAATAGTCGACGCGAAACACCTGGCTCGGATCGAGCGGGTCGCGAAACTCCACCTGCAGTTCCGGAACCGGAAAGCCGTACGCAATAAAGAATGCTCGGAACCGAGACTCGCCGCCGTTTTCAGACAGCCCGTCCGCATACGACGCAATCACCTGTGCCCTGCGATACCCTCGCCTGCCCTCGCAATCGGCGCGGAGGCGCTCGCACAAATCCCCACGTGATACGCCTTTCGCCCGCAGTGCAGAATCGGCAATCGCCAACCCGTAGGAGAACGGCGCACGCAGTAGACAATCCTCCACCGTGCGCCAAAACGACGTCACCTGCACGCCGTCGACTTGTTCAAGTGCGCCCGCCGCCTGCGGACGCAACAGCCGACATCCTGCACTCAGTGGCACCGAGCAACCTGTCTTAACAAGGTATCGTGGCCCAAGCAGATCATTCGGCACCTCCAGACCCCACAAAAGCGCCGCGTCATAGCCCCAAAACGCCCAATCGGGATGAAACTCCGCAAGCCCTTTGATGGCCCGCAGCGCTCGCTCCGTCGGCGTCAGCGCATCCCAATCATGTTGAAAACAGAACAAATACGGCTCGGGCTCCGCAATATCATCGGTTCCCACATGACGCCGTAGCCACATGAGCTCGGCATTGTCGTGTGTCACAAGCAGCACGCCTTGTTCAGCCGCCTCCGTGAGCCTGGCAAGCATCCTATTCCGCGCCAACGTGTTACGAGTCGTATGTTTGTGTTTGAGAACGGTATTAGGCACTTCCATCACCACCACATCGGACAAATGGACCATCGTCACCGTTGCCTCCGCCGACAAACGTCTCGACCTGTAACAGTTACGGGCACAAGCGGCCGCCAAACGTTACAGATCGAGACATTCGTGCAGCATTGCACCTCTTTGTCTCGACCTGTAACAGGAAAACCGATTTTTGGCCTGTAGATGTTACAGATTGAGACAAAAAGGCAAAAGGCAGGGCAGGCGACAACTACCCATCCCCTACTCCCACTCCTGTTCGTAGATGTTGAGGGACTTTACGTACCGCCCCTGGGCGCCCATGATGTCGCGGACCAGACGCAAGAAGAAGCTGATGCACGAGGTGTCAAAGCCGTCCTGCAGATCCTCGGGATGCACCGCACCCGGTCCGTCGACCGCCGTGTCGTTCAGGCGCGCGATGTCATACAGGTAGAGCTGTCCCGCCGTAAGCCAGACATCGTCGACGCAGGCGAGGCGCACCGCAATCGCGCCGTCGTTCCAATGCTCCTTCTGCACGATATGCGGGTCGTAGACATCAAAGCGATGATCGGTGCGCGTGTCCTTCAGCACGACCATGCCGGACGCAGGATTCTTGTCCAAAATGCCAAAGCGCGAGAAATACTGCGTGTCGCGTACCCGCTCGAGCCGCTTGAGCGAGGCAGGCGAAAGCGATGCCGGCGGCTCGTCAACATATAGCTCGAGCAGCGTTTTGCCATGGCGATAGGGGCGCTCGAAGAGCAGCCAATCGGTAAACGCCATGTTGTAGGCCATGATTTCGTTTTGAGAAGGTTCCTCGCAATAGCTGAGCCACGGGTCGACGATAATCTCGAACTGTTCGCGTGCCGGCTCCAGGAATTGAAACTTCCGCAGCATCCAAAAGTGAGCCATGTCGGCAATATCGTTGCCGACGGCTTCAGCCAGCTCTGCTCGGTCAAAAGCGTGGTCAGTCATGGCATCCTCCTCAAACTGATGGACCTCAATTTGAGCTTACGAGGAGGGTGGACAGCCACGACCAGCGCGGGCAAAATAGGCCTCCGACTGCAAACCAGATGCTGACCAAACACTTGACGAAAAGCTTGACCGAAAATGCGCACCGCAACAAAACCGCAGGCAAACATAGACGGCCAACCCGCCCTTTTGAGCCAGATGCCTGCAGCCACCACAGAAACAACAGGTGACCACAGCCCAAGAAGTCGACAAATGAACATCCTTACGTCGACAAACGCGCAAACTGCTCGCAAATCCGCAAGGAGTGTCCCCGAATGCCGGCACAAAAGGAACGTCCCTAACTGTCGGCACTTAGGGACGTTCCTTTTAATATGAGCAGGACATTGTCAAGAGGCAAAATCGGGCCTGGCCCCAACGATATGGGGTCAGGCCCTCTCCCTATATCAACCCGTCCGCGGCGACCTTGGCGTGTCTTACCGACGCTCGTCTTTGCAGTTTAATATCCGCCCGTGGCGATCTCTCGCTGGGCAATCCGTTGCTACGGCTGAGGCTTCTACGTCGAACCGACAGTCTGTGCACGCGTGTGGCGCCCTGGGCGCTCGCAGAAAAGGGACCTGAGGTTCGCCTCAACGGCTTCGGATCGAACCGCTTCCGGGGTGACTGGCTTATGTTCGGGGGACCGCCCCCCTATGCCTCCTCGGCCATGAGGCCGACCGCCCACACCCAGCAGGCGAGCTCGCGCGCCGTGGCCACGTTCGCCTTGTTGCCGTGCACCCCGCGCGCGAGCAGCGCCTCCCGCCTCTCGACCAGCCTCCGCACGCCCTTGGCGGCATGCCTCCGGGCGGCCGGGTCCGGGGCCTGGCCCTTGGCGAGGTCCTTCGGCCGCCCGGAGCACGTCAGGTAGTGCCACGCGGCCTCGACCAGCGTCTTTCTCAGGTGCTTGTTGCCGGCCTTGGTGATCGCGCCCCTGCGGTCGCTCTCCCCGCTGGAGTGCTCGGAGGGCGTCAGGCCGACCCACGCGGCGAACGAGCGGGCGTTCCTGAACCTGGAGAACTCGCCGGCCTCGAACACGAGGTCGGTGTTAGCGTCAATATATTTTTCACCATTTTCACCAACGTATTTTCGCCAATCGCGCCAACGCGGATGCGCCGGATTCGCCAACGCGGATGCGCCGCTTTCGGCGTCTAGGCTCCCTCCTCCTTCCC
>ENA-OPYT01000059-OPYT01000059.1-human-gut-metagenome-genome-assembly--contig:-NODE-59-length-33033-cov-4.041451_pt1 | contig 33033 bp, 28 predicted proteins | sample MGYA00242636_ERZ504480 | MGnify/ENA primary metagenome ERZ504480 (study PRJEB26092, sample SAMD00036228) | human gut metagenome | host: Homo sapiens | study: EMG produced TPA metagenomics assembly of...
ACCGAATAAAACGTATTGCCCAAAAATGCGGCATTGACCAAAAACCTATCGACGCACATCGGTCGGCATACGTTCGGAACGACGGTCACGCTGGAGAAAGGCGTTCCCATTGAGACTGTCTCGGAGATGCTCGGACATAAGCAGATTACGACGACTCAGATCTATGCCAAATTAACCGCCAACAAGATGAAGGAAGACGTACGTCTTCTTACGCAGCGCATCGGCAATCTGTATGAACTCACACAGCCTACGACCCGGCTGCTTTCCAAAGAGGCTTAACCCTAAACGGACGGCGACCAGATCAGTCTGGTCGCCGTTCGTTTACTTATTCCAGGGCCGGAAGTCGCGGTAGTTTTTCTTCAGCACCTCGAAGATACCGGATTCGGGATAGAGGATTTTCCCGCCGAGCGTCGTATAGGGAATCGCTTTCGTATCCCGCAAGGTCTGCAACGTCCGTTTGCACACATGGAAGCGTCTGCAAATCTCATCTCCGGTCAGATAATGCTCCTGACCGATCGTCGGCCGCAAATGTTTCATGGCCGTTTCGATCTCGCGCGTGGTTTGCACCATCCAATCCGTCAGTTCCTTGAACTCTTCGGATCGCTTCGTAATAATGTCCGACATACTATCTGCGGATCAGAGCTTCGCGGATGACGCGTTCGACGTCGGTCTCCCGGTAATAGAATTTGGAACCTATCGTGGAATATGGGATGATTCCCCGATCGCGGTAATTCTGCAAAGCCCGCTGCGAGATATGCAGCGCCTCGCATACTTCCTGCGTGCTGAGCCATTTCTCCCGTGTGGGCGGAGCTACCTTACGATACAATTCCGTTACGGCGACCGACAGGCCGCACAGACGCCTTCTCAGTTCCAGATAGGCATCGTGTTCCATCATGGTTACTTCCATAAGTCGAATGTTTTATGAATTAGTATTTAGTATAATTTAAGCACCGGCATCGGATGCCGTCGTGTTTCATTTCGTCGTTTCAAATCCGGTGCACACAGCCGGATTTGCCGTCGTGCCGAAAAGTAATCCTCCGTCAGCATCAGCTTTTCTGCTTCCGGTGTAAAGAGCATTACGCCTTTCATCACCGCATAATACGCCTCGTCATTTCGCCACGACATGACGGGGCTGTAACTTCAGACGAGTCAATTCCGGCAATAATTTCCGCATGTATAGTTCATCGGCCGCTTCGCTTCTTCCGTCGTCGCATGGAAGGATGCTTCCGGAGGCAGATCGTATTGCAGATAGAACAGGTTTTCGAGCGCCGCTCGGTCGTACGTCTTTTTCAACTCTCGGAGATGTGATGCCTGAAACCCTCTTCGCCGTTCGTTCCGACAGCGAAACGTACGGCATGCAGCGTTCAGTCGAGCGTCAGGTAAATACTTCGTATCCGGTCTTCCCGCATATCCGTTATATTTTTATTGCGGCACGTTTGCCGCTGACAGGACGGGAATGCCGCAGCCTGCGTTCCGTTTCCCGCCTTTTGGTTACGGTGCCCGTTCCGGGCAGGGAAACATGCTGTTTTGCATCCGGCGATGACTCTTTGTATTCCGTCAGGAATCTCCCGTTCTGAATGTTGTATTCCGTGCGAAGAATACCCGCTGCGATTTCACGGGCCTGCTGCTGCAAGGCACCGTACCCGAAGTCGTGCGTCGATTGCCGGTTTCCCATACGCGCCCGGTCGCAATCCCGGAGTTTCGACGCCACCTCGGAGAAGAACTCCCGATGTCTGAAACGATGCAACCCGTCGTCGGCTACAGATGCGGCGTACCCGTTTTCCGCGATATACAACAGCGTTGCGAGATCGTGATTGCCTGACGATACCTGTGTCCGGTTCCCGGCAACGAACCTCTTGAAGTCCTCGTAGCACGGCGATATGGAATATGCTGCCGAACATACCGCTTCGCAGGTACGACACGACGGCTCGCCGATGCTGGACCACGCCGCCGAAGTAGCGCGGATCGGGCTGGAGGAGATCGGGCTGGGAGGCGACTCGGTCGTGGCCGCCATTCTCCACGACGTAGTCCGCACAGCCAGTCGGCAGGACGAAGAGACATTCCTGCGGCTGACGGACGAGATCCGGGACCGCTTCGGCAAGGAGGTGCTCGGCATGACCGTAAGTCTGAGCCACATCTCCGATATTCGCCTGAAAGCCTCCCGGGAGCAGGCGGAAAATTTCCGCGAGCTGATCGTCTCCTATTCGGAAGATCCGCGCGTGATCCTGATCAAGCTGGCCGACCGGCTCGAGGTGATGCGCCGCCTCGAAATTTTCCCCCGCGAAAAGTGGCGCAAGAAGAGCTGGGAGAGCCTCAACCTCTACGCCCAAATCGCCCACAAACTGGGTCTATACAACATCAAGAGCGAACTCGAAGACATCGCCCTGCGCTATCTCGAACCCCAGGACTACCAGCATATCGCCGACAAACTGGCCGAGACCGAAAGCGAACGCCGGGCCTTCATCGCCCGCGTCCTCGAACCCATCACGCAGCGGCTCGACCAGGCGGGGCTGCGCTATCACGTCAAGAGCCGCACCAAGTCGATCTTCTCGATCTGGAACAAGATGCGCAAGCAGCACGTCCCGTTCGAGGGGGTATATGACATCTTCGCCATCCGTATCATCCTGGACTGTCCGCTCGAAGAGGAGAAGCAGCAATGCTGGACGGTCTATTCGATCGTCACGGATTTCTACACGCCCAATCCCGAGCGGATGCGCGACTGGATCTCCATCCCCAAATCCAACGGCTACGAATCGCTCCACACCACCGTCGCCACCAAAGAGGGACGGTGGGTCGAAATCCAGATCCGCACCGAGCGGATGGACGCCGTGGCGGAGCGGGCATCGCGCCCACTGGCGCTACAAAGGCGTAAACGCGGGATCGGACGGGAGCGAAATGTGGATGAAACAACTCCGGGAGCTAATGGAAGACAAGACCCGTCCGCTGGCCCAGAACTTCGACGCCAAGCCTCCTCGGCGAAATTTTCGTCTTCACCCCCGGCGGCGACCTGCGCAAGCTGCCCGAAGGAGCCACGGTGCTGGATTTCGCCTTCGACATCCACACCTCGCTGGGGCTCACCTGCTCGGGCGGCAAGGTCAATAACCGTCCGGCGGCGATCCGCGACGTACTCCACAACGGAGACATCGTCGAAGTGCTGACGCAGAAGAATCAGAAGCCCAAAGCCGACTGGCTGGGGTTCGTCACCACGTCGAAGGCCCGCACCCGGATCAAGGCCTCGCTGCGCGAGGAGCACACCAAGAACGCCCGTCTGGGACGGGAAGAATTGGAACGCAAACTCAAGAACTGGAAACTGCCCCTGACCGTCGATGAAGGGGTCGGCATCCTCTGCAAGCACTTCAAACTCCGCACGGGAACGGAACTTTACGCCTCGATCGGCACCGAAAAGATCGACCTCATGCAGATCAAGGAGCTGCTTCAGGCCCATCTGTCGGGCGAAGCGGAGGAAGAGCGCCGGGCCGCAGCAGCAGCCATCGAGTCCGAAAAACGACGCAAAGCCGAAAAAGTTTCGACCCAGAGCAGCGGCGACGCACTCATCATCGACGAAAAGATCGGACAGCTCGACTACAAACTGGCCAAATGCTGCAATCCGATCCACGGCGACGAAATCTTCGGCTTCATCACCGTAGGTGCCGGCATCACGATCCACCGTACGGACTGCCCCAACGCACAGCGTCTCCGCAGAAACTACCCCTACCGGGTACTCGAAGCCCGCTGGCGCGACGAAGCGCAGGGCGCGTTCCGGGTGTCGATCCGCGTGGTGGCCAGCGACACGACGGGGATGATCAACCACATCGCCGAAGTAATCAACCGCGACCTGAAGTTGAGCATCCGCTCGATGAACCTGTCGCCGGGCGGCGGCCTGCTCTCGGGCGTGATCCACGTCGAAGTGCCCGGTACGGGCATGGTCGATATGCTGATCCACTCGATCCTGCGGATCAAAGGCGTGCAGAAAGCCTACCGCGTCAATAACTGAAAACGCCCCGAAAAGAGAAAGCCGCCTTTATCAGGCGGCTTCTTCGTCGCATCCGACGGGTCGGCAACCCGCCAGCGCATCATAAAAAGCAGTAAAAAAAGATACAAAACAGCCCGCAGAAAACCACCCTCGACCTGCAAGTGTATCCTGTCATAAAAAAGAGTGTGTTGAAATGAAAATTTCAGGCACGATCCTAAAGGGTGTCGGAATGGATGCAAGGCAAGGCATTGAGGGTAAGGGTGACAGTCTTTTACTATGGCAAATGACTTAACCCGTATCCCGATAATAACTACCGTTGTGTGTCATTCGGACACACCGCCATACACCTGTTCGGGTCCCATGTCCGGAAATTTACAACGGACCTCCGCCGATCGGACAATCCGCACTCCCGCCCGGAAATCCGAGCCGAGCCGCAGAAAATCCAGACAACAGGTCAAAAATTCGCACGAGGAACCCGGAACCAAGCTGCACGGGCAACCGCTTCCCTACCGGTCCCGCTCACCGACATAGACACAGAGGTTGGCCAATGCGTCGCGGTATTCGGAAGGTTCGTATTCGGAGAGCACGGACATCGCCCGCGTGAGGTATTCCTGCATGACGCGGGCCGCCTTTTCCATACCGCCCTCGTTCTCGACGATGTGCTGCAAATATTCGACCGACTCATCCTCCTCGTGGCAACGGGCCAGCCGGGCCAGCAACTCCCTGCGGCGCTCCTCGCCGACGGACTCGAGCACCGTGAGCAGCGGCAGGGTCACCTTGTGTTCGCGCAAGTCGTTGTTGGAGGGCTTGCCCGTACGGGCCGTGCGGGTATAGTCCAGAATGTCGTCCTGAATCTGGAACGCCATGCCTATCGACTCGCCGAACTTGCGCATGAGCGCCTGTTTTTCACGGGACGCACCGACGGCCAGCGCTCCGGCCGAAGCGCTCACCCCGATCAGGCAGGCGGTTTTCTTGTAGATGATATCCAGGTACGACGCCCGCGTCATCTCCTGCCGGTTCGCCTTGTCGTTTTGCAGAATCTCTCCCTCGCAGAGCGTGGCGATGGCACCGCAAACGTGAGTCACCAGGTCGAACTGGCCGCTCTTGAGGCCGAGGTCCATGTTTTTGGCCAGGATGTAATCTCCGACTACGACCGCATTGCGCGACTGCCAGCGGGCATTGACCGAAGCCCGGCCCCGGCGCATGTCCGATTCGTCGATCACATCGTCGTGGATGAGCGAGGCCACGTGGATCATCTCGACCAACGTGGCTGCGAGCAGTGCGCGCAGACCGCCGCTGCGCTGCCCCGCCGGAGCGTTGAGCGCCGCAGACAGCAGCACCGTCATCGGACGAATCCCCTTGCCCCGCGCCGAGAGCGCATAATCGAGCATCTCGGAGAGCAACGTGCCGTCCGCCGTGAATTTTTGCCGGATGAACTGCTCGAAGGCCTCCAGATCACCCTCGACCGGCTTGCGGATCATATCGAGTGTTACCATAACCGAACTTTTGTTTACGTCGAAAAAAGGTTAGCCGAATACAGAGCGATTGTCTCCCCGCCGGAATACAACCGCCCCGAGCCTGGGATCAATCCGTGCAAAGGTAGTGATTTTTTCGCTGAGTCGGGGAGGAAACTCAATGTTTTTTCGTACCTTTGGCAATCGACAAAAACATTCCAGATGACCCGCTTCAAAGAGATTCTCCCGAAAGTGCTGCCGACGGGCGCGGCCCTGCTGCTCTTCTTCATCGTCAGCGCCCTCTATTTCGCCCCCCAGTTTCGCGGCGAAGTGCTGCCACAGCACGACGTGCAGCAATACGAAGGCATGGCCAAGGAGATCTGGGACAACCGCGCCCAAACGGGCGAAGATCCCCAGTGGGCGGGGCGGATGTTCGGCGGCATGCCCGCCTACCTGATCAATGTAGCCTACCCGGCACAGCTAGTCAAAAACACGGCAGGACAGATCGTTAAAATTATAAATACTCCCGCAGCCTTCGTCTTCTTCGCCATGGTTTCCATGTGGCTGATGCTCCCGATCGTCGGGGTGAATCCCTGGGTCGGCATCATTCCGTCGCTCATGTACGGCCTTTCGACCTACTTTTTCCTCATCATCGGCGCGGGTCACGTGACCAAAATGTGGGCACTGGTATATGCCCCCCTGATGATGGGCGGCGCATGGCTTACGCTGCGGGGTAACATGTGGCTCGGCGGAGCGCTTACGGCCCTCTTCGCCTCGCTCGAAATCGGCGCCAACCATCCGCAGATCACCTACTATTTCCTGCTGGCCATGGCCGCGCTGTGGATCAGCGAAGGAATCGTCGCCTTCCGAAAAAAGCACCTGCCTTCGTTCGTCCGCCGCACGGCGGTACTGCTGGCCGCAGGCATTCTGGCCGTCGGCTCGAACTTCGCTCCTCTGTGGTACACGATGCACCACTCGAAACAGACCATCCGCGGCGGTTCGGAACTCGCCGCCGGCGAGGAAACCTCCCAGGAAGGGTTGGCACTCGATTACGCTACGGCCTGGAGCTACGGACGCGCCGAAAGCTGGAACCTGTTGATTCCCGACTTCATGGGCGGCGATTCGGGTCGGGCGTTCACACGCGACGGCAAGGTAGCCGAGGCCTTGAAACCGTACGGGCTGGAGGGTATCGCGGAGCAACTGCCCGCCTACTGGGGGCAGCAGCCCTACACTGCCGGACCGACCTACCTGGGCGCCGCCGCCCTGTTCCTGGCTCTGCTGGGACTCCTGCTGGCATCGGGACGCAACAAGTGGTGGATCGCAGCCGTCAGTCTGCTGACGCTTTTGCTGGCCTGGGGACATAATTTCATGGGATTCACCGAATTCGCCTTCAAATACCTGCCCGGCTACAACAAGTTCCGCACCGTATCGATGGCCCTCGTGGTGGTCGAATGGACGGTTCCCCTGCTCGCGGCGTTGGCTCTGATGCCCCTCTGGCGGGGAGAGGTGCCGCGTCGAAAACTCCTGCGGGCCCTCGCCTGGGCCGGAGGCATCACGGGCGGTTTCTGCCTGCTCTTCGCCGTGGCCGGCAGCGCGATCTTCGACTTCGGCCGGACGGAAGCCGCCGATTTCATGAGCCGCCAATACTACCAGATGTTCCAAGCCGCAGGTATGCAGGAAGCCATCGCACAGGGCGCTCCCGAAGAGTTGGGAGAGGTGACGGCCGACGCCATGGCCGCCGACCGGGCCGCGATCATGCGCTCCGATGCCTGGCGCTCGCTCGTAATGATCGCCCTCGCGGCGGGCAGCGTGCTGCTCTTCGCCCTGGGACGGATCAGACGGGGCTGGCTCATAGCGCTGCTCGGCGTGATCGTTCTGATCGACCTGGTGCCGGTCAACCTGCGCTACCTGCCTCAAAGCCGCTTCGTCGCCGCACGGCGCCAGCAGATACAGCCCACGGAAGCCGACCGCGCGATCCTGCGCGACCCGGAACCCGGATTCCGGGTGCTGAACCTCACGGTCAGCCCCTTCAACGATGCTACGACCTCCTACTTCCATCGCTCGGTGGGCGGCTACCACGGCGCCAAACTGGCCCGCTACCAGGACTTGATCGAGCGTTATCTCACGTCGATGGACGAGGGCGTACTCGACATGCTCAACACGCGTTACCTCATCCGCTTCGACCCGACGGGACAGCCCGTCGCCGAATTGCGGGCCACAGCCAACGGCCCGGCCTGGTTCGTCCAGGAGGTCGTCGATGCGGACACTCCGCAGAAAGAAATCGACGCACTGGGGCGCATCGACACCAAAACGGCGGCTGTCATCAACACCCGTGAGTTCGATATCCGCCCCCTGATCGGCGGCGAAGGGGAAATCCGTCTGGAGGAGTACCGGCCCAATTATCTCCGGTACGAATACACGGCCACTGCGCCCGGTACGGCGATCTTCTCGGAGATCTACTACAAGGACGGCTGGACAGCCTATATCGACGGCATCGAAACTCCCTATTTCCGAGCCGACTACCTGCTGCGGGGAATGGAGCTCCCGGCCGGTACGCACACGGTCGAATGGCGGTTCCGCGCCCCCGGCTGGAACGTCGCCGAAGGCGTGACGCTCGCCTCGTCGCTCGCGATTCTCGCAGGCATCATTGCAACCGTTATACTCGTTTTACGCCATGAAAGACGACAAAAGACTCAAGCGTAAGGTACGCAATTCCTACATCGTTTCGAACATCAGCATCGCCCTGGTGCTCTTCCTGCTGGGATCGGTGGGATACCTCATGACGGCCGCCATGCAGGTGGCCCGCACGTTGCAGGAGAGCGTCACCGTCACCGTCGAGCTTCGCAACGGAGCGGACGAAAAACAAAAAGAATCGCTCCGCAAACGGTTCGAAGCCAACGAGCTGGTGAGCCATGTGGAATACAGCTCCAAAGACGATAAACTGAACGACACCGATTTCCGGCAGATGTTCGAACAGGAGTTCGAGGCGATCCTCGAAGAGAATCCGCTGCTCGACTCGTTCGAATTGACCCTGTCAGCCGATTCGGCGGACCCGGACAAGCTCGAAACCTTCATCGCCCAAATTGCCGAACTCGACGGCGTGGACCGGGTTTCCTATCCGGCACAGACCGTCGAGCGGCTGCATGCCACGATCGCGAAGATCCGGCTGGTGCTGCTACTCTTCGGCGGAGCCCTGCTCGTCATCTCGCTCATCCTGCTGAACAACACGATCCGGCTGGCGATCTTCTCGAAACGCTACCTGATTAACACGATGAAGCTCGTAGGGGCAACCAAATGGTTCATCATGCGACCGTTCCTGGGCAGCAGCATCACACAAGGCATTCTGTCGGGAATCATCGCATCGGCACTCTTCCTGACGGCCGTTTACGGACTGAACGAGGCGGTTCCGGAACTGATGTCGCTGGCCGAAACCATGAAAATCGGAATCATCGTGGGCGGCATGGTGTTGGGCGGCATCCTGATCTCGCTCTGCTTCACGTTCTTCGCCGTCAACAAGTTCGTCAACATGAAATCCAACAAGATCTATCTCTACTAAAATCCCCGTACCATGAAAAAATTCAAGGAGATCACGATAAAAACGATCCGAAGATGCCGCTCTCGCTCAAAATTACATCCTGTTGCTCGCCGGACTGATCGTCATCATTCTGGGCTTCGTCCTGATGGCCGGCGGCGGCAGCGACTCGCCCGACGAGTTCAACTACGCCATGTTTTCCTGGCGCCGCATCACGCTCGCCCCGATCCTGGTGATCGGCGGCTTCATCTTCGAAATTTACGCCATTCTCAAACGATTCTGAATCCGGACTTCTCCGACCGCCGGAAGCCGGGTTGCAACCCGCGCTTCCCCGACACCGAAATATCCCCGAGAACTGTAAAATGGAAACCATTCAAGCTATCATCCTGGGCATCGTCCAGGGTCTGACCGAATTCCTGCCCGTATCGAGCAGCGGCCATCTGCAACTGGCCAAAGAACTGCTGGGCGTCGATCCCGAAGTGGGAGGACTCACCTTCGATCTCACGCTGCACGCCGCGACGGTCCTGAGCACGATCGTCGTGCTCTGGAGCGAAATCAAACGCTTGGTCGTGGGACTCTTCTCCAAACGATTCAACGCGGAACAGGCCTACGTGCTGAAGATCATCCTTTCGATGATCCCGGTAGTCATCGTGGGCTTCACGCTGGAACCTTTTCTCCAGTCGCTCGTCGAAGACCTGCCGAATCACGGCATCCTGCTGCTGGTCGGAACCATGCTGCTGGTCACGGCCGTACTGCTGACCTTCGCCTATTACGCCAAACCCCGCCACAAGGCGACCATCTCCTACCGCGACGCCTTCATCATCGGTCTGGCGCAGGCAGTCGCCACACTGCCGGGTCTGTCGCGCTCGGGCACGACGATCGCCACGGGACTGATCCTGGGCAACCGCAAGGAGAGCGTGGCCCAATTCTCCTTCCTGATGGTGCTGGCACCGATCCTGGGCAAAATGGTTCTCGATCTGATGAGCGGAGAACTGGCCGCCCAGAGCATCGGGACCGCCCCCCTGCTCGCCGGATTCGCTGCTGCGTTCGTAGTCGGCTGTCTGGCCTGCAAATTCATGATAAACATCGTTAAACGGGGAAAGCTCAACTGGTTCGCCATCTACTGTACGCTGGTCGGAGGGCTGGCCATCATCCGCTATTTCGTGATCCAATAATCCGCACATGACGCAACAATCCGAACTGAACCTACAGGGAATCGACTTCGAAGAGGGCTACATCGCCGTCATCGACAAACCGCTGGAGTGGACCTCCTCGGACGTAGTCCGCAAAATCAAGTTCGCCCTGCGCAGGGCCGGTTACCCGAAAATCAAGGTCGGCCATGCCGGAACACTCGATCCGCTCGCAACGGGCATCCTGCTGGTCTGCATCGGCAAGGCGACCAAAATGGCGGACGCCCTGCAAGCCGAGGAGAAAGAGTACGTCGCCGACCTGATGCTGGGCGCTACGACCCCCAGCTTCGACCTCGAACACCCCATCGACAGGACCTATCCCTTCGAACATATCACGCGCGAAGCGGTCGAGGAGGTACTCCGCTCGCTCACCGGCGAACGGCTGCAAACCCCGCCCCTCTATTCGGCCAAGAAGGTCGAAGGCGTCCGGGCCTACGAGCTGGCCCGCGCGGGCGAAGAGGTGGAACTGCGCAAAGCGCTCATCAACATCTACGAAATGGAGCTCATGGAATACGACCTGCCCCGCATCCGCATCCGGGTCCGGTGCAGCAAGGGGACCTACATCCGTTCGCTGGCCGGAGAGATCGGCCAGGCGCTCGGCAGCGGTGCGCACCTCACCTCGCTCTGCCGCACCCGCAGCGGAGGTTTTCGGCTCGATGCGGCGCACGAATTGAACTTTTTTCTCGAAAAACTGCAAAAAGCTGAAACAAAATAACTTATTTTTCGTATAGATAAATTGACGGTTTATCTTGCTCCGTACCCGCAAAACTGCCTGCAGCGCTGCCCACGGACCGAAAAAATGTTCGCAAATACTTTTAGCCATGAAACTATCGCAATACGGTTACGACTTCTCCGCCGACCTGCTGGCGAAATACCCGGCCGAAAACCGGGACGAATCCCGCCTGATGGTGGTCAATCGTGCCAAGGGCACCATCGAACACCGCATTTTCAAGGAGATCATCGAATACTTCGACGAAAAGGACCTCTTCATCTTCAACGACACGAAGGTTTTCCCCGCCCGTCTGTACGGCAACAAGGAGAAAACGGGCGCCGAGATCGAAATCTTCCTGCTGCGCGAACTCAACCGCGAGTTGCGCCTGTGGGACGTACTGGTGGATCCGGCCCGCAAAATCCGCATCGGCAACAAGCTCTACTTCGGCGACGACGACCTGCTGGTAGCCGAGGTGATCGACAATACCACTTCGCGGGGCCGCACGCTCCGGTTCCTGTTCGACGGGTCCTACGAAGAGTTCAAAGAAACCCTCTTCAAACTGGGCGAAACCCCGCTGCCCAAGTGGGTGCGCGAAAAGGTCGAGCCGGAAGACGCCGAGCGCTATCAGACCATTTTCGCCAGCAAAGAGGGTGCCGTAGCCGCTCCGACGGCCGGCATGCATTTCTCCAAGCACCTGTTCAAACGTATGGAGATCAAGGGGATCGAAAAGGCGTTCATCACGCTCCACGTCGGCCTGGGCAACTTCCGCACGGTCGATGTCGAAGACCTCTCGAAGCACAAGATGGACTCCGAACAGTTCTTCGTGGACGAACCCACGGCCGAAACGGTAAACAAGACCAAACGCGAAGGACATAAGATCGTTTCGATCGGCACGACGGTCATGCGAACGCTCGAAACGGCCGTTTCGACCGGCGGCATGATCAAGCCGATGGAGGGCTGGACCAACAAGTTCATCTTCGCCCCGTACGAATTTTCGGTGGCCGACGCCATGGTGACCAACTTCCAGCTTCCCTACTCGACCCAACTGATGATGGTTTCGGCATTCGGAGGTTACGACCTGATAATGAATGCCTACAAAATAGCCAAAGAGGAGGGCTACCGCTTCGGAACTTATGGCGACGCGATGCTGATTCTTTAAGAAAAATCACTATCTTTGCAGAAGATAGGAGGCGGTTCGGCAATCTTTTGCGTGCAAGCCCGCGCGATTGCTCTCATCTTTCACTATCTTTGCGAAAGATAAACTTTCGTGAAGTGAGGTACGGCAGCACGACAAGGCAACTTTTCGCATTGCATCCGGCCCGTGCCTTCTTCGCCGAGCAAGCTAAAAAATCATCGTTTCCGACCGGCGGGCACTCCGAGCACACCGCACCAGGAGATGAAGAAAAAATTTCAACCAATGGCATCGAACAGGATACTATACGTCTGTCAGGAAGTGGCTCCGTATGTCCCGGATACGGAAGGGGCGCTTCTGTGCCGGCGGCTCTCGCAGGCGATGCAGGAGCGCGGCAATGAAATCCGCACATTCATGCCCCGGTACGGCTGCATCAACGAACGGCGTCATCAACTGCATGAGGTGATCCGGCTCTCGGGTATGAACCTCATCATCGACGACAACGATCATCAACTGATTATCAAGGTCGCTTCGATTCCGTCAGCCCGAGTGCAGATCTATTTCATCGACAACGACGACTATTTCGCCCGCAAAGCCATTCTCCGGGATGCCGACGAAAACTATTTCGAAGACAACGACGAACGGGCCATCTTCTTCGCCCGGGGCGTACTCGAAACGGTCAAGAAACTGCGTTGGACGCCAACGGTCGTCCACTGCCACGGCTGGTTCTCGAGTATCGTGCCGATCTATCTGAAAAAGGTCTTCGCCGACGACCCGATTTTCAAGGAGGTCAAAATCGTCGTTTCGCTCTACGGCGACGGTTTCGACAAACCGCTGGATGCAGGAATGAAGGAGAAAATCGCCAACGAAGGCGTCAAAGACAAAAAACTGTCGATCCTCGACACCCCTTCATACGAAAACCTCTGCCGTTACGTTATGGAGTATGCCGACGGCATCATTCTGGCTTCCGATGCGGTAACCCCCGAAATTATCGAGTTGGTCCGCAACAGCGGCAAACCGCTCCTGGAATACCAGTCGCCCGACGCAGAGGACTTTTTCGACAACTACAACCGATTCTATGATTCGATCCAGTAAAATACGCCGGGCCGCCGAATTGGCCGCCGTTCTCACCGCAGCGGGCATGGTCTTCTTTACAGGTTGCACGAAAGTGGACGACCGGCTGGGCGCAGGCTACCAACCGGGGGATCAGCAGATGAAGATCGGTCTGAAAGTTTTCGCGCTCGCACCCGACGCCGAGCGGCCCTATTTCGAAACTCGACTCTACAAAACCGACTCTCTCAAGGCTTCCAACCTGGGAGAGGGGTATTTCGGTGTGATGCACGACGAAACTTTCGGGCGTCGCACGGCAGGTTTCCTGACCCAATACCGCGCCGTAGCCCTCTCCGATACGACCGGCTTCGGTTACCAGCCCATTTTCGACTCGATCGAACTCAAAATCAAAATCTCGAACTACGGAGGCGACACCCTCAAGCCGATGACGTACAACGTCTATGAGGTGATTTCGAACGATTACCTCAATCCCTCGCTGACAGCCCCGGCCGGAGCAGGCAGCGTCGCCGACACCCTTTTCTACCCGACCTTCGATCCGACCCCCTACCTCAACCCCAATCCGGTATTCACCTTCACCTTCCCCAACGGCACGACGACCGGACCGGCCACGGAGTACGTCACCCTGCAGCCTACGCCCGAAGGACGGGGGCTCATCAAGCGTCTGATGCTGCTCGAAGGCAAGTACAAGGGCGATATGACGATCTACCGCAATCCGGAGCTTTGGGTGGACTATTTCAACGGTATTTACATCAAGCCGGCCCAGGAAAATCCGTCGGGAGAAGGGAACCTGTTCGCTACGAACCTCGCGGAGTCGGGTCTTCTGATGTACACCCGCAGCCGGAACAGAACCGACCCGACGCTGATCCAGGATACGATCACGGCCAGCTACCTCTTCTACCGCGAAGACGATCCCTACGGCAATGTTTCGATCAATACCATCCGGCATGATTACACCGGCTCCAAGATCAATCCGGCCGACATCGACGAGCGGAACGAACAGCGGCCCCTGAACCCCAACGTATATGTCGAAGGGATGGACGGCGTAATCACGGAGCTGACCCTCACGGACGCCCTGTTCGAAGGAATCGAAGCCCTCTACAAGGAGGTTACGGACGAATCGGGCATGCCTTACACCTCGATCGCCATCAACCAGGCGGAACTGATGATCTACCTCGAAAAGAGCGATTACGATTGGGAAAAGATCGACGTGGGAGCCATCACTCCCCTGCTGGACGCATCATTCGAGCGCTTGGGCCTCTATGCCGATTACAAGCACGTACTGGGCATTTCGGATTACTATTACACCTACGAAAGGCTCTATTCAAGCCAGAACTTCCAGTTGCCGTACGGAGGTTACCTCAACCGCAGCCAAGGCTGTTATGTCATGGACATCACCAGTCACCTGCAGGAGGTATGGAACGGCTACCTGAAATCCCAGGGAATCGAAACCGGCGGCAGCCAAACGGAGAATCCCGCCCCCCGGACGATCTACATCGGACCCGAAGCCTACGGGCTCTTCACGATGCCCTATACATCGGCACAAGGCATGGAAAATACCGCAAACAACGCGCCGATCAAGCTGCGCCTGATTTACACGATGATAAAATAGCGAAGCACCTGCGGATAACCTAAGTACGAACTTAGGTTATCTTGCGTTAGTGAAAAGATACTGAATGTTATGCAGGAAAATTTAGTAATAGTCGAGTCCCCGGCCAAAGCCAAGACCATCGAAAAATTCCTGGGCAAGGATTTCGTCGTCAAGTCGAGCTTCGGGCATATCCGGGACCTCTCGAAAAAAGATCTCGGCGTCAATCTGGACAAGGACTACGAACCGGTCTATGAAATTCCGAGCGACAAACGCAAGGTTGTCGAGGAACTTTCGTCGCTGGCCAAGAAGACCAAGACCGTCTGGCTCGCGTCCGATGAAGACCGCGAAGGAGAGGCGATCGCCTGGCACCTCGCAGAGGTTCTCGGCCTGCCGATCGACCAAACCAAGCGAATCGTTTTCCACGAAATTACCAAACCGGCAATTCTGGCAGCCATCGAATCGCCCCGCACGATCGATATGAATCTGGTAAATGCCCAGCAGGCACGCCGCGTGCTGGACCGCCTGGTCGGATTCGAGCTATCGCCCCTGCTTTGGAAAAAGGTGCGGCCCCAACTCTCGGCCGGACGCGTACAGAGCGTCGCCGTACGGCTGCTGGTAGAGCGGGAGCGGGAGATCATCGCATTCCGCTCGACGCCCTACTACCGTGTCGTAGCACAGTTCTACGCCGCCGCCGATCCCGATAAAACCCTTTTCAAGGCGGAACTGTCCACCCGCTTCGATACCCGCGAGGAAGCAGAGACTTTCCTGCGCAGCTGCATCGACGCCCGGTTCACCGTCGCCAAAGCCGAGGAAAAACCGGCACAGCGCTACCCCGCGCCTCCGTTCACGACCTCGACGCTCCAGCAGGAGGCGGGCCGCAAACTCGGAATGTCGGTATCGCAGACGATGTCCGTGGCGCAGCACCTCTACGAGCAGGGTTTGATTACCTACATGCGTACCGACTCGGTAAATCTCTCGAAGCAGGCGATCGGCCAGTGCAAGGAGGAGATCATCAAACTTTTCGGTGAGAAATATTCGTCGGCACATAATTACAAGACAAAAACCAAAGGCGCACAGGAAGCCCACGAGGCGATCCGCCCGTCGTATATCGAGCGGCAGACGATCGAAGGCACTCCCGCCGAAAAGAAGTTGTACGACCTGATCTGGAAGCGGACGGTCGCCTCGCAGATGGTTCCTGCGGAGCTCGACCGCACCACGATCGTCATCGATATCTCCGGTTCGGACGCCCAGTTCGTCGCCACGGGCGAAGTGATCCGTTTCGACGGATTCCTGAAACTCTACTCGGAATCCACGGACGAGGAGCCGGGCGAAGAGGGATCGGGCATCCTCCCCAAAATGGCCCAAGGCGAGAGCGTCAATCCCGCGCAAATTACGGCCACGGAACGCTTCACCGCACCGCCGGCCCGCTATAACGAGGCTTCGCTCGTAAAACGGCTCGAAGAGCTCGGCATCGGACGTCCTTCGACCTATGCGCCGACCATCACGACGATCATCAACCGCGGGTACGTGGTCAAACAGAACAAGGAGGGCCAGAAACGCAGCTACGTGCAACTTACGCTGACCGGCAGCAAGATCGCCGAAAAAAGGCTTACCGAAACCTACGGCAAGGAGAAAAACCGACTCCAGCCGACCGATATCGGCATGGTGGTCAATGACTACCTCGAATCGCAATTCGAGCCGATCATGGACTACAACTTCACGGCCAACGTCGAAAAGGAGTTCGACCGCATCGCCGACGGAGAGATCACCTGGAACAGCATGATCGACGATTTTTACGGTCCTTTTCATAAAATGGTCGATCATGCGACCACGACCCAGACGACCAAAAACAACCAGATACGCATCCTGGGCACCGACCCCACTACGGGGCATACGGTAAAAGCCCGCATCGGCCGCTACGGTCCGATGGTCGAAATCGAAGGCAACGAAGGGGAAAAGAGCCGTTTCGCATCACTCAAGAAGGGGCAGTTGATCGAATCGCTCACCCTCGAAGAGGCTTTGGCGCTCTTCAGCCTGCCCCGCAACCTGGGGCCCTACGAAGGGGAAGATCTGGTCATCGGCATCGGAAAGTTCGGGCCCTACGTGCGGCACGGCAAATCGTTCGCATCGCTCGCCCGCACGGACGATCCCTATACGATCGGCTACGACCGCGCTGCGGAGCTCGTGCGCGAACAGCAGGCCCGCGCCGCTGCAGCGAACACTCCGCTCAAAACCTTCGCCGAAGAGCCCGAACTACTGATTAAAAACGGCCGTTACGGTCCTTATATCGCCTACAAAGGCAAGAACTACCGTATTCCCAAAGGGACCAAACCCGAGGAGATCACTCTCGAAGCGTGCATGAAAATCATTCAAACTTCTAAAAAATAACAAACCCCAAAATTACGATGAAAAAACTGCTGTTACTCGCAGGCCTGGCACTTATGGTGTGCTCCGCATCGGCCAAGAAACCTGCACAGAAGACCCAGGAGGAAGGCTACAAGTTCACCGACTTGACCACCGTACCGACCACTTCGGTCAAAGACCAGCACCGCAGCGGCACCTGCTGGTGTTATTCGGCTCTTTCGTTCCTGGAAAACGAAATTCTGCGGGCCGGCGGGCCGGAGATGGACCTGTCCGAAATGTGGATCGTCCGCAACATGTATTTCGATAAAGGCGTTAAATACGTCCGCCTGCACGGACATCTGAACTTTGCGGAAGGCGGTGCCGCCCACGACGTAATCGAAGGCATCAAGAAATACGGCATCGTACCCCAGGAGGTCTATCCGGGTCTGAACTACGGCACGGAGAAACCGGTCTTCGGCGAGCTCGACGCAGCACTGAAAGCCTACCTGGACGCAGTTATCAAGGCAAGAAACAACGGGGTGCTGACCACGGCCTGGCAAGACGGTCTGAATGCGCTGCTGGACACTTATTTCGGCGTGCGCCCTGAAAAATTCACCTACGAAGGCAAGGAATATACCCCCGAATCGTTCGCAGCGTCGCTGCCGATCAAGATGGACGACTATGTAGACGTAGGTTCCTTCACGCACCATCCGTTCTACACGGAGTTCATCATCGAAGTCCCCGACAACTGGATGTGGGGCACGGTTTACAACGTACCGCTGGAGGAGATGATGGCCGTGGTCGATAATGCCCTGGCCAACGGTTACTCGATCGAATGGGCTACCGACGTCAGCGAAAAGGGCTTCGACCGCATCAAGGCGATCGGAATCATTCCCGAAACCGACATCGACGGCATGGAGGGTACCGAGGCCGAGAAGTGGGGCAAATTGAGCGCCGCCGAGAAAGAGGCCGCCCTCTACAAGTTCGACAAACCCGTCAAGGAGAAGAAGATCACGCAGGAGATGCGCCAGATCGCTTTCGACAACTACGAAACTACGGACGACCACGGCATGGTAATCGTGGGTACGGCCGTCGATCAGCAGGGCAATCCCTTCTTCAAGGTAAAGAACTCGTGGGACGTACGTCCTCCCTACGACGGTTACTACTACTTCTCGCGTCCGTTCGTGGAGTACAAAACCCTGTCCGTTATGGTAAACAAGAACGCCATTCCGCAGGAGATCCGCACCAAACTCGGAATTTAATCCAAAACACAAAATCCAAAACAGAGCCGGTGGATCACCGGCTCTGTTTTTTATTATCGTAAAAGCTCTTTCTGCGCAGATATCCCTATCGTTACGACCAACGCCCGGAGGCACCCGACACCTCCTCGCTCCTGCTCCGTATTCAAGCCAAATCGGACGCGTGCAACGATCCGTCCGAGAGTTCTGTCGTATTTCCCGGATCGAGCGAATGCCCCATCAATTCACCGAAAGAGTCTGTAATCGATATTTTCAAAAAACTCAGATACTCCGTTCCGCATGGGGCCGGTGTCTGAATTTACGAACCTGGTAGAAGAGCAGCACGGCGGCCAGCAGAGAGGCCGTACCGTCGGCAATCGGCATCGACATCCAGACACCCAGCGTACCGAGATGCGGCGGCAAAACAAGGAGCAGCGGGATGAGGAACAGCATCTGCCGCGTGAGGGAGAGGAAAATCGCCTTGTGCGGCTTGCCTATATACTGGAAAAAATTGGAGGTCACGATCTGGAATCCGACGATCGGGAAAACGCACAACACGATCCGCAGCCCCTCGGCCGCCGTAGAGATCATCCGCTCGGCCGCAGCTCCGTCCGCAGCATCGACGAAGAGCATCGCCACCTGCCGGGGAAAGAGCTGTCCCAGCAGGAATCCCGTCGTCGTCACGCAAACCGCACACACGACAGTCTGCCGCAGGACCTTCAACACCCGGTCGTACCGCCGGGCGCCGTAATTGTACCCCACGATGGGCTGCATGCCCTGATTCAGTCCAGAAACGATCATCAGGAAGAGCATCGCCACCCGATAAATGATGCCATACGCCCCGATCGCCACGTCGCCACCGTACTCCCGGAGCGATTTGTTCACGACGATCACTACCGCCGAAGCACAGAGGTGCAGCAGAAACGAAGCCATACCGATAGAAAAGATCTTGCCCACGACCGACGCCTGCAAGCGGAAAATCCCCCGTTCGAACCGGATGAAACTTCCCCGGGAAGAGAAGTGGATGAGCGAAACCGAGAGTGCTGCGACCTGGGCCAGCACCGTCGCGGCCGCCGAACCGCGAATACCCCAGCCGAACCCGAAAATGAACAGCGGATTGAGCAGACAGTTCAACACGACGGCCGTCAGCATAATCGTCATGGCTCTCCTCGGATAACCCGAAGCACGAATCACTTCGTTCAGGCTCAAATACATATGGGTAACGATCGTACCGCCGAGAATGATCTGCATGAAATCGCGTGCATAACCGATCGTGGCATCGCTCGCCCCGAAGAAGCAGAGAATGGGGTCCAGCAGCAACAGACCTACGGCCGTAAAAAAGCGCCGCTACCAGAAAATTGAGCAACACCACATTGCCCAACACCCCCTCGGCAGCCTCCCGACGTCCCTGTCCCAGCCGGATCGAGGTGAGCGCCGCAGCACCGATCCCGATCAACGACCCGAAAGCCGACGCGATGTTCATCAGAGGCATCGAAAGCGCCACGCCGGAAATGGCGATCGGACCGACGCCGTGTCCGATGAAAATGCTATCGACGATGTTGTAGAGCGACGAAGAGGTCATCGCGATAATCGAAGGGATCGCATAACGGACGAGCAGCGACGAAATCCGGTCGGAACCTAAACGAAGCGGGGTGACAGCCTGTTTCATCGTTACAAAAATAACAATAACATTCGGAATAACGCCCCGACCGACCGGATTTCGTCGGCAAGAGGTTCGATTTCCGGCCGCCCGATACGAAAAAGGATTTGTGAAACTTCCGGCAAGGAGGAGGGTATTCGTCCCATTTCGGCAAGAAGAAGGTTCCGAATCCTCCGCAGCCGCCCGACATCCCTCCCCGGCGGCAAAACGGTCTGCCAACAGACGATCCGAAATTTCAAGAGCACCGAAGCCCCGCCTCGAAGCTGCCGGGCGGCATCCTTGCATCCGGCGCCGCAGGCACCGCCCCAAGCGTCCGAAAATCAACTCCTCGGCGGAACCTCCATCATAGAACGACAGACACCCCGAAAGTCCCGAACCGAATTACGCCTGCAAGCATAATCACACCAAGATATAGGCTGCAAGAAGCTCCTCCTCCCTCCGAAGTCCGATTTCCAATGCGGATTCCCCGCAAATACGACCCGTCATCCGGCCTTCGTCCGGATCGAAACGCTCGATCCGTAAATCCCGGAGCAGATCGAGGTTCCGCCGCCCCGAATATTTGTAAAGCGTCTCCTTGGCACACCAGAGGGCCGGCAACAACAGCGGACTGTCGGACAACTGCCGCTCTTCGGCAGAAGCAAAGCGGACTGCCGCCCGACCGAAATCGCGGGCAAGCGGCTCGATATCGACGGCACATGGACGGTCGGAGAAGCAGACCGCAACGTATCCGGGGCAGTGGGAAACTCCGATATGGAGAGGATAATTGCATACGACGGGAGCTCCGACCGCATTATATGCGATTTCGGCATCCGGCAGACGACGGTAAACAATCGACCGCCACATCAGAAACTCTTCGCGGCGGGAAGCCGGCTTCAACGCCGCAGCCAACCGAAGATCCCGTTCGGGAACCAGCCGCAGCAACCGTTCCCAGGACAAAACCTTTTCGATACAAAGGATATTATCCATGCAGACGGACTTTGATCTTGTCGATGCGGTGTCCCTCGATCTCCTCCACAGTGAACCGCACACCGTGAGCCGTTACCGTATCCCCCTTTTTCAGGAAGTCGCACTTCAGTTCGAGCATCAGACCGGCCAGTGTTTCGGCACGCCCCTTGACATCGGCGAAAGTACCTTCGGCAATCTCCACAATGCGTTCGAAATCGCCGATATGGGTCTTGCCGTCGAACAGGTAGGTATCTTTGTCCAAACGGGTATAAAACACTTCGTCCTTGTCGCTTTCGTCCGAAATTTCACCCACTACCTCCTCGACGATGTCTTCGAGCGACACGAGGCCCTGCGTCGAGCCGTATTCATCGACGACGATCGCCATGTGGATCTTCTGGTTCTGGAAATCGGCCAGCAGGTCGTTGATCTTCTTGTGCTCCGGCACGAAATAGGGCCTGCGGATCAGTTGCTGCCAGCCGAATTCGTCGCCCCGGTCGATATGCGAAAGCAGATCCTTGACATAAAGCGTTCCCTTAATATTGTCCAAATCGCCCTCGTAAACCGGAATGCGCGAGAAACCCGACCGGATGATGGTCTGCTTGACCTGTTCATAGGAATCCGTGATGGCAACGGCCGTAATATCCACCCGGGGTTTCATGATCTCCTGCACCTCGGTATTGACGAAGCTGACGATGCCCGAAAGCATCCCGTGCTCCTCCTTGGAGGCCGTGCGTGTCATATCGATCGCATCGGCCAGTTCGCCGATGGAAATTTCCTGATGGTGGGCAGCCCGCTCGCTGATACGGTTTCCGGTGCGCACCAGCACATACGACAACGGATAAAAAATCCATCGCAGCACCAAAAGGGGCCGCGCAGCGAAACCGGCGAACCGCAAAGGAATCGTCTGCGCCGCGACTTTAGGCAGAATCTCCCCGAAAAGCAGCAGCAGGAACGTCACGATCACCGTCTTGAAAAGAAACTCGAAACGGGCGAAAGTGAAAAGCGAATCGATGATCTCCGAAGAGAGGATAACGATACCGATATTGACCAGGTTATTGACTACCAGAATCGTAGCCAGCAGCAGATCGGCCTTGCCCAGCAGATTCAGCATCCGCCGGCAAACCGGCGTATCGTGCCGCCGGATCTTGCGCACATCGTTGCCCGAAAGCGAAAAAAAAGCGGTTTCGGAGCCGGAAACCAACGCCGAAACCAATAGCAGGAACAAAGTCACACAACACAGCACCACGACATGAAACGTCATGCCGTGATAGATGATGGCCGCAGCACTATCTTCCAAATCCAATCCGTTTTATGTTAATCGAACAGCGACTCGGAGCGGTTTTCCTCCGCACGCTCCGCAGCACCCTTCTCCTCCTTAAGCACCTCCTTGCGGCCCGCAGGCATCTCGACGATGAACTGCGCCTTACGCGACTGATAAGCCGGTTTGGCGAGGATCTGGTCGATATTGCTGTAACGGGTCGATTTCTCGCCCAGGATCACCTGCTCCAGAGGGCGTGTCTGCGGAGTGGCCTTGCCGGGCTTGCCCACCGGTTCCAACACCGGCTTTCCGGCAGGGTCGCCACCTTCCGGAACAGGCTTGACGATCCGTGCGGGCGGAATGACCGTCTTCATCATCCGCTTCTCCTCGTCGCCCTCGAATCCCGTCGCCACCACCACCAGCTCGATGGCATTGCCCAGCTGGGGTTTCTCGCTCGTACCCCAGATGATATTGGCGTTGTGAATATTGCCCGACTCATCCTCGACGCTGGCATGCGCCTGAATATACTCCAGAATCCGCACCACCTCCTCGTACATCAACTCTTCGGCATTGGCCACCGAGATATTGAGCAGAATGTTGCGGGCTCCGGAAATCAGGTTGTGATCCAACAGGGGCGAATGCAGCGACGCTTCGGCCACCGCCTCGGCCCGGTTGTCGCCTTCGGCCGTCGCTACGCTCATGTGCGCGCGGCCGCTGTCCCGCATCACCTTCGACACGTCGGCGAAATCGACGTTCACCAAGTCGCTCTCGACCGTAATGATCTCGGCGATGCCCTTCGCAGCCGAAGCCAGGATGTCGTCGGCCTTGCCGAAAGCCTGCTTCAAGGCCAGACGGCCGTATATTTCAAGAATATTCTCGTTGTTGATAATCAACAGCGAATCGACGTTCTGACGCAACTCCTCGATGCCCCGGAACGCCTGTTCGTAACGGATCTTACCTTCGACGGCCAGCGGCGAAGTGACGATGCCGACGGTCAGCATTCCCATCTCCTTGGCCAGCTTGGCGATCACCGGCGAAGCGCCCGTACCCGTACCGCCGCCCATGCCGGCAGTGATGAAGACCATCTTGGTCCCCGACGCCTCGAAACGCTGGCGCACCACATCGAGCGACTCGATGGCGGCCTTGCGGCCGTTTTCAGGGTCGTTGCCGGCACCCAATCCCTCGCTGCCGAGCCGGACTTTCAGTTCCACGGGACTCTTGTCGAGTGCCTGCTGGTCTGTGTTGCAGACCATAAAGTCCACGCCCTTGATCCCCAGGTTCCACATGTGATTCACGGCATTGCCGCCCGCACCGCCGACACCGACTACCATGATAATGGAAGGATTCGTGCGGGCAGCGGCCAACTGGGTCATTACATCGTCTGTCATATCGTTTCGTTTCTCTTGTCTTAATCGTTAAATCTCCTCGTCATCGGCGGCATTGAAGCCCTCGTTGATCTTGTCGAGCGTCCGCTTGAAAATACTCCGCCAGTTGCGCTCCTTTTTCACCGGCTCCTGCACGGGAGCCTGAGGCGCGGGATCCTCTCCGGCATCTTCCGCCTCGGGCTCGGCCGCTGCGGATTCCGCACGGGCAGCCTCCCGACGCGCATACGCCGCATTGACCGTTTCCGTAGAAGGACGTGTCGGCGCATAGGGCTGGGGTTGCGGCCGCGACTGGGGCTGCGGAGGCTGGAATCCCGGCACAGAGGTCGGCGGGACAGGGCGACGGGGCGAAAGGCCCGCCTTATCCTCGATCACGTTGCACGAACCCATGCCGGCCCCCTTGAGCAACAGTCCGACGACCGTGGCGAACGCAGGGTTCGCAACCGCCTCGCGCGAATCTTCGCTGATGCCTGTTTCGGCGCTTGCGATACGAACGTCCATACCGGTCACACGACGGAACAATTCGTCTATATCCTTGAGTCGGGCCGAGCCGCCCGTCAGCACGATGCCGTAGGCCAACCGCTCGGCATACCCCGAATCCCGGATCTCCTGCTGCACGAATTCGACGATGTCGGTAGCCCGGGCCTCGATGACGGTGGCCAGGTTGCGCAGCAGAATATCCTTGGCTTCGCGGGCCGTGCGACCGCTCACGCGGATCAGCTTGTCTTCGGGAGCGAGCTCGGCGACAGCCGAACCGTATTTGCACTTGAGGCTCTCGACATGTTTCTCGGGAATGCTCTGCGAACGGATGTCCCGGTTGATGGCGCTCGCTCCCATCGGGATCGTCGCCACGTAACGCGGCACGCCCCGGTAATAAACCGCAACGTCGGTCACGCCTCCGCCGATATCCACGACGGCCACCCCCTCCTCCTTCTCATCGGAAGAGAGTACGGCTTCGGGCGTCGCCAGCGCATTGGGGAATACCCCCAACATACGGATACCGAGCCGCCGGAGAGCCATGTCGAGCCGTTGCAGCGGCGTCTTGCCGCAAAGTATGAAGTTGAAAGTCGAAGACAACCGCTTGCAGAACGAACCGACCGGATTGCGCACCTCCTCGGCATCATCCACCATATAATGCTGCGGAATACGCTCCATGATCGTTTCGTCGTCGGGGGCCTGGACGTTGCGCATACGATCGAACAGGGCATCTACATCGCCCTGGTTCACCCCGTTCTGGGGATCGTAGGTAAAGACGTGGTCGGTATGGCGGGCACAACGGACGAACTCGCCCGAAATGCCGGCATAAGCCTCCGTAATCCGAACGCCGAGCGTCGATTCCACCTCGGCGACAGCCTCCCGGATGGCATTGCCCGCCTGTTCGATATTATCGATCCGGCCGGCCTTGACCCCCTCGACCGGTTTGGAAACGACGGCTTCGATACCGAGCGTTCCGTCTTCGCGTTTCGACCCGACAGCGACCACCACGTTCGAAGAACCGAGGTCGATGGCTACCGTATAACTCTTTTTTTCCACTGTGCTCTATCTATTTTTTCATTGAATCGTTTCCCAGCCTCTTCCCTGCCCGGCACATATTCCGCAGGCAGATCCGGCTCCTGCATCTCGAAAACCTTACCACTCCGTACAGACAACCTGCCCGGCGTACTTCACGTTGATCGTCCGATACCGGTCCCACCCGGCTTTTCCGAGTCCCTCCCGGTAAAACCGCAGCAACTTATCCAGTTTCTGCTCGGCATCGTCCAAGCGGCCGAAAAGGATGGTATAATTGCCGCTCCGGGGCGTAAGTTCCAGGTCGATAGCCCCGCTTTCAGTGGTGCGGGCCGTTATCTGAACGATTTCCGACCGCCAGAAATCGTCGTTTTCCATCCATTTTACAAAGGTAGTCAGTTTCGAGAAATCTTCGTACCTTTTCTCCAAAATTTTTTTGTCGGCGACGCTCGGCTTCCTGTTTTTCGGAAATTTTGTCGATCGCCGACTGAATCACCTGAGCCTCATAGCGATATTTGCGGCGCAACTGCTCCTTGCGCTTGCGGAGTTCCCGCACCCGCTCGCCGAAGGACTCCGAAGATTCGAACCATCTCTTTTTAATCAGCATCCGCCGCAGCGAACGGATATTTTCATCGTTCTTCAGCTCCCGCCGGTAAAGAGGGTATTTTTCCCGTTCCAACTCCGCGATCTTATCGTCGATCTGTTGCATCTGCTCCCGCCTGTAATCCGCAGCATACCCCACATAGGAGGCCGGGAACGGGGGACGGTAGGTACCCGTAATCACCGGCACATAAACCGACGAGGCACGGGGCACTGCAAACAGATAGCCCTCCTCGGTCACGTACGAATTATAGCCGTCGATCAACAGCCGCATCAGAGGCGTCCGCTGCCAGACGGCGACATGCAGCACGCCCGAATAGGAAACCGTAACCCGGGCGTCGGCGACGAATCCATTGCGGGCGATAAGCCGCTCCAGCGCATCCAGCCGCACGGCACCGATCTTCTCGCCGACGGTTTTGATGCCGCTGCGGGCGAGCCATCCCCGAACGGTAGCTTCCGACACCAGCCGCAACTGCGAGGTGCTGTCCACCACTTCGACCTCGATGCGCGTCACAGGCTGCTCCGCACGATGACGGCGCACTTTGCCTCCCGCATAGAGCAAATAAGCGGCCACACCGCCCCAAAGCAGTGCAAGAAGCGTATATTTCAGGTATTTCGGCATTCGTCAATGGTTGAATCTCATCCCGGCGTTTACTTCCCCCCCCCCGGTACGGCCGCGACGGACACGGCCTCGAAAAAAACAGATCGTCCCCGGCAGACGGCGAATCAGGCTTTTTCCCGCAATTTTTCTGCCAGTGCCCCGCAGCAGGCGTCTATATTGCCCGCGCCGAAGCTGACGACTACATCGGTATCCATCGCAGCCACCTTTTCGGCCAACTCCGCACGGTCGCAGATCGTCCAAGGCACCGTCAGCAGGCGGCCGATCATCTCGGACTCCACACCCGGAATCGGCTCCTCGCGGGCCGGATAGATCGGCAGCAGTACCACCCGGTCGGCATGCGAGAGCGCCTCGGCGAACTCGCGGTAGAAATCCCGCGTGCGGGTGTAGAGGTGCGGCTGGAAAAGCGCCGTCAGCCGCCGCCCCGGAAACATCTTCTTGACCGAAGTGATCGCCGCCGCCAACTCGCGCGGGTGGTGGGCGTAATCGTCCATATAAACCTGCCGGGGCGTATTGACATAAAATTCGAAACGTCGCTTGACCCCCTCGAACGAGGCCAGCGCCTCCCGCAGACGCTCCGCATCCAGCGGCTCGCCGTCCCGCTCCGACGCGCACCAGAGCGCCGCCACGGCCGCCACGGCATTCTCGATATTGACCCAACCGGGAATACCCAGCGTGCACCCTTCGACAACGCCGCCGGGCGTCACCAGATCGTACCGGTAGTGGCCGCCTTCGAGCAGCGTCACGTTACGGGCGTAAAAATCGCACGGCTCGTCGTACGAATAGCGGTAAACCCGGATACCGGGGTTCCCGATCTTCAGATCGACACCCCGCTTGACGACCAGCGCCCCGCCTTCGCGGATCTGTCCGACGAACTGCGAGAAAGCCTCGCGCAATGCCTCGTGCGTACCGTAAATATCCAGATGATCGGCATCGGCCGAGGTGACCACCGCCACGTCGGGCCACAGCCGCAGGAACGAACGGTCGAACTCGTCGGCCTCGACCGCCAGACGCCGCCCCCGGCCGAGCACCAGGTTACTCGAAAAATTCCGCGAAATACCGCCCAGGAAAGCGCTTCCGCCGCCCGTCACCCGGTGGTTGAGCCATGCCACGAGCGTCGTGGTCGTGGTTTTGCCGTGCGTACCGGCCACCGCCATCACGAACTTCCCCTGCGAAAGATACCCCAGCATCTGCGAACGCTTGACGATCTCGAAACCATGCTCTTCGAACCAGCGCAACTCGGTATGATCCGCCGGAACAGCCGGCGTATAGACCACGATCGTCGTGGCCGGATCCCGGAAATCAGCCGGAATCAGCGCCGGATCCTCCTCATAGTGAACAACGGCTCCTTCGGCCTCGATCTGGTCCGTGAGATGCGACCGCACCCGGTCGTACCCCGCCACCCTTTGGCCTTCGTGGAGGAAATACCGGGCCAGAGCACTCATGCCGATCCCCCCGATTCCGAGAAAATATACGTTGAGCCGTTCCCGCCGTTCGCCGCACCCGGCTGCGGTCGAACAAGTCCGGCGTTCCTCCCGCCCGCTCGTAACATTCGCAATAGTAGAAAACTCTTTCATTCGTCGGTTTCTTCTTCGTTGTTTACGCCCGGCAGAGGATTCGCACAATCTCCGCCCGGCACTATTTTCCCCGCTCGGTCGCTCCCGGCGGCTCTATTTCGACTGCGGCAACTGTTTTTCGATTTCATTCACGATCCGCTCGGCGGAATCGGGGATGGCCAGCGCCTCGATATTGCGGCTCAACTCGGACAAACGGGCCGGATCCTTCAACAGCCCGACCGCCTCGTCCATGACCCGGGCGACCGCCTCGGAATCGGGGATCAGCAGCGCAGCCCCCTTGTCGGCCAACGCCCGAGCATTCTTGGTTTGGTGGTCTTCCGCCACGTTGGGCGACGGCACGAAAAGGGTCGGCTTGGCCACCAGACAGAGTTCCGACACCGTGCAGGCCCCGCTGCGCGAAACGACCAGGTCGGCCGCCGCATAAGCGTAATCCATGCGGTCGATGAATGCCCCCTGCCAGATATTCGCCGTAGGATGCTGCGCCAAAAACTCGCGCATCTCCCGCTCGTAATATTTGCCTGTCTGCCAGATCACCTGCACCGGCGAAGCATCGCCCTGCCGCAGAACCCAGACCTTCATCATCTCGTTGAGCGTCCGCGTACCGAGCGACCCGCCCACGACGAGCAGCACCGGCAGATCGTCCCGGAAGCCGAAATGCGCCAGCGCCTCGCGGCGATCCGCACCCGCTTTCGAAAAACGTCCCCGCAGAGGGTTGCCCGTCATCACGATCTTCTCTTTCGGGAAAAAGCGTTCCATTCCCTCATACGACACGCAGATCGTGCGGGCACGCTTGGCCAGCAGCTTGTTGGTGACTCCCGCATAGGAGTTCTGCTCCTGAATCACGGTCGGAATCCCCATCCGCTGCGCCGCCCACAGCACCGGGCCGCTGGCATACCCTCCGAAACCGACGACCACATCGGCCCCGAAGTCGCGGATGGTGCGCCGGGCCTTGCGGATGCTTTTGAGCACCTTGAAGGGCACCGCCAGGTTTTTTCAAAATCGAAAACGGCGCTGCAAGCCCGCAACGGGCAGACCGACGATCCGGTATCCCAATGCAGGCACCTTCTCCATCTCCATCTTGCCTTCGGCACCGACGAAGAGGATCTCGACTTCCTCCCCGAAGCGCCGTCGGAGCGCTTCGGCCACAGCCACGGCAGGATAGATATGACCGCCCGTGCCGCCGCCCGAAACAATGACTCTTTTCATATTTTATTTTCGTTTCCAGCCTCGGCAGACGCATCCCCGCCGGCATAAAATTCCTGATTTTTATCCGAAATATCTCCTAACGAATCCTTACCGCTTCCGCTGCGGGTTCCGGCCCCGCCCCGCAGACACAGCCCCAGCGCCACGCCCACCGGCAGCCACGCGAGCACCGCACCGCGCAACAGTCCCACCGCCGCACCGAGCCCGATGCCCAGCAGCAGCAATCCGTCCCTCCTTTCCGGTTTCCACTTCTTCATCGCAACATCCCCATTCGATTACCGGCCCCAACTTCCCCGGTCGAGCGAACGGTAGTTGATCGCCTCGGCCAGATGCGCCGCACCGATGTCGGCCGTCCCCTCCAGATCGGCGATCGTGCGGGCCACCTTCACGATCCGGTCGTAGGCACGGGCGGAAAGATCGAGCCGCACCATCGCCCGTTCGAGCAGCTCCCGCGCCGCCTGATCCAGCGGGCAGAACTCGCGCAGCATTCTGGCATTCATCATGGCGTTCGTATGCACGCCCGGCACCCCACGAAAACGCTCCGCCTGCACCTCCCGCGCCCGAATCACCCGCTCGCGGATCGCGGCGCTCGGCTCCGAAGGCCGCACCTGCGAAATCTCCCCGATAGCCACCGGCGTCACCTCGACCTGCAAGTCGATGCGGTCCAGCAGCGGGCCCGAAATACGTCCCATATAACGGTGCACCGCACCCGGCGGGCAGGTGCACTCTTTGGTCGGGTGGTTGTAATACCCGCAGGGACAGGGATTCATGGCCGCTACGAGGGTGAAATTGGCCGGATATTCCACGCTGTATCTCGCCCGCGAAACCATGATCTTCTTATCCTCCAGCGGCTGCCGCAGCACTTCGAGCACGCTGCGTCCGAATTCGGGCAGCTCGTCGAGGAACAGCACTCCGTTGTGCGCCAGCGACACCTCGCCCGGCTGGGGCGACTGTCCGCCGCCGATCAGCGCCACCTGCGAAGTCATGTGATGCGGCGCACGGAACGGACGCTGCGAGAGCAATCCCCTCTCTGCGCCCAATTTTCCCGCCACGGAGTGTATCTTGGTCGTTTCCAACGCCTCCTCGACGCTGAGCGGAGGCAGAATCGTCGGCATGCGCCGCGCCAGCATCGTCTTACCCGAACCGGGCGCACCGATCATCAACACGTTATGTCCTCCGGCCGCCGCGATCTCCAGCGCCCGCTTTACGGCCGTCTGTCCTTTCACGTCGGCGAAATCCTCGGCATAGGCACTCTGCGACGCCAAAGTTGCCTCGGCATCCACCGGCACCGTCGCATCGAATCTCCGCTCCCCGTTCAGCAGGGCGATCACCTCGCCCAGGGAGTGCAGACCGTACACTTCGACCCCCTCCACGACCGCCGCTTCAGCGGCGTTTTCGGCCGGCACCACGAGCCGCCGCAAACCCCTCGTCCCGGGCCTTGACCGCAAGGGGCAGCACACCCCGTACGGGCCGCAGCGTTCCGTCGAGCGAGAGCTCGCCCGCGAACATCGTCGTCGGAAGCAACTCCCCGCTCACCTCGGACATCGCGGCGAGAATCCCCACGGCGATCGGCAGGTCGAAACCCGCCCCTCCTTGCGCAGATCGGCCGGAGCGAGGTTCACCACGACCTTGCGGCCCGACATCTTGCGACCGGTATTCTCGAAAGCCGCCCGGATACGCTGCTCGCTCTCCTTGACGGCGTTGTCCGGCAGTCCGACCAAATAGAGTCCCAGACCGCCCCCGGTGAGATTGACCTCGACGGTCACCTTCACGGCGTCGATCCCGGCAACAGCCCCTGCATACGTACTGACGAACATATTATCGATCTTTCACTATACAATCAAGCGATCTTCCTCCAGCTCCGGTCCGAATTTCCGGACCCGCACTTCCAGAGCGGCGCCCCCGCCGCGAATGCGGCAAAACCGGACGCGGAAACCGGAGCCGGCTCCGCTAAAACGGCTCCTCCTCGTTCAGATTCACGGGCGCCCCGACACACCGGGCCGTAAGGAACTCCTCGGGCACGCCGCCGAAGCCGCCCAGCCCGGAATTGGAACCGCTCGATACATCCTCGTACTGCCCCGGCGCAGGGCGACTGCCCGCCTCCGGCATCAGCGTTTCGTCCACATCGGCGAAGCGGGCCTGGTCCTTCAGGAAACGCAGATTGACATCCGTGACCGCACCGTTACGGTGCTTGGCGATGATGATCTCGGCCATACCCGCCGCTCGGCATACCCGTTCTCGTCCTGATTGATACCGTAATATTCGGGACGATGGATGAAAGCCACGATGTCGGCGTCCTGCTCGATGGCCCCCGATTCGCGCAGGTCCGAAAGCTGGGGGCGTTTCGAACCGCCGCGCAGCTCCGTAGCACGGCTCAACTGCGAGAGGGCGATGATCGGCACGTTCAACTCCTTGGCGATGGCCTTCAACGTGCGGGAGATGAAAGCCACCTCCTGTTCGCGGTTGCCCTTCGAATCCTGCGTTCCGCCGGTCATCAACTGCAAATAGTCGATGATGATGATCTGGATGTCGTTGTGTATCTTCAGACGCCGGGCTTTCGAGCGGAATTCGAAGACCGACAACGCCGGCGTATCGTCGATGAACAGAGGCGCCGCACCCAGCGGTTTGGTCGCCGACTCCAGGTGGCGCCACTGCTCGGGCGTAAGACGGCCGCTCTTGATATCGTTGCCCGGAATACCCGTTTCGGCGATGATAAGGCGCATCATCAACTGCACCGAAGACATCTCGAGCGAGAAGAACGCCACCGGCAGGTAGTTCGAGAACGCCACCGTGACCGGATTCGCGCCCGACATGATGAGGCGGCTGTTGAGCGGCTTGAACACGAACCCTGCCACAAGACCGCCTACCCACAGACCCAACGCCATGAAGTACGGGGCGAATCCGGTTCCGTAGTTCTTCACGGTGGTGTAGTACTCGTTCGCAAGCTCGACGGGATCGCTCATCACCTCGGACTTGCCGTCGATGTTCGTCGTCTGCTCGGCGGCGGTCTTCGCGCCGTCTGCGAGGGCGGTGGACAACTCGCCGGAGCCGTCCACTGCGTCGGTCAGACCCGAAGCGAGCGTACCGCTGCCCTCCTCCAACTGCACGGCGCCGGAAGCGATCTGCGCAGAACCGTCCTTGGCGCTTTGCGTGCCGGAAAGCCAGCTGACCCGCACCGTTCTAGGCTGCTTGGACGCCATCGACAAGCTGCGCCGCTCCGTCGTCGAGCTGGTTCGCACCCGACACCGCCGAGGACGCGCCGTCGTTCACCTGCGAGGCGCCGGACGCCACCTTCGAGGAGCCGGCTACAAGCGAGGACATGTTGGCGTTCACCTCGTTGGCGCCGGCGTCGAGCTGCAGCACGGCGGCGCGCAGCGAAGGAGCGCTGTCGACCAGCGGCGACACCGTGCCAAGGAGAGAGTCGGCGCCCCTTTTTGAACCTTCGCCGCGCCGTCCTTCGTTTTCGCGACGCCGTCCTTGAGCAGGGAGACACCGTCGTCCACTTGAGCGTCCATCAAAGCGAGGGCACCTTTGAGGTCGCGGGCGGAGCCTTGCAAGCCCTCGTTGATCTTCTTGGCCTGCTCGATGTACGCCGCCGCGTTCTTCGGGTCGGCCGCAGCGGCATCGAGCAGCTTGGCCTGCACGTTCAACGCGCCGAACAGCGAAGCCTGCGGATCGTCGTCGGACTCGGATCCGACACTACCGGAAATCGCGGCGGTGCCGGCCTTGACCTTCGCGTCGAGCGCATCCAGTCCCGCCGACAGGTTGTTGAGACCGCCGTTGACGGTTGTCTGCGACATGTCGTCGCTCGCGCCGAAGCCCGCGTCCAGATCGGCGACGCCTTGATTGAACGCGGCCACTTCGTCGTCCCCCGGCAGCGAGGCCGTGGCCTTTGCCAGCTCGCTTGCGCCGGCGGCGACCTTGCTGGTGCCGTCGGACTGCAGCCTGCCGGCGCCGTCTGCGACGCCGCTCGCGCCGGAGGCGACCTGGCCGGCACCGTCCTTCAGCTGGTTCGCACCCGCTACGAGGGATTGCGTTCCGTCTTTCAGC
>ENA-OPYT01000060-OPYT01000060.1-human-gut-metagenome-genome-assembly--contig:-NODE-60-length-33023-cov-8.281493_pt1 | contig 33023 bp, 35 predicted proteins | sample MGYA00242636_ERZ504480 | MGnify/ENA primary metagenome ERZ504480 (study PRJEB26092, sample SAMD00036228) | human gut metagenome | host: Homo sapiens | study: EMG produced TPA metagenomics assembly of...
CCCTTTACGCGTCTTGTAGCGGCCTTACAATGAGGGCAGATGTGTTCTTGAGGCGGCAGCTGAACCGCTAAAACCAAGGCTGATTCCGTTTCCTTTAAATTTTGAATCCATTCCTCTTTAATCCTGTTAATTTTTCGATATAATCTAGAGAAGGCATATGTATTCAACTCACTTTCTTTATTGTTTGACACTTAATGTAGAGGATTTGAGTGCATATGCCTATTTTTTTATTGAAAAAAAGTAGGCGCTGAGAGGACACGCACCCAGGCGGTCACGTTAGCGCCCCAAAATAAATTATAGAACTGTTTTTTATATGACGGTAGGAGCAATACCTTTATTGGGTATAAAGATTTCTGCTGCCGGTTGGGAAAATAAGGGACTAAAAAATAGCTGAGAAGAAATGAGATTTACAATTCTTCTCAGCTATTTTTTGCGCTTAACAGTTCTTTAAGGGAATAAGTCCTCTTGAAAGGGAAATCTGCCCGGTACGGGCAATTTCCAGGATCTCATATTGGCAGAGCATAATCAAGGTGGCTTCCACATGATCTTCTCGGCCTGTAATGCGAAAGACCAGGGATTCCGGCTGGACGTCAACAATCTTGGCATGAAAGAGTTCTGCCAGGTTGGAAAGTTCGCAGCGAATGGTTGGCGTGGGGCACTTAACCTTTACCATGGCCAGCTCGTAACTCACATAAGGGGCTTCATCAAGGTTAACGACTTTGATGACATCGATGAGTTTTGCCAGCTGGTTGATGGCCTGGTCCAGTTCGGCCTTATTTTCCACGGTGACGACGATGTTGATGCGTGTCACGTCCGGCTCTTCCGTATAGCCAGCATTGATGCACTCAATGTTGATGGCGCGGCGGCTGATGAGGCCGGCAACATGGGTCAAGACACCGGGTTTATTGTCGCAGAGGATGGCTAAATGCTGTCTCATTGAGGAGCACCTTCTTTCCATTCTGGATCGGTAAGGATCATTTCGTCAAGGCGCCTGCCGCCGGGAACCATGGGGTAGACTTTTTGTTCCGACGGAATGATCACCTTAAGCAGGGCGGGACCCGGTGTTTCAAAAAGCTGGTCCAGCCCCTGTTTAAGGTCGTCAGGGGAAGCGGCTGTAAAACTTGGTACATCCATGGCGCGGGCGACCTTTGCCATATCAGGAAAATCATTGATGACGGATGCCGCCTGTCTTCCGCCGTAGAAGAGGCGCTGCCACTGGTTGACCATACCCAGGACCCCGTTTTGGAGAACAATGACTTTGACTTCGACCGCATAGCGATGAAGGGTGGAAAATTCCTGGCAGTTCATGAGAATGCTGCCATCTCCCGTAAAGAGGACAACCTTGCATTTGGGGCAGCCCACCTTGGCTCCCAGAGCTGCCGGAAGGCCATACCCCATGGTTCCCAAACCGCCGGAAGTAATGAAGCGGCGGGGGGCTGCAAGAGGAAAGAACTGGGCGGCCCACATCTGGTGCTGCCCCACATCGGTTACGATGACTGTATCCTCATCGGTATAGGTTTTGGCAGCGTTAAAGAGTGCTTCTGGTGTAATGACGCCTTTTTTGGGGCACTGAGGCAAAGGGATGCTGTCTTTTGTTGAGAAGTACCTTCTCGCGCCAGGATCCATATTGGGCTTGGAGGGACTTTTCGTCAAGGGCTTTGATCTTTTTGATAAAAAGGGGAAGGGACCAGCGCAGGTCTCCATTGACGCTGATATCGGCATGGACAATCTTGTTGATTTCGACTTTATCGATATCGAAATGAACAATCTTGGCGTTGGGGGCAAAGTTTTCCACGTCACCAGTGACGCGGTCATCAAAGCGTGCCCCGAAGCTAAGGAGCAGGTCACAGTCGGTAATGCCCATGTTGGACGCATAGGATCCGTGCATACCGGCCAGACCCAGTTGGAGGTCCCAACTGTCGGGGATGGCCCCTTTGCCCATGAGGGTTGTGACGACAGGAACACCAAGGGATTTTACAAGCGTACGAAGCAAGGACGCCGTTTCACTGAGAATCAGGCCGCCCCCCGTGAGGATGAGGGGCTTCCTAGCTTCTTTGAGGGCTTCGACGGCTTCATCGATGTCTTTTTCGTCGCCCTTGATGCTGCCCTTATAGCCGCGGAGGCGGACCGAATCAGGGTAGGAGAAGTCAAGCTCGGCATCAAAGACATCTTTGGCAATATCGACAAGGACCGGACCGGGCCGTCCCGTGGAAGCAATGTAAAAAGCTTCCTTGATGACACGGGGCAGTTCCTTGACGTTTTTTACAAGATAGTTGTGTTTGGTAATGGGGGTCGTAATACCCGAAATATCCGCTTCCTGAAAGGAGTCACGGCCGATGAGGGTGGTGGCGACCTGACCGCTGATGACAACCAGGGGAATGGAATCCATGGCCGCTGTAGCAATGCCTGTTACCATATTGCAGACACCTGGTCCGGAGGTGGCAAAGGCAACTCCGGTATGTCCCGTTGCCCGGGCGTAGCCGTCTGCCGCATGGACAGCTCCCTGTTCATGACCGGTAAGGACATGGGTAATGTCCGATTGATCCAGTTCGTTATAGAGCGTTAGGACAGAACCGCCGGGGTAGCCGAAGACCACCTGAACCTGTTCTTTTTTGAGGCACTCAATGAGGGCCCGTGCACCAATCATCTTCATGATGGTCTCCTTTTCTCTCCCGTTGGGGGCTTATCAGTCTTTTTGGTCGTTGTCGTGGAGCCAAGGCATCATATCGCGCAGTTTGGCACCAACTGTCTCCAAAGGATGCTGGGCGGCCTGTCTGCGCAGAGCCAGGAAGTGGGCCCTGCCGCCAGCTTTATTTTCAAGGAGCCAGTCCTTGGCGAAGGTCCCATCTTGGATATCGGAAAGGACTTCCTTCATGGCTTTTTTGGTGGCTTCTTTCGGGACAACCCGTTTACCGCTTGTATAGTCACCATATTCTGCCGTATCACTGATGGATTTTCTCATCTTGGCCATGCCGCCTTCATACATGAGATCCACAATCAGCTTCATCTCATGGAACGTTTCAAAATAGGCAATTTCCGGCTGATAGCCAGCTTCGCATAAAGTTTCGAAGCCGTTGGTGATGAGCTGGCAGATACCGCCGCACAAAACGGCCTGTTCCCCAAAAAGGTCCGTTTCCGTTTCTTCTTGGAAGGTCGTCTGGATGACACCGGCTCTGGTTCCCCCAATACCGCGGGCATAGGCCAGGGCAAGATCGAAACACTTTCCTGTCGCGTCCTGTTCAACGGCAAAGACATCGGGGACACCACCGCCTTCGACAAAGGTTCGGCGAACAAGGTGACCTGGGCCCTTGGGGGCGACCATGAAGACATCTACGTCAGCAGGGGGCACAATCTGTTTGAAATGGATATTGAATCCATGGGCAAAGGCAAGGGCGCTGCCTTTTTTGAGGTTCGGACCGATTTCGTCCTTATAGACATCGGCCTGTTTTTCATCAGGGATGAGGACCATGGTGACGTCCGCTTCAGCAACCGCTTCACTGACCGTCTTGACGGAAAGACCCGCTTTTCGGGCAGCTTCTGCGGAATGGCTGTCCTTATAAAGCCCTACGACAACATCTACACCGCTTTCCTTGAGATTCAGGGCATGGGCGTGTCCTTGGCTGCCATAGCCGATGATGGCGACTTTCTTTCTTTTCAGTACTTCCCAATTGACATCTTGATCATAAAATACCTTTGCCATGTTCTTTACCTCTTTCTCTTCCTTGCAGGGGGGTTGATACGTTTGGTCGGCATCGATGCCGTTTTTGCTAAAATAAAAAGATCCGTCCCTTTAAGGGACGGATTCAAAAGTCCGCGTTACCACCCTGATTCCTGGCCTCTTACGAGATCCAGACGCTCTCAAACGTACCAACATACGCGTTTCCTATAACGGGGAACGGCCGTCAGCACTTACCGCCAAAGCTTCAGCACTTCTCTTCAGGGAGGATTTTCACAAGCGGTCCCAACACCGGCTCGCACCAACCGCCGGCTCTCTGGAGCGGTCACGCCCGTTACTCTTTCCCATCGTTAGATTTTTTGTTATGGACTTGTTAAAAAGTATGAATGCATTGTAGCGAAAAAATGGCAATGCGTCAACAAAAAAATCCATCTTTCTTCTAAATGTACCATAAAATAAATTAAAGTGTAACCTTAGAAACAGGATTAAATAGATTTGTCCTTTTTGAGAAAACACTGCCCTACATACCATGTCACAAACTGATGGGCAATCCGTCCATTGCGCCCAGAATGTTCCATTTCCCAGCGCACGGCTTCGACTCGGAGTTCTTCTCGGGAAAGCGCAATCCCTTTCTTGGACAGTTCATGGGCAATGATATCAAGGTATTCTTCTTGGGACAGCTTGCCATAATGAAGGATGAGTCCAAAACGGTCTGAAAGGGAGATGGACTCGTTCGTGTGGTCGTCGCGGTAGACATCATCTGCATCATCCTTCCGGTCCTTCCAGGTTTCTTTGATGAGATGGCGGCGGTTGCTTGTCACATAAAGCAGGACGTTTTCCGGCTGGGACGTGACGCTGCCGTCAATGGCTGATTTGAGGATCTTGTATTCCTGTTCTCCCTCGTCAAAGGATAGGTCATCCAAAAAAAGCACAAAACGATAGTGCTTTTCTTGGCCGAGGAGGGATAGAAGACGGGGCAGGTGGTCCAGTTGGGTTCGCTCCATTTGGACAAGGCGCAGACCTTTTTCTCCAAAGCGGGAAACCATGGCTTTGACCAGGGTGGATTTTCCCGTTCCCCGGGCCCCGGTGAGCAGCACATTGTTACCTTTCTTTCCTGCTGCAAAAACGGCCGTATTGTCAAGGAGGGCTGTTTTTTGCGCCTCGTAGCCCAAAAGGTCCCTATCGTCGTAATGGGGAAAATCGGAAATACCGACAAGGAGGCCGTCTTCATCAAGGCGAAAGGCGTCAAATTCAGAAAAAAGACCGGATCCATAGCTTTCGTAGTGGGACAAAACGATTGTTGCCCCTTCGTCCGGGTCCTTGGCCGATAAGAGGGCCTGCAAAAGGGCAATTTCCCCTTTACGGGCATGGTGTATCGTGGGCTCGTAATGAGCTAGGAGCGGGGACAGGGAAAGGTCACACGGGTCCAGGAAAAGATAGGGCCAGAGAATCGATAGGTCATGCTGGAGGGCCTTTTTGAGAGAGGGTCCTGTCTGCTGCCCTTTTTCCAGAAAGCGGGACAGGGGAAGGCTGGCGCCTCCCAAAAGGTGGACGAGATAAGTGGCCGGAAGGCGGCCCCAAAGCCCTAAGGTCTCGGCTTTTTCCACAAGCTGGGCACTTAAGGAAGGGGCTGCCTTACCGCTTTGAGCAGCTTTGGAAAGCGCTGCTATGATAGGATCTGTCAAAAGACCGTGAAAGGCCAGGAGTGCTTCCAGGGGTGGTAGGTTCAGCATGGGATTCCTCCTTTATTATGAAAAAAGGAGCTGCCTAAGGCAGCTCCTTGTGGGGATCAGGCTTTTGCAGGAGCTGATTCCAAGACGGTCTGTTCTTTTTCGTAATCCGGGTCAAAGCGGGGATTGAGGACGTTGAGATAGAGATAGGCCAAGACGGCACCGGAAATATTGTGCCAAGCAGAAAAGACAGCACCAGGCACAGTAGCTGTCGGCATGGCGGCAAAATGGGCTTTGGCAAGCCCCACGGCAAGTCCGGAATTCTGCATGCCCACTTCGATGGAAAGGGCCACTGCTTTTTTCCAAGGAAGTCCGACCAGTCTTGCCACAGCAAAGCCCAAGGCATAGCCCAGGCAGTTGTGCAGGATGACAACGAGGAAGATGACGCCTACATTGGCTAGGATGGCCGCTTTACTGGCTCCGATGACACCGCCGATGATTAGGCTGATGGCAAGGGCAGAGACAGCCGGTGTATAGTCCGTTGCCGCACGGGCAAGTCTCGGCAGGAAGGTCCGGAGGGCCACGCCAAGGCAGATGGGAAGAATGACGATCTGGAGGATACTCAAAAACATGCCCACAGGATCAAAGGCAATCTTTTCCCCAATGAGGAGATAGGTGATAAAAGGCGTCAGAATCGGTGACAGGACGGTCGATACGCTCGTCATGGTGACCGATAGGGCCAGATCCCCTTTGCTCATGAAGGTAATGACGTTGCTCGATGTGCCGCCTGGGCAGGTGCCGACCAGAACGACACCGACTGTAAGGGCCGGACTCAGGTCAAAGGCGCGGGAGAGCAGATAGGCAAGGAAAGGCATAATAAAAAACTGCGCCACAGCGCCCAAGAGGACGTCTTTTGGCCGCTTGAAGACGAGAACAAAATCCTTAAGGGACAGGGTGGTCCCCATCCCAAACATAACAACACCAAGGAGCAGGCTCAGGACAGAGACACTGCCCACTTTGCCGAGGACCCAGCGGAAAAGGCCGGGATCCATAAAGCCTAGGACAAGGAACGCAACGGCAAGGAGGCCGAAATATTTTCCAATCAAGGCACAAAAGTTTTTCATAGGTAAGACTTCCTTTCGATTATTTCATGACAGCGCCCGTATTGGCGCTTGTAACAAGGCGGGCATAGCGGGATAGGTAACCCGTCTTGACTTTTGGTTCCGGTCTTTTCCAAGCGGCTTTTCTTCTTGCAAGTTCCGCCTCATCAACCAGCAGCTCGAGTCGGCGATTCGGAACGTCGACGAGGATCCTGTCCCCATCTTTGACAAGGGCGATGGGACCGCCTTCCATGGCTTCCGGGGAAATGTGGCCGACGCAGGCACCGCGGCTGGCTCCGGAGAAGCGGCCGTCCGTCAGGAGAGCAACCTTGAGCCCCATACCTGTAATGACGGCTGTGGGGTTGAGCATTTCCCGCATACCCGGGCCGCCCTTCGGGCCTTCGTAGCGAATGACGACGACATGACCTTCCTTGATTTCACCGCCCGTAATGGCCTTGATGGCTGCTTCTTCCGAATCGTAGCATTTGGCTGTTCCTTCATAAGTCAGAAGCTCTTTTTCCACAGCGCTTTCCTTGATGACGCTGCCCAAAGGCGCAAGGTTTCCTTTGAGGATGGCAATACCGCCCTTATTCATGTAGGCGTTGTCAATGTCATGGATGACTTCATGGTTTTCGACGAAAGCATGGGCCAGACGGTCCTTTAGGGGACCTGTCACGGTGAGGCAGTCCGTATGGATGAGGCCAATTTTTGTCAGTTCCTTCATGACCGCGGAAATGCCGCCTGCTTCGTCAAGGTCCTGCATATGGTAGGAACCGCCAGGGCTCATCTTCGTGATATAGCGGGCCTTGCGGCTGATTTCATCAAAAAGGTCAAGGGATAGATCGACGCCTGCTTCGTGAGCGATGGCCGGCAAGTGTAGAACCGTATTGGTTGAGCCGCCAATGGCCATGTCAACGGCAATGGCATTTTCAAAGGCTTCAAGGGTCATGATGTCGCGGGGAAGGACATTTTTCTTTACAAGATCCATGACTGCCCAGCCGGCTTTTTTTGCCAGCATGCGGCGGCGTCCGGAATAAGCGGCCGGAATGGTACCGTTACCTGCTAGCCCCATGCCCAATACTTCGGTCAGGCTGTTCATGGTATTTGCTGTAAATAAGCCGGCGCAGGAGCCGCAGCTCGGGCAGGCTCGGAATTCCATGGCTTCCATTTCATCGGCCGATAGTTCGCCGGCTTCAAATTTTCCGGCTGCTTCAAACATGGTGCTGACACTGATGTCGCGCCCTTTCCAGCGGCCGGCAAGCATGGGGCCGCCGCTGACGACGACAGTGGGGATGTTGAGCCGTCCGGCTGCCATGAGCATGCCCGGCACGATTTTGTCGCAGTTGGGAATCATGACCAGTCCGTCAAAGGCATGACCATTCGCTACAGCTTCGATGGAATCGGCAATGAGTTCGCGGCTCGCGAGAGGATATTTCATGCCGTCATGGCCCATGGCAATGCCGTCACAGATGGCGATGGCAGGAAATTCAACGGGCATGCCGCCTGCTTCGGCCACACCCATCTTCACAGCATCGGCAATTTCCCGCAGGTGCATATGGCCGGGTACGATTTCGTTGAAGGAATTGACAACGCCAATCATGGGACGCTGCAGTTCTTCATTGGTGTAGCCCATGGCATGGAACAGGCTGCGGTGGGCAGAACGTTGGGATCCTTTTTTTGTGATATCACTTCTCATGATACAGACCTCTCTTTCATAACAATTGGAGTGCAGGGAAATCAGGGTATAAAAAAACGCCCCTCATCATGAGGGACGAAATGATTCGCGGTACCACCCTTATTCCCATCCGGATGAATGGGCACTCAACGTACTGACATACGCGTTTCCACTAACGGGGATCAATCGTCAGGACTTACTGGATTCAGTCCTGCTCCTCAGGGAGGATCTTCGTCTGCGGCCAGATTCCGGCTTTCACCAAGCGCCGGCTCTCTGTAATCTGGTGGAACAGAGTACTTGTTCCCGTCATTGGATTTGTAACCTATTTGAGTTGACATGTGAAATTCTATCCATCTATTGTGGACTTGTCAAGCTATTTTTTAAGAAAAGGACCGCATTGTTTTAAATTGTCAGGATTGAAACAGAAACGAATCGACAAAGGGGAAGATAAAGGGATGAGACCTGTTTTTTTGAGAATAAAAAACAAAAAGTCAGCTTTCCATTGACAAATATAAACAATATAGATAAAATAACTAACTATATTTAAAATCATTGTATATGTTATGGAAACAATCCTGTTGTATGTCTACTGGAAGTAGGGGGAATGGCTGATGGAAATGTGGACTTCGCTTTTGATTGTCCTTGCTGTCTTTGCTTTGGGCGATGTGATTTCGATCCTTACGAAGGCGCGGATTTCGTCCTTGTTTGTCATTATGATGACCTTCCTGATCCTTTTCCTGACCCATACGATTCCTCCGGATATCGTCAAACGGGCCGGTCTGGGGACCTTGGGCCCCATTGCCATTGGCATGCTCCTTGTTAATATGGGATCCAGTGTGGATGTGAGGATGCTCAAAAGGGAGTGGCGCAGCGTTAGCAGGAAGCATCATTTCCATGATCATTGCTGTCGTGAGCTGTTTGGCCATGATTCCCCTTATTGGTCGGGAAAATGCCCTTGCCTCGGCGCCCGTCATCAATGGCGGCGTGATTGCGACCAATACGATGGTAGCGGCCGCCCTTGAAAAGGGTTTGCCCTTGACCGCGGCTTTGGCCGCTTTTCTATATGCTACACAGAAATTTGTCGGTACCTTGCCGGCTTCCTATTTTGGCCTTCGAGCCGCGCGGCGTTATTTGGCTGATTTTCGCCGTGCCAAAAAAGATGACCCCACCTTTGTGTTTGCTTCCCAAAGGGCAGAAAACAATCCGCGGCGCCAAACCTTTGCTGAGCGGCATGGACGGCACTATACCGCCTATATTTGCCTTTTCATTGGAGCCTTGTGCAGCTATGTCGGTTTTTGGGGCGGTGTCTTTACCCATAAATGGGTGGGCCTGACCATTTGGTGTATGCTCTTTGGCATTGGCCTTCGGGCCTTGGGCCTTGTGCCGCCCAATTTCATGAAGAATCATGGGGCGTCGACGGGATTTTTCATGTTTGGGGTCCTTACCGTCATTGTGCCTTCCCTTGCCAAAGTGGATCTGTCCATGCTGCCCCAACTGGGATTTTTCGTGGCCTGTGTCTTTGCGCTCACGCTTTTGGGGATTGTCGTCATATTCAAGGTTCTTCCCGTATGGAAGATTGTTGGGGATAGGGACCTTGCCATCGGTATTGCTATGTGCCAGATGATTGGCTATCCTGGAACGCAGCTCATCAGTGACGAAATTGCAAAGACCGTAGGCGAGACCGATGAGGAAGTGGATTATCTTTCAACCCGCATCGGGACGGCTTATGTCATTTCAGGCTTTACATCGGTCACGATTTTTTCCATCATCGTTGCCAGTATCATGGCTCACCTCCTATAATGGGGAGAGAAAGGAGAAGCGCTAGTGAAACCCATACTTGAAGAGTTTAGGGAACTTGTAGGCATTGACTGTGCGTCCGGAAAGGAACGGATGCTGGCTGATGTTCTAAAAAGGAAACTGGAAGCCTTGGGCTTTACCGTAAGGGAAGACGAGGCAGGCCGCACGTTTGGCGGCGATACGGGAAACCTCATTGCCATCCTTCCTGGAACGAGGAAGGGATCCGTCCTGTTTTGCAGCCATATGGACCGGGTCAAGAACGGCCATGGCATCAAGGTTAGGGAAAAGGACGGCGTGCTGTATTCTGGAGGTGATACGATTCTCGCTGCCGACGATGTGAGCGGCATCTGTGCTATCCTGGACGGTGTACGTCGTACCCTTTCTTCAGGGAATCCCCATCCGCGCATTGAAATTGCCTTCACCGTCGGTGAAGAAGCCGGCCTTTTTGGTGGTAAGGCCTTGGATCTTTCGGTTTTTCAGAGCTCCTGCTGCTTTGTCCTGGACAGTCCCGGTCTTTTGGGGCGGCTCGTCAATGGGGCCCCCGGTCATGTCCGTTTTGCCATCCACGTCAAGGAAAACCGGCCCATGCCGGTAATGAGCCGGAAAATGGCATCAATGCGGCCCATATTCTCTGTCACATCTTGGATACCCTGCCCGATGGGCGCGTGAATGAAGAACTGGTGGCTAATTTCCCCATACTGGAACGGGACAATGAGTCAACCAATGTAGTCTGTGCCGACGCCTGGGCAAAGGGGGAAGCAAGGAGCCGGAATCTTGAAGAACTTTCCCGGTACGCTGAATTTGTCAAGACCCATGCTGAAGACTGCGCTAAAAAGACGGGGGCTCTTGTAAGTGTGGAAAAAGAACTTCTTTATGAACCCTTCCTCATTGAGGAAACGGCGCCCATCCTTCAAAAGGCCAAAAAAGCCCTGAGGCGCCTCGGCCTTACAGCCCGTGTCGAGGCTGGCGGGGGCGGCATGGATGCCAATATCTTTAATGCCAAGGGCCTCACTAGTCTTGGCATTGCTACAGGCTACAGCAAGAACCACACCTTGGAGGAAAATCTTGATGAGCTAAGCTTTATCAAGAGCGGCCGCCTTGTGGAACTTCTTATTGAAGACAGTTAAAAAATTCCCTGGCACGCAGTTTCGTGTGCCAGGGATTTTTTCAACTGTCTTCAAGGGCTTTTTTTAAGGGCTTCAATACCGGGAGCAATGTCTTCTTTGGCAATTCCTGCAAAAGATAGGAGAAATTCCGGTTTTTTGCTGTCTGTGGAAGATGTAATGGGGGTGATTTTGATGCTGTGCTGGCTTGCTTTTTCAGCAAGTGCTTGGGCGCTCATTTCATAGGAAAGGGCGATATGAAGGTCAAGGCCTGATTCAAGGCTGAGGAATGTAACTCTTTTGCCAAAGATGCGCTGTAGGGTGTCTTGGAGAAGGACGCTTTTTTCCCGATAGCGATTGCGCAGTTTTTTTTACGTGTCGCGTTAAGTGGCCTTCCTCAATATAGGATGCAAGGGCCAGTTGCTCTACTGTGGACGAAGTCTGGTTGTAAAAAGGGGCTATTTTTTGAAAGCGGGGAAGAAAGCTTTCCGGCAGGACCAAATAGCTGATACGCAGGCTTGGCAGCATGGTTCGGGAAAAGGATCCGACATAGATGATGCGCTCACGATTGCCAAAACTGTGTAGGGCTGGGACCGGATGATGGAGATAGCGGAATTCCCCATTGTAATCATCTTCGAGGAGATAGACCCGTTCAAATTGTGTTGCGACAATGAGGTTGCTTCGTTCCTTTTCCGAAAGGGCCCGCCCTTTGTAGGGGTTTGTGGGACTGACAACGAGCAGTTCCGGCCATGATTTGGAGGGAACAGCGGGGTCATAGCGATCCGTGGTCCATCCCATGAGGTGAAACATCCATTCAGCTTGGGGAAAGCCGGGAGCTTCGAAACTGACTCGTTTTTCCTCGACAGGAAGCAGAGGGATGAGTATGGACAAAAGGGACTGGAGACCGGCGCCGACAAGGATCTGTTCCGGGCGGCAGACAACTCCCCTTGATTGGTAGCTGTAGCGGGCAAGGACTTCCCGGAGACGAGGTTCCCCTTGGGGATCGCCGTAACCTGAGAGCGTATCAGGACTGTGCAGGACACGGCTGATGGCGCGGCGCCAGAGCACGGTGTCAAAAGTGGTCGTGTCAATGTAATGGTTGGCAAAATTAAAGGAAGGACGGTGGAAAGACTCCTCCTGCAAGGGGGGCATTTCCACTGGTACTGCCGGTTTGGTGAGGGTAATGCGGAAGCCGCGGCTTGGCAGGTTCTGTACATATCCTTGATCGATGAGGATCTCATAGGCTGCTTCCACGGTTGTGCGGCTCACTTTGAGGTCTTTTGTGAGTTTGCGGATGGAAGGCAGCATGTCTCCGCCCTGCAGATGATCTTCCTGAATCTCATCCCGAAAGTAACGGGCCAGTTGTTTATAGAGGGGCTGTCCATCTTTTTTTGCCTTAAAATTAAAGGTTGTTGTCATGGTGTGACCTTCTTAGTTGAAATATCTCCCCTATTTTATCATATTTTGGGCTTTTTGCAGCCATCCCAGAATCGATTTTTTGGAAAGAAGGATTGAGAAAAGCCGAAAGAGTCGATATAATGAAAAGATAAAATGGCTTTATTACAGGAAAAGCGTTTGTGGGAAGGGGAACCAGATGCGTAAATTTTTGGCGCTTAGCGCCTTCTTACTCTTATTGGCGGCGGGCTTTCTCCCTCAAGGGGAAGCGGCTCAGTTCTTTGCCCAGCATTATACCTTTACGGCAGAAGGCCAGTTGCAGCCCCCGCTTTCCGTAGAATTTGTCAAAGGGGATGTGCGGCCCATCAGTGCTGTCCTTGCTGGTCTTCATGATGGGGCAAAGGTCATGACCCTTGCTTATCATGAACATGGACAGATTGCCCTCTATTCTTTCCAAAAAGGGAACCAATATGTTCTTTATCGGCTTCGCTTCCGAGAGAACCAGGAGGATCTGTTGATCCTGTCCTATGGACCGCGGGGTGCGGGAAAGACGGAACTGAGGGACCTTTCCGTCATCGGTGCCGACGTGCTGGGGAACGTACGGCCGCTTCCCATTGCTGGGTTCCAGCCAGTGGCAGTCTTTAACAGCCCCCTCCAGATCCGGAAAGATGAAGCCATCCTCTTTCTTGACCGGGCCCCAAAGGTCTTGTCCCTAAAATGGGATGCACAGGCTGAGCAGTACGTGGTAAGCGGGATCCTTTGATCTAGTTTTGATCTGTCAGTGGTCAGCAATAACATCATATGATGAAGGAAGGACCAGGAAAATTCCTTGATTTTCCTGGTCCTTGTTTGTACGCCCGGCATGGGCGCATTCTTAAGGGTGAAAGTCCCTAGACTGCCTTAGTCGGGGGAAAGTCATAGCCGAACACCAAAGGAGACATCGTGAGGTGGAATCTGAAGGAAGGGGCAGGCAAATTTCTGACCTGACAAAGAGAATCCGCATAAGGCCAATTTGAGATGGATAAGGTCGCCAAACAGATTAAAGTCCCATAGCGATTTGGAATCCCAAAGGGTAGATGCGGCAGGTGAAGGGAGAAAAAAGAGTGCGTTCTTACCCGGGGAGGCCTCACGAACATGGCTGGATCCATGAAGTTGGCGGCCATGGCCCAAACAAGATTTAGCGTGAGGAGTCAGCTGAGACCATAGTACTGGATGGTCTATAGCCCGTCTAGGAAGAACCGAATTTTAGGAGATGTCAGTTAATGAAGGGAGTCAAGTGGGGAACTAAAATCAGAAAACTTCATAGAGAAGGTTGCCCGCAAAAAGCAGCTGCCAAGCAGCAAGGATATGCGGGAACGCCTATCCCTGTAAGGACTGCCGAACACAACGACATCATTGCAAACTTGTGAGCGGACAGTCTGTTGGGGCAAATCCTGACGCGGGACAACCTGAATGCCGCATACCACGGAGTAAAAGAAATAGCCCGTCATGGTTACATAACCATGACGGGCTATTACAAGCACGTTTATGAAAACTAGGAAACCGCCGTGTACCGAACGGTAACGGTACGCGCGGTGGTGTGAGAGGTGGGGGTTCCACTTGGAAATCCCTTTTACTCAATCGGTCAGCGCAGGCTTTCCTCGATATGGGCGAGGTTTTCCTTCATTCGTTCCAGATAGCCCTTTCCGTTCTCGCTGGTTTCCATGGTGTAGATGGGAACCGTTTTGGCCCCAATTTCCCGGGCTAGGGTTTCCGAGGTCTTGGGACTGACCTCAGATTCCGTAAAGATGGTCTTGATGCCTCGGGCTCGGCAGTAATCCAGGAGACGGGCCATCTGTTTGGCACTTGGTTCTCCTTCGGCAAAGACGGATTCGATACTGTCCATATGGAGCCCAAAATCCCGGCAAAGGTAACCAAAGGCCGCATGGCCGGCAACAAAATCCTTGTGGTCAATCTTTTCAAAACGCGGCTGGTATTCCTGATAAAGGGATTGAAGCTGTTTCTTGTAGGAAGCGGCATTTTTTTGTAGGTTTCTTTATGGACCGGATCGGCTTGGGATAGGGCATCGGCGATGTTTTGGACTTCAATTTGGGCGGCCGTCAGGCTGAGCCATGCGTGGGGATCATAGGGCCCGTGATGGTGATGCTCCTTTTCCTCAGCGCCGTGATTGTCCTCATCTTCCTCTTCCAGGGGAATGGGGGTGACGCCTTTAGAGGCCTCGACAACGATCAAATTGGGATTTCCTGATGTTTCCGCGATTTTCTGGGCCCACGGTTCCATTCCCAGACCATGGACGATGAGGAGTTTGGCATTGTGCAGGGTCTTCATCTGATCGGCTGTAGGGGAAAACCCATGGGGCTCTGTGCCTTCGGGAATCAAGGAAACGACGTGGATGGCGTCGCCGCCCACTGCCTGCGTAAATTCCTTCATCGCATTGAAACTGACAACCACTGTGAGTTTTTCATCCGCTTTTTTTTCGGTGGGCGCACCGCCGCATCCTGAGGCCAGAAGACCGAGAATGAGAAAGGCTGCAAGAATAAATTTTTTCATGGTACCTCCTTCAATTTGTTGCAAATCATTTGCAATAACAAATTCATTGTACCATGGTCGGATTCGTTCGTCAATAGTTGCAAATGCCTTGCATTTCTATGGGCATCCTTCTATAATAGGAAGACAATAAATGGGTTTCTTGGTGCTGATTGTTTTCCAAGACGCTTTTTGAGAAAGGATTGAGCCATGCTTTCATTATCCCATATTGATTTTGCTTATGAAAAGGGACCCCTTCTCCTTCAGGATTTATGCATGGAAGTCCATGATGGGGACTATGTAGCGGTCGTAGGTGAAAATGGCAGCGGCAAGAGTACGCTCATTAAAATCATGCTGGGCCTCCTGCGTCCTCTTCACGGGACCCTCACTTCCACATTCCGTCAGGCGGCCTATGTCCCGCAGCCCACTGATCTTATCAATAAGCAGTTTCCCATGACCGTGGCTGAACTGCTCCATTTTCAGGCCCGGCTCCTTAAGCTCAAGGATGTTGAGGCAGAACAGCGGGCGTTGGCACAAGTTGGCATGGGCGAATTTCGCAATCATTTGATTGGTGCCCTTTCCGGCGGGCAGTTCCAGCGTGTCCTTGTGGCCCGGGCCCTTCTTGGCAACCCGGACTTCATCATCTTGGATGAACCATCGACGGGCATGGACTTGCGGTCCCAAGAGGCCCTATATCCCCTGATTTCGGAGCTTCATGAAAAAAAGGGGGTTACCATGATTACAGTGGAACATAATCTTCGTTATGCCGCCCACTATGCATCGACCTTCTTCCATATGGTGAGAGGCCGGGGCCATTTCTGTACGCCCGAGGAGTATCTTGCTGAATACGTAGCAGATAATGGAGGTGGTTCCCATGTTTGAATATACCTTCATGCAGAACGCGTTCATTGTAAGCCTATTGATCTCCCTGCTTTGTCCGCTCATTGGTATTTTTCTTGTCCTGCGCCGCTATTCCATGATTGGGGATGCGTTGAGCCATGCTTCCCTTGCAGGGGTAGCCATGGGCCTTCTTTTAAAATCCACACCCATCATGGGAGCCTTCTGGATGACCTCATTTTTTGGCCTTTTGATTGAAGCCCTGCGGGAACGGTTCCGCCGCTATGCAGAGCTGACTCTCGTCATTGTCATGTCTTTTTCTGTGGGGCTTGCCATTACCCTTGTGAGTTCAGGTCTTGTCAAGGCGAATATCGATTCCTTCCTTTTTGGCAGCATCCTCACCGTTGGACGTGAGGAAGTTTATCTTGTGGGGGCTTTGACCTTTGTTTCTGTTCTCGCTGTATGGGGGCTTTATCCCCAGCTTGTCATGCTGTCCTTTGATGAAGATGGTGCCCGCATTTCCGGTGTGCCAAGGCGAGCCATCAATTATGTTTTTTCCCTGCTTGTGGCGGCCACCATTTCTGTTTCCATCCGCATCGTCGGTATCCTTGTCATCAGCTCCCTCATTGCCCTTCCCGTGGCAACCGCCCTGCAGCTGAGGCAAGGCTTCAACCGGACGCTGCTGCTTTCGGTTCTTTTTAGTTTTATCGATATCATGGGCGGTCTAGTGATTTCCTATGAACTGGGGGCAGCTCCCGGTGGAATTACGGCCATACTTTCTGTGATTTTGCTGGTTGCTGTGCTCATCTATCAGGAAATCCAGGACCATCTTCAAGGAGGTGAACGGCGGTGAATGAATCCCTCAAGGCAGAAGACATTATCCGTCAATATGGCCTGAAATTGACCCAGCCCCGTCTTAAGGTCCTGCGTCTTCTTCTTAGCCGACAGGAAGTCCTGACGGCCGATGAAATCTATGAAGCTCTGGTAAAGGAAGGGACAAGCCTCAACTTTTCCACCGTATATCGGACGTTGGAGACTTTTACGGATGAAAAGATTACGGAAAAGGTCCAGATGCCCCAATCGCGGAAGGCCGGGTTTCTCCTTTTTACGATGAGCCATACCCACAACCTGATTTGTTTGGGGTGCCATAAGGTCATTCATATCCATGGCTGCCCGCTTCATGACTTTAGTGAAGACCTTGCCAAAAAGACGGATTTTGATATCGTGGGCCATGACCTGACGCTTTATGGATATTGCACGAACTGCCAAAAAAAGAAAGGTCGTGTTCATCATGACGCGTAAAGAGCAAGAAACCCTTTTTGAAAAATGCCGGACCTATCGGCGCTTTTTGCAGAAACCGCTTCCCGAAGGACTTCTTTCCTATTTGGTGGGAATTGCCCATAAAAGGAGCTGCGGCCGGAATGGACAGGTGCTGTCCTTTTATGCAGCGGTTTCTTCAAAGGCCCTTGCCGCTCTTTTGCCCCATCTTCATTGGGCTGCGGCCCTGCCTAAGGAAATCGGTACGCCTCAAAAAGAGGAGGAACCGGTGGCCCTCATTTTTTTGGTACGCCCCAAGGACGCTTCCCCCATCAGCTTGATCGATGCAGGCATTGCTGTTGATTCTATGGCGTACTGTGCTATGTGTGAAGGCGTCGGGTCGGCAATCCTCGCTGCCCTTGATCGGGCAGCTATCCAGGGGATTCTGGGCCTTGAAAAGGATCAGGAGGTCTTTCTTTGTCTTGCCCTTGGCTATCCAGCCCACAAGAGCACCGTGGTCCCTGTACCGGAAAGCGGAACCCTTGATTATTATGTGGATGAAAAAAGGAATTATTTTGTTCCCAAAAAGAACCTGTCCGATGTCATGACGGTTCTTTAGAAGGTTGGAAGCAAAAAAGCTGTCTCATTCATCGGATTTTTCGATGGATAGGGACAGCCTTTCTGTATTTGTCGTTAAATACAGAATTTTTTATAATAATGGTGCCAAAGTTTACTCTTTGATGCCGAATTTTTGGTTCATGAAATCAACAAAGAGCTTGCTGCTTTCAACTAGCTGGTAATTTTTTCGGTAATACATCCACGTGTCACGCAGGAGAGGCGTTCCCCGCTGTGTGGTCAGTGCTGTCATGGACAGCTCCGGCATTTCCTGACCGCAGCTTTTGGACAGGATGGTGACTCCTAGGCCTTGACGGACCATCTTGAGACATGTATCCATGGCATCTGTTTCAATGGTGATGCGGGGCGGCTCTTTGTAATGCGCGTACCACCAATCGTCCATGACCAGCTGCAGGGCTGGATCGGTGATATAATGGACAAAGGGCAGGTGGGGCAGTTTCTTGAGATCAATGGGATCCCTGCTGAAGACACAGAGGGGATCACGGAGCAGCCTTTTTTTGTGCTCTGACCAATTGTGTTCGCCGCGAATGATGCAGACATGGAATCTGCCTTCGAGAAAATCCTTGTAACGGTTCGTACTAAAGCCGCTTTTGAGGGAGATGTCGATGGCAGGGTACTTTTTCTTGAACTCGCTCAAAAGGCTTGGCATGTGGTACTTGGCAAATACGTTGGAGCAGGCGATGGAAAGGGAACCAAAGGCTTTTCCCACGGGTTTTGCAAGGGCGCTGCGGATTTTTTGATAGCGTTCATCCGCTTCGTTGACGTATTGGACCAGCATCTCCCCCTGACTGGTAAAAAGGATCCCTCGGGGCTGGCGGATGAAAAGCTGGCAGCCGAATTCTGCTTCGAGCCGTTTTAACCGGTCACTGATGGCGGGCTGGGAAATAAAGAGTTTTTTTGCCGTATGGGTAATGTTCTGTTCCTCATAAAGGGTCTTGATAAGAAGGAAATCCTTATCATCCATGAGGGTCCACCTCCTAAGGTAGTAGATTTCATTTTCCTTTATGGAAAACCGTGTCGAAATATAGGGAAAGCTAATTTCATTATATAGCGGACCTTTCAAAAAATAAATACAGATCCTTCGTAAAAAGATAAGGAAGCCTTGCTTCTTATCAGATACAGCGAGCTGCCGTCCGTGGCTCTGCATCAGGAAGCAAGGAAGTGCTTCCTCAAAGAGAAAGGAGAATGAATTATGCTGTTAGGTTTGGTTGGGTTTGCGATGATTTTTCTCGTCGTCTACCTTCTCATTTCAGGGAAGGTCAGTCCTATGGTCATCTTTGTAGCTGTGCCTTTTGTGGCAGCCCTCATCTGTGGCTTTACGCCAGCTCAGATTTTTGAATTCATGAAGAAAGGGGTTACGACGACCATGAGTACGGCCGTCCTTTTCCTCTTTTCCATCGTTTACTTCAGCATCATGAATGATGTGGGGCTGTTTGATCCTTTGGTGAATTTTCTTGTCAAACGAGCAGGAAACAACATCGTCCTTGTGACCATGGCAACGGGCATCATTGCTACGGTTGCCCATTTGGACGGAACCACGGCAGGAACCATGCTTATTACGGTTCCCGCTGTCCTGCCCATCTACAAAAAGCTTCATATCCGTCCAGTTGTGATTTGCTGCATCATTGCCGCCGCTATCAGTATCATGAACCTTGTCCCTTGGGGAGGACCGACCGCTCGTACAGCCATCGTGACAGGGCGCGACGTGAACGCCATTTGGCAGGAACTGCTGCCGCTACAAGGTCTTGGCATTATCCTGATTCTTGCTTTTTCTGCTTACCTGGGCATGCTTGAAAAGGCGCGCGGCGCCGGCATCAACCCGACGGGCAAAGCGGCTGAACTTACAGAAGATCTTAATTCCGATGATGGCGGCCACGGAGAGACGGACAGCATGAAGCGCCCCGAACTTGTCTGGATCAATGCCCTTGTTACGGTCGGTGTCATCCTGCTTATGTGCCTGACGAAGATTCCTCTTTATGGAGCCTTCATGATTGGCCTTGCCTTTGCCCTTGCCATCAACTTTAAAGGCGCCAAGGCCCAGGCAAAAGCCGTTTCCAACCACGCGGCTGCCGCCCTGTCGACGCCGATGATCCTTTTGACGACAGGGGTCTTTATTGGCGTCCTCAAGAATACGAAGATGATGGATGCCATGGCAAACATGCTCATTGGTATTATGCCTCAGGCCATAGGGTCTCATCTGCCGATTTTCATTGGCGCCTTGTCGGGTCCCATCGGCATGATGCTGGGCACGGACTCTTTCTTCTTTGGGTTCATGCCCCTCGTCTTGGGTGTCGGTGAAAAATTTGCCGCCAGTGCTCATGACATTGCCATGGCCATGCTCATTGGCAAGGATTTTACCATCCTTGTCACGCCCCATAACGCGACGACATTCCTTCTTTGCGGTCTTGCCGGTGTCAGCATCAAAGAACATTTGAAGTTCTGCACGCCTTATCTGTGGATCCTTAGCTGGATCACGCTGGCAGTCGCGGCCCTTATCGGAATCGTTGGCATCTGACCGTGAATCTGTCAAATGCGAAAACTGGATCCGTAATCGTCAGGCAATCTTGAAAAGATGCTAAAAAATCTAGTTGGAAGTACGAGAGATTACGGCTGGTTTATCCGTGACAAATAGACTCTGCTACAAATAGGCCCATCCGGTTCAATTGAATCGGATGGGCCTATTTGTATGGGGCCGATGATTTTACATCCCCTATTTTTCATTTCCTCTGACGCGGCCTGGTTTATTCCCCATCAGATGCGGCCATACAGGGTGGGGCGCTTGTCAGATGCGTTATCGTTGGGGCGCTTGTTATCTTTGCTGCGGTCATTTTGCTTGTCTTTCTTATCAAAGCGCTTGCTGTCTTTCTGGTTTTCCTTTTTGGGTGCTTTCTTCTTGTCTTTCAATGTGTCCTTGCGGCGTTCTGCTTCTTTTTTTGGAGCCTTTTTGACCTTTTTATTCGGGGTCTTTTCTTTGGCTTGCGGTGCGCGCCGATCTTCACCCTGCTGCATGGCGGCGGGACGATTGGGATCAAAGGCAGCAGCTTCGGCTGTCTGCATCATGCCAGCACCCATGGTTACGGCCATGCCCATGACCAAGAGGGCAGCTACATTTTTGGAAACGGTTTTCTTTACTTGCATCATATCCATGATAGGGACCTCCTTATGCGGGGATGACTGTATGACTCCCCTGCTGTGCTACGAGTATAGGTACCTTACATGAAAGTCACATGAAAATTTGGCGTATTTTTTCTTTTTCTTCTCAAGGAGAGCGAGGCGCTTCTTTCTTTTCCTTCTTAAATACGATACAATAATAATGAAAAAACAATCAAAACCATTCGGAAATGATACGTCTTAGGGAAAAGGAGTCCAAGCATGCTGGAATTGATGTTTACCCTGGCTTTGGGAATTATTCTGGGGCTTTCGGGCCGCATGACAAGTTCGGTCAGTCACGCCCTTGGCGTGATTACGAAGATCTGCCTTTTTATCATGATTTTTTGCCTGGCTGCCAAGATTGGCTGTGATGAAGCCGTCATCAAGGTCTTGCCCCTCATTGGGCGCAATGCCTTCTTCCTTTGTTTTGGCGGCATAGCAGGTTCTTTCTGTCTCATGGCCCTCGTCGGATGGCTTCATCGGGAAGCTTTTACTCGCCTTCTGTCAGAAGGTGAAAGGAGGCAAAACTCATGATTGGGATCATTTTTTCTGCCCTTTTTCTCGGTTTTTTTACAGGGCGATTTTTCCTTGCGCCGATAGCCAAACCCCTTCTTGATACCATTCTCATGACGGCTCTTGCCGTCATGGTTTTTTGTGCCGGTGCTGATATTGGCAGCAGCCGTCAGATTGTACGCCGCTTTCTTACGGTTAAGACCTTGGGCCTGTCCCTTCTCGTCCTTCTGGCAACGAATGTGGGCAGTCTTGGCGGCGGGTTGATCATGGGGTATCTTATGGGAGTGCCTTTTCGGGATGCCCTACTCGTGAGTGCTGGCATGGGATGGTACAGCCTGTCTTCCGTCCTGCTCAGTGCCGCTGTGGGTACTGAAACGGGGACGCTAGCCTTTCTTGCCAATGCCCTGCGGGAACTGCTGACCATCCTTGGTATTCCGCTTCTTGCCCGTTTCTGCCATTTACCCCTTGTCGTTGTCGGAGGCGCGACGAGCATGGATTCAACGATGCCCATCCTGCTCCAGTGTGCTGGACGCCCGGCGGCGATTTTGGGCTTTGTCAATGGATTCCTTCTTTCTTTGGAGATTCCCCTTCTTTTTGCTTTTCTGCTCTCACCGACAGTCAGCGCTTTCCTCAATCGATAAGGAGTTTTTCATATGTATGTCATTCCCGCTTTCTTTTTCTTGATGGAATTGATATTTCTTTTTCATTACCGTAAGATCTATTACTATCACCAATGGCTTCCTAATTTATGGCGGAAGCGGACCCAAGGGGTTCGGCTGATCATCCTGTCGAGGGATATCATCCTCTATCTGTTTCTGTCCCTTGTCCGGATGCTGTACCTTCTTTATGCCATTTATATCGTCCTTTTTACCCCTTATTGGCAGCCGGGCTGCATGCTGCTTTTTTTAAGTGCCATGCCCCAGCTTGCCGTGGCCTTTCGCATTGACGGACTTACGGAAAAGGACCGGACGACAGGGCTTGTTTATCCCACCCGCTTATTTCAGGCCGTCATGAGTGGATTCGTTCTTTTTATTCTTGGTCAATTTGCTTTGGGCACGACAGTGTACTTATAAAATGGACAAAAGTCTATAAAATAAGAACAAAATGATGATTATGTAAAGAATGATAAGATGATTTTTTTAAAAATACTATTTTTATGTATAAAATATGTTGACAAAAATGTGATGTTGTATATAATAGGTTATATCTTGTTTGGCCGGTCATAGACGAATAAGGGAAAAACTCACGGAGAGCGGTGGAAGACAAGGAATCCGGCCCAGTTTCCCTCAAGGTTGCCAGCAAGGATCAAACAACGGAGGTGTTTATTATGAAATCATGGAAAAAAGTGGTGGGTGCTGTGTGCATGACCACACTGGTCGCAGCTGCCGTGGCAGGCTGCGGCAAATCGGGCGGTAAGTCAGGCGGAGGAGATACCATTAAGGTCGGCGCCCTATTCGAATTGACCGGCAACGTTGCAAACTATGGGACATCCACCCTCAATGGGTTCAAGATGGCTGTTGATGAAGTCAATGCCAAGGGTGGTGTAAACGGTAAGAAAATCGAGGTTGTCCAAGCGGATAACAAGTCGGAGCCTTCCGAATCGGGCAATGCCGCGACAAAGCTTGTTACGCAGGATAAGGTTGTAGCGGTTGTCGGACCGGCGACTTCCGGTTCTGTTGCAGCGGCAGAGCCAATCCTGACGGCCAATAAGACGCCTCTTATTGCACCGTGTGCAACGGCTCCCGCCATTACCCTTGGTAAGGACGGCAAGGCCAAACCCTATGTCTTCCGTGCCTGCTTCATTGACCCGTACCAAGGCAAGATCATGGCTGAATTTGCGGCAAAGGATCTGAAGCTCAAGAAAATTGCAATCCTGAATGATTCTTCCAGTGACTATTCCAAGGGACTGGCTGAAGTCTTCGAAAAGACGTTTACGGAAAATGGCGGTCAGATTGTGGCCAAGGAAGCGTTCCTGTCCAAGGACGTTGACTTCAAAGCCGCCCTCACCAAGCTGAAAGCTGCAAACCCCGATGCCCTCTACATCCCGGGTTACTATGAAGAAGTTTCCAAGATCATCAAGCAGGCTCGTGAAGTCGGGATTACCACCCCGCTCTTAGGGTCCGATGGCTGGGATTCCCCGAAACTGGTTGAAATCGCCGGCAAGGAAAGTACGGACAAGACTTACTTCACCAGTGCCTATACTGCACAGGATAAGGATCCTGGCGTCCAGAAGTTCATCAATTCCTATAAGGAAAAATATGGCAAGGTTCCTGATGTTTTTGCCCTTCAAGGCTACAATGCCGGTCTGGTCCTCTTCCATGCACTGGAAGAAACCAAAGGTGAAGGCGGGACGAAGCTGGCGGAAGCCATTGCTAAGACCAAGGACCTCCAAGTTGCCAATGGGAAATTCTCCTATGATGAACATCATAATCCGATCACGACGGCCCTGATCCTTGAACTCAAGGACGGCGTCCAGACCCTCGTGAAGAAAATCAACGGATAATCAATATATCTGACAGGGACACAAGCCGTGGGAAGCGCCCATGGAACCCCCTGAAAAGCGGTGTCCCGAAGCCTTAGGCACATGCAGGACTTCGGGACCCGCTTTTTACATAGATAGCCAATGAGTAAAGAAGCAAAGCAAAGCAAGGCTGGATAGAGGGATTCCTATGAAAGCAGGAAGGTGGCGTTACAGATGTTGGCAGTGGGACTGGTACTTACCGGTCTTACGACAGGATGTGGCTCCCAAGGGGCCAGGAACACCATCAAATTAGGTGGGAACCTTGAAATGACAGGAGAAAGTGCCAGCTATGGGATTTCTTCCCGTAATGGGATCGAGCTTGCTCTCAAGGAACAGAACGAAAAGGGCGGCGTCCTTGATAAGAAGGTCGAGCTTGTTGTGGCCGATAACAAGTCGGAAGCAACGGAAGCCACCAATGCTATGCAGAAACTGATTCCCCAGGACCGCGTCATTGGGGTCATTGGGCCTAATCTTTCAAGTGTGGTCATTGCATCCACCGCCGTGAGCGGGGCGGCAAAGACGGCTGATATTTCGCCCATGGGAACAAATCCACAAGTGACGGTGGATGGTTTGGGGAAGGTCAAACCCTATAATTTCCGGGCCTGCTTCATCGATCCTTTCCAAGGAACGGTCATGGCGCACTTTGCCCTCAATACGCCTAAGGTCAAACGGGCAGCCATCATGATTGACAACTCCTCAGACTATTCAAAGGGCCTTGCCCAGTTCTTCAAGAAGCAGTTTGAAAAGGGCGGCGGTGAGGTTGTTGCTGAAGAGGTCTATCTCTAGAAGGATACGGACTTCAAGGCGACGCTGACCAAGATCCGTACCCGGCAGCCTGATTTTCTCTATATTCCTGCTATTATCAAGAAGTGGGGCTCATTGTTCGTCAGGCCCGTGAATTAGGGCTTGATATCTTGATGGGCGGCGACGGCTGGGATTCCCAGCGTCTTGCGGAAATTGCTCAAGTGGAAAACCTCAACCGCTGCTGCTTTTCCAGTCCCTATTCGGCAGAAGATACGTCTTCCATCAACCAAGCGTTCGTCGCGGCCTATCAGAAGGAATACAAGGAGCGGCCCGATGTTTTTGCGGCTCTTGCCTATGATTCGGCCAAGCTTTTTCTTAAGGCATTGGAAGAAGCGGGAAGCGCGGATCCACAGAAAGTCGCCGAAGCTTTGTCCAAGACCAAGGAGATGGCCGGTGTTTCCGGGACTAAGACCTTTGGCGCTGACCATAACCCAATCAAATCGGCGGTCATCATTGAATGAAAAGAGGGGAAACAAACTTTCCGTGCGAAAGTCGATCCCTGAATGAACGTATCCATCCATAGGGCGGCAGACTTGTTCTGCCGCTGCCATTATGAAAAAAGGGAGGCCATGTCTATGGAATCTGGTTTTATGCATCAACTGCTGCAGCAGCTTATCAATGGTCTGTCCCTGGGCAGTATCTACGCACTGATTGCGCTGGGCTATACCATGATCTATGGAATCTTGAAGCTCATCAATTTTGCCCACGGTGATATCTATATGGTGGGCGCTTATATTGGGTATATTGCGACAACAGTCTTTCATCTGCCCTTTTTCCCGTCCCTTCTGATTGCGATGGCGGGGGCAGCCCTTGTCGGTATGCTCATTGAACGTGTTGCTTATCGGCCGATGCGCAATGCACCCCGCATTGCCATCCTCATTACGGCCATTGGCGTATCTTTTTTCCTTGAAAACGGCATGATCCTTCTGGCATCACCGCAGCCGCGTACGTTTTCTTCGGATTTTGCCGCGTCTGTGTACAATGTCGGGGGGCTTGTGATCAATAGCCAGCAGATCATCATCCTTGGCAGTACCATTGTCCTCATGCTGGCCCTGACGTATATTGTCAATTATACAAAAATCGGCAAGGCCATGCGTGCTGTTTCCTTTGACGCCGATGCGGCCCGCTTGATGGGCATCAATATCGACCGCGTCATCAGCATGACTTTTGCCCTGGGTTCGGCCCTTGCTGCTGCTGGCGGCGTACTGGTTGGGATCTATTATAATTCGATTGATCCTCTCATGGGGATGGCGCCCGGCATCAAGGCTTTCGTGGCGGCTGTCCTTGGTGGGATTGGAATCATCCCCGGTGCCATGGTGGGCGGCATCATCCTAGGCATTGTAGAAGCCCTTGTATCGGGCTTTATCTCCTCGACGTTCCGTGATGCAGCTGCCTTTGCCATCCTCATTTTGATCCTGCTTTACAAACCGCAGGGGCTCTTTGGCAAGAATATCCGTGAAAAAGTATAAGGAGGTGGCACGATGAATGTATTTCTCAAAGCAGATCTGAAAAAACTTGGTTTTTGTGCCGCCCTTTTTGCCGTGCTCTATGTGCTTTTGGAGATGGAAATCATCGGGGCATTCTGGGAACTGAACCTCGTCCTTATCATCATCAACATCATCCTGGCGACGAGCCTTAATATGATTAACGGCTATACGGGGCAGTTTTCCATTGGACACGCTGGATTTTTTGCGGTAGGCGCCTATATGGGAGCCATCATGACAGTCAAACTGGGTTATGATATGCCCGTTGCCCTTATCGCAGGCACCCTTTCCGCAGGCCTGTTGGGTTTTCTTGTCGGGCTGCCGACCTTGCGTCTTAATGGGGACTATTTGGCTATTGCGACCTTGGGTCTTGGTGAAATCATCCGCATCTGCATTCTCAACATCGAGTATGTAGGCGGCGCGTCGGGCCTTATGGGGATTCCCCGCCTGACGACCTTTCCCCTGGCCTTTTGGATCATGATTGCAATCCTCTTTTTCATCAAAAACTTCAAGAATTCCGCCTATGGCAGGGCCTGTCTTGCCATTCGTGAAAATGAGATTGCCGCTGATACGATGGGCATCGATACAACCTGCTACAAGGTTATGGCCTTTACGCTCGGTGCGTCTTTTGCCGGAACAGCAGGCGTGCTCTTTTCCCACTATTTCTTCATTGCCCATCCAGCGTCCTTTACTTTTATGAGAAGCTTTGACATCCTGACCATGGTGGTCCTGGGCGGCCTTGGATCCATGACGGGGTCAATTACGGGTGCCATTGTCCTGACCTTTATCTCGGCTGCCCTTTCCGATTTTCCGGAATGGCGTATGCTCATCTACTCCATCGCTATGATTGTCCTCATGCTCTATCGGCCCCAAGGCCTGTTTGGTGACAAGGAACTGTCCCTTGCGATGATCAAGCGCTTCAAGAAGGGAGGAAATAAATCATGACGGCAGAAGATAAAAAACGCCTCCTCGATCTTGATAATGTCTCCATCGTTTTTGGCGGACTGCGTGCCGTTTCGAACCTTTCCATGCATATCGATGAACACGAACTCATCGGTCTCATCGGACCAAACGGGGCCGGCAAGACAACGGCCTTTAACCTTATTACAGGGGTCTACGTCCCGACAGAAGGGGATATCACCTTTAATGGGGTCCGCATCAATGGCAAGAAATCCTATCAGGTCACGCAGCTGGGGATGGCCCGGACTTTCCAGAACATCCGCCTTTTTTCGGAGCTGCCCGTCATTGATAATGTGAAGATTGCCTATCATATGCATATCGGGTACAATCTTCCTGAGGCTATCTTCCGGACCCGTAAATATGTCCAGGAAGAGAATGAGGTCACGAAAAAGGCCATGGAGCTCCTTACAATCTTCCATTTGGAAGACCATGCCTATGACCTAGCAAAAAACCTTCCCTATGGGGCCCAGCGCCGCCTTGAAATTGCAAGGGCGCTTGCGACGGAACCTAAGTTGCTGCTTCTTGATGAACCGGCGGCGGGCATGAATCCGCAGGAAACGAAGGAACTCATGGAAATGATCCGCTGGCTCCGCGACCATTTCCACTTGGCTATCCTGCTGATTGAGCATGATATGGGCCTTGTCATGGGAGTTTGCCAGCGCATCTATGTCCTGGAGTATGGACTTTGCATTGCGAGTGGAACGCCGGATGAAATCCGCCGTAACAAACGGGTCATTGAAGCTTATTTGGGCGAGGAGGTGTCATAATGCTGGAAGTCAAGGATCTGGAAGTTTATTATGGTGCCATCCATGCCGTCAAGGGCATCAGTCTGCGTGTCGAAGATGGGCAGATTGTGACCCTCATTGGGTCAAACGGTGCTGGCAAGTCGACGACGCTCCATACGATTTCGGGCCTCATCAAACCCCGTTCAGGCAACATCCTTTTTGATGGGACGGATATTACGGGGACGCCGGCCCATAAGATTGTCGCCTCCGGTCTCGTCCAGGTGCCGGAAGGGCGCCACGTCTTTGCCAATATGTCCGTTATGGAAAACCTCGATATGGGGGCGTATCTCCGCAAGACAAGGACGGCATTGAAAAAGATAAGAAGAAGGTCTTTGAGCTCTTCCCCGCCTTTTTGAACGAAAGAACCAGCTTTCAGGGACCCTGTCCGGTGGGGAGCAGCAGATGCTTGCCATGGGACGGGCTTTGATGGAACGGCCCCGTGTCCTCTTGCTGGATGAACCGTCCATGGGCCTTGCCCCGCTTCTTGTCAAGGAAATCTTTTCCATCATCAAGACCATCAACGAGGAAGGCACGACGGTCCTCCTCGTCGAACAAAATGCCAATATGGCCCTGTCCATTGCTGACTACGCCTACGTCCTTGAAACGGGACGCATCACCCTCAGTGGGCCGGCGGCTGATCTTTCTGCCAGTGAGGCCGTCCGCAAGGCCTACCTGGGCGGCTAAGGAGGAAATAACATGCGCATAAAAGAAATCATGACACCGACAGTGATCTCCATCCGCAGTGACCAAAGTCTTCTGGAAGTGCGGGAACTGATGCTGAGCAATAACCTGCGCCGCATCCCGGTTACCGATAAGGAAGGACTCCTTATGGGTATCGTTACGGACGGGGATGTTTCCCGGGCTACGCCGAGCGATGCAAGTGTGCTGGACCGTTATGAGGCCAATTACCTGTTGGGAAAACTTAAGGTCAGCGATATCATGACCAAATCCGTCTGGACAGTCCGGGAATCGGACAGCGTCGAAACCGCCGCCTACCTGCTGTACACCCATAAAGTTGGGGCCCTGCCTGTTGTAGACGGGACGAACCATATTACGGGTATCATTTCCGATACGGATATCTTTAAGGCTTTTGTAGATATCATGGGATATAATCAAACATCAACGAAGGTTGTTATCGATACGAAGGATAAAGTGGGTGTCATTGCCGAACTATCCCAGATCTTTACGGAAAGGGGGGTAAACATCATCTCAATCCTCTCCCGGACGCTTGCTGGCGATGAACGGGAAGTCACAATCCGCGCTGATCTCACGCAGGCCATGGATATTGTGGAACGGATCCGCGATGCCGGCTATGATATCAAGGAAGTTTCGACCTTGAGAGTGGAGGCAGGCCATGAAGGATGATGTTGCGCTCCACACAGGAGATGTCGTACGAATGAAAAAGGCGCATCCCTGTGGCTCTTATGAATGGGAGATTACCCGTACGGGCATGGATATAGGCATCAAATGCCGGGGCTGTGGCCATTTTGTGATGCTGCCACGAGCCAAATTTATGAAAAGCGTCCGTGATATCCTGGTTCATCAGGAAGAATCATGATAGGTAGCAAACAAGCCCCCGCCGCACGGTTGGGGGTTTTTGTGTGTTCAAAGGGCAGGAAATAAAGGCTGTGAAAAAATGAAAGATCCATTTCTTTGCCGTCTTTTTTCTTTATGTATTGAGCTGACCCATAAATACGAAATGTGTCTAAGACAACATAGCTGTTGTGCAGAAAGCAAGAGGGAGAATAGGAATGCGAATCATTCCAAGCGCCATCGTTATCTTTTAAAAGACCAGCCCCTTGCAGCAGCCAAATAAAAGCCAAGAGTCTTAACCCAAACCTGCGCTTACGTTGCAGGATAAGCAATGAGCCCCTTGCGTTAGCTAAGGCAAGGGGCTCATATTCTGCCTCAAATCGGTCTAGTTGTTGGGCTGATTTGAGGCAGCTCCGTTGACGCTCAGTAGCCAATGACAAACCCAATGGCCACCATGATGGCCTGGACCCCGACGAGCATGATGAACAGCGGGGTAAAGAACTTCCACCATTTCATCATGGAAACGCCGGCAATGCCGCAGGCGATGGGAAGCGTGGTTGTAGGCCACATGATGTTGGAAAGGCCGTCACCAAACTGGAAACAGAGGACGGCAAGCTGGCGGCTCATACCGAGCAGGTCTGCCAAGGGGGCCATGATTGGCATGGAAACAACGGCCTGGCCGGATCCGGAGGGGATGAGGAAATTGAGGAGGGTCTGGACAATCAGCATGGCTTCCGCAGCGGCAAGCTGAGGCAGCGCGGACAGGGGCATGAACATGCCGTAGACGAAGGTGTCCATAATATGGCCTGTCTGCATGACAATGAGGATGCCACGGGCAAAGCCGATCATCATGCAGGCTGCTGAAATGTCCCGGAAGCTTTTTTCAAGGCTGCGGGCAATCTGGTTCGGATTCCAACCGACAAGGATGGCGGAAATGAGTCCCATGATCATAAAGAGGGCGGATAGTTCCGTAAAGTACCAGCCGTAATATTTGCAGCCATAGACCAAGGCAATGACCCCAGCGAAAAAGACCAGGAGGATGAGGATATGACGGAAGGTGAAGGGATGCTTTTGCAGTTCTTCTTCCGTGATGGCAAATTCATTCTTGGTCCCGTAGACAAGGCTTTTTTGGGGATTCCTAGCTACCTTGAGCGCGTAGCGGATGGTATAAAGGGAAGCCACGGCAATCATGGCAAGGTGGGAGAGAATCCGAAAGCCCGAGCCGCTCATGATGGGAAGCTCCGCAATGGCTTGGGCCGTTCCTACGGTGAAGGGGTTCATAAAGGCACCTGCATAGCCGATGGCTGTGGCACAGGAAACGATGGCAAGGCCAACGATGGCGTCATATCCCATGGCAATGGTGATGCCTACAAAAATTGGGATAAAGGGCAAGGCTTCTTCGGAAATTCCAACTGTCGAGGAGGCAAAGCTGATGACTGTCATGAAAAGGGGAATGATGAGGACCCGCATCCTGCCGCGGACCACGCGCAGGAGCTTGGCAACCAGCCCGTCAAAAGCACCGGAGCCAATGATGAGGCCAATGAAGCCGTAGGCAATGAAGAGAAAGAGAATGACCGGCGCCGCGTCCTTCATGCCAAGGTAAATACACTTGAACATTTCAAAAAAACCGACCGGATGGGCTTTGACAAGGTGATAGGTACCGGCCTGGACAATCTTTTGGCCCGCACTGTTGGTGACGCGGTTAAAGTCGCCAGCCGGCAGGATCCAGGTCATGATGGCTGCAAAGACAATAATGCCAAACAGCAGGACAAAAACATGGGGCAGGGCCCACCGGGAATTTTTCTGATCGGGGGTTTTTTCCGTTTCTTCAGACATCGGTCATCCTTCCTTTCCTGTAACGGATTGCTCAAATTCTTTTTGCACGGCCACACGGTATCCGGCGTCGTTAAACACGGTCAGGACCATTTCCGCGATGACGGCAGCCCCTTTGGCCATTTGATCTAAGGCGTGGGGGGTTATAGTGGCATCACGCAGGGCTGTCGAGTGGCCGGGACAGGCCTTGTCCGAAATCGAGATATAGGCATGGAGCGTCGGACAGCGGTAGCTTACATTGCCGGCATCTGTCGAGCCGCCCGGTGGCAGGGGGTCCCCAACAGGTTCCCCATAGGAGGTGAAGAGTTCCTTAATCTTTTCTTCTAAAAGAGGAACCCGCACCATGTCGTCAAAGTCAGGCCCTGCGAGGGTAAATTCCACACTGCAGTCAAGGGCAAGGGCGGCTCCTTTGGCACAGTTTTTGACGATCTGGTCCAAGCGTTCAATTTCCCGTTTGACAGGATAGCGGAATTCAAAGCGGAGGGCGGCCCGATCAGGCACGACATTGGGGGCCTTGCCGCCTTCAGTGATGATGCCGCTGGCAATGGTAAAGGGATGGAAGGAATCCCGTCGGGCGTCTACCAGATCGAGAAATTTGCGCAGGGCAGTCAGCGCGTTGTGTCCATCCCAAGGATCGCCAGCCGCATGGGCCGTTTTCCCCGTAAAGGTGATTTCGTAGGCACGCAGGGCATTGGCCTGCGTATTGGTGCGGCTTATGCCGCCTGACGTGCTGTGCATCATGATGGCAAGGGCATCCCCGTCAAAGACTCCTTCTTTGGCAAAGATGAGTTTGGCGCCAACGGTTTCCTCCGCCGGTGTCCCAATGACTTCGAGCGTCCCGTGAAATGCGTCTTCTGGAAGCTCACTAAGAACAATGCCTGCAAGAACCGACAGGGGACCATGCAGGTTATGCCCGCAGCCGTGACCAATGCCTGGCAGGGCATCGTATTCGACCATGATGGAACATTTTGGACCTTCCCCTCGTTTCAGTGTGGCGCGAAAGGCCGTATCATAGCCGAGCTCTTTTTCCATAAAGGGGTATTCAATGGTAAAGCCATAGGGGGCAAGGGCATCAACAATGGCACGGCTGGAAGCGGTTTCTTCCATGGAAATCTCCGGATGGTCATAAAAGGCGCGGACCAAGGTTTCGGCTTCTTTGCGGTGTTTGGCGACTTGTTCTATGATGATTTTGTTCATGATAGACTTCCTTTCCTTTTAATGGCTTCAAGACCTTGTCCTGATGCTCAGTTTTTGATACGTCCCATGATAGCACAAAGTACCTTACTAAAGTAAAAATTTCCTAAAAAAGGGTAATTCTGACAATACCTTTCTTGAAAATCGTATCAATTGGTACAAGAAAAGCCTTTCTCTTTTAGTGGCCGATTTTTTCTAAAAAAATGAAAAAAAAGTAGAAGAAAAAGGGAAAATTGAAATGTACCCTCTTTACTGGAACACCCAGTAAGGAGGGTACATTTTGCGTTATACGAACTGAATTTAAGCTGATGTGTGTAGAACTTTATCGTCAAGGTAAGTGGGTAAAAACACCTAAAGGAATTAAAACAGCAAATTTTCGTAACAAGAATTCGTACTTGGAAATCGTATCGAACAGGCTGGCGGACCGGAAGCATTGTGTCACAAAGCACATTACAAGGCATGGTCCCCAGAGGAGAAAACTTGAATTGGTTTCACAAGTAAATGCCGGACAGTCAATGATGGCTGTCGCCTGTCAATAATGGTATGAGCTATAGTCTTTTGTACCAATGGTTCG
>ENA-OPYT01000067-OPYT01000067.1-human-gut-metagenome-genome-assembly--contig:-NODE-67-length-32016-cov-11.661639_pt1 | contig 32016 bp, 15 predicted proteins | sample MGYA00242636_ERZ504480 | MGnify/ENA primary metagenome ERZ504480 (study PRJEB26092, sample SAMD00036228) | human gut metagenome | host: Homo sapiens | study: EMG produced TPA metagenomics assembly of...
GGGTTTGACTTATTCTTTAAATACGCCTGTTTTCAATCTTACTTATCATACTTCGTTTGAAGTGACGACAGATGTCCCTTATGAACGAGTATCTTATGATGAAAGCCGGAATTTGTTTATACATGATTATGCCATAGCTAAATCCGGATTTGATTTAGTGACAGGTCCAAGAATGAAGCTAAAAGTCATACCTGGAAAATTGACATTCGATTTGGCCGGATATTATAAAAAATCGAGTTATACATGCATGGAGAAAATTAGATGTCAATTGTTTTTATGCTTCAGCTAAATTGTTGTTTATATATAAAAAATTTCATGGCTTCCGGACAACTCATAACTCCCAAAAGAATTATGATGATGTCGGAGTTTTCTATCGTACTCCACTTATCTACAATTTTAACGTAGGATATAATCTTAATAATTGGAATTTTGAATTAGGAACACGTAATCCATTTTCTACTTTTGTAAAAAAGAGAGAGTATACTTCGGATATCTATAGCTCATATTCCCGGAATTATGGTCCGAAAATAAACGATCATGTATTTTATGTGAATGTAAGTTATCGGTTCAACTGGGGTAAAAAGCATACATTTAAGCAAATAGAAATAGAGAAGACAAGAAACTCCGCCATATTGAAAGCAAATGAATAATTAATTATAGATATGATTTTTTCGGAAATCGATAAGGTTCCTTGTCATGTTGCATGAAACGAGGGGTTTCATTTGCAAGATAATGTTGTTGGTATCTATTTAAATTCATTACTTTTGTAGGAAAGAAAAACAAAAAATGTCATGAAAACATTCGATCAACTAATCATCACGATCGGCTTTTTGGCGTCTGCCTCTCCTGCGATGGCAGACGAAAAGCCGGAAGCCGACTCTGGACGCCCGAACATCCTTTTCATCCTTTCCGACGATCATACCTCGCAGGCGTGGGGAATCTATGGAGGAATACTGAGCGAATACGTGAAGAACGAGAATATCCGCCGCCTGGCGGCCGAGGGGTGCGTGCTTGACAACTGCTTTTGCACGAACTCGATCTCCGTGCCCAGCCGCGCGGCTATCATGACAGGCGCCTATAGCCATCATAACGGGGTCTATACGCTTGAAGACAGGCTCGATCCGGCTTTGGACAATATTGCGAAACGCATGCAGGAGGGAGGGTATCAGACGGCCCTTTTCGGCAAATGGCATCTCAAGACGCAGCCGTCGGGTTTCGACACCTTTTCGGTTTTCCATGACCAGGGGGAATATTGGGACCCGCTTTTCAAGACCGCGGAGGGCTGGATAGACGATGATAAAGGGAAAAGCGGCAAGGTGGAGAAGGGCTTCTCGACCGACCTGGTGACTGACAAGACGATCCGGTGGATCCGTTCGCGCGATAAGGACCGACCCTTCATGATGTGTTGCCATTTCAAGGCGACGCACGAACCGTGGGATTTCCCCGAACGGTTGAAACATATTTATGACGGAGTCACGTTCCCCGAACCGGCAAACATGATGGAGTTCGGGCCGGAAGAATCCGGGCGTACGTTCCCCGGACAACCGTTGGAAGATATGGCCCGCCGATGGGGGATCGCCTCGAAAGACCCGGATTCCTGGTGGTGCAAGTATCCGGAACTGCCTTTCTCCATAGAAGGAATGGGCAAGGAAGATGCGCGCCGGAAAATCTATCAGAAGTTGATTCGCGACTACTTGCGTTGCGGAGCGGCCATCGATGACAATATCGGCCGCCTGCTGCGTTTCCTCGATGAAGAGGGGCTGTCTGAGAATACGATCGTAGTCTATGTCTCCGACCAGGGTTATTTCCTCGGCGAGCATGGCTTTTTCGACAAGCGCATGATGTACGAGGAGCCGCTTCGCATGCCGTTTGTTATCCGTTACCCGAAGGAGATCCCGGCCGGGACGCGCAATTCCGACATCATCCTCAATATTGATTTTGCCGCTACGTTGGCCGACTATGCCGGGGTGGGCGCCCCGTCGTGCAGCGAAGGCCGCAGCTTCCGCGACAACCTGAAGGGCGAGACTCCGCGCGACTGGCGGCAGTCCATGTACTACCGCTACTGGACGCACCACAAGATCCGTCCCGCCCACATGGGCATCCGCAACCATCGCTACAAACTGATGTTCCTCTACGGCGATCCGCTGAATGCGACCGGATCGGATAAGGCTCCCGTCACGCCGTCGTGGGAGTTCTACGACCTGCTCGCCGACCCCCACGAAGACCATAACGTCTACAATTCCCCCGCTTATGCCGGTGAAATCGAAAAGATGAAGCGCGAGCTGCTGAAACTCCGTCGCGAGGTTGGCGATACCGATGCCGCAACGCCCCGGATGCAGGAGATTATGGATGAGTATTATTGGTAATCATCCTTTCTTCATCTTCTTGTACTCCAGCGGCGGCATCCCCATGATCTTGCTGAAGAGGCGGGAGAAGTAGTCGGTATCTTGGATGCCTTCTGGGAAAGCAAAGGGTTGGTAACCCCTGAGAAATACCGTGAATCATGTGCTCCGATCGTCCTACTGGCGCGCCTTCAGAAGCGTGCTTACACAAATGCGGAGACCTTTACTGCGAAGATGGGCATCTATCATTTCGGTCCCGAAGCGATCCGTAAAGGGCTGTTGACTTGGCAGCTCGAAAGCGAAAGCGGAGAGATTGCGGCAAGCGGCAAGCTGTTTGTCCTTGTGGTCGATCCGGTTAAGGATATAGAGAAACGCCTGGCCATGCAACAATTGCTGACATCAGTTCGCAACTATGTCGCTTCCGACCGTTTTGCCCCGACTGTTACCCTGCAACTTTACGAACTCGATGCTTTGTTCGACTATAACAAAATCCAGGAGACGGAAACTCGTTCGGACGAAGCTATCAAGCAGTTATTAAATCAATAAACCGTATCTTTGCAGGAGAAAAGAATAATATCGATTTAATACGAATGAAAAAGGAATTTTGGCTAACTTGCATAAGCGTATGCCTATTGGCTGCCTGTTGCGAAAAGGAGTCACTGCCTGTCACACCGACAAGCAGTGACTTGCAGTTTGGTCACTTGGCCAAGACTTGGGATGAAGGAATCCCGTTGGGAAATGCCACAGTAGGAACATTAGTCTGGCAACGCGATTCTGTGCTACGTTTTTCGCTGGATCGGACGGATCTCTGGGACTTGCGCCCGATGGATAGTATTGCAGGACCGAACAATCGTTTTGCCTGGGTCTGTGAGCAGGTGAGGAAAGGGGATTATCTGCCGGTGCAGAAGAAGTTCGACCACCCCTATAATGCTTTGCCTGCCCCGTCTAAGATACCGGGGGCGGCTTTGGAGTTCCCGTTGAATATCGGAAAGGTTTTTTCCGTACATCTTTTCCTCAATAATGCCCTTTGTGAGGTGCTTTGGGAGAACGGGACGAAGTTGCAGACGTTCGTCCATGCCAGCGAGCCGGTCGGATGGTTTGTCTTCGAGAATCTGCCGGATACGGTTTCGCCGGAGATCATGGCACCCCGCTACAGTAACCCGGATGAGGTCGCAGGCGACAACTCGCATGCCGGTCCGGCCTTAGGACGCCTCGGATATAAACAGGGGACGATACAGAAGGAAGCCGGTACGACCACTTTCCATCAGGAAGGGTGGGGAGGCTTTTCGTACGATGTGGTCGTCCGTTGGCAGCAGAAAGGCGGCACGCTCAGCGGAGTATGGAGCCTGACCTCTTCTTTGGCCGCCGACCGGGCCGACCAGGAAACGGCAGAGGCGATGGAGCGTGGCGTGGAGGCAGACTACCGCTCGCATATGAACTTCTGGAAAGGCTATTGGACACAGTCGTCCGTCTCGCTGCCGGATACGCTCCTGCAGAAACAGTACGACAACGAGATGTACAAGTTCGGGGCGGCTGCCCGCGAAGACTCTTATCCGATCTCCCTTCAGGCAGTCTGGACAGCCGATAACGGGATGTTGCCGCCCTGGAAAGGAGACTACCATCATGACCTGAACACACAGTTGAGTTATTGGCCTGCCTATACCGGCAACCATTTGAAGGAGGGGATGGGCTATCTGAATACCCTCTGGGAACAGCGTGACGTGTATAAAAAATATACCCGCGAGTATTTCGGGACGGACGGGATGAATGTTCCCGGCGTTTGCACCCTGACCGGCGAGCCGATGGGCGGATGGGTACAGTACTCCATGTCGCCGACGGTCAGCGCATGGCTGGGACAGCATTTCTATCTGCACTGGAAGTATTCGGCCGACCGCATTTTCCTGAAAGAGCGGGCCTACCCGTTTCTGAAGGACGTGGCGACTTATCTCGAACAGATCTCCACAGTCGATGCTGACGGAGTACGCCGGTTGCCGCTGAGTTCCAGCCCGGAAATTTTCGACAACTCGATCAATGCGTGGTTCAAGGATATGACAAACTATGACCTTTCCTTGATGCACTTCGCTTTCAATGCCGCTTCCGAGCTGGCTACCGAATTGGGGCTGGCAGACGAGGCCGCCCACTGGAAAGCGATCGGTGCTCAACTGCCCGATCTGAACCTGGATGAAGACCGGGCTTTGACCTTTGCAAAAGGTTTCCCTTACGACCAGTCGCACCGTCATTTCTCCCACGCCATGTCGATCCATCCGCTCGGCCTTGTTGATTGGAGCCAGGGCGAGAAATCCCAGGAGATTATAAAAGCGACCTTGAAGAAGCTACAAGATTTCGGGCCTGATTACTGGTGCGGCTATTCCTATAGCTGGTTCGGGAATATGAAAGCTCGTGCCTTCGACGGGGAAGGGGCTGCCGATGCACTGCGCACCTTTGCCGAATGTTTCTGCCTCCCGAATACGTTCCATGCGAACGGCGACCAGACGAAAAGCGGAAAGTCGAAATTCACCTACCGTCCGTTTACTTTGGAAGGAAACTTCGCCTTTGCCGCCGGTATCCAGGAGATGCTGCTCCAGAGCCATACGGGCGTTATCCGGGTGTTCCCGGCTGTACCGGTTGCCTGGCAGGATGTATCTTTCGACAAACTGCGTGCCATGGGCGCTTTCCTTGTCTCGGCCGAAAAGGTGGCGGGGCAGGTGCGGCAAGTCCGTATCTTGCCCGAACAGGGCGGGACGTTGCGTCTGGCTATCCCTGAAGGATGCAAAGTCGCTTCCGTAACGGGCAACAAGGGAGATAAACTGGAGAAGGAGGGAGTCCTGATTCTGGAAACAGAGAAAGATAAAACAGTGACAGTACAATTAACTTATATGAAACACGTAAACAAGATTTTAGCAGGATTGATAACCTGCTGCGTTATCCTCCTGCTCTCAGGATGCAGTCCCAGACAAGGGGAGAAGCACGATTTTTCTATCGGGAAGGGAACCTTCCTGCTGGATGGCAAACCATTTGTGATTAAGGCGGCGGAGATACATTACACCCGTATCCCCGCCGAATACTGGCAACATCGTATTCAGATGTGCAAGGCACTCGGCATGAATACGATCTGTATCTATGCGTTCTGGAATATCCATGAGCAGAAACCGGGCGAGTTCGATTTCAAGGGGCAGAACGATATTGCCGCTTTTTGCCGGCTGGCCCAGAAAGAAGGCATGTATATCATGTTGCGTCCCGGCCCTTATGTCTGCTCTGAGTGGGAGATGGGCGGACTGCCCTGGTGGCTGTTGAAGAAGGAGGATATCAAGCTCCGTACCAACGATCCCTATTTCCTCGAACGGACGAAGCTGTTCATGAACGAGATCGGCAAGCAGTTGGCCGACTTGCAGGTGACCCGGGGCGGGAATATCATCATGGTACAGGTCGAGAACGAGTATGGGGCATATGCTACCGACAAGGCGTATATCGCCAATATCCGCGATGCGGTGAAGGCAGCAGGCTTTACGGATGTCCCGTTGTTCCAGTGTGACTGGAGCTCTACTTTCCAGTTGAACGGTTTGGATGACCTGGTCTGGACGATCAACTTCGGGACAGGAGCCAATATCGATGCCCAGTTCAAGAAGTTGAAAGAGGCACGCCCCGATGCTCCGCTGATGTGCAGCGAGTTCTGGAGCGGATGGTTCGACCATTGGGGACGCAAGCACGAGACGCGCGATGCCGGGGTGATGGTTTCCGGTATCAAGGACATGCTGGACCGCCATATCTCCTTCTCGCTCTATATGGCGCACGGGGGGACGACTTTCGGACATTGGGGCGGTGCGAACAGCCCGGCCTATTCCGCCATGTGCAGCTCCTACGATTATGACGCCCCGATCAGCGAGGCGGGGTGGGCGACTCCCAAATACTACAAGTTACGTGAACTACTGACACAATATGCCGATTCCGGTCAGGTCATACCCGATGTCCCGGCAGCTTATCCTTTGATCGAGATCCCGGCGTTCACCGTCGGCGAAGTGGCTCCGCTGTTCGACAATCTGCCTGCTCCCCAGGCTTCGAAAGAGATTAAACCGATGGAGCAGTTCGACCAAGGTTGGGGAACGATCCTTTACCGGACGACTCTGCCTGCCGTAAAGGAAGGAACGACCCTGTTGATCGATGAGGTGCATGACTGGGCACAGGTCTTTGCCGATGGCAAACTGTTGGGCCGTCTGGATCGTCGCAGAGGTGAAAACACGGTGGTGCTGCCGGCTTTGGCAGCAGGAACGCGCCTGGATATCCTGGTGGAGGCGATGGGACGTGTCAACTTCGATGTTGCCATCCACGACCGTAAGGGGATTACGGATAAGGTGGAACTGATCAGCGACACCGGCAGACAGGAACTGGAAGACTGGCAGGTTTACAGCTTCCCGGTCGATTACGCTTTCGTACAGGACAAGAAGTATGCAGCGGGAGACAAACTCGACGGACCGGCTTATTACCGGACTACTTTCGAGCTGGATGAAGTCGGAGACGTGTTCCTCGACATGCAGACCTGGGGAAAAGGCATGGTTTGGGTAAACGGAAAGGCGATGGGCCGCTTCTGGGAGATCGGACCTCAGCAGACTTTGTTTATGCCCGGATGCTGGTTGAAGAAGGGAAAGAACGAGATCATCATCCTCGACCTGTTAGGCCCGGAAAAGGCTGTAGTGGAAGGCCGGAAGGAACCGATCTTGGATATGTTGCGGGCTGAAGCCCCGGCTACCCACCGTGAAGAGGGGCAGACGCTGAACCTGAAAGGTGAAAAACCGGTTGCCAACGGTGCGCTGAAACCCGGAAACGGCTGGCAGGAAGTGAAGTTTGGCCAGACTGTCAAGGGCCGCTATTTCTGCCTCGAAGCATTGGATGCACAGGATGGCAAGGACAATGCCGCTATGGCCGAGTTCTATCTGTTGGACAAAGACGGCAAGCCGCTCCCTCGCCAGCATTGGAATATCTCCTATGCGGACAGTGAAAGCACGCAGTGGGGTAACTTCACTGCCGATAAGATCTATGACTTGCAGGAATCTACCTATTGGAGCACGAAGCAGGGAGACAAATATCCGCACCAGGTCGTGATCGATTTGAAGGAAGAGCAGACGATATCCGGTTTCCGCTACCTGCCCCGTGCAGAAGAAGGATTCCCCGGCATGATTAAAGGATATAAGGCGTATGTGAAAGCTACACCTTTTGCGATGTAGTTCTGTTTTCGCTCTTCCGGGCTAGCACAGGAACGAATAAAAGAAAAAAGGTTATAGGGTAAAATAAAATTCCCTATAACCTTTTTTCTTTTACTTTATAACGTATATGACTTTACCTTACAAGGTATATACTGTTTGTAGACGAGCCTTAGAAGATGTCTATTCCAGCAAGGGCGGCAGCCTCCGTATGGGCGGCGATTTCCGCTGCTTCCACTTGGACGTAGCGGGCTTTTACCGTTTGCTTGAAATGATGGTAGCGTTTGGACGGATCGTTGATCAGGTTGCCGAATTCGAAGCGTTCCACCTCTTTCCAGTTCTTCCCGTCGTTGCTGATCCGGATGATACCGGCTACTGTGCCCTTACCGCCTTGTTTTTGCGGGGTGAAGGCAAAGCCGCTTACCGTTTGCTGGCTGCCGAGGTCGATGGCGAGGGATTGCGCGGTCTTGTCGGCTATCTTCCATCCCTTCTTGACCAGCCCGAACCGTTCCTGCAAGATAGCTCCCTTTTCTCCGTTCAGGATGGCTACCGCTTTCAGTTCGCTGTTTCCCATCAGGAAAGGTGCTTTATATTCGGTAGAGCCTGCCGATGGTTCCGTTCCGTCTGTCGTATAGTAGATCTTGAAACCTGCGTTCAGGTTCTCGGCAATGTTCTCGCCGTGCGCTTTCCAGCCGAATTCCTGTGCCATCGGTTCGATGGTAACCAGGCCGTCCATGCTTCTCTGTGCGCTCAACCGGGGCGGACGGGCTTTGTAGTGGTGGGCGGAGATGGTGCAGATGGCGGGTGTCAGGCGGGATTCGAGTATGCGGACCCGTATCTTGTCCGTCGTGACATCCGGGAAGCGCAGGATTCGTTTGTAGCCGATGTTGGTGGCATGGGCGATCTCTTTCCATCCTCCGTCGATCCAGGCATCCACGGCGTGTCTTTCCACCCGTTCCCCGTTGGTGGCAATCGCTTCCTGGAGAACCAGGCGGTTGAGGGTGACAGGTTGGGGAGTGGAGATGACGATTCCCGCCCCGTCCTTATCGGCCGTCACATAGGTGTCTGCATTTTGGTCGAGCACCTCTTTCGGGCCTTTTGCCTGACGGAACAGGTCGGTCCCGTAGGTTTCCCGGATTCGCTGGCCGGTTTCCTTCAGCACGGCTACATCTGTCGGAGAGAATTTGCCGTCCCGGTTGGGCGGGATGTTCAACAGGAAGGTGGAGTTGCCTCCTACGGCGCGTTCATAGATGTCGAACACATCGTCGGTGCTTCGTACTTTCTGGTGCGTGTCGTCCCGGTAGAACCAGCCTTCGCGGATGGAAGTGTTGGTTTCGGCCTGCTGGTAATGCAGGTATTTGGCTTTATAGAGCTGTTCACGGCTTCCGAGGTTTTTGTCAGTCATATCGGCGAAGTTCGACATCGTGTCCGGATTTGCCTGGTAGGGGATCACGTTCCACTCGGTCGACCGTGTGCCGCCGGCTTCATTGCCGCACCACCGGACATCTTCCCGTCCGAAGATAACGGCGTTGGGGGCAAGTGCCTTGATCAGTTTTTTCCAGGCGGGGTAGTTGTAGGTCTGTCCGCCTTTCCGCTTGGGGTGTGCCCCGTCGAACCATACTTCGTGGATCGGGCCGTATTCGGTCAGGATCTCGAAGAGTTGGTTGAGGAAGTATTCGTTGTAGTCGTCCACTACGAATTCGAAACGGGTCTTGTTGGCAAAAGGCCGTCCGGGGACTTCCCGCGGGATGATCCGTTTGGTGTATGGGCTGAGGTTGCCGTACAACCCTTCCGGGTTTTCGATATGGTACAGGTCTGCTGGTGACAGATAGACGCCTAACTTCAATCCGTATTTGCGGCAGGATTCGGACAGGTCTTTCAGGATGTCGCCTTTGCCGTCGCGGAAACCGGTGGACATGATGCCGTGTTTTGTGTAACGGCTTTGCCACAGGACGAACCCGTCATGGTGCTTGACCGTCAGAATCACCATTTTCATGCCGGCGGCTTTCATGGCCTCGCACCACTGATCCGTGTCGAGCTCTTTCAGGTCGAAGACTTTCGGGTCTTCCTTTCCGCTTCCCCATTCCAGGCGGGTGAAACTGTTCGGTCCGAAATGGATGAAGGCGATAAACTCGTTTTGCAATGCCGCCAACTGGTTGGGCGAAGGCACGACATGGGCCGCTTTCGCGATGATGTCCGCGTGGCTGTCGCCAGCTTCGACCTTGATCGTGTTCTGAAATTGCATCTGCTTGTCCTGGGCTTGCCCTTGTAGGGAGAGCATGGCTCCGAGCAGGAGGATAAAGGTGTGTTTCATGTTTATAAATGATTATTTGGAGATATTGAAATTGTTTGTTTCTACTATTTGCCCATCCCGGAGGAAGACTACCTGGTAATCCGCTTTATCCGTCCATTTCCCCTTTTCAGGGGTAAAGGTGAGGCTTGCTTTTTCATACGGTTGCAGGGGCTTGACCGTATGACGGCCCATTCCTGCCCCGGCCTGCTTGATTTCGACTGTCATTTCTCCCGATGCCGATAGTCCGAAGTTCTGGACTTCCAGTTCGACTTCGTTCCGGCCTTCCCGGTAAACGGGACGTCGGCAGGACAATAGAGCCGGCTTGTAATCGACATAAGGCAGGTTCGCATATCCGAACAACAGTTTTCCGTTTTTATCCTTTCCGATCATCTTCGGAGCGAATTCATCCGGTGTGATGCCGCTTCCCTTACCGTCGAATGTCAGGATAAGGTCTTTTCCGGATGCTTCGGTTTTGACCACTTTACACCCTCTGCCGAAGTTCACTTCGTTGTATGAACCGAACCGCAGGGACGGCACATCGATCTCCCGGAGCGGGTCGAAGCCTTCTTCCGCCAGGACCTTGACCCGGATGGTTTCAGTGGAGGCCGTTATCGGTGTTCGGTTCAGGACGGATAATAGCATCCCCTTGTTCATCGGGATACAGATATTCTTCGAACTGTGGTTGTCATTGCCATGATCGTCCCATTTGACGGTGTCGATGACGGCAAAGTTCATCTGCTCTACACGTCCTTGTTTGTCCTGGAATACTTTAGGACGTTCGTATTTGAACCAATGCTCGACATGCCCGTCCCGATGGAAGGAGATGCCGGGCACATAGGCTTCCCCTTGTTCCGTCACCCAATGGATGCCGTCTTTGGAACGTTGGTAGAAGGCGATACGTCCCAGCCAGTCATTCACGATCAGGTGGTATTGCAGGGAATCCCGCCAGATGATCGGGTCCTCGAACTCTCCTTTGACAGGCGGATAAACCCGCTTGTCCGTGATCTGTTCGTAAGGGGCGATGCCGTCTTTGCTGATCCAGATGCCTCCTCCCCGGCAAACCATCAGATAAGAACCATCCTGCCTTTTGGCAAAGCTGAGGTTGCTCAGTCCTTCGATGATCTTCCGGTCGCGGGGATTGAACGTAAACTTTCCGTATTGCCAGGGGCCGTTGACCTGGTCGGCTATATAATATCCGTCGATGACATATACGACGATCCGGCCGTCGTTGAGGACGAAAGCCTCCGGGTTATGCCCTTTCCCGATTGTGTCTTGGATGGTGAAAGGCCCATGCAGATGATCGCCGGTTGCATGATAAACGGTTGAATTGGGCCATTCCATATGCCCTTTGGGTGCGCTTTCCGGCCATCCGCATACGAACAGATGGTATTTCCGGTCCGGCGTTTGGAGGATATTGCCTCCCCAGAAGGAGATATCGGGATGTTCGATACCGTTGTCGATATACCGGGGGCGTACGCTGTCCGCTCCCCACGTCTCTCCGGAGAGCGTACCTTCTGGCATTGCTTCGAAACGGTCCATGTAGCGTCCGCCTGTAATGAGGTGCTTCCATTCTGCCGGCCGTTCTCTTTCCGTGATTTGGGCGATGAGTGGCAGGGGAGCCAGACAGGCTGTTGCTAACAGTAATTTCAATTTTTGTATGTTCATATGCTTCTGTATATACGATAATTTGCCCAGCAACGATTGTTACAAGGCAAATATAGCAGTCTTTCTTCACATAGTTAGTAAATGGATTCGGGTTTTTCCCGCGAAGCAGGTCCATACTGCGCATGATCAATTCTCTATCACTTCTAAAATATGGTGTTTTATCATATGATTGGAAACCAGTGTATTGCCTTCTTTAGCTTTTGAAAAAGCATATAAAATAATCGAATAAACAAATGTAAAAACGAATATAATAGGTATTAAATTGGCAAAATACGGTTCTTCATTCCACAAAAGCCCTCTCTTTTTTTAGCAAAGACAAGCACATAATTTCGTAAACACCCCCATGTTGCCATCCTTAACATCCGGGTGTAGAGAACTGGTACACCCGGGTGTAAGAGGGGGCAACATGGGGGTGTCCGGCAACTAAAGTACCGTGCCGGACAATGAAAACCACCCGGTTTTACCTATTTTATAGCCGTTTTTTACATAAAATAATCGAGTGATTTGCAGGGATGGAAATAGGGTGTTTATCGTTTGTTTTATTTGTAATATGTTAATATGCAGATATGTATAAGCGGAATACCTGTTTCCTATCCAAGTTGCCAGTGATAGGATTGTGATACCGTAGTGATAGAGAAAACGGGCATATATCACTAATCAAATAAGTTGAATATCAACTGGTAAAAAGAAATCAGTGATACAGTGACAGAGGAAATGGGAAACATAGTTCTTCGTCACTTTCGGGGCAGGTCATGTGTTAAAGCTAATAAGTTTATTGCATAGCAAGGTAATGCTTGCCCTGTTGTCTTTATGCATGTTTAGGATTTAGATAAACAAGTTTTGGTCGCACCTAGCTATTTCCCATCAGTCTTTTGGTTGGAGGAGCGGAGACTCCGAAAGTCTTGAATAGGGATTATCTGGGTAATAAAAGAAGCCGGAAAAACTCGTATCCGGGGGCAATCGAGTTTGAAAAAAGGAGGCATGCAAAAGCTTAAGGTCTACTGATCGGCTGCCGCGTCTGGGAGCAGTTCCGTTTTGTGTAGTTTCCTGTTTTTTGTTCCTGGCAGGTGTGTACTCAATTAGAATAGAGAGGAGAAAGATGTTGGGATTGTCCGTACTTTTGCATATCAGATAGTGTAAATATAAAACGAAAACAAATATGTGCATGGTCAATCTATGTAAAAACAAGCTGTTCAATACCGGGCTTATGCTCTTTTTGTGCCTTGGCTTGCAGGCCCAGAACAAGGAGATGCGGCGGGTGGCTACGAACGACTGCGGAGTAACGAATACACAAGCTTTCCTGATCAAAGGGGATGACTATACATTGCCGGATTCTTTCACGGGAAGCAAAGAGGCGAAAACCTGTAATTTCGGCGGGACGGTCATCTATGCTTTCGATCAGATGGATATACAGGCCGATTACCGGATGGAGGTGGTCTATCTGGCTGACAACCGGAGGGAACAGCGTATCGTGGCTGACGGCAACGAAGTGCAGGGGCCCGTCGTACTTGAAAAAGGGAAGGAGCAACACTACATGATCGACCTGCCGAAGAAAGCCTACGCCTACGGACAATTGGTCTTGGTGTTTGAAGCCTTGAAGGGAGATAATGCGATTGTTTCGGAGCTGAACCTGTATTCGTCCAATCCGGCCCAGCTGAAACCTTTTGGGGAAGAACGTAAAAAGGAACTGGTGCATACCCAGGCTTATACGGTGGATACGACTGTTTGTGCGGAAAAAGTTTTACCTTTATATACCATCAAGCCTCATCAGGTAGCTGGTGTCTATAATCCGGTCCTGTCCTTAAACGGGACGTGGTTGTTCAATGAAAAGCCTGCTGCCCGTTTTTATGAACAGAAACAGAACGGGCGGGACTGGAAGCCGATCGTAGTTCCGGGACAGTGGTCTATGCAAGGCTTTAAAGTCGATTCTGCCGGTTTCGGAGGCTATCAGACTACATTCACATTGCCGGCGGATTGGCAGGGAAAGCAGGTGAAACTGCGTTTCGATGGTGTATCCAGCGAGTCGGTCGTGTATCTGAATGGAAAGGAAATCGGTTCCCATATGGGAGGAATGACTGCTTTTGAACTGGATGTCACGAAAGGGCTGAAGGCGGGTGAAAACCTGTTGGCCCTGCGGGTTCGCAGCGAGTCGTTGGCAGACATGTTAGGGAGCCTGACTCAATATGCGGCACATCAGTTGGGAGGTATAACCCGTAAAGTGACGCTCTTTGCCGTTCCGGATATCCATTTGTCGGACCTTCGTATCGTGACGGAGCTGGACGATGACTATAAAGATGCAGACTTGAAAGTCTATCTGTCGGTAACGAATAGCTCGGATGAGATACAAAAAGATGTATCGGTTCGCCTTTCCCTTTCCGGACTGCCTGTTGTCCTGAGCCGGCATATTCCGGAGATTGCCGCCGGGTCTTCCTGGAGCGGTTGGTTGACTGGCAAAGTCGTTTCTCCGGATAAGTGGGATAACGAGCATCCATCTTTATATACGATGAAAATCGAAGTCGGAACCTCGGACAAGGTTGTCGAGCAGATAGAGAAACGTTTTGGCTTCCGCGAGATCCGGATACAAGGGAATCGTTTACTGGTAAATGGCAAGGCTGTCAAGTTGAGAGGGGTTTGCCGACATGAAATGCATCCGTTGACCGGACGTGTGATGAATCCTGCCCTGGAACGGAAGGATGTCGAGCTGTACCGGGATGCGAACTGCAATTTTATCCGTACTTCCCATTACCCTCCTTGTGAAGAGCTGCTCGAAGTCTGTGACGAACTGGGCATGTTCGTGGAAGTGGAAGCACCGGTCTGTTGGATCGGCCATCATGCGAATGAGAACTGGAAGGTGCTGAACTACCGCGATCCTAAATACTATCCGTATGTATTGCAGGCGAATATGGAGATGATCCAGTTCTACCGGAACCATCCTTCCATCATCTTCTGGTCGATGGCGAACGAATCGTACTGGAATAAGGAATTTGCACAGGTAGAGGTCTATATGGAAAAAGCCGATCCTACCCGTCCGTTCACGTTCCACGACCAGGCCTATGGTGGGTTCAACAACCAGGGCAGCACGGCCCCGATCGCGAATATCCATTATCCGGGTCCCAACGGATATAAGGTCGCCGCCAAAAGCGACCGGCCGATGACGTATGGCGAATACTGCCACCTGAATGTCTATAACCGGAGCGAACTGGTGACTGACCCCGGCATCCGTAGCGATTGGGCATTGGCGCTGGCTCCTACGTGGGACAATATGTATAAGACACCGGGCGTTTTAGGCGGTTCTATCTGGTCCGGTATCGACGATATTTTCCAGATGCCTAACGGGGATGCTGTCGGCTATGGTCCCTGGGGGCCGATCGACGGCTGGCGTCGCCCGAAACCGGAGTACTGGGATATGAAAAAGATATACAGTCCGGTTCGTGTGACGACCGGGGCGCTATCTCCAGCCAACGAACTGGTCATCGATCTTGAAAACCGGTACACCTATACAAACCTAGATGAACTGCGTATCACGTGGACGTACGGAGAGGAGAAGGGAACGGCCTTCGCAGACCTGGAACCCGGTGAAAAAGGACAACTTCGCATCCGGCTTGCCCATCCCGAAAAGGCGAATGAGCTCTATCTGTCTTTTGCCGATCCCCGCGGCTTTACTGCCGATGAGTATTTGATCCCTGTCGGCAGACAGGTACAGAACGAATTGCAGGCGTTGCCAACTGCTTCTACCCGCTTGAAAGAAAAGAAAGACCGTTATGTCGTTACCGGAAAAGATTTTAGTTGTGAGATCAGCCGTGTATCCGGCCAGATACTCTCGGTGAAGAAAGGGAAAAAAGAAATATTGAACGGTGGATCGTGGCTGATGGCCTTGCCGTTGACAGGTGGCGGATGCTACCCGAATCATAATGCCAATACGCCTGTGTTCAATGACCTTTGCTCGGACTGGAAGGTAGAAAAAGTAGAGGCGGTTCGACAGGGTGATGACGTCTTGGTAAAGGTGGCAGGCGCTTATAAAGAGTTTTCCGGCTCTTATGACCTGAAAATAAATGCAGGAGGCGAACTGTCGGTAACCTATTCGTTCGATGCCCTTGAAGAGGTGAATCCGAGGCAGTGGGGACTGGTTTTTGAAGCTCCTGTTTCTTATGATAAGACCTTCTGGCGCCGGGATGGCATGTGGAGCGTTTATCCGGCCGACCATATCAGCCGTCCGGTAGGTGAAGCCTGTCTCTTTTATGAAGGACTCCCTGCGAAAGTCGATCCACGTACGGAACCTGCCTGGTCTTGGAGTATGGATTACAACGAACTGGGAAGTAATGATTTCCGTTCCACCCGCCGGAACATTTGGTATGCCGGTCTGAAAGACGGAAACGGTAGTAAGATTACCGTCCCTTCCAATGGCAAACAGCACTGGCGCTCCTGGTTGGAAAAAGACAAGATCCGCTTCCTGGTTGCCGACTTTGTGACGGCAGGAAACGAGATGTTCCTCAGTAGCTATTATGCTCCTTACCGCAAGCCGTTGAAGAAAGGAGACCGGATCGGTGGAGAGATTGTGGTGAGAGTGGAATAACCTCTTAACTTACCCTATAACCTGTATCTTTACAGGCTATAGGGTATTGTCCGACAGCCCGTAAGGTATTTTAGTCTCCTTACGGGCTATTGGGCATTACCGGCATTTTTGTAACTTTGTAAGCACCAATCAAATGCAGAGCCGTATGGAACAACCGTCTGAACAATCGTTATGGGGAATGTTGGAAGGCATCACCGAGAATCTGAAGCACAAGCGGCTGGCGGATGTGTTTCGCTTTGTGTCGTTCCGCCCGTTCGAGACATTCGGGCCGCATAAGCATCTGCGTATCGAGATCAACTATGTGAAGAAGGGCAATTGCATCCTGCATCTGGAGAACGAGAGTATCAGCTTCAGCGAGAACGAGATGATGGTGATCTGTTCCAATGTGGAGCATACCTTCGAGGCCGGTTCCGAAGATACGACCCTGATGCAGTTGGAGTTCCTGCCGGAAGTCTTCTCCCGCTTCAATCCGGACGGGCACGGGCAGACGAAGGATCTGGCGCCTGTCACGATCTTTTCCGAAGAGAACCGGTTGATCAAGATTGTGAATAACGTTCGGATCATGCGCGCCGTGCAGCGTATTGTCAACGAGATGAACCAGAAGAGCAAATACTACCAATATCTGGTTGTCATGTACTATGCCGAACTGCTGATCCTGATTTACCGTTATCTCGATGAGGCCTATCTTCCGATTTGTACAAACGATTCGTTGAAAAAGGCGATCTCCTATATCCGTTTGAACTACCAGTCCGATATCACGATCAGCGATGTCGCGTCGCAAACCGGAGTCGGAGAACGGTACTTGCGCAAACTGTTCTCCCAGTACCTGAACCTCTCCCCGCTGGACTACCTGAACCAGATCCGGATCAACAAAGCGATCGAGCTGCTGCGGAACACGGAGATGTCCGTCAAGGAAGTATGCTTTGCCTGCGGTTTCCAGTCCCCCCAATACTTCTCCCGTATCTTCAAACAACAAATGGGCATCTCTCCGCGGGAAGTGACGAAATAGAGAGTGCCGTTTTCTCTACTTTTTCCCTTGTTCTGTTCCTCGTAGCATAAGCAACCGGGAGCTTTACTGCCGTATCTTCTTCCCTCCGGGCTCTATCTTTGCAGGTAGAAAGACGAACTGTAAAAAGGAATTCACAATGAAAGAATGGAAAGACGATAAAGACCTGTTTGCTTTGATAAAGGAAGAACTTTACACCGCAGTGGTCGGTGATATTATGGATAAGATGGGCTATACCCGCCAGTTTTTGCCTCCCCGTATCCGTCCGCTTCGTGACGACATGCTGGTGGCCGGACGTGCCATGACGGTATTGGAAGCCGATGTGCTGGATGTCGGAAAGAAGAAAGGGGTGAACCCGGTGCTGAAACGCTCCTTCGGCCTGATGCTCGAAGCGTTGGACGACCTGAAGGAAGACGAGGTATATGTTTGTTCCGGCTCTTCCCCTGCTTATGCCTTGTGGGGCGAGCTGATGAGTGCCCGTGCGATCCAGTGCAAGGCGGCCGGAGCGGTTGTCAACGGCTACTCCCGCGATACGAAGGGGATTTTAGCATTGGATTTCCCTTGCTTCTCCTACGGTCCCTACGCCCAGGACCAGGCGCCGCGTGGAAAGGTGATCGACTACCGTGTGCCGATCGAAATGGAGGGCGTACGGATCAATGACGGGGATATCCTGGTTGGCGACATCGACGGCGTATGTGTCGTGCCCCGTGAGATCGAGGATGAAGTATTCACCCGCGCCTTGGAGAAAGCCCGTGGCGAACGGATGGTCCTGAAGAAGATACAGGAAGGGATGAAAGCCCGCGACGCTTTCGATACATACGGAATAATGTAAGATGATATAATAAGGAGACAATACAATGAAGATTACAGACGTAAAAGTATGGTTGGTCCAGGGCATCAAATATAACTGGACATTACTGAAGATCTATACCGACGAAGGCTATACCGGCGTAGGCGAGGCCACCAACTGGCCCGGCAGCCCGATCGTTTTCGAAGCCGCCAAGCATGTCGGACAACGCATCATCGGCCTCGACCCGATGAAGACCGATTTTATCTGGACGAAGCTCTACCGCGACCTGAACTGGATCGGCCCGTACGGAGCCAGCCTGTGTGCGATCAGCGGTATCGACATGGCGCTGCTCGACCTGAAAGCAAAGGTGTTGGGCGTTCCCTGCTACGAACTGTTGGGCGGGGCTTACCGGAAAGATATCTTGCTCTATGCCAACTACTGGTTTACGGGCGGCGGACACAACGAGGCGGACTATGCCGCCCAGGCACGCCGTGTCATGGACGCCGGTTTTACGGGGCTGAAGTTCGACCCCTTCGCCCACACGAACTATTTCTATGGCGAAGACCTCGCCTCCAACCTGACGCTTACGGCGGAACAGCAGGACCTGGCGTTCAACGTCTCCAAAGCCGTGCGCGAGGCTGTCGGCCCGGAATGCGACATCATGATCGAGACACACGCCATGCTGAACTACCGGGTTGCCGTCAAGATGGCGGAACGGCTGGCAAAGCTCGATATCACCTGGTATGAGGAACCCGCCGGCCCGGAAAGTTCGCAGACGCTCCGTGCCATGCGCGAACGCATCCCGTCGGATGTCGCCATTTGTGTAGGCGAGCGCCATTACACCCGTTTCGGCATCCGTTCGCTGCTGGAAAAGCATGTGTGCGACGTGATCATGCCCGACATCACCCGTTGCGGCGGTCCCTCTGAAATGAAGCGCATGGCAACGATGGCGGAAGCCTACAACGTCCTGATCGCCCCGCATAACCCGAACGGCCCTCTCTCGACACTCGCCTCTTCGCATGTATGCGCCGCTATCCCGAACTTCTTCCGCCAGGAGTTTATGTTCAACGATGTCCCCTGGCGCGACACGGTGATCGATCATCCGATAGCCGAGATGGTCTATGACGGCCACCTGCACCTGTCCGACCGCCCCGGCTTGGGCGTGGACCTCGTTGAAGAGGAGATGGAGAAACACCCCGGCATCACGACGGATGCTCCCGATAACTTTTATATCTGATCCCTATGAGCTTTGTACTCGATTATAAAGATAAGGTAGTCCTGGTCACCGGAGTCTCCTCCGGGATCGGGCTGGGCGTCGCCAGGGAGTTCGCACGGGCGGGCGCCCATGTGGCAGGCTGTTCGCGCAAGTCTCCGGACGACGCGAGCGTGCAGGCTTTCCGCGAGGTGGTAGAACAGGAGGGCGTACGCTCGTTCTACCGCCCCGCGGATGTGACGGATGCGGAGGAGCTGAAAGGCTTCGTCGAAGATACGGTCCGTACCTTCGGACGTATAGACATGGTCGTCTCCAATGCCGGCATGAACGTGTTCGAGGGAGCCGAAGGTTGCACGGAGGAGCGTTGGCATTACAACCTCGATCTGAACCTGGCTTCCCACTGGCGTCTGGCCCGGCTCTGCAAACCCTATCTCGAAAAGAGCGGCGAAGGTGTCCTGCTCCTGATGACCTCCAACCATGCTTTCAGTTCCATCCCCGGATGCTTCCCTTATAACGTGACGAAAACGGCTATCACCGGCCTGGTGCGCAGCCTGGCGATCGAGTGGGGGCCGGCTGTCCGTACGGTGGGGGTGGCTCCCGGATTTATCGATACGGCGGGCAACGACACTTGGTTCGACTCTTTTCCCGATCCCGAAGCGGAACGCCGGCGGACGATCGACCGGCATCCCGTCAAACGGATCGGGACGGTCGAGGAGGTAGGGGCGTTATGCGTCTATCTCGCCTCCCCGTATGCCCGGTTTATCAGCGGGACGACGATCCTGATGGACGGTGGGCGCTCGGCGTTGATGCAGGATGAATAAAAAACAGATACCATGAACACGATCGACTTAATAATCTTTATAGCCTACTGTCTCCTGATCCTCTGTGTCGGCCTTTTTGTTTCACGCGGCAGGAAGGGGGACGAGCGGGATGCCGGCGATTATTTCCTCGCCGGGCGCGGGCTTGCCTGGTGGGCGATAGGCGCTTCTATCATCGCTTCCAATATCTCCGCCGAACAGTTTGTCGGCATGTCCGGCTCCGGCTATGCCATCGGGCTGGCGATGGCGACCTACGAATGGATCGCCGCCCTCGGACTGATCCTCGTGGCGAAGTTCTTCATCCCGATCTTTTTGGAGAAGAAGATCTTCACCATGCCCCAGTTCCTCGAAGAGCGTTTCGACAAGCGCGTCAAGACGGTGATGGCGGTCTTCTGGCTGGCTGTCTTCATCTTTATCAATCTTACTTCCATCTTGTACTTGGGAGCCTTGACGATCGAGAAGGTGATGGGGATCCCGATGCTCTACGGCATAATCGGGCTGGCTGCCTTTGCCGGTATCTATTCGATCTACGGAGGATTGAAGGCGGTGGCGCTGACGGATGTGGTCCAGGTCGTGTTCCTGGTTGGCGGTGGGCTGGTCACGACCTATATCGCCCTCGACCTCCTCGGAGAAGGCGACGGCGTGTACCAGGGAATGGTCAACCTCTATGGCGAGGCGAGCGATAAGTTCCATCTGATCCTCGACAAGTCGCATCCCGGTTATAAGGACCTGCCGGGTATCTCCGTGATCCTCGGCGGCCTCTGGGTGGCAAACCTTTATTACTGGGGATGCAACCAGTATATCATCCAACGCGCGTTGGCCGCCAAATCGGTCCGGGAGGCGCAGAACGGGATGCTTTTCGCCGGTTTCATCAAGCTGTTCATCCCGCTTTTGGTCGTGATTCCCGGCATTGCCGCCTTTGCGCTGGAGGCTCCGTTAGAGAAATCGGACGAAGCCTACCCGTGGTTGCTCGGCAACCTCCTTCCGGTAGGGGTGAAGGGGGTGGCGTTTGCTGCCTTGACAGCCGCGATCGTCAGTTCGCTCGCTTCGATGATGAACAGTATTTCCACGATCTTTACGATGGATATCTACTGTTCCTATTTCCGGAAAGAGGCCGGACAGAAAGAACTGGTCCATACCGGACGTTGGGCGAGCTTCGGCTCGTTGCTAATAGCCGTGCTGATCGCCCCGATGCTGTCGGGGTTGGACCAGGCGTTCCAGTATATCCAGGAGTTTACCGGCTTTGTCAGTCCCGGCGCCCTGTCGATCTTCCTGGCAGGCTTCTTCTATAAACGGGCGACGGCAAACGGGGCGTTGGCGGCGGCATTGGGCTCGTTCGTCTTCTCCTTCGGCCTGAAGTTCCTCTTCCCCGGATTGCCCTGGATGGACCGCATGGGACTTGTGTTCCTGATGTGCTGCGCGCTCATCGTCCTGCTGGGGAAAAAGGACAAGTCTGCCAACGCTTATACGCGCCATGACCCGGCTTTGTTCCATACCGGCCGGATGTTCAATGTAATGTCGGTAGTCATACTGGCGATATTAATAGGCTTTTACTACTTTTGGTGGTAAATTTATACACATGTAATAATAGGCACATAAAATGAAACAGATAAAGACAATCCTATTCGCTTTCGGTTGCAGCTTCCTGCTGTCAGGCACGAAAGCATTCGCACAGGTAGAGAGGCTTCCCGATGAAGCCTCCTATCCTGTCTTGCAGGAATTGGCCGGTGTCGAAACGCCTGCCGTCCTGCTGAGTGGAACCTGGCAGTTCCGGTATTCCCCGGATAGCAAGTGGGACAAGATACAGGTTCCCGGCGAGCCTGCTATGCAGGGCTATGCCATCGAGCACGACAAGCCGTTCACCTACCGGAAGTCGTTCACCGTCCCGGCCGATTACGCCGGCAAGCATACGATCCTGCGTTTCGACGGCGTCTACAGCCATGCCCGCCTGTTTGTGAACGGCACGTTCGTCCGCGAACATCATGGCGGCTTTACCCGTTGGGATACGGATGTCACCCCCTTCGTCCGTCCCGGAAAGAAAAACGAGATTCGCCTCGAAGTGACGGATCGCCTGGACGATATTTCCTATGCCTCCGGCTATGCCCATCATCCGATCGGGGGAATCCTGCGCGATGTAACCTTGTTCGCATTACCCGAAACCTGCTTGTATGACTTCTACGCCGAGACACATCTGGATGCTGCTTACGAGGATGCCGTCCTGAAGATCGGCTACAGCAGCCCGGTTGCCGGAGGTGCGGAAGTCGCCTATACGCTGGCCGACCCGTCCGGCAACCCCTATCCGTTGGCGCAATCCCGGTTCCCCCTGGAAGAGGGCGGGAACATGAATGAACTGCCCGTGAAGAACCCCTTGAAGTGGGATGCCGAACATCCGAACCTCTATACGCTGACCATCACCCTCAGCAAGGACGGAAAGGAGATCGGCCGTTTCGACCGCCGTATCGGTTTCCGTGACGTGAAGATAGAGAAAGACCGCATGTTGGTGAACGGCATGCCGGTGAAGTTGCGCGGGGCCTGCCGCCATGACATCCACCCGACACTCGGCCGCACGACGACTGCCGAACTGGACAGTCTCGATGTGATCCTCTTCAAACGTTCCAATATGAACTTTGTCCGTACCTCGCATTATCCTCCTACGGAGCGTTTCTTAGCGTATTGCGACCGCTACGGCATCTATGTGGAGAGCGAGACGGCTGTCTGCTTCGTCGATACCTACCGGCAGAAGAACTATGCGCCGGGCAAGACCCAGGACAGTGCCGAGTTTACGCCCCGCTATCTCTCGCAATGCCGCGAGATGGTGAAGTCGTTCCGTTCCCATCCCTCCATCCTGTTCTGGTCGATCGGTAATGAAAGCGTGTACGGCACGAACTTCCAGCAATGCTGGGATTGGGTGAAGGCAACCGACAGGACTCGCCCGGTTATATTCAGCTATCCCGGATCGGTCGGCGAAAAGAAGCCGGTCTATGATATCCTGAGCATGCACTACCAGGATATAAACGGCAACCTGAACCAATGGAACCGCTCTACCCGTGGTTTCCAAGGAGAGGGGATACCCGCCCTGTTCGACGAATGGGCGCATCCGGCGTGCTATACCTATGCTACCTTGCAGGAAGATCCGAATATCCGCGAGTTCTGGGGGCATTCCCTTGAAAAGATGTGGAGCGGCCTCTTTGATGCTCCCGGCGGCTTGGGTGGTGCGATCTGGGGATATGTGGATGAAACGTTTATGCTGCCCGAACCGAAAGTGGGGACTGCCTTTTGGAAAGAGTTTGCCCGTACCGCCAAGCCGGAGGATTATCAGGGTAAATGCGTCGGCTACGGAGAGTGGGGGATCGTCGATGTCTGGCGCCGTGAGAAACCGGAGTTCTGGGCTACCAAGAAAGCCTATTCGCCCGTCCGCCTGATGACGACCGAGGTGCCCTCGTTCCTGTCCGGACAACGCCTGCTGCTTCCGGTATATAACCGCTTCGACCATACCGACCTGAACGAGATCAAGATACGTTATACCTACAAAGGTGTGGAGAAGGAACTTCCCGCTCCTTCCATCGCTCCTCACCAAAAAGGGCTGTTGGTAATCCCTGCCGAGGCTTGGGAGGAAGGCGAACTGTTGTCAATTTGTTTCTATACAGCTACGGGTGAGTTATTGGATGCCGAACAAGTTTCATTGGGCAGCGATTACCACGTTCGCCTTGCCGATTCGGAAGCATCTCCGGTAAACGGTGTGTTGCAGGTAGAGGAAACCGCCGGTATGATGACGATTAAAGGAGACGGTTTCGAGATCCCTTTCTCCAAAGAAACCGGCCTGATCTGCAACGCGACCTCCAAGGGGCAGGTCATCATCGAGAAAGGCCCGTTCCTGCATCTCGACATCAACCTGAACCATCTGACTGGAGCCGAAGTGCGTAAGAGCGCCCGGAAGTTCCTGACCTCCGACAGCGATTGGAAGAAGCAGAGCTTGACCTATACCCGCAAAGAGGGAGCGGTGGAAGTCGCCCTCTCCGGCTTCTATCAGGATGTGCAAACGGATATCCTGATCCGGATATCTCCCGCCGGGGAAATGAATGTCAGCTATGTCGTTGCGGGACAGCCGAACGGATATCTGCGTGAGACGGGCTTGTCTTTCTACCTGCCCGAACGTCTGGACTATCTGCAATGGGAGCGCAAAGGCATGTGGAGTTGTTACCCCGAAGGCGCTTTTGCCGGAAACACGGGCGAGACTTCCCTTTATAACCCGAAGCAAGTGCGATATGGCGAGAACCCTGCTCAACCCTGGTCGGCCGATACGCACAACTATTACTATTGGGCGGATGCCGGTGCAAACTGTGACCGTCCGTTGACGCAAATGGCAAAGGGTATGAAGGAGAACATCTATCGCTATACCCTTTCCGCTACAGGGGGAGGAGCAGGGCTTACGGTTTGCTCATCGGACGCATCCCTGGCTTGCCGCACCTCCAAAAGAGGAGACGGGCAGTTGATGCTTTACATTAATAATCGTTGGGATTACCCGGAGATTGCCTGGGGCAACTATTGCAAGACGTTGGAGGCGGTGCCTTGCTATGGCGAGATGAAGATACGGTTCTGATTAAATTAATAAGAGAAGATAGCATGGAACTGTGTCAAAACAGCCTTGTCCCCGCGCTTGACGCGGGGCCGTAAAAGAACAGGCCTTATTAATCAGATATTTATAGGGTCAGTTCTAATGCGATCCCGCGTCAAGCGCGGGAACGGGGCAGTTTTGACACAGCTCCACGTATTGTTTAAAGATGGAGTTTCCCCTTGATCGCCTTCGGTATCGCGTCCTTATGGACCATCACATAGATGGTTTTGGCGCGGACGAAGCTCTCGGACATGTTCAGGTAGCCGCCGAACTTGTTGCGGTCGGTTCCCCATGAATTCTTGGTGATGTAGTATTTCGTGCCGTTCTGGTCTTTGGCGATGCCGGTCAGGTGCATCAGGTGGTCGTCGGTGGTCACGAATGATTCGAATCCGGCCTGGCGCACTTTCGGGGTCACGTTGATTTCCGGGTAGGGACGTTCGAACTTGAAGACCTCTTCTAAGCGTTCCTTCTCCCCTAATTTCTCGAAGCGGGCACGGTCCGTATTCGACAGGTCTTCCACCTTCTTCACTTCCGGGTTGATGGCGACACCGTTCGTAAAGGAGAATCCCTTCTCGCTCACGTCTCCGTCCCAGCAGACCGTATAACCGTTGTTCAGGGCATAATCCACCGTTTGCATCATCTCGTCGAGCGGCAGGTTATACATCAGGGAATGTTCCCAGTTGTCCGGCACTTCCACGTCGAACTTCACATAATACGGATGATGCGTGAAGCTGGTCAGTTCGATATAGTCGTCCATATTCAGCCCTAAAGACTCGGCGAACGACTTCGGCGTATATTCCTTTCCTTTATACGTGAACTTCTCCGGCAGCTTTCCCAGGTAGGTGTCGAACAGGTTAGCAATCAGCTTGTCATATTCCGGACTGCGCTGTTTCGCCTTCACTGCCACATCGGCGATGGCGTGCATGTAGCGAACCATCTCGCTGTGGTTATGCTTCTCGGAGTCGTAGTTGATACCCGTATATACCTCTTCCGGGACGATCCCTACCTGGCGGTACGCATTCATGAAAGTATGCGAAAGGCTGCCCTGCCCGATATTACCGTCCCCGCGACGCAGGTAGTTGTCCTGCAACTGGTTCATGTATTTCTGGCGGACGATGAACATCTCCGAAAGGTCATACGTGCCTTTCCCCATACGAAGCAGTTCGGATTCCATAAACGACGTAGTGGCAAAGCACCAGCAAGTCCCTGTTGCCGCTTGGTTCTTAACCGGGGTAGCAGGAACCGTTACCACTTCCGTAAACTGGTACCCCTGACCGAACGTTGCCGAAGCAGAGAAAGCCAGCATGCAAGATAGAATAAGTGATTTCATGTATATAAAGATTAAATTATTAATTATCGTGTCTTGAAAAGCAACTATTATCTATTATATGAATATCGGTCAATTGTTCAGAATCCCCTCGCGAACATCTTCCAGAACTCGTCCGCCATCTCCTGCCAGCGCAGGATTGTCGCTCCTGCGAAGTCGGCCGTGTAACCGGTCAGGAAAGCCCGTGCGGTCTCTTCCCCTTTGCTGTCCTGCAACTCTTTGTAGCGGTTTTCCACGAAAGGCATTTCGGATAAGCCCTTTTCCTCGAAATGGGCGACCGCGCCGTTGATCTTCTCTTTGGTCAATCCCCAGCGAACCGTAGCCAACTTGTTTGCCGTCCGGTATTTCCATACGATGGCATCCTCACGGTGGCGGTGCTGTCCGCAGATACCGAAAGCAGCCGGCAGGTCGGTCGTACCGGAGAAGACCGGGATACGCGGGCTCTGCCCCGGATTGTCGAACGACAGCCAGGCGACTCCTCCCACTGCATCCGGCAACCAACTGCGCAGCTGTATCACGTGCGAGTAGGAACATTGCGGAACCGCCACTAAGCGATTGCGTGTCACCGTCCCTTCCTTCACGCCGTTCAGCATATTCAGCATATCTGTTCCCATCCAGGGGTTAGCCGCCGGACTTGTGATCGTATCCGTTTCCTTCGTCTCCTTGTTCTTGACAGCCACTTTCAGATTCTTCGTCATGTCCCATTCCGTCCCTTCATACGTCTGGCGTAGCAATGCCATCACATCCGTTACGGCAACCGGCTTGTCCGGCTTCACGCTGATCGGCAGCTCTTCCGAGTCGTACGACAGTTGGAGGGAAGGGGCAAGCGCATTCAGAATGAAATACTCGCGGATGCTGAATGCCTTCGGTTCGCCGAAATAGTTACCCCCGCTGTAGGCTTTCCAGAACTTGAACGGCTCCTTGCCGTCCCAGAAGCCCATCTTCTTAGCAACAGAAAATACGTTTTCGGAAGCCATATAGTTATCCCTGTCCTTCAGGTCGAGCGTCGAGATACGCGAGATATTGGCCGACACCCCCACATGATCGTCCGGGATGCGGACAGCCGCCCATACACCCCCGATCTTGTCCGGCCCCTCGCCGAACACCTCGAAATGCCAGACCTCGTTCGGGTCGGCGATCGTCAGGCATTCCCCCGAATCCCCGTAGCCATGTTCGGCAACCAATTGCCCGATCAGCCGGATCGCTTCGCGTGCCGTCGTGCAACGCTGCAAAGCTATCTTTTCCAGTTCTTCGATCATGAACATCCCTTTCTTGTTTTGCAGCTCTTTGCGCCCGGAGATGGTCGTTTCGCCGATACCCAACTGTTTTTCGTTGAGGCAAGGATAGGAGGTGTTCAGGAACTGGTAGGTCGAGCGGGCTTCCGGTATCGTTCCTTTCAATTCCATATTCGTGCGGTCGGCAGGATATTCGGTGTGCATGCGGCCGTTATAGATGGCGACTGTCGTGTCGCGCTCGTAGCGTGCCGCCGGGACGATCTCCATCCAGGTGCGATAGTTCCCGTCGCAGGTGTGACTGGTCATGACCGAACCGTCGGCCGATGCTTTCTTGCCGACCAGGATGCTTGTACAACTTTCAGGAGTGTTGACCGGTCGGGAGTATTCGATTTCCTGGGCCCGAAGGCTGTTCCCGTAACAGATAAGTACAATAAGAAGGATAATTAGTCTATTCATGGCATTGTCTTTAATTTTGTGGCTAAAGATATGAAATTTTCATATATTTGCTACCCCTTGCCGGGGCTTAATCCCCTGGCAAAAGAGGAATATCCCTGTAAAGGGAATAATTAAATATAAATATGCCATGAGAAAACTGATTTATCTGAGCACCCTGTTGCTCCTATTTGTGTTGCCGATGATGGCACAACGCCCTTTGTTCCCGACCCCCGCAAAGGTGCAGAACGGGAAAGGCTCTTTTGTCATAGGAAAGAATCTCCAGGTACAAGGCAATGGCGGATATGCCGACAAGTTAGCCGCTGGACTGCAAACCGAGTTGAAAGAAGCCGGTTTGCAATCGTCACCCGCCAGTGGAACCATCCGTCTGGAACTGACAAACGATTGCAAGATGGCCGATGAAGCCTATACGCTTGTCGTCGAACCGAACAGCATCCTGCTGCAAGCCTCTTCCGAAGCCGGCCTGTTCTATGCGAAGGAAGCCCTTCTGCAACTTTCCCGCTTCGGCAAAGGTAACGTGCGTGCCTGTAAGATACAAGATCAGCCCCGCTACGGCTGGCGCGGTTTCATGCTCGACGAGAGCCGCCACTTCTTCGGCAAAGAGAAGGTAAAACAATATCTGGATATCATGGCGTCCCTTCGCCTGAACGTCTTCCACTGGCACCTGACCGACGAACCGGGCTGGCGCATCGAGATCAAGCGTTATCCGAAGCTGATCACCGAAGGGGCTGTCGGCAACTGGCACGACCCGAAAGCGCCCGCTACGTTCTACACCCAGGAAGAGATCAAGGAGATCGTTGCCTATGCAGCCGATCGCCACATCATGGTCGTTCCCGAATTCGACATGCCGGGCCATGCTACTGCTGTCTGCCGTTCCTATCCTGAAATCTCCGGTGGAGGCGAGGGCAAATGGCAACATTTCACGTTCCATCCCTGCAAGGAAGAGACGTTTGAGTTTATCAGCAACGTGCTCGACGAGATCGTCGCCCTGTTCCCGTCTCCCTATATCCATATCGGAGGCGACGAGGTGCACTACGGCAACCAGAGCTGGTTCACCGATCCCGAAATCCAGCAGTTCATCAAAGATAAGAACTTAGGTAACGAAACGGGCCTTGAACAGTATTTCATCCGCCGTGCCGCCGATATTGTCGCCTCCAAGGGCAAGACCATGATCGGCTGGGACGAGATGATCGATGCCGGTGTCTCTCCCGACAAGGCTGTCATCATGTGGTGGCGTCACGACCGCAAACACCAGTTGGTGAAAGCGCTCGAAAACGGCTACCGGGTGATTATGACCCCGCGCCGTCCGTTGTATGCCGACTTTATCCAGTACGGCGGTCATAAGGTGGGCCGTGTGTGGGGCGGTTACAACACGATCGAGGACATCTACCGTTTCCCCGAACCGATCATCCATCTGACACGCGATTATGAAGACCAGGTGATGGGCCTCCAGTTCTCCCTTTGGACGGAACGGGTCGCTGATGCCAAGCGTCTGGACTATATGACTTTCCCCCGCCTGGTAGCTGTCGCCGAATCCGCCTGGACTCCTGCCAAGTCGAAGGAATGCAGCCTCTTTATGCAGAAGCTCCCTTACTTCCTGCGATTCCTCGGTGAAAAAGGCATCTACTACTTCAACCCCTTCAACCCCGAATCTACACCCGAACCCAGTGCACCGGACAAGGACGATGTGTTGAAGAATGGATAAGATATAAAGCACTGTCTTTTGCTGTCTGCTTCAGCAGACGGATGAATAAATATCCGGCTTTGCCGGTTCCTCTGTGGGGTTTACCCTCCTTTTTTGGAAAAAAGTGCAAAAAAAGGGGACAGGTCGAGGCTTGCCGGAAAATGTCTCTAAACAATTGATTACAATATATATAGTAAAGTCTTTTATCTATTGGTGGAAAGTACATTTTCTGCCCTGTTTTTAGGGGTAGCTTTTGTCCTGCTTTTGCTTGTATATTATTGGGAATAAATAAGATAGGAGGCTTTTTCAAAATGACGAAAAAAAACGTACGTTTAAATTCGTCATATATATAACAAAGTTAGCAATAATCGGCGAGATATGGAAAAGTAGAGCAAAGTTATTGAGAAATAGGCTTTTGAGAAAATAGTTTCTGTAACCAGATGACGGGAAAAGTTAAGTCTGAACCAAGTTAAGACTTCGCTACGTTACCGATTCGTCATCCTGCATAATTGGTGGTATCGGAACTTGGGAAGAATAGCGAAATACACTATTATATAGTGAGTTACTGACAACTCACGCAACAATTCCGGTAACGGATGATAATTGCGCCGTTCCTCTGCGATTTGCGTATTGACGAAGATGGTGGCATGAAGATACAAATGATGTCTTTCCTTTGCCGGGGGCATCCCCCGGCAAGGGAAAGAAGTAATGAATCATCAAATCATCAGTCATCAGCGATTGTGCAACCCGCATTGCCTTCGCTTGTACCTGATGGTATTGGGCCTGCTGGCTTTGTGGAAGGGCCGTTCGGAGGTCGTGTTGGGGTGTTTGGGAGCCCTGTTGACACTCTCGGGGTACGGGGATACGGAGAGAGACATGACGGGAAGCGGAAACAAAAACAGCAACTCCTCGTCGTTGCCGGCTGGGGGTTGCTGATGTATGCTGCGGTCTCCTGTTTCTGTTAGCGTGAGGGAGGAGGATTAGAAACGTCTTTTCTTACGAGCGTCGCGTGCGGCGGCAGTCCGTTTCCACGGGCGGTCGCTGTCGCGTTCGTCTTTGCGGAAGGTGCGGTCTGAACGGTCTCCACCCCGGCGTCCACTGTCTTTGGAACCCCGTTTGCCTTTGTAGCCGTCATCGCTGCGCCGTCCGCCGTAACTGCGTTTGCCACCGCGTCCGCCTTCTTCTTTTTTGCCCTGTGCAGGTTCGACGGAGATGCGCCGTCCGTCCACTTCGAACCCGTTCATGCTGTCCATCACGCGCTGGGCTTCACCCTCTTCCACTTCGAAGAAAGAGAAGTTTTCGCGCAGGTCGATCTTGCCGATGCGCACCTTGCCCGGCACACATTTGTTGACCAGTTCGATCAGCTGGTTCGGATAGAGGCCGTCGGCCTTGCCGAAGTTGAGGAAGAAACGCGAATAGCCCTCTTCGGCCGCATGTGCACGGCGTTCGCCCCGTTCGCTGCGAGAGGAACGTTCGTCTACCTGCTGGATCTCGTCGGCATCCTTGTAGTAATCGATCATACGGTTGAATTCGAGCGAAACGACACGTTTGATGATGTCTTCCTTGTCCAGCCATTCCAACTTGCGGTAGATTTGGGGCATCAGGGAGGCGATCTCCTCCTCGTTCACCTTCACCTTTTCGATCTGGTCGACGAGGTTGAAAAGCTGCTTTTCGCAGATAGCATGTCCGGTAGGCATTTCGCCTTTCTCGAATTTCTTGTTGATGATCCTTTCGATCTCGCGGATTTTGCTTTTCTCCTTCACGTGGCAGATGGAGATGGAGATACCCGTCTTTCCCGCACGGCCCGTACGGCCACGGCGGTGCGTGTAGGATTCCACTTCATCGGGCAGGCCGTAGTTGATCACGTGTGTCAGATCGTCCACATCCAGGCCGCGGGCAGCCACATCGGTAGCAACTAAGAGTTGGATGTTTTTGACGCGGAACTTCTGCATCACGTAGTCGCGCTGCGCCTGGCTCAGTTCGCCGTGCAGCGAGTCGGCGTTGTAGCCGTCCTGTATCAGTTTGTCGGCGATCTCCTGCGTCTCTTTGCGGGTACGGCAGAAGACGATGCCGTAGATGTTCGGGTAGAAGTCGGCGATGCGTTTCAGAGCCAGGTACTTGTCGCGTGCCTGTACCATATAATAGATATCGCGGATGTTCTTGTTTCCTTCGTTCTTGTTGCCGATCACGATCTCCTTCGGATTCTTCATGTACTTCTTCGTGATGTTGGCGATCTCTTTCGGCATGGTGGCCGAGAAGAGCAGCATGTTGCGGTTCTCCGGCACTTCGGCGAGGATGGCGTTGATGCTGTCGGTGAACCCCATGTTCAGCATCTCGTCCGCCTCGTCCATGATGACGTTCTTCACCAGGCTGAGGTCTACCGTCTTGCGGTTCATCAGGTCCAGGAGGCGTCCCGGAGTGGCTACGACCACGTGCACGCCACGCTTCAGCGTCTTGATCTGGCTCTCGATGCTGGAACCTCCGTACACCGGGAGGACCTTCAGGTTGTCGATATACTTGGAGTAGTCGTTCAGGTCGTCGGCGATCTGTAAACATAGCTCACGAGTGGGACAGAGTACGAGTGCTTGGGGGTGGTATGTAGTCACATCGATTTTTTGCAGGATCGGAAGGCCGAAAGCGGCTGTCTTTCCCGTACCTGTTTGTGCTAATGCAATTACGTCGTTGTCATCTCCCAGTAGGAAAGGAATCACTTCCTCCTGTACCGGCATGGGCGATTCGTAGCCCATTTCTTGAATTGCCTTCAGTATTGGTGCGGCAACTCCTAATTCTTCAAATGTTTTCAAAAT
>ENA-OPYT01000068-OPYT01000068.1-human-gut-metagenome-genome-assembly--contig:-NODE-68-length-31769-cov-4.167973_pt1 | contig 31769 bp, 40 predicted proteins | sample MGYA00242636_ERZ504480 | MGnify/ENA primary metagenome ERZ504480 (study PRJEB26092, sample SAMD00036228) | human gut metagenome | host: Homo sapiens | study: EMG produced TPA metagenomics assembly of...
AGCCGTATCGAGGTGACCGTCAATGATCGGGACAACCGTACGTTCGACATCGAAGGTTCGCCCGCCGTGCGACAGATCGTCGTCCATGACGACATCCGTTCGTTGAGTTTCAAGGTACTGTCGGGTGCCGCAGGAGCGATCGGCTACGGTGCGATCTCGAATCGCGCCCGGCGTGTGGTGGACAACTATTCGATCCGCAGCAACAACGGACAGGCGATGTTCTGGAACCTCGCCACGGTCATGCCCGATCAATGAAATGCTCGGCTACGACCTGGTGATCCTGCAATACGGCCTCAACATCCTGGAACCGGGCATCCGCTCCTTCGGCCAAATACGGCGAACAGATCGAGAAGATGATCGCCTACATCCGGCAGTGCTTCCCTACGGCCGCCGTATTAGTGATGAGCGTCAGCGACCGCAGCGTGAAGTCGGACTCGGGATTCGTCCCAATGGATTCGGCACCCTACATGGCTGCGGCCCAACGACAGGCCGCGCAAAACAGCGGGGCAGCCTTCTGGAGCGCCTACGACGCCATGCAATCGCTCGGCGGCATGGCGCAATTCGTGGCCAACGGCTGGGCCGGAAAGGACTACACCCACATCAATTTCGCGGGCGGTCGTCGCGTAGCCTGGGCTCTGTACGACGCCATCAACCGAGGTGCCGAACAACATCCTCCCTTCACGCCCGTTGCGCATGACAACGTCATCGACACCCGGAAAATCTCGCACCTGGAAATGATGCTGCGCCAGGCAGCCAGGCCCCGTATGCAAAAACCCTAACGCCCGGACATGATCCAGACGGTGGAAAATATCGGGGAAAAGCTGGTTTCGATGCTCACGTACGACGCATCGCAGCCGTTGATCTTCAGCAGCGGGCTGTTCCTTTTCCTCTTCGCCGGATTCCTCTTCTTCTACGGATTCACCCGCCGGGCTCCGATGGCCCGCATCGTCTATGTCATCCTCTTTTCGCTCTACTTCTATTACAAGTCGAGCGGCATCTACTTCCTGCTGCTCGTCTTCGCTTCGGTGAGCGACTACTGGATCGCCCATGCCATCTACAAAGTACGGACGCAACGGGCGAAATACTGGCTCGTGGGATTGAGCGTGTTGGTCAATCTGGGCATGTTGGGCTATTTCAAGTACACGAATTTCCTGATCGAAATCGCCAACAACCTCTTCGGACAAGGGTTCCTCAACTTCCAGAACATCTTCCTGCCGGTCGGTATTTCGTTCTTCGTATTCCAGTCGATGAGCTATACGATCGACATCTGCCGGGGACAACTCAAACCCCTAAACAACTGGGCCGATTACCTGTTCTATCTCTCGTTCTTCCCACAACTGGTAGCCGGCCCGATCGTCCGGGCCAAAGACTTCATTCCCCAGATCCGACAAAATCCGCTGCGGGTCACGCGCGAAATGTTCGGCATGGGCGTATTCCTGATCCTCATCGGCTTATTCAAAAAAGCCGTCATTTCGGACTATATCTCACTCAACTTCGTCGATCGTATCTTCGACGAGCCGCTGCTCTACTCCGGGTTCGAATGCCTGATGGGAATTTACGGCTACGCCCTGCAAATCTATTGCGACTTCTCGGGTTACTCGGATATGGCCATCGGCATCGCCCTGCTGCTGGGCTTCCGCTTTCCGAAGAACTTCGACGCCCCCTACAAATCGGCCACGATCACCGAATTCTGGCGCCGGTGGCACATCTCGCTCTCCACGTGGCTGCGCGATTATCTCTATATCTCGCTGGGCGGCAACCGCAAGGGGCGTATCCGCACCTATTTCAACCTGCTCGTCACCATGCTGCTCGGCGGTCTGTGGCACGGGGCGGCCGTGCGCTTCATCCTTTGGGGAGCGCTGCACGGCATAGCGCTGGCCCTGCACAAGCTCTGGCTGAGCGTCGTTCCCGGCTCCAAAGCCACAGGAGCCGAAATGCGGTGGTTCTGGCGTATTCCGGGCATTTTCTTCACCTTCAATCTGGTCTGCTTCGGATGGCTGATGTTCCGTGCCGAATCGATGAAAACCGTGCAGCTGATGCTCCACCAAATTTTCACGAACTTCAATCCTTCGGTCATCCCCCAGGTGCTCGAAGGTTATGCCGGCATCTTCCTGCTCGTCGGCATCGGCTACCTGCTGCACATGCTTCCCGACCGCTGCGACCGCTGGGCGCAACGATTCGTCACCTCCCTGCCGACGGTCGTACAGGTTCTCCTGGCCGCGTGCGTCATCTGGCTGGTGATGCAGGTCAAGTCGAGCGATATCCAGCCTTTCATCTACTTCCAATTCTAAACGACCTATGCACTCCTGCGACGAATCCCTGTTTCTGGCTCTCAATTTCGACGGCGGTCCCTGCCTGGACCGGATCATGACCCTCATCTCGGGCATGGCGATCTGGATTCCCTTTTACCTGCTGATACTCTGGCTGGTCTGCCGGCGCTACGGATGGCGCAACACGCTGCTTTTCCTCGCGGCGCTGGCTCTCGCCCTGGTGCTCTCGGACATGCTCTGCGGCATCTTCAAGCACTCGGGTCCCCTGAAACACCTTTGGGCCGATTTTCCTCCCCGCTGGCGCCCGATGTTCTCTCCGGCCCTCGAAGGACTCGACATTCCGGCCGACTCGCTCTTCGCCTGGCGGCATGCCGGGCTCCCCACACCGAACAGCCTCGTACACGTTCCCGCCGGAGCCGTCGCCGGGAAATACGGCACCGTATCCTCCCACGCCGCGACGATCGCGGCAGTCGTCGTAATGTCGGCCGCCGTCATCCGCCGCCGCTGGTTCACATGGCTCGGGATCGCCGCAGCGCTGCTGATCTGCTACTCGCGCATCTACCTGGCCAAACACTTCCCCGTCGATCTGTTGCTCGGCACCGGCGTAGGCATCCTGACGGGTCTTTTCATGCTCTGGCTCTATAAAAAAATCGGGAAGATGGCTTTTTCAAGCCCCTCGATCCGAGCGGGACGCGACAGGCTGAATAGCTCCCGACCAGCTTGCACCGCTGATCCGACCGCTCCGGTACGGCACCCCGAAAGACACAGCGCCCTGCCACCTCTCCGATTGGCAGGGCGTTTTCGGTTCTTCGTTCGAAATCAGCCCCGGCTCCTTTTCAATAACGGCACCAACCGCACCAAGCAAAAGAGCGCCGCCAACAGTGCGATCGCACCCCCGGCATAACCGATCCGGGCAATCGAAGCGTGCGTACAGACGAATCCTCCTACGAAGGGCCCCGGCACCGATTCCGACGTTGTAAATCCCCGAATAGACGGACATGGCGATCGCCGTCGCCTCGGGAGCCAGACGAATGATCTCCGACTGGAAAACCAGGTTGAAAATCGTAATGGCCAACCCCCAGCAGATACACAGGGCGACAACCGGAAAGTGCCCGAAAGCCGAAAGGCGCAGCAACAGCAGGAAAAACGCAATACCCACGACGGCAAACCGCATGAAGGCGTAGGGACATTTTTCATAATCGCGCGAAAACCACAGGCTTCCGACGATCCCCACCAACCCGAACGCCGTCAGCACCCAGGTTATCCAGTCGTTGTCCAGCCCGGCCACCTGTGCCAGGAACGGTTCGATGTAACTGTACCCCGTATAGTGGCCCGTTACCATGAGAACGGTCAGCACATAGACGCCCACGAGGGCGGGGTTTCCCAGCAGGGAAGGCACCTTGCGCAGCGAAATGGTGTCGCGGCTCGGGACCCGGGGAAAGATCGCCGCCAGAAACAGCCAAACGGCCGCCGCGACCGCAGCAATGAAGAAGAAGGTCGTCCGCCATCCCACGTAAAGTCCGATCACGCGACCCAGCGGCAGACCGACGATCATGGCAATCGACGTTCCCGTGATAATCAATCCCAATGCAGCCGATTGCGCTCCCTTCGGTGCGACGCGGACCGCCAGCGGCGAAACGATCGACCAGAACACCGCATGCGCACAAGCCACACCGATCCGCGAAGCCATCAGCATCGCATAGGAAGACGAAAGTCCTGACAACACGTGGCTCGCAATGAAAAGCCCCAGCACCCCGAGCATCAGCCGCCGGCACTCCATCCTCGCTACCGCGAGCATCAACGGCAGCGAAACCAGCGCCACGACCCAGGCATAGACCGTAATCAACAATCCGGCCCGGGCCTCGGTAATCCCGAAATCGGCCGCGATGTCGCTCAACAGGCCGATGGGAATAAACTCCGACGTATTGAACACGAAAGTACAACACATCAACACGATAACCGGCATCCACTCCCGCAGGGCGATACGGCTGCGGGTCCATCCGTTTCTCTTCAGCATAGTCAATTACTCAAAGCAGTCAATACTGAAAAATACCGGGTGTCGCCCGGGCAAAGCCCCGCCGCTCACGGATCCTGTCTGCGGGTTCGTCCCGGCCGCAGCAACAGACGGCCACAAACGCATATCGGATCGCTCCGGAGCAAAACTGCGCCACCCTGTTCGGACAGAATCCGATCCGCCCCCCGCAAAGGAGATTCAGGAACCGTCCGATGCGGACAGTACATCCGGCGCATACTTTTTCAGCGGGGCAAAAATAACCGATATTTTGCCGTTTTGTCCGTCCCATCCCGATTTTCTCGTCCGGCAGGTTCCGAAACTTCCGGGGTTCACCCGTTTCAAATCCGAAAAACGAGGGACGCATCCTTGCAGAATGCGTCCCTCCCCGAAACAGTTATCACTCCAAACTCAGAATCCCCACTCTTCGGGCACGGGGATCCGTGTCTTCACCTCTTCGGGAACCTCGGGGAAGAAGGTCATGCCCATCTTCTCCTCGATGAAGCTGACCGGCACCGCGATACGGCGCAATTCCGCGCGGGCGCTGGTTTCCGGACTGTCGGTGAAGGTCTCGATCCAGAAACCGACGGCCTGCAACTCATCGGCCGTACACTGCTGAATCCGTTTACCCGTGCTGCCCGACTTCGTACGCAACGCCATCTTGAACTGATGGGTCGGCATCGTACAGAGTTTCTGCGCCGGGTCCGGCTCGGCCTGATTGGAGTCCGAAGAGTCGTACTCCTGCCAGTAATCATGCTCGTAGTAACAGCCCGCCACCACGAAAAGCGTATCGGAAACGATGTTCATATTTTGCACGCCGTCGTCGGCTACAATATCGTTTTCGCTGTTCCGCGTCCCGGCAAAGAGCGCCTCGACATACCCCCAGACTGTTTCCGAACGTACCGGCTTTGGCACTCGGCTGCGGAGCGATGTTGGTCGGATAGAACGTCTGCATGTTGATCTGCTGGTTCGCACCGCCGCGTTCGCTCGACATGCAGAGATGTCCCTTCCCCCAATATCCCGACCGCTGGAGATAAGCCATCGTATTGCTCGTCCAATACTGATAGGGATCCGAACCAGAGGGACCGTCCTTGCGGTAAATCTTCGACTGATACGCAGCATCGAGCGACGGATCCGCCGTCCACGGATCGGGATCCGTACGTCCGAAGCCGCCCTCGCGGTAGCAGGCATGCATCGGATAGGCGACCCAAATCGGGTTATGGCGCCGCGTATCGTAACAATAGGAGTAATTCCGCAGGTTTTTCCGCGTATTGACGGTCTGCGTCCAATGCGTAAAGAAGGCATAATCGCCCGAAACGACAGCCTGGGACGAAGTCGGAGCGGTCCAATTGGACGGCAGCTCGGGGAACCGGTAGTCGCCGCCGTCCAAATCGACCGTCTGTCCGCCCGGCCCGGTCGTGAGCTTCAAGTCGTCGAAATTGACGCCGTAGCTCTGCGAACCTTGCGGCGTAAAGCGGATGAAGAGCCGCTGTACGGGAACAGCCAGGGTAAAATCGACGGAGATCTGTTCCCAGATATTATAAGCCCTCGATCCGGTATAATCGATCCGCTGCCAATAGGAGCCGTCGCCGCTCAACTCGATCAGACAGTCGGCCGCCGTGAACGAAGCGCCCAAAGAGAGGGTCAGATCGACCTGGTCGGGCGTAAGCGCGATGTCATTCACGATGAAATACGGACCGTTGTCGAACCAGATACGGACGTAGTTCGCACCCGAAGCTCCCGGATAGCGGCCCGACGATCCGAAATTATCGTTATTGATACGAGTCCGGGCGGAGGTATAGGTCACCCCTGCCGCCCCCGGACCGGTCGGATTCTGCCATGCGGCGCTCGCATCGGCCCATCCCGAAAAAGGCGTCTGATCGAAGTCGTCGTAATAAATCGTCTCCTCCGGAACGGGAATCTGGTTCTCGCATGTAATCTCGACCTGCCGCGTCACGGTCTGCTCGCCTTCGCCGGCGGTCACTGTAATTACGGATGTTTTACCCGCAGGAGCCGCCGTAACGGTAATCGCCCCGTCGTTCTCGCCCGATGCCGGAGAAAACACCAGCCCTTCGTCGCTCGCAACGGCGCTCCACACGGTATTCGACCGCACCTGAACGGTATTGGCCGAAGCGTCGTCGGGATCGAACGTCAGTTTCTCGGGAGCAAGTTCGAGGGTCGGCTCGAGCACGGCTTTTCCACGGGTTATCCGCACCGAATTACTCTTCAGTTGCGTACCGTTATTATAAGTATGGACCGCTTCGATTTCGATGCTGCTATCATCGGGCATCTGTTCGACCCGAAAAGAGCCGCTGCCCCGGCCGGACGATGCACTGAACTTACATCCGGCAGCCGACGGCTTCACCTGGAGCACCCAGGTCAGTCCGTCGGTCACAGTGACCGTGAACTCGTTTTTTGCAGGATCCTGCTCGTCGAAAACAAGACTCGACGGCGACAAAGCCAACTGATCCGCCGGAGGTGTTTCGTCCACCGAACCGCTGTCGCTGCACCCGCCGCAGCACACAGTCAGCAGAACAAACAGACAGGCAGCCCGAAAAGGCCGCAAAAAAGCAGTAAAATTGGAGGTCATAGGCAAAATAATTTGGTTGAATGAATTGATAGGATAAAAATAACGCCTTTTTAGCTTATCGTTTCTCGCATTCCATACATAATTCCTCGCAAAAAGTACATTATTGCCCGAAAAAAGAGTATCCCGCATCGTTTTTTCCCGGTATCAGCCCGTCCTGCAAGCCCCTCCGCAGGCAACTTGCCGAAACGTCCCGTCCTTTCCGCAGTTTCGCCGGGAAATCCGCCCGGACAAAATAATCTCCGATCCATCGCAAATAAATTTGGCACTGCCCGGGGCTTTTGCTATCTTTGTATTTAAGATAGGATGCGGTTCGGACAAGTCCAAACGGCCGACGATCCAAGCGGATGTGCGGAGTACGCTGCCGACTCGTCCTGCAAGGAGAAGAAATACCGAAAGCTTTCGATGAACGGAAGCGCAGCCTGCAAGCGGTCTTTGCCGGGTGTAGCCGGTAAAGACAGAAGTTCGGAGTCGAGTTTGGCCCGTCGCCCGCCTTTCACTATCTTTGCAAATTCGAAATCAACACCCAAAAACATTCAATATGAGCATCGAACTCAGTGAACAGGAACAGTTACGACGCCAATCGCTCGCCGCACTGCGGGAACTCGGCATCGACCCCTATCCCGCCGCCCGCTACGAGGTGACGGCCACGGCACGCGAAATCGCCGAGAATTTCGATCCGGCGAAGAATAATTTCCAGGGCATCCGCATCGCCGGACGCATCATGTCGCGCCGCATCATGGGCAGCGCCTCCTTCTTCGAACTGCAGGACCACACGGGCCGCATCCAGGTCTATATCCGGCGCGACGACATCTGTCCCGAAGGAGATCCGACGCTTTACAACACGGTGTTCAAGAAACTGCTCGACATCGGCGACATCGTCGGAGTCGAGGGTTTCGCATTCCGCACCAATACCGGCGAACTGTCGGTACACTGCCAGAAGCTGACCCTGCTCTCCAAATCGCTGCGGCCCCTGCCCGTCGTAAAGGAGAAGGACGGACAGACCTTCGACGCCTTCACCGACCCCGAAATCCGTTACCGCCAGCGCTACGTCGATCTGATCGTGAATCCCCACGTACGCGAGGTTTTCATCAAGCGTTCGAAGATCATCTCCACGATGCGCGAATATTTCAACCAGTTCGGGTACGTCGAAGTCGAAACCCCGATTCTGCAGCCTATTCCGGGCGGTGCGGCGGCACGTCCGTTCATCACCCACCACAACGCGCTCGACATCGACCAATACCTGCGCATCGCCAGCGAACTGTACCTCAAGAAGCTGATCGTAGGAGGCTTCGACGGCGTATATGAATTCGGCAAGAACTTCCGCAACGAAGGCATGGACCGCACGCACAACCCCGAATTCACGGTCATGGAGATTTACGTAGCCTACAAGGACTACCTCTGGATGATGGAGTTCACCGAGCGGATGCTCGAGAAAGTCGCCCTCGCCCTGCACGGCACCACGACCGTACAGATCGACGGTCGGGAGATTTCGTTCAAAGCCCCGTTCCGTCGCCTGACGATGACAGACGCCATCCGCGAAAAGACCGGCTACGATATCACGGGGCAGAGCGAAGAGCAGCTCCGCGAAGCCTGCAAGCGCCTCGAAGTCGAGATCGACGACACCATGGGCAAAGGCAAGCTGATCGACGCCATATTCGGTCAGTACTGCGAAGAGGAGCTGGTACAGCCCACTTTCATCACGGACTACCCGCGCGAGATGTCGCCCCTGTGCAAGCGCCATCGGTCGAATCCCGATCTCACGGAGCGCTTCGAGCTTTTCGTCAACGGCAAGGAGCTATGCAACGCCTACTCCGAGCTGAACGACCCGATCGACCAGTTGGAGCGCTTTCAGGAGCAGTTGCGTCTTTCGGAAAAGGGCGACGACGAAGCGATGTTCATCGACATGGACTTCGTCCGCGCTCTCGAATACGGTATGCCGACCTGCTCGGGCATGGGCATGGGGATCGACCGACTGACGATGTTCATGACGGGCAACAGTTCGATCCAGGACGTGCTCTTCTTCCCGCAGATGCGCCCCGAAAAGAAAGTCGTAAACGATCCCGCCGAGAAATACACCGCCCTCGGTATTCCCGAAGAGTGGGTTCCCGTCATACAGAAAATGGGCTACCTGACTGTCGATTCGCTCAAAAAGCTCTCCCCGGGCAAGTTCTTCAACGACCTGTGCGGCTTCAACAAAAAGAACAAACTGGGACTGAAAGCGCCCTCGATGGAGGAGGTCAAAAAATGGTGCGAACAGGAGTAAACTCCGGGCGGTAATGACATCGGGAAGAAACATCTGGCTCGCAGGCATCTGCGCCGCAAGCGTACTCGCTGCGGGACTCCGGCTCGGCGACATCGTACCTGGCTGGGTATTCCGCACACTTTGCACGTTGGCGCTGGGTACGATCTGGATCCGCCTCGGGCAGCAGGTGTGGCATCGGTTGCGGCAGCGGCAGCGCCCCTGGTTCCTCTTTTGGAACTATGCACTTCCCGTACTGGTCGCCATCCCGACGCTGGCCAGCCTCTCCGACGGCGTCGTTCCTGTGGACCAGCGGTTTCTGGCCGCTGCTGCGACCGGAGCGGTTCTCGCCTGCATCTATCGTCTAATCTATCTTAAAAACAAAAATATGAGAAAGAAAATCGTTGCCGGCAACTGGAAGATGAATACGCTTCCCGCCGAAGGCGTCGAATTGGCCGAAAACATCCGGGCCGACAGAAACCAGGTTTGTTCCTGCGTGAATTTCATCGTATGTCCGCCCTTCACCCACCTCGGCGGAGTCATCGAGGCACTTCGGGGTTCGGACATCGAAGTCGGCGCCCAGAACTGCGCGGCCGAAGACAAAGGCGCCTATACGGGCGAAGTATCTGCCGCGATGCTCGCAGCCTTGGGCTGCCGTTACGTCATCCTGGGTCACTCGGAACGCCGCCAGTACTACGGCGAAACCTCGGCGACGCTCAACAAAAAGATGGCGCAGGCATTCGCCAACGGTCTGCAACCGATCTACTGCGTGGGCGAGAACCTCGAGGAACGCGAAGCGGACCGCCACTTCGACGTAGTAAAGACACAGATCGAAGAGGTCATCTACAACCTCACGCCGGCCCAGTTCGCCCAGACCGTAATCGCCTACGAGCCCGTCTGGGCCATCGGCACGGGCAAGACCGCGACGGCAGAGCAGGCACAGGAAATCCACGCCTACATCCGCACGATCCTGCGCGAGAAATTCGGTGCGGCGGCCGATGAAACTCCTATCCTCTACGGAGGTTCCTGCAAACCGTCGAACGCCCCGGAACTCTTCGCCAAAGAGGACGTGGACGGCGGACTGATCGGAGGAGCGGCGCTGAAGGCCGCCGATTTCCTGGCTATCGGCAAAGGTTTTCCGCAAAAATAATTTTCGTCTCAACGTATTGACAGACCGGATAATATCCGGTCTGTTTTTATTTCATCCGAAATCTTTCGCTGAAAAAAAATCAAAAAAAGTTGCATTGTGAAAAAAAACACGTACTTTTGCATCCAAAGAACAGTAGAAATGACAAGATTTTCGACGCAGAATTGGTGGTGGCGCTCTTTGTTTGAGGTAAACAATGAGTCCATTGGTATTTGTATGAAATAAGCCGAGAAAATCCGATCCATACAGTCAAAAATATCAAAGCGTTGTTTGCCGAGCAGACAACGCTTTTTCGATTCTACACGATACGATACTTAAAATTAAAAAATACAATAATAAACGAATTGGTTATGAAAACGAAGAAAATCATCCTCCCCGAATCCCAAATGCCGACTCAATGGTACAACATCGTCAGCGACATGAAAAACCGCCCCCTGCCGCCGCTGAACCCGGCGACCAAAGAGCCGGTGACTCTCGAGCAGATGAGCGCTATTTTCGCCGAAGAGCTGATGAAACAGGAAATGTCCACCGAACGGTACATCGACATTCCGGAAGAGGTGCAGGATCTGTACAAGATCTACCGCTCTACTCCGCTGGTACGTGCCTACGGACTGGAAAAGGCACTCGACACCCCCGCCAAGATCTATTTCAAGAACGAGAGCGTATCGCCCGTCGGCTCACACAAGACCAACACCGCGATTCCGCAGGCTTACTACAACTACAAACAGGGCATCCGCCACCTGACCACCGAAACCGGTGCCGGACAGTGGGGAGCCGCCATGTCGATGGCCACGCAGCATTTCGGCATCGACCTGAAGGTCTTTATGGTGAAAGTCAGCTACAACCAGAAACCCTACCGCAAACTGATGATGAACACCTGGGGCGCAGACGTGTATGCCTCGCCGAGCGAAATTACGGCCGCCGGACGTGCCGCCCTGGCCAAAAATCCCAACGATTCGGGCAGCCTGGGTATGGCGATCTCCGAAGCCGTAGAACTGGCGCTGCAAAATCCTCAAGATACCCGTTACTGTCTCGGCTCCGTTTTGAACCACGTACTGTTACACCAGACGATCATCGGCGAAGAGGCCGTCAAACAGATGGAGCTGTTCGGAGAATACCCGGACGTAGTGATCGGTTGCTTCGGCGGCGGCAGCAACTTCGCTGGCATCAGCTTCTCGTTCCTGCGCGACAACCTGACCAACGGCAAGAAGACCCGCGTAATCGCCGTCGAACCACAGTCGTGCCCCAAACTGACCCGTGGTAAATTCCAGTACGACTTCGGCGACGTAGCAGGTTTCACTCCGCTGCTTCCGATGTACACGTTGGGCCACAACTTCCATCCGTCGGATATTCACGCCGGAGGTTTGCGTTACCACGGGGCCGGTTCGATCGTAAGCCAGTTGCTGAAAGACAAGGTCATCGAAGCACAATCCGTACCGCAGACGGAAACTCTGGCCGCAGGTGTTCTCTTCGCCCGTACGGAAGGCATTATCCCGGCTCCGGAATCGGCTCACGCCATCGCACAGGCGATCCGCGAAGCGAAACGGGCGAAGGAGGAAGGCGTTTCCAAAACGATCCTCTTCAACCTCTCGGGACACGGACAGATCGACCTGTACGCCTACGAACAGTATTTCGCCGGAAAACTCCGGGATTACGAAATTTCGGACGACGAAATCCGCAATACGCTCAACGAGTTGGAAAAAATTATCTAACAGCGTAACTTTTTGTTACTAAATTTTAACGAAAGCTGCGGATGAAGTATTTCATCCGCAGCTTTTTCATCCTCGATCTGTCCATTCATCCACAAAAAAAACTGAACAAAGAGCTTCCGCGCCCGCAAGTCTTCTCCTCCTCCCGATGCGGTCCGCTATCCCTCTTTTATAGAAAATCGTCTGTCCAACCGGCTGTAACAAGCAATACGATACGTCTCATCGACAGTAACTCCTAAAACAAAACCCTCGCAACACCACGTAATGAAGGAGTAACCTGGAGTCGAGTCCTACCATTACCGATGCAGTGAACGCCGACAGAACCGGTATCACCTTTACCCCAGATTTACCCTCCGCCCGCCGAACGGTCCGTACAAGAATCGCATTGGCACCGACACGGTATAGATTATTAAATTCCGTGCAGACCAGAATGACAACCGAATAAATGAAAAAAACTATGGCGATTTCGATCGGGTTAAAGTTGTGAAACCGTTACGAACCAAAATAACGACAGCCCTGGGAATACCAAGCAACGGAATCAGTTTCAGCAGACAAAAGCGCCATGCATCCGAAAAACAGATACGAACCGGACGTGAAACGAAACCGGGAACAAGGAGCATCGCAACGAAAAAAAGATATGGAAAGGCGCGTCGAAATCGGCCTGAAAAGAGATCTATGCCGCTTCGGTTTTTCCGAATGATCCGAAACGAAAAAATGAATTCAGGTCCGACGGCTCCATAGAAAAAGGACGATGTCGAAACACCGTCCTTTTTCTTCCAACGTTATTCGGAATTACATCTTCTTGCCCACGTTGGTCTTCTTGGCAACCTTCGGAGCAGCAGCCTTCTTCGCACCGGCCGCAGCCTTGGAAGCAGCCGGCTTCGCTGCCGCAGCTTTCTTGGCAGCCGGCTTCGCTGCCTTCTTCTCCTCGCCGCCTTCAGTGGCCGTAGCTGCCTCGGCAGCAGCATCGGCAGCCTTCTTACCGCGCGAACGACGGGTCTTGGGTTTCGCCTCGGCAGCCGTCGGAAGAATACCCAACGTGTAAGCCTCGTTGAAATCGACAAATTCGATGATGCACATATCGGCGGCATCGCCCAACCGGAATCCGGTCTTCAGAATGCGGGTGTAACCGCCCGGACGATCGGCGATTTTCGGAGCGATCGTGCGGAACAACTCCGTCACGGCCTCCTTCTGCTTCAGATACGAGAATACGATACGACGCGAATGGGTCGTGTCCTCTTTCGACTTGGTCACAGCGGCTCCACGAACTGCTTCACAGCCTTCGCCTTGGCAACGGTGGTCTCGATACGCTTGTGCAGAATCAGCGACGACGCCATATTCGACAACATAGCCTTGCGATGGCCGGCCTGTCTGCCCAGGTGATTGAAATTCTTATTGTGTCTCATTTAAGTTAGTCTTTATCAAGTTTGTAGATAGATACATCCATGCCGAACTTCAGATTGAGCGACGCGAGCAGCTCGTCGAGCTCCGTCAGCGACTTCTTACCGAAGTTGCGGAATTTGAGCAGATCGTTGCGATTGAGTTTCACCAGGTCACCCACCGTATCCACATCGGCGGCTTTCAGACAGTTCAGGGCGCGAACGCTCAAGTCCTGATCCGAAAGTTTCGTCTTGAGGAGTTGGCGCATGTGCAGGATATCCTCGTCGAACTCCTCCGCACCGTTCGTATCCTCCATATTCACGGTGATCTTCTCGTCGGAGAAGAGCATGAAATGTTGGATGAGAATCTTGGCTGCTTCCTTCAAAGCATCCGTCGGGTGAATTGATCCGTCGGTAGTAATCTCCAAATTCAACTTCTCGTAGTCGGTTTTCTGTTCGACACGGTAGTTCTCGATCGAATATTTCACGTTCTTGATGGGCGTGAAAATCGAGTCGATCGGAAGCGTACCGAACTCACAATCGGCGGGAGTATTCTCCTCGGCAGGCACGTAACCGCGTCCTTTGCCGATGGTGAGCGTGAGTTGCATTTTAGTACCGGGTGCCAGATGACAGATAACCAATTCGGGATTCAATACCTTGAAGAACGAGAGGTAGTTCGAAATATATCCTGCCGTCAGCTCCGTTACACCCGCCACATTGACCGATACCTTCTCGGCATCCTGGTTGTCAACCGTGCGGATAAAACGAACTTGCTTGAGATTCAGGATGATGTCGATCATACCTTCCATCACTCCAGGGATAGCGGCAAACTCATGGTCCACGCCGGCAACCTTGACGGTCGTAATCGCATACCCCTCCAGCGAGGAGAGCAGGATACGGCGCAAAGCGTTACCGACGGTCATACCAAACCCAGGCTCCAGCGGTCGGAATTCGAACTTTCCGAACGACGAAGTGGATTCGAGCATGATAACCTTTTCAGGTTTCTGAAATGCTAATATTGCCATAATATTGAATTGGTTGTTTAATTACTACTTGGAATACAACTCGACGATAAGCTGCTCCTTGATGTTTTCGGGAATCTCCTCGCGCTCGGGACGCTGCAGGAACTTGCCGGCCATAGCCGCACCGTCCCACTCGAGCCAAGCGTAGCGGCTCTTCGAACCGCCGGCCAGAGATCCGACAATGACTTCCAAACTTTTCGACTTTTCACGTACCGACACGATGTCGCCCACTTTGAGCGAGTAGGACGGAATATTCACCACGTTGCCGTTTACGCAGATGTGGCAGTGCGACACCAACTGGCGGGCAGCGGCGCGCGTCGGAGCGATGCCCAGACGATATACCACATTGTCCAGACGGCATTCGAGCAGCTTCAGCAGGTTCTCACCCGTGATACCGCCCATACGGGCAGCCTGCTCGTACGTACGGGAGAACTGTTTCTCCAGAAGACCGTACGTAGCCTTCGCCTTCTGCTTCTCGCTGAGCTGCTGGCCGTACTCCGATACTTTTTTGCGCTTGCGTGCAAGACCGTGCTGTCCGGGAGGGAAATTCCGCTTCTCGAGAACTCTGTCCGCACCGAAAATAGCTTCGCCGAACTTTCTGGCGATCTTGGATTTAGGTCCTATATATCTTCCCATTGTATTAACTTTTTAAAATCAGATAAAATAGTTTTTACGTAACACCTGCCGGCCGAATTATACACGACGGCGGTTAGGAGCACGGCAACCGTTGTGCGGCATCGGAGTAACGTCGATGATCTCCATTACCTCCAGACCGGCTCCGTGGATGGTACGCACGGCAGACTCACGGCCTGCACCCGGACCTTTCACGTAAACTTTCACCTTACGCAAACCCATGTCGTAAGCAACCTTCGCACAATCGGCAGAAGCCGTCTGCGCTGCATAGGGAGTATTTTTCTTCGAACCGCGGAAACCCATCTTACCTGCCGAAGACCAGCTGATTACGTCGCCGACCTCGTTGGTGATGGTGATGATCACGTTGTTGAAAGTAGAGTGTACGTAGGCCATACCCACGGCACCGACCTTAACAACCTTCTTCTTGACTGTTCCAGTTTTCTTTGCCATAACTCTCTAATTATTACTTCGTTGCCTTTTTCTTGTTTGCGACGGTCTTCTTCTTGCCCTTACGCGTGCGGGCATTGTTCTTGGTGCTCTGACCGCGAACCGGAAGACCCAGACGGTGGCGGATACCCCGGTAGCAGCCGATATCCATCAGACGTTTGATATTGAGCTGTACGACCGAACGGCATTCGCCCTCGACCTTGATACCCATATCCGCGATCTTCGAACGAATTGCGCCGACCTGTTCATCCGACCAATCCTGAACCTTGAGGTCGTAGCTGATACCGGCCTCGTCGAGAATTTTGCGGGCGGTCGAGCGACCGATGCCGTAGATATACGTCAGGCCGATCTCGCCGCGTTTGTTTTTTGGTAAATCTACACCTACTATACGTGCCATAAAATTTCTCTTTCTTTAATTAATCGTTTAAACATTACCCTTGGCGCATTTTAAACTTGGGATTCTTCTTGCAGATCACATAAAGTTTGCCTTTACGCTTCACGATCTTGCAATCCTCGCTTCTCTTTTTGATTGATGCTTTTACTTTCATGGTTTTCAAGCAATCTAATGGTTATTTGTACCTAAACGAGATACGCCCCTTACTCAAATCGTAAGGCGTCATCTCCACTTTCACTTTATCCCCGGGAAGAATCTTGATGTAGTGCATTCGCATCTTGCCGGAGATATGGGCCGTGATCACGTGGCCGTTATCCAACTCCACGCGGAACATCGCGTTGGACAACGCCTCGATGATCGTACCGTCCCGTTCGATCGCAGTTTGTTTTGCCATAGAGTCTTACTTATTTATTGCCTGTTCGATAATACTGAAATCCGTCAGAACGTCCGGTCCGTCCTTGCCCACCGCCACCGCGTACTCGAAGTGAGCCGCCGGCTTGCGGTCGCGGGTCGTAACCGTCCAACCGTCCCGTTCGAAAACCACCGCCTTGGTGCCCATGTTGATCATGGGTTCAATACAGATGACCATTCCCTGTTTGAGAAGCGGTCCTCTGCCGCGTGCGCCGTAGTTCGGAACACCCGGGGCCTCGTGCATCTTACGCCCCAGACCGTGTCCCTCCAACTCCCGGACAACGCCGTAGCCGAAACTTTCGGCATACTCCTGCACAGCCGCGGAAATGTCGCCTACGCGATTTCCAGCCTTGGCCTGTGCCGTACCTTTGCGAAGAGCCTCTTTGGTGACTTCCATCAGTTGCCGTACTTCCTCGGCAACTTCTCCCACGGCGAACGTATAAGCCGAATCACCAACAAACCCCTTCATAAACGTACCGCAATCCACCGATACGATGTCTCCCTCACGGAGAACTCTCTTGGATGACGGAATACCGTGCACCACCTCTTCGTTGATCGAAATACACAGCGAAGCGGGGAATCCCTGGTATCCGAGAAAAGCAGGAACTGCTCCGTGCGAACGGATGAAATCCTCGGCGAGAGTATCCAACTCCTTGGTCGTAACGCCCGGTGCGATGTGGCGACCCACCTCGGCCAGCGTCCGGCTCACGAGAAGATTGTTCTCACGGAGCAGCTCTATCTCTTCTTCAGTTTTTAAGTATATCATTCTTTCAGAACTCTCTTGAACAACAATTAGTAGCGGCCCTGAATGCGTCCTGTCTTCATCAGACCGTCATAGTGACGCATCAGCAGGTAGCTCTCTATCTGCTTCAGAGTGTCGAGGATCACACCGACCATAATCAGCAGCGAAGTACCTCCGTAGAAATAGGCGAACGCCTGCTGAATGTTCAGGAACTTCATGGCCAGCGCCGGCAGAATCGCCACCAGAGCCAGGAAGATGGAACCGGGAAGAGTGATTCTCGTCATGATGGTATCGATATAGTTCACCGTCGCCTTGCCCGGCTTTACACCCGGGATGAAGCCGCCGTTGCGCTTCATATCGTCAGCCATCATTTGAGGATTGATAATAATCGCCGTGTAGAAATAAGTAAAGGCGACTACCAGGATGCCGAGCGTAAGGTTGTACCAGAAGCCGCGCATGTCGGAGAATGCCGCAGCAAAACCGGGCGCAACATTGGCGAACAACATCGGAATAAACATCAGCGCCTGTGCGAAGATGATAGGCATCACGTTCGCAGCATTCATCTTCAGGGGGATGTACTGACGTACACCGCCGTACTGTTTGTTACCGACGATACGCTTTGCATACTGCACAGGCACCTTGCGGACTGCCTGTACCAGGGCGATCGTAGCCATGAAGACCAGGAACAGCAACACCAGTTCGAGGATAAGCATGATGGCGCTACCGCTAGCGGTCTGGAAACGCGCGTTGACCTCGGCCAACAGGGCGTGGGGCAGACGGGCCACAATACCGATCATGATTATCAGCGAGATACCGTTGCCGATACCCTTGTCCGTGATCTTCTCGCCGAGCCACATGATGAACATGGTACCGGCGATGAGAATCGTCGTCGCATAGGCTACGAAGCCGAACGAGTTGCCGTAAACGAATGCAGAGGGCACCTGATGGTACAGGTTGGCGATATACGCCGGGCCCTGGAGGATCAGCACGCCGATGGTAAGGAAGCGCGTCCACTGATTCATCTTGCGGCGGCCGCTTTCACCTTCCTTCTGCATCTTCTGGAAATACGGGATCATCATACCCATGAGCTGGATGATGATGGAGGCGGTGATGTACGGCATGACTCCGAGTGCAAAGATAGCCGCATTGCCGAATGCACCGCCGGAGAATACGTTCAACAGGCCCAGAAGACCGTTGCCCTCCAACTGACTGGCAAGCGCCGACCCCTCGCCCAGGGCGTTGGGGTTGATGCCCGGAATGACCACAAAACAGCCCAAGCGATACACAAGCAGAAGACCCAGCGTATAGAGAATACGCTTGCGGAGCTCCTCGATCTTGTATATGTTCTTGAGGGTTTCTACGAATTTCTTGTTGGTCGCCAGCAGCGCGATGATCGCGACTACGACGATACCAACAATCAGATAACCATAACCATTCATAATATTGGGTTTTGCGGGTTATTACAATTTTTCCACGTTGCCTCCGGCTGCCGTAATCGCAGCTTCGGCACTCTTCGAGAAAGCGTGAGCCTTCACCGTGAGGGCTTTCGTAATCGCACCGTTACCCAGGATCTTCACTTTGTCGTTCGAAGAGATGAAGCCGGCAGCTACCAGCGTGTCGATCGTCACCTCCGTCAGGTTTTTCTTGGCTGCGAGTTCTTCGAGCGTCGAAAGGTTGATCGGCTTGAATTCCACTCTTTTCAGATTGGTGAAGCCGAACTTCGGCAGACGACGCTGCAACGGCATCTGACCGCCTTCGAAAACCTAACTTACGCGAATAACCCGAACGCGACTGGGCACCCTTGTGACCGCGCGTTGCCGTACCACCGTGTCCCGAACCTGCACCGCGGCCGATTCGTTTATCGTGATGCGTTGATCCCTTTGCGGGCTTGAGATTATTGAGTTCCATCGTTTATCAGTTCTTAAACATTTTCAATTATTTAACCTCCTCGATCGTTACGAGGTGCTTCACACGCTCCAGCATGCCCTTGATGATGACCGAATCTTCATGCTCGACGCTCTGACGGATCTTGCGAAGACCGAGTGCATCGAGATTTTTGCGCTGCTGTGCAGTGGCGCCGATGCGGCTCTTAACTTGAGTAATTTTCAATCTTGCCATAGTCTTCTTTCCAATTAACCGTTAAACACCTGATTCATCGAGATACCGCGCAACTGTGCCACGCTGTGAGCGTCGCGCAGCTCGCAGAGAGCGGCGATGGTAGCCTTCACCAGGTTGTGGGGGTTCGACGAACCCTTGCTCTTGGCAAGCACGTTCTTCACGCCTACCGACTCCAGCACGGCACGCATGGCACCGCCGGCGATAATACCGGTACCGGGAGCCGCCGGACGAACCATCACCAGCGAACCGCCGAAACGCATCTCCTGCTTGTGGGGAATCGTACCGTTGATTACGGGAATCTTCACCAGGTTTTCTTGGCATCCTCCACGCCTTTGGCAATAGCCGAAGTAACCTCCGAAGCCTTACCCAGACCGTAGCCTACCACACCATTCTCGTTGCCGACGACCACGATGGCCGAGAAGCTGAACGTGCGACCGCCCTTCGTTACCTTGGTAACACGCTGAATGCTTACGAGCCGGTCTTTGAGCTCGAGGTCGCTTGTGCGTACTTTCTTCATATTGGTATTTGCCATATCGCTTTAGAATTTAAGACCGCCTTCACGAGCGGCGTCTGCTAACATTTTACTCGTCCGTGATACAGGTAACCGTTGCGATCGAACGAAACGGTCGAAATACCCTTTTCGATAGCGCGTTTCGCGGCCAGTTTTCCGACCAGGGCTGCCACGTCGATTTTGTTCTTGCCCGCAGCCTCGGCAGCTACTTCCTTGTCCAGCGAAGAAGCGGTCGCCAGGGTCACGCCGGCCAGGTCGTCAATAAACTGCACGTAGATCTGCTTGTTGCTACGGAATACAGTCATACGGGGATGCTCGGCCGTACCGCTCACGATTTTGCGGATACGCATCTTGATCCTCTCTCTTCTTTCTATTTTAGTCAATGCCATAATTTACTCAATGTTTATTATTTAGCACCTGCAGACTTACCTGCCTTACGACGGAGTTGTTCACCTACGAACTTGATACCCTTGCCCTTGTACGGCTCCGGCTTGCGCAGCGAGCGGAGCTTCGCAGCGACCTGGCCTACGAGCTGCTTGTCGATGCTCTTCAGCGTTACGATCGGGTTGCCCTTTTTCTCCGTAACGGCCGTAGCGGTCACTTCGGGAGGAAGCATCAGGTATGTATCGTGCGAATAGCCGAGGCTCATTTCCAGGATATTGCCCTTGACTTCAGCCTTGAAGCCGACGCCGACGAGCTCCTGCTTGATTTCGTAACCTTTCGAAACGCCGATCACCATATTGTTGATCAGGGCGCGGTACAGACCGTGCAGCGAACGGTGACGGGGTTGGTTGGTCGGACGCGACACCAGCACGGCAGGAATCTCTTTCTGCGTATGAACGTCGGTGTGCGTACCCACCTCTACTTTAATGTCTGAATCAACCTTCTGACTCAGTGTCCCAAGTGGTCCTTTCACGCTTACCACGTTATCCGGCGATACCGTAACGGTAACTCCGGCAGGCAAGTTTACAGGTAATCTACCAATTCTTGACATTTGTGTTGTTGTTATTTGATGTTAGTAAATATAGCACAGTACTTCGCCGCCGACGTTCTCTTTACGAGCCTTGGCATCGGTCATAATACCTTTCGAAGTCGAAAGGATGGCGATTCCCAAGCCGTTCATCACACGGGGCATCTTCTCCACGGAAGCGTACTGGCGCAGACCGGGGCGGCTCACGCGGTGCAGATTCTTGATGGCATTGGATTTGGTCGCCGCATCCCACTTGAGCGCGATCTTGATGGTCGGGTGGCCCTGTTCGTTGGTGTCGAACTTGTAAGCCAGGATATAACCCTGCTCGTAGAGAATTTTAGTGATTTCCTGCTTAATTTTTGAGCCAGGAGCTTCAACCACTTTGTGGTTGGCTTTCACTGCGTTTCTAATTCGGGTCAGAAAGTCCGCAATAGGATCTGTCATAATGAATTAAAAGTTAAAAATTAATAAAAATATGTTACTCTTTGGTTTTCAGCCGTTTGAATTACCTCCAAAATACATTCAACTCGCTTTGCATTCCCTTGCGCCCTGATTTCCGACGCCTGCAAAAGGCACTTTTTCACGGACATACGCGGGTACAAAGCGTGCAAATATAGGAATAATTTCTCAATAATCCACAATTAAGTCCTAATTTTTAGCGAATTAAGACCTCTTCCGGAAAACAGAGCATGTCAGCATCCACTGGAGCCAACATGTATTCTGCGCAAAATCCCCCGGAAAAGTCCTCTCCGCACGTCGTCGAAACGGACCGAAAAACCGCTTTACAGCCAATCGCTCCCCCTCGTCTTCGTCACAGGACTCAACGGTTGAAAATTTGCATCCAAGTGCCGAACCTTTCGAAAGTCCCTCCGCCGAGAAGTTACCACCTGCACGGTGGCACTTTCCTCGACTTTGCGACAATTCTACTTGGGCTCTACACCCGTATAGGATTCACCTCTTTCGTAGTTCCCAGACCGAAAATCGGTCCTCAAACGGGCCCCTGCGCACGCACGACCGGCGTACCGGAACCTGACTACAACGGGCATGACACCCTCAATAGATGAATCTCTCAATGCGCCTGCTTCCGACGCTCCTTTCGGAGCCTCTTCCACCGGCAGAATACGCTTTCTTGCTACCTGTCCGGAAACCTCACGGCTTCCAGCCCCGGTCGCTGCGGACAGGGAATCCCTCCGCAGCGGCGGTCGAGACAGGCAAGAACACTACCAGCTCGCCTTCTTAACGCCGGGGATCAGACCGTTCGACGCCATCTCGCGGAACTGGATACGGCTGATGCCGAACTGACGAATATATCCCTTCGGACGACCCGTCAGTTTGCAACGGTTGTGCTGGCGGATCGGATTCGAGTTGCGGGGCAGCTTCGACAGGGCGATCCATGCCTCCTCGTGATCCATTTCACCGCTCTTCACCTTGGCAGCGATCTCATCGCGTTTGTGCTGATAGCGCTTTGCGAGTTTCGCACGCTTCACTTCGCGTGCCTTCATTGACTCTTTTGCCATAGCTTATTGGTTGTTCTTTTTAGCGTTTTTGAAAGGAAGACCGAACTCACGCAGCAGGGCATAAGCCTCTTCGTCAGTCGCAGCCGTCGTAACGAACGTAATCTCCATGCCGAAGATCTTGGTGATCTTGTCGATATCGATCTCCGGGAAGATGATCTGCTCGGTGATGCCGAGGGTGTAGTTGCCCTGACCGTCGAACTTCTCGTTGATACCCTTGAAGTCGCGGATACGCGGCAGAGCCACGGCGATCAGGCGCTCCAGGAACTCGTACATCTTGCTTGCACGCAGCGTCACACGAACGCCGATGGGCATGCCCTTACGCAATTTGAAGTTCGAGATATCCTTTCTCGACTTGGTCTGCACGGCCTTCTGACCAGCGATGAGCGAAAGCTCCTGCTGAGCCACGTCGATAAGTTTCTTATCGGCGACGGCCTGACCCATACCCTGGTTAATAACGATCTTCTCGAGTTTCGGACACTGCATGATGCTCGTGTAGCCGAACTCCTTCATAAGGGCAGGTACGATCTGCTCCTTATACTGTGTCTTGAGTGTAGGTACGTATGCTGCCATTATTTGATCTCCTCCCCTGACTTTTTAGCGAAACGGACTAATTTACCTGCCGCATTCTGCTTGCGACCGATACGAGTGGGTTTGCCGCTCTTCGGATCCAGAACCTGCAGATTCGAAATGTGGATCGCCGATTCCTGTTCGATGATACCACCCTGAGGATTCTTCGCATTGGGCTTGGTAGCCTTCTTGCTGATGTTCACGCCCTCGACAATGGCACGCTGCTTCTGGGCATCGACCTTCAGGACTTTGCCCTGCTGGCCTTTGCTGTCGCCCGCGTTGACGTAAACCATATCCCCTTTCTTAATATGTAATTTAACTGACATATCTGAATGTGTGTTTTTAAGATTACAATACTTCGGGAGCGAGGGAGATGATCTTCATATACTGATCGCGAAGCTCACGAGCGACGGGACCGAAAATACGGGTACCGCGCATTTCACCCTGGTTGTTCAGAAGCACCACGGCGTTGTCGTCGAAACGGATATACGATCCGTTGGCACGTCTGATCTCCTTGGTCGTTCTAACTACGACTGCCTTCGATACAGCACCCTTCTTGACATCGCCCGAAGGAGAAGCGCTCTTGACAGCCACTACGATTTTATCGCCGATCGACGCGTAGCGACGCTTCGTGCCGCCAAGCACACGGATACAAAGCACTTCCTTTGCACCGCTGTTATCAGCTACTGTGAGTCTACTTTCTTGTTGTATCATAACTACTTCGCTCTTTCAATGATTTGTACTAATCTCCAACGCTTCGTCTTGCTCAACGGGCGGGTTTCCATGATACGTACGGTATCGCCTTCCTTGCAGGTTTCGTCCAGGCACTCGGCGACGAACTTCGTCGTCTTGTTCACGAACTTGCCGTAGATCGGATGCTTTACCTTACGGGCCACTGCAACCACGATGGTTTTCTCCATTTTGTTGCTGACAACCACCCCAATACGCTCTTTTCTAAGATTTCTTTCCATAACGGTAATTAACATTTAGGGTTTTTCTGACGCAGAATTGTCAGCATGCGCGCGATGTCTCTGCGGGATTTTTTGATTATAGACGGGTTCTCGATCGGCGAAACTCCGTGCTGCAACTTGAGTTTCGAAAGCTGCGCCTTCTCCACGTCGATGCGCTCCTGAAGCTCCTTGACCGACAGGTCCTTTATTTCTGCACTTTTCATCTTGATAGCTTAGATTGATGTTTCAACGAAATCTCGTCTTACAATGAACTTGGTAGTGATAGGCAGCTTCTGGGCTCCCAGACGAAGCGCTTCCTGAGCCACTGCCAGGGGCACGCCTTCTGCCTCGAAGAGAATACGACCGGGCGTAACAGGCGCAACGAACCCTTCCGGATTACCCTTACCCTTACCCATACGCACCTCGGCCGGTTTCTTGGTGATCGGTTTGTCGGGGAAGATGCGGATCCAGAGCTGACCCTCACGTTTCATATAACGGGTGATAGCCTGACGCGCAGCCTCGATCTGACGACCGGTAATCCAAGCGGAATCAAGTGCTTTGATTGCGAACGATCCGTATGCAAGTTGGTTACCTCTTTGAGCGATACCCTTCATACGACCTTTCTGCATTCTTCTAAATTTGGTCTTTTTTGGCTGTAACATGGTGTTCTTGCTTTAAAAGGTCCTACTTACTGTTTATTATTACGTTTCGGAGCACCGCCACGACGCTCTCCGCGATCGCCTCTGGGACCACGACGGTCGCCACGGTCGCCGCGAGGACCGCGACGATCGCCCGAAGGCTGGCCCGCGCCCTGTGCCGAAGCCGAAGCGCCGGCGATCTCGAACAGATCGCGCTTGCCGTAAACCGTACCCTGGCAGATCCATACCTTGACACCCAGGATACCTACTTTCGTAAGCGCCTCGGTCAGGCAGTAATCGATGTCGGCACGGAATGTATGCAGCGGAATACGTCCCTCTTTCATCGTTTCGCTGCGGGCCATCTCGGCACCGCCTACACGTCCGGAAACCTGGACCTTGATACCTTCGGCGCCCATACGCATCGTCGATGCGATAGCGGTTTTCACGGCGCGGCGGAACGATACGCGGCCCTCCAACTGGCGGGCGATGTTCTGTCCCACGATCACGGCGTCAACCTCCGGACGCTTCACTTCGAAGATATTGATCTGGACCTCCTTACCGGTGAGTTTCTTCAACTCCTCCTTGAGTTTATCGACCTCCTGGCCGCCCTTGCCGATGATGATACCGGGGCGGGCCGTCGCGATCGTGACCGTAACAAGCTTCAGCGTGCGCTCGATGATGATCTTCGAGATGCTCGCCTTCGCCAAACGGACATTCAGATACTTGCGGATCTTGGCGTCTTCGACCAATTTCTCTGAGAAATCCTTACCTCCGAACCAGTTGGAGTCCCAACCGCGGATGATGCCAAGACGATTTGCTATCGGATTAACTTTCTGTCCCATTTGATTACTTGTTTTCTACGGTTACCATTTTGTCAACTACGATCGTTACGTGGTTCGAACGCTTGCGGATACGGTGTGCACGACCTTGAGGCGCGGGCTGAATACGCTTCAGCATGCGACCGCCGTCAACAAATATCTCCTTTACACAAAGTTTGGTATCTTCCAGACGTTCTCCCTCGTTCTTGGCCTCCCAGTTGGCGATGGCCGACTTGAGGAGCTTCTCCAGACGGATCGACGCCTCTTTCTTCGAGTAGCGGAGGATACCCAGTGCCTTGTTGATCTCCACACCGCGGATGATGTCGGCCACCAAACGCATCTTACGCGGAGACGTCGGGCAATCCCGCAGAACGGCGATAGCCTTCTGCTTCTTTTCAGCCTTCATTTTTTCGGCTCTTATTGCTTTTCTTGCACCCATTTTCTACCTATTTTTTCTTGTTACCCGCATGACCACGGAAGTTACGCGTCGGAGCGAACTCGCCGAGTTTGTGTCCGACCATGTTTTCAGTTACGTAAACGGGAATAAACTTATTTCCGTTGTGGACAGCGATCGTCTGACCAACGAAGTCAGGCGAAATCATACTTGCTCGCGACCAGGTCTTGATGACCGCCTTCTTATTGCCCTCGGCTTGAGCGACTACTTTCGCCTCGAGTTTCGGGTCAATGAATGGTCCTTTTTTCAGTGAACGGCTCATTATGTTACTCTTTTAATTATTTTTTCTTTCTTGAAATAATAAACTTCGAGGTCGTCTTCTTCGGATTACGAGTCTTGTAACCCTTAGCCAACAGACCCTTGCGCGAACGCGGGTGACCACCCGACGCACGACCTTCGCCACCACCCATCGGGTGATCCACCGGGTTCATCACGACACCACGGTTTCTGGGACGACGGCCGAGCCAACGCTCACGACCTGCCTTACCCGAACTCTCGAGGCTGTGGTCCACGTTGGACACAACGCCGACAGTTGCACGGCAAGTTACGAGTACCATACGAGTCTCACCTGAAGGCAATTTGATAACGGCGAACTTGCCTTCACGTGCCAAAAGCTGAGCATAGGAACCGGCCGAACGAGCCATCGCGGCGCCCTGACCGGGGTAGAGTTCGATGTTGTGGATGACCGTACCCAGCGGAATCTCGCTCAGGAAGAGCGTATTTCCGACTTCGGGAGCGACACCTGCGCCGCTCATGACGGTCTGGCCGACCTGAAGGCCGTTCGGAGCCAGGATATAGCTCTTCTCGCCGTCGGCATACACAACCAATGCGATGCGTGCCGTACGATTCGGATCGTACTCGATCGTTTTCACAGTTGCAGCAACGCCATCCTTCACACGCTTGAAGTCCACATGACGATACATACGTTTGTGACCGCCGCCGATGTAGCGAACCGTCATCTTACCCGTATTGTTACGTCCGCCTGAACTTTTCTTGACGCTGACGAGCGATTTCTCCGGTACGTTCGTCGTGATCTCGTCGAACGTGCCGATAATCTTATGTCTTGTACCGGGTGTTACCGGTTTAAACTTTCTTACTGCCATCTCTTTTAGATATTACTGTAAAAATCTATCTTATCTCCGTCCTTCAAGGTGACGATAGCCTTCTTGAAGTTGTTAGCGCGACCCTCCAAGAGACCGGCCTTGGTGTAGCGGCTCTTGAGTTTGCCCATGTAGTTCACGGTGTTCACATCCGTCACGACGACGTTGTACATCTGTTCTACGGCATTGCGAATCTGCAGCTTGTTAGCCCTCACGTCAACGATAAAACCGTAGCGATTCAACTTTTCGCCCTGAATCGTCATTTCTCGGTCAAAACCGGCTTAATAATAATTTCCATTGTGTGTCTTGCGTTTTTAAGCTAACATCGTATTCAATACATTCTCAGCGCCTTCCACCATCACGATCGCCGAAGCGTTCATCACGTCGTACGTGCAGACGTTCTGCGCCAGCACGGGCTGTACGTAGGGGAGGTTGCGGCACGAGAGCTGAAGGTTTGCATTGGACTCCGGGAGAACCAGCAGTACCTTTTTGTCGGCTACTTTCAGCGCATCGGCCAGGGCAACGACGGCCTTGGTCTTGGGGGCATCCATCGAGATGGGCTCCACTACGCTGATGACGCCGGCCTGTGCCTTGTAGGTCAGTGCGCTGCGGCGGGCCAGCTGCTTGAGCTTCTTGTTGAGCTTGAAGCTGTAATCGCGGGGCTGGGGGCCGAAGATGCGTCCGCCGCCCGGGAAGAGGGGGGACTTGATGCTGCCGGCACGGGCACCGCCGGTGCCTTTCTGGCGCTTGAGCTTACGCGTCGAACCGGCAACCTCGTTGCGCTGCTTCGACTTGTGCGTACCCTGGCGCTGGTCAGCGAGATACTGCTTCACGTCCAGGTAGATAGCGTGGTCATTAGCCTCCACGCCGAAAACGGCATCCGAAAGGACTACCTTACGACCCGTTTCCTTTCCTTGTGTGTTTAAAACAGCTAATTCCATACTACTTCTCAATTGTTAAATAAGCACCTTTTGCACCCGGGATCGAACCTTTCACGAGGATAAGGTTGCTTTCGGGAATAACTTTCAAAACACGCAGGTTCAAAACCTTGACCTGCTCGCCACCCATCTGGCCGGGCAAACGCTTGCCCTTGAAGACACGCGAGGGATAGGACGACGCACCCAGCGAACCGGGTTTGCGCTGACGGTTGTGCTGACCGTGAGTCTGACCGCCCACGCCGCCGAAACCGTGGCGCTTCACAACGCCCTGGAAGCCTTTACCCTTGGAGATCCCCGTCACATCGACCCAGTCCTCTTCCGAGAACATATCGACGGTCAGCGTATCGCCCAGGTTCACTTCAGGCATATCCTTAAACTCAGCCATCTTGCGTTTAGGGGTAGTGCCGGCTTTCTTGAAGTGTCCTAACAAACTGCCGGTGGTGTGCTTTTCACTTTTGTCGTCATAGGCAATCTGAACCGCTTCGTAGGAGTCCTTCTCCACGGTTCTGATTTGCGTAACTACGCACGGACCAGCCTCAATGACAGTGCATGGTATGTTCTTACCCTCGGCACTGTAAACGGAAGTCATTCCGATTTTCTTTCCAATAAGTCCTGACATTTTTGTCAAATTACGTTTGTTAATATAAAGTATAAAGTGATCTTCTTAGAACTGTCGGGAACATTTGCGATCCCGTAGCGGCAAAACGTGCCGGAAAGGGCTGCCGCACCGGCTCGACACCGGGCGGCGGCACGATCCGAAACAGGTTTCGATCAGTCTATCAGACCTTGATCTCCACTTCGACACCCGAAGGAAGCTCCAGTTTCATCAGAGCGTCGATGGTCTTGGGAGTCGATGAATAGATATCGAGGATCCGCTTGAACGTGCAGAGCTGGAACTGCTCGCGCGCCTTTTTATTGACGAAGGTCGAGCGGTTCACGGTGAAAATCTGCTTGTGCGTCGGAAGGGGCACCGGACCGCTGACTACGGCTCCCGTGCTCTTCACGGTCTTCACGATCTTCTCGGCCGACTTATCGACGAGGTTGTGGTCGAAAGACTTCAGTTTGATTCTAATTTTCTGGTTCATATGTTTTTCTTATTCTAATTCCTTACGTTTACCACTTGCCTTCTCGATCACCTCCTTGGCAATGTTCGCCGGAACTTCCTCGAAGTGCGAGAACTCCATCGAAGAGGTGGCACGACCCGACGAGATCGTACGGAGCACGGTCACATAACCGAACATCTCCGACAGGGGCACTTTGGCCTTCACTACGCGGGCATTACCCTTCGACTCCATACCCGTCACCTGACCGCGGCGCTTGTTCAGGTCGCCGATGATGTCGCCCATGTTCTCCTCGGGCGTCACCACCTCGACGGACATGATCGGCTCCTTGATGACCGAACCGGCCTTGGGAGCGGCGTTGCGGTAACCGTTACGGGCGCAGATTTCGAAAGACAACTGGTCGGAATCGACCGGGTGGAACGAACCGTCCTTCAGGGTAACCTTCATCGAGTCCATCGTGTAGCCGGCCAGTGCACCGTTCGCCATCGCTGCGGCAAAACCTTTCTGCACGGCGGGAATGAACTCTTTCGGAATGTTACCGCCCTTGACTTCATCCACGAAGGTAAGACCCATCGTGCCTTCGTCGGCAGGACCGATTTCGAAAATGATGTCGGCGAACTTACCGCGACCACCCGTCTGCTTCTTGAACACCTCGCGGTGCTGAACGGTCTTGGTCAGCGCCTCCTTATAGTTCACCTGCGGAGCGCCCTGGTTGATCTCCACACCGAACTCACGGCGCAGACGGTCCACGATGATGTCGAGGTGCAACTCACCCATACCGCTGATCACGGTCTGGCCGCTGTCCTCATCGGTATGTACGGTAAAGGTAGGATCCTCTTCAGCCAGCTTGCCCAATGCGATACCGAGCTTGTCGAGGTCTTTCTGCGTCTTGGGCTCCACTGCCAAACCGATCACCGGTTCAGGGAAGGTCATCTGCTCCAGTACGATCGGCGCATCCTCGGCACAGAGCGTATCGCCCGTGCGAATCTCCTTGAAGCCTACGGCTGCGCAGATGTCACCGGCAGCGACCTGCTCCATCGGATTCTGCTTGTTGGCGTGCATCTGATACAGACGGCTGATACGCTCACGCTTGCCGCTGCGGGAATTAAGCACGTAAGAACCTGCATCGAGCTTACCCGAATAAACGCGCACGAAGCACAGACGACCTACGAACGGATCGGTAGCGATCTTGAAGGCCAGACCGCAGAACGGCTCGTCCTCCGACGGCTTGCGAATCTCCTCCTGCTCCGTCTTGGGGTTGATACCGTGAATAGCGGGTACGTCCAGCGGAGAGGGCAGGAACGCCATCACGCAGTCGAGCAACATCTGAACACCCTTGTTGTGGAACGAAGAGCCGCACAACATAGGAACCAGTTTCATCTGAATGGTAGCCGTTCGGATCGCAGCGATCAACTCGTCGGGCTGAATCGAAGCGGGATCGTCGAAGAATTTCTCCATCAGCGCATCGTCCACCGAAGCGACTTCTTCGATGAGCTTGTTGCGCCACTCCTCGGCTTCGGCCTTCATGGAGTCGGGAATCTCGCGGATCTCATAGTTATCACGAACGGTCTTGTCATCGAAATAGTAGTAAGCCTTATTATAAATAAGGTCCACGATACCTTCGAACTTGTCTTCGGCTCCGATCGGGAGAACGATCGGGAGCGCCGTAGCGCCGAAATGCTCCTTGATCTGGGCACAAACGGCCAGGAAGTCGGCACCCGTACGGTCCATCTTATTGACGTAACCGATACGCGGCACGTTGTATTTGTCGGCCTGACGCCAAACGGTCTCCGACTGGGGCTCCACACCGCCTACGGCACAGAACGTGGCGATAGCGCCGTCCAGCACGCGGAGCGAACGCTCCACCTCGACCGTAAAATCGACGTGTCCCGGGGTATCGATCAGGTTGATCTGATACTGGTGGCCCTTGTACTGCCAGAAAGCGGTCGTAGCGGCCGAAGTGATCGTAATACCGCGCTCCTGCTCCTGCACCATCCAGTCCATCGTGGCGCCACCTTCGTGCACCTCGCCGATCTTGTGCGTTTTACCCGTGTAGAAAAGAATTCGTTCCGAGGTGGTCGTTTTACCGGCATCGATGTGAGCCATGATACCGATATTGCGAGTATAAGTTAAATCTCTTGCCATCTGTCGAATCTCCTAATTAAAATCTAAAGTGTGCAAATGCCTTGTTGGCCTCGGCCATGCGGTGCATCTCCTCCTTACGCTTGAAAGCGGCACCCTGCTGGTTGTAGGCATCCACGATTTCGGCAGCGAGTTTCTCAGCCATCGTTTTACCGGCGCGCTTGCGGGAGTAAAGGACAAGGTTTTTCATAGAAATCGAAATCTTGCGCTCCGGTCGAACCTCCATAGGAACCTGGAATGTCGCGCCACCGATACGCTTCGACTTAACTTCGACTTGGGGCGTGATATTCTCGAGAGCCTGTTTCCAGACTTCCAGCGGAGATTTATCAGCATCCTTCATCTTCTTGCCCACCAACTCCAGAGAGTCATAAAAAATGGTATAGGCAATACTCTTCTTACCATCCAGCATAAGGTTGTTCACGAAACGCGTTACTGCGACATCGCTGAACTTCGGATCCGGAAGTAGAATTCGCTTCTTTGGCTTAGCTTTTCTCATTGTTATTGGCTAAATTAATGTTTTGTCGTAGTCCTGATATTACTTCTTGCCTTTAGCGGGAGCCGCTGCACCTGCCTTGGGGCGTTTTGCACCGTACTTGGAACGACGCTGACGGCGTCCGTCCACACCTGCGGAGTCGAGAGCACCGCGCACCAGATGATAACGCACACCCGGAAGGTCCTTCACACGACCGCCGCGAACCAGCACGATGGAGTGTTCCTGCAAGTTGTGGCCTTCTCCGGGGATATAGGCGTTGACCTCCTTGCCATTGGTCCAATCTTACACGCGCCACCTTACGCATCGCCGAGTTCGGCTTCTTCGGGGTCGTGGTGTACACACGCGTACAAACGCCCCGGGCGCTGCGGACACGCGGCCAGTGCGGGGGACTTGCTCTTGTCCTCCAGACGTACTCGGGCCGTTTCTCACTAACTGTTGAATAGTAGGCATTTCTTACTGTTTTTGTCCTTTAATAAATGGTTTGAATTTCAATCTCCA
>ENA-OPYT01000071-OPYT01000071.1-human-gut-metagenome-genome-assembly--contig:-NODE-71-length-30722-cov-3.568328_pt1 | contig 30722 bp, 22 predicted proteins | sample MGYA00242636_ERZ504480 | MGnify/ENA primary metagenome ERZ504480 (study PRJEB26092, sample SAMD00036228) | human gut metagenome | host: Homo sapiens | study: EMG produced TPA metagenomics assembly of...
ACACGCGTGCCGTAGGGTTCCTGCTGATTCTGGCCGAAGTCTGCACCGGAGTCGGCTCTTATATTTACCAGAGTACGACCCGGACGTTTCTCGAAGATTCGCCCCTGCAAGTCGCCGCCTCGTTCCCGCTCAACTACTGGAACATCGTCATGGCGATTCTGGTACTCTTCTCGGCCGAGGTCTTCTCGATCGGATCCCGGTTGAGCGAAGAGCAAAAACTCACGATCTAAAGAAAAAATTAAATGTCGATATACAATATACACACGGGGGGGGGCACGCAAGACATGGCGATAATCATCAACATAGATGTCATGATGGCGAAACGAAAGATGTCACTCGGCGAGCTCGCCGAGCGGGTCGATATCACCCCGGCCAACCTTTCCATTCTCAAGAACGGCAAGGCCAAGGCGATCCGCTTTTCAACGCTGGAAGCCATTTGCCGCGAACTGAACTGCCAGCCGGGCGACATCATCGAATACCGACCGGAAGAAACAACCGAATGACAACGCAATACAAATAATTTCACCCAAAATCAATTAACAATCATTTTATGAAAAGGTTCATTCTTTTACTTGTCACGCTGTTCGCAATGACGAATGTCATGGCGCAACTACAGCCTGACATGCCGATTCCCGCCGATAAGGAGGTGCGCGTCGGACGACTCGAAAACGGCATGACGTACTACATCCGTCACAACGAAAAACCCAAGGGACAGGCATCTTTCTACATTTTCCACCACGTAGGAGCTGTCCAGGAGGAAGATTCCCAACAGGGCCTCGCCCACTTCCTCGAACACATGGCCTTCAACGGCACCAAGAACCTGCCGGGCAAAAAGATGATAGAATATCTGGAGCGTAACGGCGTCAAATTCGGTGCGGACCTGAATGCCTACACCTCTTACGATGAAACATGCTACAACCTGGACAATGTGCCCACAGCAAACCCTGCGACGATCGACACCGCACTGCTGATCCTGCACGACTGGTCGCAGTTCATCAGTCTGGAGCCTCAGGAGATCAACAACGAACGCGGCGTAATCATGGAGGAGCTGCGCACCCGCGACGGAGCTGGATGGCGCGCCATGGTACGACGCAACGCCGCCGTCAACAGAGGCTCGAAATACGAGCACCGCAACGTAATCGGCTATCTGGACGGTCTGAAGAGTTTCGACCATAAAGCCTTGTACGACTTCTACAAAACGTGGTATCGCCCGGAATACCAGGCGATCGTCATAGTCGGCGATATCGACGTCGATCGGATCGAAAACAAGATCAAAACCCTGATGGCGGATATTCCGGTTTCCCCTGCAGATGCCCCGCAGAAAGAGGCTTACCTAGTTCCTGAAAACGAAGAACCCATCGTCAGCATCTTTTCCGATCCCGAAATGACGGCTTCGGTCATGCAGCTCTTCATCAAACGACCCGCTCTCCCCAAGCAATACAACAACCTGATAATTAGCCAAATGTACGATGTACTCAACTCCTACACAAGTGCCATGGCGAACGACCGTATGAATGAAATCGCCATGCAGCCCGATGCTCCGTTCCTGAGTGCCGGGATGGATTCAGGCAACATACTGGGAGTGAATCCGACCCAAGATCTCACGATGGTCGCCGTACAAACTCGAGACGGAGAGTTGCTCTGCGGTTACAAAGCTATCCTCGAAGAGATGGAAAAGATGAAGCGTTACGGCTTTACACAGAGCGAATTCGATCGTACGAAAGCTGAATTCCTGCGTCAGGCCGAGGCTACCTATGCCAATCGGAACGACCTTACGAACGGACAATATGTTCAAACCTACCTGGCGAATTACAAGAAAAATACCGCTATGGCAGATGCCGAAACGCAGTACAACCTCGACAAACAATACCTCGAAGCATTGACCCTCGACGATGTGAATGCTTGGGTAAAACAACTTCTGACACCTGAAAACCAGGTTATCACCGTCGAAGTACCGAAGAAAGAGGGACTGACCGAGCCGACCGAAGCCGAACTTCTGGCCATCCGCAGCGAGGTCATGGCATCCGACGTCGAGGCTTACCAGGACAATACCGTCAGCGAGCCTCTGATCCCCGCAGATATCAAGCTGAAAGGCTCGCCCGTGAAAAAGACCGCATACAACGAGGATCTCGGAACGACCGAATGGATTCTCAAGAACGGTGTGAAGATCATCGTCAAACCGACCCAACTCAAGGCGGACGAAGTCCTGCTGCAGGTACAGGCTGACGGCGGGATGTCGCAGCTTGCCGATACTGAGGTGAAGGAGGGTGAATTCCTTCCGGTCATCGCGGCCCAGTCGGGGGTGGGCAAATTCTCTGCAATCGAACTGAACAAGCAGCTCGCAGGCAAGAAAGCCGGAATCAACCTGTACGTCAATAACTACAGCAACGGTATGAGCGGTTACTGCTCGCCCAAAGACATCGAAACGATGCTCCAACTGCTCTACCAGAACTTCACAAGTCCCCGCTTCTCGGAGGAGGATTTCAACACGACGATGGACAGCTACAAGGCATACGTCCAGAACCTGACCTCGAATCCCGACTACATCATGCAGATAGAAACGATCAAAACGCTTTACAGCGACAATCCGCGTCAGCAGCCGCTGACGATCGAGGCCCTGGAAAGCATCTCGTTCGAAAATCTGCCGAAAACCTTCAAAACGCTCTACCCGGGTGCGAACAGCTTTACGTTCACCTTCGTAGGCAACGTGGATTTGGAAACGTTGAAGCCGTTGGTCGAGAAATATATCGGTTCGATTCCCACCTCGAAACACGTGCTTAAGTTCACGGACGACAAACTCCGCACAGCCAAAGGCAAGGTCGTGAACGACTTCCGCACCCCGATGCTGCAGCCGAAAGTTTCGGAGTTCCTGCTCTTCTCGAGCGATGCGGACTACACGCTGCGCAACAAGCAAACCATGTTGCTGCTCAACATGGCTCTAAACAACCGTTACCTGAAATCCATCCGCGAGGAGAAAGGCGGCACGTACGGAGTACAGGTAAGCTATACTCTCTCGTATCGTCCCGAAAAACAGGCCCTCCTGCAAATACAGTTCGACACCAACGAGGAGATGGCCGACGAACTCGTGCCGATCGTTTTCGATGAAATCGAGAAAATCGCGACTGAAGGACCGGAAGCCAAAGACATCAACGACTCCCGCGAATACTTGGTCAAGCAATTCAAGAATACGCTCGAAAATAACGGCACCTGGTTCGGGTTGATCGACGACTACAACCGTCACAAGCAGAATCTGCTCGCCGACTACGAAAAGACCCTGAACAGCATCACTTACGACGAGATCCGCGACCTGGCGAAGAAGCTCCTCGACAGCGGCAACGTAATACAGGTCACCATGCGTCCCGAAGCTCAACCCGAAACAGATGAATAATCATCAATAACAGGTTTTATTCACTACTACCCCCGAACTCTCACCGGTTCGGGGGTTTTCTTTGGTTTCGGACTCCTGTTCACGGATGTTTCCTTTTCCGCTCCTATCTGCAATGCAGGAAGATCGTCCACGCACAGGAATCGTATCCGTTTCCGGAAAACAGACGCGGAACCAAACTCCACGAACGACGTTATGTCATACCCCGCCATGCTTTCCGATTCCGCACTTCGCATCGAATTCTCCGTTTCGGCGACGCTCTTCCGTTTGCGGACAGCTCTCTGCCGATCACGTTGCCCCTTCCCGGCAGTCGGAATCGCATTATGCGGACAGCAGGTCCCCCGGTGCGACAGCCTGCCAACTTGCAGCAAAAGAACGATCCGAACAATGTCTTGCTTTTTTCGGACATACGGCAACCGGCTCCCCGGCAGGCAGGAAAAACAGTAACGGGACAAGATCATGCGCTCCGACTTCCGCGCACTGCTCTTCCCTGAAATTTACGCCTCATAAGACCGGAGGCAGCTCCTTCGCGGACAATACGAGCGGAATCGCAACCGCATAAAGAATAAAAAACGGGCCTCATCAAAAAGATGAGGCCCGGCGATTTCAACTGCAAACTGCGGCTATTTCGAAGTCACGACCACGTCGGACGCCTTGTTCAGCAACAACTGATAGGCCGCCGTCGCATCGCTGCCCTGCGAAAACTTGGTATAGATCGCGGTAATGTTCACCACGGAACCGTCCGCAGGTATTTTCTCGTCACGGAAACGGCAATAACCGCTCGAACGTACGACATAATTGCCTGCGAGGGTGTTGATGTCGCCATAGGTGAACCAGGCAGAGCCATAATAGAACGTACTCTCGTGCGTAAGCTCATCGACCCGCTTCGTCGCCCAGGTAGCCCAATCGTTGATATCGGTCCAACCCGGAGAATTCACATCGTAGGAGGTACTGTTGGCGAAGTAGTTGGGGAATGTATTTTTATACCCCCAGCCGGCCTTGCCGAACTTGCTTTCCAACCCTTCGAAACGGATCAAACGCCCCAGCGACTCATCCGTCAGCGTCGAATAGGAAGCGGGAGTAACCACCAAAGTATCGGCCGCCGTCAAGCCGATCAATTCGCCGAGCTTGACATGCTCTTCCAAGGTATTGCGATCCTCCATGTTACCGTTCGCATAATCGGAATTGGTCGATGCGACACCCACGCTGAGCATCGTGCGGTAATTTCCCAGCACCAGACCCTGCAAACGGATATAAACCAGGCGACCGGGAGCATAGGTAATGTAATATCCCGAAGTCACTTTGATTTCAATGGCCGACTGGCAGCTTTCATCGTACAGGTACATCGACTTATAGACGTTACCGGCCTGGTCGCTGGAAATGACTTTGCCCCGAATCACCAGGTCGTCGGTAATGGTCAGCGACTGGCCGATACCGCTGGTCCCGGGATAAGCCTCCTCGAAAATATCCTTCAGCTCCTTGATCGAAATGATTTTACTGTCGCTGAAGTCCGCATCCGTCCATACCTTCGCAGGAGCCGGCGTATCGAAATCGTTATAACAGCCGACGAAGAACAAACTTGCTGTCACCGCCAGAAATATGGTTGCTATTCTATTCATATTCTTCACAATATTAATTCGTTAAGCCGTTAGAAACGGAAATAGACATTCAGGTAGTAAGTCGTGCCGAACAGGTAGAAATACTTGGGAGCGAACTTCTGGTAGGAAGTGATCTCCTTGCCGGTCTTAATGCCCTGCACACGCATCTGCTCATAACCGCCGGTCTTGATATTTTGGTTGTTCAGGATGTTATTCACCTGCAAACTGAAGCCGAGCGTATAACGACGCTGAATGTAGAAATTCTTACCGATGCTCGCACTCAAGGTGTAGGCCGAATCGAACTTCTCCTGACTGCGCAGCTCCCGGATCTGTTCGTCCGTCATCGTAGGCAACAACACCTCGTCCGTACGGTAAAGCGGGTTCATCGACAGATACATATTGTTGTAATAGTTCAGATCGATCGATGCGTAGATGTTATGAGGACCGCGGTACGACAAACCGATATTCATTGCCGTCTGCGGAGTGCTCTCCACGCGCATATCCTTCCAATAGACCGTACCGGAGTTCAGCGGCTCGGCGCTGTTGTCGGCAATCTGCACGTAATTGGGATTCGACGTGTAAGTGTACTGACCCCAACTGATCGCACCGTTCAAAGACAAACCGTTGTAGATCGGAATCGAAGCGGCGACTTCCAGACCGAAATACTGCTCGTCGATACCGCTCAAGGCGAAATTGGTATAGGTCTTCAGCACGTCATCGTAGAAGGAGATCACCTTCGAACGGTCGTTCACCTTCGTATAATAACCGGAAACACGGAGTTTATAATCGCCGTAACGCAGGTTGTACGAAGCGTCGATGCCGTAAACCTTCTCCGTCGTAAGCCCCGGAGTTACCGAATTACGCGTACGGGGCGAAACGAAGGCCGACTGGAACGCAGGAGCATTCTGCATCGCCACGGCGTTGAGTTCGAAAGTATGGTTGGCATTGATGACATAGTCGAAATTACCTTTGGCCTTATATACGAAATATTCGAGTTTCTCCGATTTGCCCTTCGAATTATCCGGGAAGAGACCCTTGCGCCAAAGACCTTCGCGCCACATCGAAAGTCCGCCGAGCTCGGCGCCCAACTTCATGCCGAAACCGCCGAAACGGGTGGCATAAGTAGCCCATACACCGCCGGAACGCAGATGCGCCTTGTAGTTGTAGCTGAACTTGTCGCCCTCTCTGACGGCTCTTGCATGACCGTACTGGTTATAATAATCCATATCGTTCTGCGCCATGATCGGATCGCCGAAGTCGCGCTGTGCGAATTTATCGACGTCCACGTAATAGTCGCCGCCGAGCAGATCCTTCACCTCGTCGTAGTACCACGTGCGGTTGATGCGGACGTTGGCTCCGGCCGTCAGACGGGAGTTATCCTTATAGATTCGGCTGATCTGCGCGGCGAGGTTCCAGTCCAACTGGTCGGTATGGCGCTCCTCGATGATATAGTTCGAACGGGCGCCGGGACCGTATATCGCTTCATCCTCGGCATTGCGGAAATTCATGTTGGTCTGGTACATTTCGTCCCAGTCGAAGTGGCGGATATTACCCACGTTGCGCATCCACTGATCCGCCAGACTGGCCGCAGCCATCGAAGCGGCCTCCAGGTCGGTAGCGTTCAGCAACTTGTAGCTCGGCATATAGCGGTAATAATCGGGACGGGGGTCTGCACCGTCGTACCACGTCAGCGCCGAATAACCGTTCTTACCGAAACGGAACGAAGTGGCCAGGTTGAACTGGGTATGCTCATTGGGATCGAACGTATAGTTGATCATAGCGATCGGCTCGTGGCTGTTACGCACGCGCGCATTACGCATCTTGCCGTCCTGGTAGCCCCAGTTGGGGTTGTAATAGTTGTTGCCGACCAGATCGTAAGCCTCCTGCGTGGAAGCCTGCTGCGCACCGCGCTCGGTGGGAGCACCCATAATCGTGAAGCCCAACCGGTGACGCGAATTGAAAATCTTCTCGGCCGAAGCGAAATATCCGTAGGAGTTGTAATAGACGCCGTCCACGTAGGAGTTGCCGCCCTGACGGGTAGATACCGACAACGCATAGGACCAGCCGTTGTCCAGCAGACCCGAACCATAGGTCACCATGGCACGGAAGCGATACATCGAATTGGCGTTCACCAGACTCACGCGAAGTCCCTGGCGCACCTGCGAAGCACGGGCGTTGATGTTGGTCGTACCGCCGATGCTACCCACGCCGTAATCCGACATGACCGAACCGTTGGTGATCTCCTGGTTGCGCGTAGCGTCGTTCAGACCGCTCCACAACGACCAGGGCGTATAGCCCGTCATAGCGTCGTTGAAGCGAATACCGTTCAGGTAAACGTCCGAATACTGCGAATCGTAACCACGCACGTTGAAACGCATCTCGCTGAACCGGTAGGAAGCGATGTTGTTAAAAACGTCCTTCGAAGCCGAAAGGGACGAAGGCAGCGACTGCGCATCGTTGCCGCTCTCGGTGTCGAACTCTGCGAAGATCGAATCGTCCATTACGGTCGAAAGCACTTCGGGGACCAGAATCACCGTATTGATGTCGCGCACCATCTTGTCCACGCGCACCACGAGCGTCAAAGGCTCGAATTCGGGAGCCTCGAACTGCAACGTATATTCGCCGGGCTCGACATTCTCGATCACGAAACCACCTCGGCCGTCGGTCGTGGCAGTCATTTCACCGGGAGTGACCGAAACCTTCACCCCGTCCACCGCGACACGTCCCTCGCGGGAAACGACCTTACCCTTGATACCGCCGCTCTGAGCGAACGCGGTCAGCGACATCAGGGTAAATACAAAATTAGTAAACTTTTTATTTTCATATCCTTTCAAGTTAAGGTATTTATTTACCGATGTAGATATAAACGGGGAAGTGGTCGCTGTAACCGCCCTGGAAATTGTTTCCGACGTACGTGCGCAAAGGATAGCCTTTGAACTGCCCCTCTCGCTGGATCATATAGTTACGCTTGAAGACATTCCCGTAGTACTTCGATCCCGGAGCCCGTACCAGACGCAACTCGCCGGGCTTCGCATTGACCAGGTTTTCCGACACTACGATATTGTCGAAGAGATTCCAGGCGTCGCCGTAAGCCAGCGTTCCCATACCGGCACGAAGCACGGCGTGGAACGGACTGAAGAAATCGCCCGGCTGAAGATCCTTGACCTTGGGTTTGGCATTCAGCCCCTCCAACATGCTCGGATCGGTCGGATCGTCGTTGAAGTCGCCCATCGCCACGATCTTGGTCGCAGGATTGACCTTCAGGACAGAGTCGGCGATTCGACGCATCTGCTCGCCGACGGCGATACGCTTGAACTCCGAAGCGTCCTTGCCGCCCAGACGCGAAGGCCAGTGAGCCACCATGAAGAAGAACGGTTCGCCGTCGATCGTACCCCACATGGTCGAAATATCGCGGGTTTTGAAATTCGGAAGCGAAGGAATCTGCGTGCGGATCGGTGCGCTGCCCTCCAGCTTGAAGACATCGGGACGGTACATAAAAGCGACGTCTACACCGCGAGCTTCGGGAGAGTCGTAGTGCGAAATCCGGTAATTGCCCGGAGCCATCTTCGGCGTAGCGATGATATCTTCGAGCACCGAGCGGTTCTCCACCTCCGATACGCCGATCACGATCGGATAATCCTTATCGATACCGGCAATATCGAAAAGCACCTTTTCGGTATTGCCCAACTTCTTCGCATACTTGACAGAATTCCATTTTTTAGGTCCTTCCGGCGTGAATTCGTCGTCATTGACCTCGGGATCGTTGATCGTATCGAAAAAGTTCTCCAAGTTGTAAAAGACCACCTTGTACGGTTTCTGCGCGAAACAGCAGGCTGCGAACAGTAAGGCCAGTAGTCCTGTAAAAATCAGTCGTTTTTTCATAAGTCAAATTAGTTTTGGATTCCCCATTGGCTCGGAGAGTTTTGTGCCTTTACGGATTCCGCAGCCGACTCGGGAATATTGGGAAAGAACGTAAAGCCGGTCTTCTTTTCAATCTCCGCCACGCTCATGCAAATGGACGCAGGCGGCTGAATATCGCCGTAGCTCTTCTGATCCACCCAAAATCCGATCGCCTTCAATTCATCGGCCGAACAATCCGCGATGCGTTTGCCGGTCGTACCGGTGCGCGTGCGAAGCAATACCTTGAAATAATTCGTCGGGACCGGACAAACTTTCCCGTCACGATCGGTCGTCGTCGTATTGGTATTGGCATAATAGCAACCGGTCACCACATAAAGCGTGTCGTTACATATCTGCGCACGCACCTTGGCTTCGAGATTGGCCCACATATCCTGGTTGAGCCGGTTGAGCTGCGGCGTCATATTGGTCGCATAGAACGTCTGGAGATTCAACTCCCGCGTAGCCGTACGGTCCGCCGAAGGGAGCTGATGTCCCCGGTCGTAACTGCCCCGATAGGAACCGGCCGCGAGGTTGGGCTGCCAGGAATAATCGACCTTCGGATCGTACTGAAATCGTCGGTACGGTCTATCGACCCCCTATATACCGAATGCAGCGGATAAGCCACCCAATGCGCCACATGGAGCGTTTTGCTCGTAGCAGAACGAATAGTTGCGCACGGTGCGGTTATTGAGCGAAGCGAAGTGGCTGACGTAAACGAAATTCTCATCGACTCGCTTTTCCGGCAATTCGGCCCAGGCCTTCGCATGACCTTCATCGTAGGGATCGTTGGTCGAAGAGGCCGAAAACTGCGTCAGCACGAGCACCTGCGGCTCACCGCCGAAAAATTCGAATTCGATGGTCGCCGAACGTTCCCCGCTCCCGGTATTCCGCGTATAATAAACGTCCAGGATATTGCTGATGTTCGAACTCTGTACGGTGCCCTCCTTCACGAGGACCGTCGGATCGTTGAGCCTGAACGAGCACCAAGCACCTCCGTCCTTGATTTCGGCACGCCATCCGGCGCCGACAGGTCCCTCAATCTGTATGGCGGCCGAACCCTCCGCAGCTCCGACCGTCGAAGAGGTCCGCCATACGGCAGAACCCCAAAAATCGTCCGTATCGTCGCCGCAAGCTACGACAGAGAGCGCAATCATCGTCAGGAACAGCCATTTCCATCCCTTCTCACAATATCTGAACATCGACATCATCGGTAAACTATAAAAAACTATCCGAGAAACCAAACTCTTGGAGGGGATGATCCCTCCAAGAGTTTGAATTTTCAAAATTAGAAACTAATTCTTTTTGAAGAAATAAATTCCATGCTTACCCTGCGTAGCGCTTGCATAGCCACGAATCATAGTTTTAAAAGAACTATCTACCGTCTGCAACGAACAACCGCCGTTTGCTGCAACCAACCGGGACTCGCCGTCTTTATCAACCATCGAGAATACCCATTCCGCAGGATCGGCTCCCAATGACAATGAACGGCTCTTGGAACCGGAAGCCAAATACTGTCCGTTACACTTGATATAATATGTATTAGACTTACCATCAACTGCGACAAGTTCCATTTCAGCAGGAGAATTAGTTACATTAGCATCTATCTTGGTTAATTCCCCGTTTGCAAAAGTCATTTGAAGCGTTTCACAATCTGTTTTACCATTTCCGGTTATCATTTCACCGGTCCAAACTCCATAATAATCTTCTGCCGCAGGATTCGGTTCTGTAGCAGAACCGGACTGAGCCTCACCTTTGGCACGGAATCCGGCCATAAGGTACGTTCCGGCCGAAAGATTCGACAAGTTGTCAATGAGCGTGTAAGTACCGCCTTCGCCGCCGCCGACACCGAGCAGCGTAACAGGCACCTCCTTGCTGTTACCGTTGGCCAGCGTGATGGTCAGCATCTGATTAACGGGCTGCGTACCGGTATTCGGATCGGCCTTGACCGTCACGGTCAGGCCGCTGACCGTAGCGCTCAGGGGAGCGGTGAGGCCGCTTACGGAGAGTTGGTTGTTACCCTGGTTGATAACAGAAACCGTGAGCGTCTTCTCGCCGCCCGCAGCCTCGAAGGAGAGGCTGGCCGGAGTTACCCCCGTAATCATCGGGGTCGAACTGTCGCTAAAAGCGGCCACATCGTCCAGATTGCGTGGAACGAGCTGGGAATTATTCTTATATACGGCAGCCAGACCGGAGATATTACCCGAGCCAGCCTTAAAAGGTACGTCGAGGAACACGCTCGGGTTCTTTTCATCGCTCTGCTTGCAGAATACGGTGAAATTGGCTCCATCGGCAGTGAAAGTATGCGAAGAGAGTGCGCTGGCGCTGGCGCTCGCCCAAACACCTGCCTGGGCAACCGACGCATTGGCGATCGTCACGGCCATACCCTGATATTTCGCCAGATCCGCAGCAGCGATCGTCGCCGTGGGAATCGAAGTCACCGTACCGGTCTTCTCGACCTTGCACCAAGTCGCTTCCTTAGCGCCCGTCACTTCGTACATACCACTGTAATTTACCACCTTGGCAAGTCCTTTATAAAGGGTTACGCGCACCTTGTCACCCTTGTTCAGACCGAGCGTCGAAGGTTCTACCTGACTACCGTAGAGCGTGATGCCGTTACCGGCCTCCGTCGCATTCTCGGTAGCGAGGATCAGGTTGTCGAAGGTATAATTGGCACCGGCCACATCGTTCATCACCACAGCGTCCAGATAGCGATCTGCATTGGCATCCACCGGAGCCTCCGTATCAGTCATCTGTGCGATCAGCTCGGGAATGGTAATGGCCGTAGCCTCACCCGGATCGGGCGGCACCACACCGCCTTCGAGATCGACCTCCTGACCGCCGTTGCCCTCGACGAGTTGTACGTCATCGATTGCGAATACCGACGCCAGATCAGCCGTGAAACGGATCGAAAGCTGGCCGACAGCCTCCTTGAGCGTGAAATCTACGGCGAACTGGACCCAGTAAGGATCGGTCGTATCGCTGCCGCCGATCTTCTCGTAAGTCAGATTGCCCGACCAGTCGGTTCCGTTACCTACGGCAACGTGGAACGATTCGGGTTTGAAAATGTTGTCGTAAGTACCGCCGTTACTCTGCGAATAAGCACCGCCGAAGATGATCCGGTAGTTGGTCTTGCCCGCAGGCATCGTAATAGTGTTGATGTCGAAAGTCGCAGGTGCCGAACCGAAGAAAATCTTGTTCGAACCCGAAGCACCGTCGTAACCGCCGCTGAGCTTACCGGAAGTACGCACCGATACGTTCGCAGAGGTATAGGTCACCGTCGAATTACCCGTACCGGAAGCATTCTGCCATGCATCGGTCTGATCGAGGAACGGCCATTTATTATCAACCTTCTCGGCAGGCGTCTTGTCGAAATTGTTCTCGTAAATCGCATCGCCGCTCGGATCGGGAGGCACGACACCGCCGCCCGCCAGGTCGATCTCCTCGCCGCCGTTACCGGTCATCAGCGTGATATCGTCCAGACGGAACTTCGAAGATGCTTTCGCCTCGAACTTGATGTAAAGCGTCGAAGTCGCATTCTTGAGCGTAAAGTTCTTGGTTGCAAATACCCAGTAAGGATCGACCTGATCACCGTCGTTTACCTCGTAAGACAGCGGAGTATAGTCCGTTCCGTTCGCACTGAGATAAACCACGAAGTTGTCCTTGTTGAAATTATTGTCATTGTTATCACCGTCGTAATACTGTCCGCCGAAAGTCAGCTTCAGATTGGTCTGGCCGGAGGCGAGCGTTATGTTTTTAACCGTAAAGGTTGCCGGAGCCGAGCCGAAGAAGATCACGTTCGGGCCCGAAGCACCGTCATAAGCACCCGCGCTGCTCTTACCGGAAGCGCGGATCGAAGTATTCACGCCCTCGTAGGAAACCTTCGAAGCCCCCTCGCCGGTGGTGTTCCAACCCGTATAGTCGGCAACCAACGGATACGGGTTCGCAACGGACTCGCTACCTGCGGTTTCGTTGAAGATGAGCGTCGGCGGCACCACTTCGCCCTGAAGCACATTGACATCCTTCTGAATCAATGCGCCGTAGGAGTTGTAAACCTCGAAAGTCACCTTGGCCGATTGACCGATGTTCGAAGCGGGTACCGTAACGGTCACGGCAGCGTCGCCCTCGCCTTCGGTAGCCGAAAGGCGCACCCAAGTCTGTTCGTCCTCGACGATAGCACGCCAGGGACGGTTCGTTTCAACGATAAAAGTACCGTTGTACTCATCTGCGGGCTGTCCCTCCGCATCGAACGTCAGGTTCTCCGGCGTGACGTTCAGATAGGGAGCACCCATGTCGTCATTGTCGTCGGTACATCCCGCGAACACCACTACGGCGAACACGGTCAATGCACTGAAGAGCAATTTCCAAATGCTACTCTTTTTCATAAACAATTAAATTTTAGAGTGATATAAAAATAGGTTAAAATAACTTCGTTTTATAATACTTTACACAAAGTATTTATTCTTAAACTTTTGTAAAATACTATTTTTTCCTGTTTTACCAATGGGTTAAATACTATTTTCATATTACAATGCCATTAAATCGAATATAACAACACAACGGATTTTTATTTCGTATCAAAAAACCCACCAAACCGTGTTCTCTCCGCCAAAATAAGCGCAAAAGGCGTGCAGTTTTGACCGCACGCCTTTTTTCCGAGAAATACGTCCGGTCAACGAATCCGGTCGAGCGACCGCACCAGCTTTTCGTCCCGGAAGATCGCCCGCAAAGCCAGCAAGTCGAAAACCAGGCAGACCAGCGGGAAAACGAGCGAAATTTTAAGAGTATGAGAGTAAAATTCACTTTCCGCGAAGTAACGGTTACAAAGGTAGAAATAGATTCCCATCATCGCTCCGGCACCGACGAGGAGCACCAACTCGACGGCACATAACCGGATCTGCACCAGGCGGCGCTTGAAAAGGAAAATCGTCACCAGCGGCAACAGACAGGTGGCAGCCAGAACAACCCCCAGATACACCGTCGGCAACAACGTGATACCGGCGGCATCCTTCAGGCCGAAAGCGGTCAGTGTACAAGTGTCCGCCCCGACGGTGAAATCGGCCAGCGGCAGCCACAGCGCCAATCCCGTCAGTACGACGACCAGCAACAGATACAGAGTCTGAATACGTTGAATCATATAACTTCTATTTTGTTTATGCGAACCTCTTCGAATCCTGCCGAAAATCACAGGCTCTGCGAGGTTTATTGATTATCCAATGTTTTTTCGATCAGGTATTTATTACGGTCTGCGGCATTCCGGTCGATCAACTCGCCCAGGAATCCCGCCAGGAACAACTGCACGCCGAGCACGACGGCCAGCAGCGAAAGGTAGAAAAGCGGCTGATCCGTTACGGCCCGCACAGGCAGGTCATGGCACTGTTTATACAATTTGGCACCGATCACCCATGCCGTCGTACAGCCGCCGAAAAGGAACATCAGCGTTCCCAGGCTGCCGAAAAAGTACATCGGCGAACGGCCGAAACGCGAGAGAAACGAAACCGTAATGAGATCCAGATACCCTTTCACCATCCGCTCCATACCGAATTTCGAATGACCGTACTTGCGGGCGCGATGCTCGACGACCTTCTCGCCGATCCGCTTGAATCCGGCCTGTTTTGCCAGAATCGGAATATAACGATGCATCTCGCCATAGACTTCGATCGCCTTGACCACCCGGCGGCGGTAGGCCTTCAGTCCGCAGTTGAAATCATGCAGTCGGATTCCCGAAACGATGCGGGCCGTCCAGTTGAAAAACTTGCTCGGCCACCGCTTCCCCGCCGGGTCGTGACGCTTCTTTTTCCAGCCCGACACCAGATCGTACCCCTCGTCGAGGACCATATGCCGCAGAGCCGGAATCTCGTCCGGCGAGTCCTGCAAGTCGGCGTCCATCGTGAAAACCACCTCGCCGCGTGCTTCGGCGAAACCGCAATACAGAGCGGCGGATTTGCCGTAGTTGCGAGCGAACTTGATCCCCGCACCGCCGCAAACCGCTCGTGCAGACTCTCGATCACGCGCCACGAACCATCGCCGGAACCGTCGTCCACCAGGATCACCTCGTAGGACAAACCCTCGCCGCGAGCTACGCGGTCGATCCATTCGACCAGCTCCGGCAGGGACTCTTCCTCGTTGTAAAGCGGAACGACGACCGATATGTCGAGCGTAGCATCCATCGTTCTTCTACTCTTCGGATTGAGGACCGAAAGGCCGGGGTGCACGCGCCAGGATACCGGCCAAAATAAGCCCTAGGACGAGGCCGACGATCAGGTTGCCCCAGATCGAAGCCCATACGGTAGCCAGAATGGAAGGCTCCGGCGCCTCCTGTATGGTTTTCAGCATTTCGGCGAATACGCCCTCCATCGACGCAGGAAGTTTTCCGTCCTCGGCGAACCGGATCAATGCGGAAGTATATCGGTCGATATACTCCGAATATCCGATGAAAACACTGCGATAGAGGTATTCCACCACCCCCTTGATCAGGGCCGACGACAGAATCAGGGCCAGAATGAAACCCAGACCGCGGCTCAAAGGAAATCCCTGTTCGTGACCGTACTGTTCACGGCGGCGCTTGGCGAAACGGTAAAGCAGCGCGATATAAACGACTGCGGCCAAGATCCACACCAGCCCCATCGTCGAAAACCATCCCGACAACATCAAGGACTGCTCTATAACGAAAGCCACGGACATGACCAGTCCGATGATCGCTCCGTACTTGCAGACCTCGTTCCAGAATTTGAATTTTGTCATTCTTCTTCTATTTTTAGCATATGTTTATTCCCGCAATATACCTTTACCTTCCCGCAAAATCTCCGGCTCACCGCCCGTCAGATCTACGACGGTCGTCGGCACCGCATCGCCGACACCTCCGTCGATCACCAGTTCTACGTCCCGGCCGTACCGCTCGTGGATCAACTCCGGATCGGTCATATATTCGGTTTCCTCGTCATCCAGCACGGAAGAGGTCAGCAGCGGAGCTCCCAACCGCTCGACGATGGCCCGAGGAATCGAATTGTCCGGAATGCGGATCCCGATGGTGCGACGCCGTTCGAGCGCCTTGTGCGGCATACGCGACGATGCATCCAGCAGGAAGGTGAAGGGCCCCGGCAGATTTTGTTTCAGCAACCGGAACTGAGCGTTATCCACCCGGCAATAATCGGCAATCTGCCCGAGCGAATCGAACACGACGGAAAACGTCGTGAGATCCTTCCCCTTGATCCGGCGCAGCCGCTCGACGGCCTTCGCCGAACGGATCGAGCAGCCGAAGGCATAGACGCTGTCGGTCGGATAGATCACCACGCCGTCCTTTTCGAGCAGGTTCACCACCCGGTCGATCTCCTTCTCGGAAGGATTCTCGGTATAGATTTTAACCAACATAGGGAGGGCAAATATAGACAAATTATTTAATATTCCGACGATTCAACTCCGCACTATAAGCCCGGGCATTAGCCAGATGTTCGCCGTACGTGCGGGCGAAACTGTGATAACCGTCGAAAGTCGGGCGGGCACAGAAGAAGAGATAGTCGTGGTTCTCGAAGTTCAGCACCCCATCGATCGCAGCGACCGAAGGCATCGCGATCGGCGACGGCGGCAGCCCCTTGTTCAGGTAGGTGTTATACGGCGAAGGGGTTCTCAAGTGCTTGTGCAGAATCCGGCGAAGCGAAAAATCCTGCAGCGCATATTTGACCGTCGGATCTGCCTGCAGGGGCATCCCTTTCCGCAGGCGGTTGATATAGACTCCCGCCACACGGGGCATTTCGTCGGCCTTGTTGGTCTCTTCGGTGACGATCGAAGCCAGCGTCATCACCTCGTCCCGGCTCAAACCGCTGCGTCGGCGGGCGGCATCCCGCTCCGGAGTCCAGAAACGGTCGTACTCCTTGCGCATGCGGCGCACGAAATCCTCGGGCGAAACCGTCCAATAAAATTCATATGTATTGGGGATGAAGAGCGAAAAGAGCTGCAGGCTGTCGGTCCCGACCTCCCGGGCAAGCTGCGGGTCGGTCAGTGCCCGCATCAGCTCCGCAGAATCGGCATCGAGCTGGCGGGCCAGCCGCGAAGCGAGGAACGCACGGGTACGGGCATAGTTGAGCGTAACGCGCACGGGCGTCTGCATCCCCAGTTTGAGCATCCGGGCGATTTCGACGACGTTCATTCCCGGTTCCAGTACGTAGTGCCCCGGTTTGAAGGAGCGCTCCAGCTCCAGACGGCCGGCATACCGGTCAAAAGCCCAGTGATGGTCCGTACGGGGACGCAGAGAGTCGAGCAGCCCCGGGTAGTCCGTGCGGGCGCTTATATAAAGGTCGCTCCGCTCCCGGACGGCATCTCCGAAAAACTGAAAGATGAAAACCAAAGCCACCGTTGCCCCGACTGCAACCGCAGCAATAAACACGACAAGCAATCTTTTTTTCGCCGTCATTCTCTTCATTCATTAACTCTCCCGCACCGCCCTCCGAGACACATCCAGGCAGCCTTTTCGGCATCCGGCTCTCGAAAACAGCGACAAAATCGCAGATAGTTCCGTTTTTTCTTTGCAAAGATACAAAAAATTCGTACTTTTGTGCTGGGGTAAGTCTTATACGACCAGCTCCCACAGACTCCCCCAGGTGAGGAATCAAGCAAGGGTATGTGGTCGTAGCGGTGCGATATAAGTAGCTTACCCTTTTTTTGTGTACCCGCCCATTTCCGGCCGACTTCAAAAACCGTCGATACCAATTCAGGGAACAATCATAAGCAATACCGGGAAATACATATTTCCCGGTATTGCTGTATTCCTTTCGTTTCAGCATCGAATCGAGCAACGAAACCTCTGCGGGACAAATATTATAATACGAATAATATTCAGCACTGCAAATATCCGACTTACTAAAAATCAATTGATTTTCTTCAAAAAACGATCAGTTGTTAGCCAGCGCGATCGCAGCGATCGCCTCCACCACGACCGGACAGCGCAGGGCGATGCAGGCGTCGTGCCGCCCTTTGACGACGAACTCTTCCATCCGTCCCGTCGCAAAATTGAACGTATATTGTTTCTTCGCGATGCTGGAAGTAGGTTTGACAGCGATGCGGAACACCACGGGATTGCCGTTCGAGATACCGCCGTTGATGCCGCCCGCTCCGTTGGTAGCGGTTTTTCCCTCTCCGTTCACAAAACAGTCGTTATGCTCCGAACCTTTCATACGGGCTGCGGCGAATCCGTCGCCGAACTCGATGCCCCGCACCGCCGGAATCGAAAATGCCAGGTGAGCCAATTGCGATTCGAGCGAATCGAAGAACGGCTCGCCCAATCCGACGGGCACCTTGTCGCAGGTACACTCAATGACCCCGCCTACGGAATCCAACTCCCGGAGCGTGCGGTCAATCAGCTCGTCCCAGAGCGTCGGGGCACCCTCGGCGCCCAATTCCTTCCCCGGCTCGCAATTCAGCCGCTCGCGGGGAATACCGCCCAGCTCGGTGATCCGGGCCCGGATTTCGATCGGGCCGATCATCTTCTTGGCCACGACTCCGGCCGCCACCAGCGTCAGCGTCAGCCGCCCCGAAAAATGGCCGCCGCCCCGCAGATCGTTGAAGGCACGGTATTTCCGTTCCGCCACGAAATCGGCATGGCCCGGACGGGGCGTCGCGCGAAAGTCCGAATAGTCGCCCGAACGGGTATTGCTGTTGCGAAATACGATCGTGAGCGGAGCACCCGTAGTGTGCCCGTCGCAGACGCCGCTTACGATCTCCGGCAAATCGCTCTCCTTACGGGGCGTGCTTCCCTTCGCACCGCTGCGGCGACGGTCGAGATCCGCGAGGAAATCCTCGCGCGAAAGCGGCATGCCCGCAGGCACGCCGTCGAGCACCACGCCGATCAGCGGACCGTGCGACTCCCCGAAAATCGAGAGTCTGAATTTTGTTCCGTATGAATTCATAGCCAATTAAGTTTCTTCGAGTTTACTTCAATCGTCCGGCCCCATCGTTTCCGCGCTTCGCCGCACGGAAAGCGTTCTTTCCGCCGGAACGGAAATACCATCTGCCCGCCCCGCTACTCCTGCCGGGCGAGCAGATCGAGGAACGAAGGAAACGACTTGTCGATGCACTTCACGTCGTCCAGCCGCACCGGCTCCGGCGTGAACAACCCGGCGACGATCAGGCTCATGGCAATCCGGTGGTCGTTGTGCGAGCGGACATCTCCTCCATGCAACGGCCCGCCCGTAACGAACATCTCGTCGCCCTGGATGTCGATCCGCGCCCCCAGCGTCCGGAACTCGGCATAGATCGTTTCGGCCCGGTTGCTCTCCTTCTGCGTCAGACGTCCGACACCCGCGATACGGCTCGTACCGTCGCAATGGGCAGCCAGCACCGCAAGGATCGGGAACAGATCGGGGCAATGCGTGGCATCGACCTCGAAAGCCTTCAGCCGCCGGCCGGTCGCAGTAACGGAGATGTTCTGCAAATCTCCCGGCATATCGCCCCTTACGGATACGTCCGCAGGCGCGACGCTCACATCGGCACCGCACGAACGCAGGATGTCGAGTATCTTTTCATCGGCCTGCAGCGAATCGAGCCGCATATTGCGCAGCGTAATCCCCTCGATCCGCCCCAGCGACGAAGCGACGGCTCCGGCCACCGCGAAATAGGCGGCCGAACTCCAATCAGCATCCAGGAAGAGGTCCGAAGGACGGTACTCCTGCCCGCCCGGTACCGAAAAGACGATTTTCGAAGGCGTCCCGGGCTTCCGTCCGCCGCACCCCCCGTCGTAAAACGCCTCCCTGTCGAGTCGGATACCGAACCGAGTCAGCGTCCGCAAAGTAAGCTCCAGGTAGGGAATGCTCGACGGCTCGGTTACCGTCAGCACGGTCGCATCCTGCAACAACGGCAAAGTCATCAGGAAACCCGATACGGTCTGCGAACTCTCCCGCCCCGAAAAGGCGATCTCACGACGGGTAATACCGCCCTCGATCCGAAACGGAAGATACCCCTCCTCACGAGCAGAACAATGCACGCCGGCTTCGCGCAGCGCGGCGACCGCCTCGTGCAGATTGCGCTTCAGAATACTGCCATGCCCGGAAATTTCCACCGGGCACCGCCGTTCAAAGCGGCAAATATGGGATGCCAGCGGAGTCAGTAGCCGCGTGAGCAGCCCCGATTCGCCGGTTCGATCTTCGAGCAACGTCCCAAGCGCTCCGCTCCGACACCCTCGATATGCAGCGTCGTACCGTCCGACGCAATCCGGCAGCCCATACCCCGGATGACCTCGACGGCTCCGACTATATCGTTGCAAGGGGCGTAATTGGCGAGCCGGCTCTCTCCCGCAGCCAGCGCAGCAGCCAACACGGCCCGCTGAGCCACGCTCTTGGAACAAGGAACGGCAACCGTCGTCCGACGGAACTCGCGAAATCCCTCGAAAGGATAATTTTCGGCCGAAAGCAGCCGCTCCATCTCCTCGCGGGTATATTGCCCCGACGCCGTGGCGTTGGATGCTCCAGCTGAAACATACGTATAAGGCGCACCGAGCTTCAGGCAGAGCAGACGGGTGAATTTCCCGGCTTCGCCCATCGAAAAAGCGACCAACTGCGGACGCTCCGCAGCGGCGGCACCCTCGAAAAGCGCTCCGTCGGCTTGCAGGTCATACAAACGCATCGTACGGGCGGCATCCGAAATATTCCGGGCCGTCGTGACGATCTTCACCAGATCGGCCCCCTTCGTGCGACACAGCCGGGCGATCCCCTTCAGCTCGTCGAGGGAGGGAGTTCCCTCGAAATCGTGGAACGAAACGATCAGCCGGCACCCGTACTCGCGGGCGAGCGTACGAATATATTCCAGATGCTCGTCGGGCGCTTCGATCTCTATATCGACATAACGCGCCCCTCTGCGGATCGCCGCCTCGAGCTGCTCGCGGGCGAATGTCTCGGAAGAGTTCGCAATCCGGCAGGTGGCAATCAGGTTCGGCCGAATCTCCACGAGCCGCTCGACCTCTTCGACCGAAAGACGGCAAAGGTCCGCCCGGAGTTCGGCCATTTCACACGATTCGAGGATCGCCCGGCAATCCCCGAAACTCTTTTCCTGTACGCTAACGCAGATCACGGGCGACCTCCTCCAACTGTTTTAACGGAATCGCACGATCCACCACCTCCCCCACCGCACGGGGCAGGATGAAATGAATGGCATCGCCCTCCACCTTCTTATCTTTTTCCAACGCTTCCAGCAAAACACCGATAGCTATGGGCGACTGGGTGGGAAGCCCGACCTTCTTCAAATCCTCCGCCAGACCGACCGCCAGTCCCGCCGGGGCGAGTCCCAGCCGTTCGGATACCCCGGCAGCCAGCACCAGACCGATCGCCACGGCTTCGCCGTGCATGATCGGACAATTTTTCTCGATGGCGTGAGCGAAGGTATGCCCCAGATTCAGCAAGCGCCGCTCCCCCTTCTCGAAAGCATCCCGCTCCACTACGGCACACTTGTATAACGCCGTTTTGCGAATGATTTCGGTAAGCTCCTCCTGCCCGTACACACATTCGGCCCCCGCAACAGGTTCCCGCATTTTCCGCAAGTGGGCCTCCATCCGGGCGAAATAATCCACGGCCTTGCGATAGTATTCCGCATCGAACAGGATGAAAGTCTTCAGGACTTCGGCGATTTCCGGTCCCGGAACTACCCTGGGGGCGAAAGCGTCCGCAGCGCATCGGTACAGATATAGATCCATTCAGGCTGGGTGATCGTACCGACCATATTCTTATAGGCATGGAAATTCACGCCGTTCTTACCCCCGATCGAAGCGTCCACCTGCGCCAGCAGCGTCGTAGGTACGAAACCGAACCGAATAACCCCGTTTGTAAACCGACGCCGCGAAACCGCAGAGGTCGGTCGTGATGCCGCCGCCCACGCCCACGAGAAACGAGCTCCGGTCGGCTCCCCGCTCCAGCAACTGTTCGATAATATATTCTACCGTAGCGAAGGTTTTAACCTTCTCGGAGGTCTGGATCGGAATGAGTTCATACCGTTCGAAAAGGCCGAAAAAGGGCTTCAGGTTGCTGTCGATAACGACGAAAACCCGTCGGCCCTGCGGAATCAGGGCATCCAAACCGCTGAAATCGGATGATATATGAAGATTACTCACGTTTATTCGAAATTGTTTGTCCCGACAAATTTAGGAATTTTATGCCCGAAATAAAAAAGCGAAAAAAATTTTGTCATTTTCCGAAAAATGCGATACATTTGTCCCGTTAAATACCCTGGACGGATATTCGACGACAAAAACGATATGCAACACGTTCAGTTTACATACTCCTATTATTACCTTTATTCGGGCCGAGTAAAGGCGGGAGTTTGCGTGTTGTAAAGTTCGATCGACAGAATTACGAATTTAGATCATAGCTCCTGCCTTGAGGCGGGAGCTTTTTTGTTTTCAGTATGAAAAAACAGCAACCTGCGGAGCTTGGCGGCTCCGAAGAAACGAAACCGGCGAAACCGACCGTCACCCCGGCCCGCCGGGTGGAAAACGTCGAAGAGTACTACTTCTCCGTGAAACTGAAAGAGGTGGCCCGGATGAACGAATCCGGCGCACGCGTCATCAACCTGGGGATCGGCAGCCCGGACCTGCCCCCGTCGGCCGAAACCGTGCAGGCGCTCTGCCAGGCGGCAGCGCGGCCCGACACGCACGGATACCAACCTTACGTAGGTATTCCGGAACTGCGTGCGGAGTTCGCCCGGTGGTATAAGAGATGGTACGGCGTGGACCTGGACCCTGCCAACGAAATCCTGCCCCTGATCGGCAGCAAGGAGGGTGTGATGCACATTTCGCTAGCCTTCCTGAACGAAGGCGACGGGGTACTCATACCCAATCCGGGCTATCCGACCTACGCCTCAGTGTCGAAGTTCGTCGGCGCCCGCATCCTGCCCTACGCCCTGAAAGAAGAGAACGACTGGCAGCCCGATTTCGAAGCACTGGAGAAAATGGACCTGTCCGGTGTGAAACTGATGTGGTGCAACTACCCCAACATGCCTACGGGAGCCAACGGTTCGCGGGAGCTGTTCGAAAAACTGGTCGCCTTCGGCCGCAGGCACAACATCGTGATCTGCCACGATAACCCGTACAGCTTCATCCTGAACGACCGCCCGTTAAGCATTTTGAGCGTACCGGGTGCCAAAGAGATCTGCATCGAACTCAACTCCATGAGTAAAACCTTCAACATGCCCGGCTGGCGTATCGGAATGGTGGCGACCAATTCCCGGTTCCTGGAGTGGATCCTGCGCGTGAAGAGCAACATGGACTCCGGAATGTTTCCGCCCGATGCAACTGGCCGCCGTCGAAGCGCTGAAAGCCCCCGACAGCTGGTACCAACGGATGAACGAGGTATATCGCCGCCGACGCGCACTGGCTGCCCGGATTCTGGAAACCCTCGGCTGCGATGTCCGCGACGACCAGGTGGGAATGTTCCTCTGGGGACGGGTGAACGATACCCTCGCGGCGCAACTCACGGCTGCCGGGGAGTGCCCGAACGGTGTCGGGGAAGCCATCTGCAACCGGGTACTGCACCAGTCACGGGTCTTCGTCACTCCAGGTTCCATCTTCGGCTCGGAAGGGCGGAACTACATCCGCATCTCGCTCTGCTGCAACGAGGAGATGTTGCAGGAGGCACTCGACCGGATCACGACGACCCGAACAAAACAGAATCAGTAAACAGAATATAAACAGACCGGATTCGCCGGTTACAGCCGGCGATCGCAAAATCAACAACGACAATGAAAATGGAAATAGAACCACTCACTTTTCCGGGCGTGGATCCCAAACGTCCGATGATTATCGCAGGCCCTTGCAGCGCGGAGAGCCGTGAACAGGTACTCAAAACCGCCTCCGAACTGGCTGCCCGGGGCGTAAAGATCTTCCGGGCCGGTATCTGGAAACCCCGCACCAAGCCGGGCGGCTTCGAAGGCATCGGCGTCGAAGGCCTTCCCTGGATGAAGCAGGTCAAGCAGGAAACCGGCATGCTGGTAGCCACCGAGGTCGCCACTCCCGCTCATGTTTTCGAAGCCCTGAAAGCCGGCATCGACATCCTCTGGGTCGGTGCCCGCACCGTCACCAACCCCTTCGCCATGCAGGAGCTGGCCGACGCATTGAAAGGCGTGGATATCCCCATTCTGGTAAAAAACCCCGTCAATCCCGACCTGGAACTGTGGGTCGGCGCGATCGAACGGCTCTACAACGCCGGACTCCGACGGCTGGGCGTCATCCATCGGGGATTCAGCTCCTACGAGAAAAAAATCTACCGCAACGCTCCGCTCTGGCATATTCCGATCGAACTTCGCCGCAGATACCCCAACCTCACCATCTTCTGTGACCCGAGCCACATCGGCGGCAAACGCGAACTGGTAGCTCCCATCTCGCAGCAGGCGCTCGACCTGAACTTCGACGGACTTATCATCGAATCCCACTGCGATCCCGACAGTGCGCTGAGCGACGCGGCGCAGCAGGTGACGCCCGAAGTGCTGGACTACACGCTGCAACTGCTCGTGGTGCGCGACAATGCCCAAACCACAGAGAACATCAGCATCCTGCGCCGCCAGATCGACGAGGTCGATGAGCAACTGTTGAGCCTCCTCGCCAAGCGGATGCACATCTCGCAGGAGATCGGCACCTACAAGAAGGAGCACAACATGCCCATCCTGCAAAACAAGCGTTACGATGAAATCCTGGACAAACGCGGCAAAATGGGGCAATCGCTCGACCTCGACCCGGAAATTCATTTCGGAAATCATGAAAGCGATCCACGAAGAGTCGGTAAAGGTCCAGATGGAAATAATGAAATAACGACGTTCCCGATAAGCGAAGACAGCACCGAATTTATTCGGATTATGCCGTGCGAAGAAAACGAAGAAGCGATTCAATGTTTTCGGCAAACGGGGACGGAAGTTGCCGACGACCTCTGCCGAGCGAAAAAACGAAGAATGAAATAGAACAATCCCCGGGCGCTCCCATACCGCCCGGATCATCAAAAAACATAAACAAACCGATATATGCGCATACTGATTTTGGGCGCGGGAAAGATGGGCTCCTTTTTCACCGACCTGTTGAGTTTCAACCACGACGTAGCCGTCCTCGAAAAAGACCCTCGGCGGATGCGATTCATCTACAACGCCCAGCGCTTCACCTCGCCCGAAGAGATCGCCGACTTCCGGCCCGAACTGCTTATCAACTGCGTAACGCTGAACGCCACGCTCCAGGCATTCGAGGAGGTATTTCCCTATCTGCCGAAAGAGTGTATCATCTCCGACATCGCCTCGGTAAAGACCGGGTTGCAGGAATTTTATGAGAAATCGGGATTCCGGTACGTTTCGACCCACCCGATGTTCGGCCCCACGTTCGCCAACCTGGGCAACCTGCAAACCGAAAACGCCATCATCATCAAGGAGTCGGACCACATGGGCAAAATCTTCTTCAAGGACCTCTACGGTTCGCTGAAGCTCAACGTCTGCGAATACACCTTCGAGGGGCACGATGAAGTTGTGGCCTACTCCCTCTCGGTGCCGTTCGCCTCGACGCTCGTATTCGCCTCCATCATGAAGCACCAGGATGCCCCCGGCACCACCTTCAAGAAACACATGGCCATCGCCCGCGGACTACTCTCCGAAGACGACTACCTGCTGACGGAAATCCTCTTCAACCCCAAGACGCCCGCACAGATCGACAACATCGTCGCCACGCTGACCCACCTGTCGAAGATCATCGACAAAAAGGACAGCGGGAAGATGAAGCGGTTTCTGGACGGAGTCCGGAAAAACCTGGAGTAAAAATCGTACTCCATAAAAAACGGCCGGTATGTTACCGGCCGTTTTTCATATCGGGTCGATCCGCTAAAAACTCAACTTCACACCTGCCGTAAATCCGGCGCTGTACTGCGGAAACGTACTCCAGTCGTAAATCCGGCGGTTGCAAAGATTGTGACCTTCGGCGAATACCGTTACCCGCTTGGACGCGTACCAATCGACATTCAACCCCAGATCTACCGTATAGGGAATGCGCATATTCCCCACGATCCCGTCGTTCGGGAACCACGGAATCACTCGCGAAATATAGCGGTTGGACTGCAGGTCGAAAACGAGGCCGACCGAGAACTTACGATGATGATAGCGGGCCCGGACCGTACCCTCGAACTCCGGCAGGCCGATGCTCAAGGTCTGATGCTCGGTATAGGTCAGTCCCCGCCCGCCGATGGAGAACGTGAAATTGCTCACCGGACGGAACTCCAGCTCACCGTTGAGCGACATGACATTCAGCCGTCCCTGTACCAGACTGAACCCCTCATACCGGGTAGTCGGCGTATAGCAATACCAAAAGTTATGATTCTCGATGAAAGAATAGCCGACGAACAATCGGTAAATCAGCTTATCCTCGACGAGACGCCCGCTCACACCGACACGGACCGAATAGTCCACCGTATTGCGGGGCATCAGGTCCGTATAACGAGGCACGTAATAAAGATTGGTTTCCATAAGCTCCCGCATATCGTTGTGCTTCAGGGTTCCGTCCAACTCGACATAAGGTACGAAACCGCCGCCGCCCAGATCGAAACGCAAGTGAGCGTAGGGAATGAAATAATTCGCCGCATCGCGCCCCGCCACATCGTCCCGGTAGTAATCCAAACCGAACTCCATATCGACCGACCGGGCACGATAGGCATAACGGAACGCTCCCGAATAGGTCCGGTTGTAATAGTCAGAAGGAGCGGCCCAAACCGATTCGCCCTTGCGGTCGCCACCCCACCGGCCCTCGAATCCGGCCCGGAAGACGAGCGTATGGCGGCCGAAACGTCGTCCAACGGCGGCATCTACCCCCAAATTCCACTCGTTTTCGTACGGATAATCCAACACCGGAACGACATTATCCTCCAGATAGAGTTTCGAATCCAGCGGATTCCACCAGTTGCCCGCCGTGACCTCGACATTGAAATTCGTCCGCGAGAGGTCGTTGAAATCGTCGCCGATCCGTATCTTTCCCTGCAAATCGCCGATCACGCGGCGATTTCCGTTGTCGAAAGTCGGAAAGTCCGGATCGGGGAAAAGGCCGTAACGGTCGATGATCCGGTTCCGGTAGCTCACCTCGCCCTCCAGCACATGACGCCCGATGTATTTCCCGGCGGCGACACCCACCCGATTGTCCATCCACAGGGCGCTATGGTCCCCGTCGGGCGTATAGGGAATCCGTCCGTACCGTCCGTCGTGGTTGATATAGCCCAACGCATAGCCGATGTCGGGGTTCTGTGTCGATACATACAGATCGAGCGCCGAATTGAGCGGATAACCCGCTCCGGCCTTCAGGTAAAAAGGCAGCGGACGGTCGAACTCCCAATAGGTGATCGTCGCAGGACGGATCGGGCGCGTGGCGAGCTGCGTTTCGAGCGTGAGCGGCGTGATCGAATAGTCGATTTCCGGCTGTATGGCCGCCGTATCGACCATATTGGGGCGCACGGCAAGTTTCGTCGCATGCTCCACGCTCGGCACATAGGCTTTGGATACTTCGACACGCTTCTCGACCTGGGCGTTGAGCACCCCGGGCACCGCAAGCATCCCGGCGATAAACATCAGGGACAGAATAGCTGATCGCTTCATATCGTTAATTGAGTTTCTTGATTTTCTCTTTCGCTTCCGCAACGATTCCGTCATCGGCGGGGGTATAGCCGTCCACGATACTCTGGTAGGTCGCCCGGGCCTGGAACATGTCGCCCTTCTGCACATAAATATCACCCAGCACAAGGAAGGACTTGGCCAGCCAGAAGGCATGAGGCGTTCCTTGTCCGAGAAATCGAGCACCAGTTTTTCGGCACGAGCCGTATCACCGGCCCGGAACGCGGACTCGATCACCCGGTAGGCCGACTCGGCTCCCTCGGATGTTTTCACATTGGCGCTCAAAACCTTGTAGATCTTTTGCGCGGCAGCAGCATCTCCCCGGCGATCCAGAATCCCGGCCTTCGCAAACTGGGACTCTCGCCATGCCAGGTCCCCCGCAGCGGTGTAGGATGCCACATCGTCGGCCATGGACAGAATCCGCTCCTCGTCCCCCGCCGCGATCGTCGCACGGACGTAGCCGTTCATGGCCTCGGCTTTTCCGGCAGCGGTGCTTTCGGCATCGGCCAATTTGCGGTAAGCCGCCGCAGCTTCCGTAAAGCGTTCATCGGCAAAAGTCATTCCAGCCAGCGTCTTCAAAGCCCGATGCGTGTACTGATTCTGTCCCGCACCGGCCAGAGCCGCGAGCGTTTCGATCGCACGGGATCGTTCGCCCGTCTTCAGGTAGCAATCGCTCAGACAATAGAGCGCATCGGCCGTATAATATCCCTTGGGATAACTTTCGAGATAACTGCGCAGCGACTTGGCCGCCGACGCAGGCTCGCCCGAAAGATAGATCCGGCGGGCGGCAGCGAACGAAAGCGAATCGCGCGACATGGCCGTAAGGTCCCCTTCGACACCGCTCTTCCGGGCATAATCGAAATAACCGCCGGCATCTCCTTCGGAGACGTAAATATCCCGAATCCCCTGCAAGGCATCCTTGGCATCGGAGGATTGGGGAGCGGTCTTCACCACCATATCATAGTAGGAAAGCGACTTTTTCTTGTCGCCCAGGTTCAGGTAAGCCAGTCCCAACTCGGACAACGCGGCACTCCGGTAGGGCGAATAAACATAGGTTTCGACGAAATGTTCGAGCACTGCAGCCCCCTCGCGGTAGCGCTCCTGCGCTACGAAAGTACGGCCCAGTTCGTAAGTCGCATCGTCGAGGTAATCTCCCCTGCCGTCGCGGATAATCTGCTGCAACGCCTTGATTTTTTCAGATGTACGTCCCAGAATACCGAGCGTAACGGCCCGCTGGTAGCGGGCGTAATCCGCTCCGTCGTCGGACGCGGCCGCAGCCTGTCCGTAATACTTCAACGCCTCGTCGAACTGGCGATCCGAATAGTAGGTGTCGCCCAGACGATTGCGGGCATCCGTGCGGTAACCGTCCTGAGTGGGATACAATTCGATGAAGCGAACGAACGACTCCCGCGCCCGGGGCATATTCTCCTTCGAGAAGTGGCAATACCCCGTATTGTAGAAAGCCATCGCATATTCGGGCTCGGTTTTCGGCGCCCGCTTCAGGTAGGACTCGTAATCGCGCAGAGCAACGTCGTAATTTCCCCTGCCGTAAGCGATTTCACCCTGCCAAAAGGTTGCCAGCGCATTGTATTTGGGACTGATTCCGATACGGGCGGACTCCGCCAGATAACGCCCGGCCCCCTGCGTATCGCCCTTTTCCAGTGCGCTCAAGCCGCGGAAATAGGCGATCTTCTGCTTGGCGGCCAGCAGGTCGCCGTCGGGATCGGGATAGGAGGCGATGATCTCGTACGCTTCGTCGTAATTGTGCGAATTGTAATAGGCCGCCGCCAACAGCTCTTTGGCCGTGCGTACACGGGGCGACGACGGATACTGGGCGACATAGCGGTTGAGTACCTGAATCGCTTCGTTGAAACGTCCGCCCCCCAGTTCGTATTGCAATTTTCCATAGTTGAACAGCGCGTCTTCGGCAATCGCGGAATCGAATTCGGCATTCGAAGCCATGGCGAACGACTGCATCGCCTGCTGCTTGTCCCCGCCGCGCAAGTAACAGTCGGCCAGGTGGTAGGAGGCGTTCTGCGTCAGAGCGTCGTCGGCTCCGCACGCCTTGCGCAGATACTCTGCGGCATCGTCGTAGCGGGCCGTACGGTAGAGGGAGAATCCGTAGAGATAATTTTCATCCCGGCCCATTTCTCCGCCGGCCTGCACGAAAGCGTCGAGGTAATCCAGCGGTTTGGAATATTCGCCCAAGCGAAACCACGCTTCGGCCATGACCCGCGAGAGTTCGGCCCGCTGGCGGGGCGATGCCCGGCGGATCAACTCTTCGCCGTTCTCGACCACGTAGCGGTAATTCCCCTGCTTGAACTCGATTTGCAGCAGGTAATAGGGCGCTACCTCGCCGTAAGCCTCGCTTTTAAGCAATCGTTCGAACCCGCTTCTGGCCCAGTCGTACTGTTCCCGCGCATAGGCGATGTAGGACTTATAATAGAGAGCGTGATCGTAAAATTCGCTTTGGGGATTGATCCGGTCGAAATAGGTCATCGCCCGGTCATAGTCATCCCGGCCGAATTCGATATATCCCATGCGCAGGTCGTACTGCTCGCGCCGGGTTCTGTCCAAAGCCCGGTAGTTCACCCGTCCGAAACATGCGAGCGCCTTGTCATACTCCGACCGGCTGCAATAAAGCAACCCCTGGGCGAACCGCAGGTCGTTGTTGTAAACCGACTCGGGATAACGCTTGGAAAAGTCGGCGAGCATCGCCTCGGCATCCCGGCTGCCGAGCTTCAAGGCACAAACCGCCAACTGATAATCGATCTGCTGGAGCGTAAGCCGGTCGTCCCGGTCCGCTCCCTCGCGGGCCTTCAGCAATTCATAACGGGCATCTGTCCAGCGCCCGTGATCGAAAAGCGAACGCCCCCGCTCCAGATGCGCCCGGGTTTCCGGTGCCGCAGCATGGCTCCCGACACAAGTGAACAGGCAAATGCCTATCGACAATAAATACAGGATGTTTCTCTTCATAACGCACACACAATAATTCGAACGCAGATAGCGAACACCCGGTGGTAAGTCCGACCTGTTCAGCGCTGCCCGAGGCGCTTCCTGCCCGAATCAAAATATTTTTTCGGTAAAGATAGTGAAAGCCGAGAGAAAAATGGAAACTTGTTCCCAATTTTCCGAGGCGCATCCTATCTAAGACTATGTCAAAGATCGTGAAAGGTGAGGGCAATCGTGCGGGCTTGCACGCAAAGATTGCCGAACCGCCTCCGATCTTTTGCAAAGATAGTGAAAAG
>ENA-OPYT01000074-OPYT01000074.1-human-gut-metagenome-genome-assembly--contig:-NODE-74-length-30371-cov-22.865527_pt1 | contig 30371 bp, 35 predicted proteins | sample MGYA00242636_ERZ504480 | MGnify/ENA primary metagenome ERZ504480 (study PRJEB26092, sample SAMD00036228) | human gut metagenome | host: Homo sapiens | study: EMG produced TPA metagenomics assembly of...
ATTTTTTTCAGTAATTCCTGATCGTATACAGTACCAACAAATTTAATTCTATCGTCACTCTTGAAATGCAGTTTTTCCTCCAGTTCATTCAGAAACTTATCGTTAACATTTGTGATCAGTGCAAAATCTTTCTGACTATTACTCTTCATGAACTCACGGATCATAACTTCAAAAGAGTTCTCTGGTACAAAACGACCAACGACAAGGTAATAATTCTTTTTTGTCAATCCTTTTTCTTTATACCAGTTCACAAGCTTTTCATCATCGTCAGCCAGCTTGCTAAGTGTCAAATCTGCACCATAAGCAATAAACGTAGTTTTCGGATTTCTACCTTTAATACCTTTACCGTCATAACATTCATGGATATATTTTTCGATATTCACAGAGTCGCAGATAGCCAAGTCACAATATTTAACCATCATCTGTTCGGAAATCTTCCAATATTTCCGAATCGGTGCAGACCATTTTGCCCGCATCCACTCATGACCATCTGGATTTAAATATACTTTGCCGCCTAACTTATGTATTTCTTTATAAAAATGGCCTGCGAAAGGTCCTATACGACAAGCCATTATATAAACAATCGGATGAGAAATATGGTTTTTCCTGATATGTTCACAACACGCTTTCAACGCTGCAACATCATAATAAATTGCCTGCGCAGGCCCGATCTGTGGAATATTGATCTTAAAACAATGGGCATTGTGGAGTTCAAACTCATGGTCGTTAAGCTTTGTCACACCCTCAAATTTGTTCTCGTCCATGCAGCCATCACCATTGGCCTTGCAGGCAACATGATATTTGATGTTTTCCTTATTCTGATGATACTCTGTAAGCTTGTATACAAAGGTCTCATATCCCCCGTATGCACCTAAACTCTTTGCACCAACCAAATACACATGCTGTACTTCTTTTCTAAAATCCATATCTCTGTTCCATCCTCATTTTTTCAACATCTATATACCGAACCCAGCCCCAGACCAAGTTTCAGTAATTTCACATTCTTATAACTTCGAATACACCCCGTACCATAAAGGGCACAGTTCTTCGGCGACGCCTGCGTTGGGCCGCCTGGCGGTATTCAACCGGAAAGGAGGCGTCACTGGCGCTTCCTCTCTTGCTGATTGCTCAGCATTTATATATAAGAGGCATTTCTGCCGCTTATTAACTTGATTTGTTGTTTTTCCGGAAGCTTTCCTGGCATTTGCGGCCCAGGTTTCGGGCGCCGTTTAGGAAGCGGTTGACCTGATGGCCATTCTGGCAGATGAATACACTGCCTTGTTTTTTTCCGGTGGCTCCGCAGATGGAACATTGCTTTTCTGTTCCGTCGGCGCGCAGCTCAAGTACCAGGATTCCTTCTGCCCAGGCTTTGTATTTCAGATAATTCCGGATGCGGATACTTAAGTGAAGGGGCGAATAATTGCCGCTTCTGTACATGGATATCCTGGAAAAATCTTCATCATACTCCGGCAGTACCAGTATCCCGGTCTGATTTTCTTTGCAAAAATCCATAATCTCCTTGCTGACCTGATGTGCGTAATGTTCATTCAGGTGCTTGAGATGCATGTAATATTTCCTGTTTGGCTGACTGACGTTGTCTTTATCGGTAAATGCCCTGGATGCTTCTACTTTTTTCAACAAAGCTCTGCAATGATGTCGGTATGCATTTCCGCCTCTGCAGTTTTTTACAGCCAGCTGTCTGGATCCTTCATCCAGAACTGTGCATACTGCAAAGCTGTCCGTATTGGTAAAGCGGACGCTGCATACTCTGGTGCCTTCCTGCATTCGTTCCTTTGCTGTCCGGGCATCGGAGTTTTCCTGCTTGACAGGTACATGGAACATGAGCCATTTTTCCTCATGGACCAGTGTCGGTGACAGGATTGCCGCTTCCATCGGGAAAGGACGTCCTGTAAGTCCACAGGGTACCCAGATCCATTTCTTTCCGTTCCAGAGCTTCAGCACTACGGAGGTGTCTGTCAGGTCTCTGTACATTCCCTTGAAAAAGGTGATGTTGGCATCGATCTTTTCGGGAAACCTTTCTGCGCTTGCTGCGGTCTTTACTGCCATTGCAGCTTTGTTCATGGCAGATCTCCGAAAATAAACGGGGAGCTTTCCGCCTGGCGGGATGTACTTTGGTTCTCTTCCGTCTCTTCCGGGAACGGTAAGCTTTTCCAGATGTCCCTGGATGGTCTGCAGATTTTCGTCCCAGAGTTCTTCTCTTTCTTTCAGGAGCTCATAGTAAAAGGCTACGGCTTCCCGATACAGGGCTTCTGTTGTTTCGATCATCTGCTTTTCCGGACAAAAGAGCCGCATTTTCCATGTTTTGATACTGTATCCTGTTTTCATGGCATCTCTTTCTGCTGTCAGGTATCGCTTAATATCTTCATTAGCGAAAAAATGCTTAAAATCACTGTTAAATGCTGGCTTTTCTGGCACAGCTGACCACGATTTTGACCACTAATCATTGGAAAGAAAAATGAAAAAAATTACCTGAAAAGTATTGATTTTACGCGGATTTGCGCAAGAAAAAAGGTGACCACTTTTTCGTGACCACTAATGTTAGATTTCGATGATTCTCAGACGATTTATTCGCTTTTTGATACAAAAACGCTGCATATCCAGCTTAAAAAGCGACATTATTAGCATGCTGCATACCTTTGGCACGCCTTGACAAAGGGAAATATCAATGGTATTCTTTAAAGTGGCTGTGAAATATGTCTTTTTAGGTCTGTGACTAATGAAGATAATAAGCGACACAATCCCCATAATCCACGAGCTGTCCAAGGATGTTTCCTCTTGTACCAGCTCTTTTTTTTACCTGTTCGACATTTCCCTCCCCAAATGCTATACTATATCCGCAGGCTGCGCGATCTGGCTTTTGGCCTGCTAAATTTCAGAAAAGGATTTTTTCTATGGAGAGAATTATTACTTATACGATCTCAACCGGGGAGTCCGGGGAAAATGTTCTTGGATTTCTTCGGAAGAAGGGTTTTTCCAAACATATATTGACTACTATGAAGCGGGCGGAGCAGGCGATCCTACTGAACGGGCAGCCGGCTTTTGGCAGAACGGTCCTGAGGGAGGGGGATGTTCTTCGGATCCTTGTTCCGGAGGAGGCCGGGGACGAATCGGAGTCTTCCATTATTCCGGTGCCGCTGCCTCTGGATATCCTGTATGAGGATGAGGATATCCTTGTGCTGAACAAGCCTGCTGATATGCCTGTGCATCCTTCTGCCGGGAACTATGAGAATACTCTTGCCAACGGTGTTGCCTGGTATTATAAGCAGCAGGGAAAGGCTTTTGTCTACCGCTGCATCAATCGGCTGGACAGGGATACCACCGGGGTGCTGGTGCTGGCCAAGAACCCTCTGAGCGGGGCTCTTCTCTCTGCCCAGATGAAGCAGCGCCAGATCCGACGTACTTATCTTGCCCTTACTGACGGAATCCCGCCGGAAAGGGGGACGATCTCCGCTCCTGTTGCCAGAATGGATGCTTCTGTGATCACAAGGGAGGTTAATTTTGAGCGTGGGGAGGCTGCTGTAACTCATTATGAGCGTCTTGCTGTCAGCAACGGATATGCTCTTGTGGAGCTGCATCTGGATACGGGGCGGACTCATCAGATCCGGGTGCATATGAAGTATATCGGCTGTCCGCTGCCGGGGGATTTTCTGTATCATCCGGTTTTTGACCGGATCGGACGCCAGGCCCTGCATTCCTTCCAGCTGGAATTTGCCCACCCGATCACCGGGGAGCCTATGTGTTTCCTAGCGCCTGTGCCTGAGGATTTCCGCAGAGCATTTGCGCAGTAAAAAAAAATCAGCTGTCCGGTACGTGTTTCCTGCACCGGCAGCTGATTTTTTATTGTTGTTATTTACTTTTTTTTGTAGATCACAAGGAGTCCCTTGAGCAGAAGGTCCTCATCCAGAATGATTTCTTTCTTACAGTGAGAAATGATCTTTTTTGCAAGACCGCCTGTTGCGATCACGGTTGTTTTCTCACCAAGCTCTTCTTCCACCCGGTCTATGATCCCATCGATGGCTGCTGCGTTGCTGTAGAGCACGCCGCTTTTCATGCATTCGATGGTATTGCGCCCGATCACATGCTTCGGGGCATCGATACTGATCCCGCTGAGCTGGGATGCTCTGGCTGTCAGTGCATCCAGGGATATTCCGATGCCAGGAAGGATCATTCCGCCAATGTATTGCTTTTTGCTGTTGACAACCGAAACTGTAGTGGCGGTTCCCATATCGATCACAATAAACGGAACCGGATATTCATTTAATCCTGCCACAGCGTCTGCCACAAGATCCGCGCCCAGCTGTCCGGGATTGTCCATCATGATGTTCAGACCTGTTTTTACTCCTGGTCCCAGGACCATGACTTCTTTTTTAAGGATCTTTTCTGCTGCCAGCTTGGCAATGTTGGTGATCTGCGGGACTACAGATGAAATGATACAGCCTTCTATGTCTGCCTTTTTGATGTGGTAGATTTCCAGTAAGGTTTTCAGGTCTACGGCATATTCCAGTTCTGTTTTTGTTCTTACGGTAGCAAGTCTCTCGATGAAGTATGTTTTTTGATCATCGATGCAGCCCACGACTATGTTGGTATTTCCAATATCAATTGCTAATATCATAATTTTATTTTCCCTGTCTTTATGCTTTTGTCTTCTCACGGCTGATCTGTGCGGATGGGATCAGATGCGCCTTGGAAAGTGCAGCTCCCACTGCTCCTGTGATCACTGTGGAGGAAATCATTTCGCATACTGCGTTGATCCCTACCATGAGACAGCAGCCGATGATGATGTTATGACCGCCCATCAGATTTTTTACATAATCGGTATTTCCGAACAGTCCTACAAGTGCTGCCATGAAGAACAGTGTATTCAGGAATGCGGAAAAGAAGCCGGTTACTGCACATGCCACATAGGTATTGCTGACCTTTCGCATGCCTTTAAAAATATATCCGAGGCAGATACCGTCCAGAAGACGTGGGATGAAGCGCTGGATAAAGGCAAATACCGGATTGATACCGAAAAGCACAACTCCCATTGCACTGGAGCCGCCTACTCCTATGCACTGGAGAAAGCTGGTCAGGCCGAAGATCGCACCTGCCACGGCTCCTCCTACGGGTCCGAGGACGACTGCACTGATGGCTACCGGGATCACGTTAAAGGAAATGGCCAGTGGCCCGATGTTCAGATATCCCAGTGGTGTGTAGGCCATCAGCAGAAGGATCGCTGCCATCAGGCCCAGTAATGTAAGCTGCGCTGTTGTAAATCTGTCGTTTTTCATTTCTTCTCCTCCTTGTTACCGTTCCGCTCTGTGAATATTTCCGGAAATACAGCATTTTCCGGCGTTTTCTGCGGATACAATACGGTGATGGAAAGCGGTGATCTTTTTGTTCCGCTTTTCGTTGTTAAAACCGGCTATCTGACCGGGTCTGTAGCTATGCTTCTGCCTTTGTGGTAAGCAGAAGGATCTTATCCAGGATCTTTAACGCTGCATCCTCCTTGCTCATAAGCGGAAGTGACACTTCTTCGTCCTGTGTGATCAGAGTCAGGACGTTGGTATCTCCCTGGAATCCGGCGCCTTCTACCTTCAGGTTGTTGGCTGCCACCATATCCAGGTTTTTCTTCTCAAGCTTGGCTCTGGAATTACGGAGCATGTCTTTGGTCTCCATGGAAAATCCGCAGAGGAACTGACCCTGCTTCTTGTGCTGACCCAGATATTTCAGAATGTCGTCTGTCCTCTCAAGCTCTATGGAAGCCTGATCGTCTTTTTTCTTAACCTTGTCTTCGCTGACCTGCTTCGGACGGTAGTCTGCCACTGCGGCAGCCTTGATGATGATATCCTGTTCATCACTTAAACCGGTGACTGCCTCGAACATATCTCTGGCGGATGTCACAGGTACGACCTTCACAAAAAGGGGCGGCTCAATGGCAGTAGGTCCGCTTACCAGCGTAACCTCCGCTCCTCTGAGCATGGCCATTTTTGCAATGGCGTATCCCATCTTTCCGGATGAATGGTTGGTAAGACAGCGGACCGGGTCGATGGCCTCCTGGGTAGGTCCTGCCGTTACCAGGAGCTTTTTGCCGGCAAGGTCTTTCTGGAAGGCGGCTTCCTTCAGGATATATTCCAGAAGGGTTTCCGGCTCCGGCATTTTTCCGGCTCCGGTGTCTCCGCATGCCAGGTAGCCGCTGGCCGGTGTGATCACCTCATATCCGTAGGTTTGCAGCTTCCGGATATTATCCTGCACCACGGGATTCTCATACATGGCGGTATTCATGGCCGGTGCAAGGATCTTCTGACACCTGCAGGCCATTACCGTAGTGGTGAGCATATCGTCCGCAAGGCCGTTGGCCAGCTTTCCGATCACGTTTGCACTGGCCGGTGCGATCATCACAACATCTGCCTTCTTGGCAATGGATACGTGCTCTACCTGAAACTGAAAGTTCCGGTCAAAGGTATCCACCAGGCATTTATTCCCGGTCAGTGTTTCAAATGTGATCGGATTGATAAAGTTCGTTGCATTCTCTGTCATCAGTACATGGACATCTGCATGAAGCTTATGTAATGCACTTGCCAGATATGCGATCTTGTATGCAGCAATACTTCCTGTGATGCCAAGAAGCACTGTTTTCCCTTTCAGCATCCTTCTCCCTCCTGTCAGTCAACCATACGGATACTCTCGATCACCGGCTGCTGATCCTTTGCAATGGTTCCGTTGCCGTCTGTCGGCTTGGCATCCTTGCAGATCTGATCTACAATGTCCATCCCGGAGGTCACGTGTCCGAATGCAGCATAGTCGCCATCCAGATGTGTGGAATCGGACTGTACGATAAAGAACTGAGAGCTTGCGCTGTCCGAATCTGTGCTGCGGGCCATGGAAATGGTTCCTCTTACATGAGAAATATCGTTCTTCACTCCATTGCTGGAAAATTCGCCCTTGATGGTATCCTCTGCTCCGCCGGTTCCGTCTCCGTTTGGATCTCCGCCCTGGATCATAAATCCGTCAATGATCCGGTGGAAGGTCAGACCGTCATAAAAATTGTCCTGTACCAGCTTTACAAAATTTGTGACTGTGATGGGTGCGGTGTCTGCATCCAGCTCTACATCGATCTCGCCATAATCCTTTACGATGATGGCAGCATGATGGGTTCCTGTCAGCTGCTGGCTGGTATCGATCACAGTTGTTCCTGCCATTTGTGCATCCTCGGAACCATCGGAAAATTCTCCGTCTGCGCTGTCTGTATCCTCTGTACTGTCTGCGGAGCTGTCTGCAGAAGCTTCGGTTTCATGTGAGGTGTCCTCTGCATCACCGGAAGCCTCCTGATCATCGGCGCTTTCTTCATGGTCTGAAAAGCCTGCCGCCTCAGCCTCCTCCTCGGATACTGCATTGGCTGCTGTCTCTTCATCTACGCCTGTCTGTCCTTCTGAGGTTTCTTTCTCCAGAGATTCTTCCTTCTGGTCTGCTTTGTCAGAAGTACTGTCTGTGCTTCCGCATCCGGAAAGCATTCCTGCGGTAAGAGCTGTCGCAAATAATACGGCTAAAACCTTACGTTTCATATTTATAAGTCCTCCTTATCAGATCCCGAAAACGCCTGTTCCGGCATTTTCAGGTGAGCTTTTCACTCTCCCCCCTGTAAGCTTTTCTCAGTTTAACATCATCTTTTCATAAAGTCAACTTTGCACGGAACCAGGTGCAGGATTCCCTTTGTTTTGCCTTGTATCTCTTCCGGTTCTCTGCTAAAATCATGTATGGAGCTTATTATGGGCTCCGTACATATAAGTAGAAAGTGAGGAATCAACATGGAAAAGATCACAAGTTTTACCATTGACCATATCAAGCTTCAACCTGGCGTATACGTTTCACGTAAGGATCCGGTTGGAGATCAGGTGATCACTACCTTCGATATCCGTATGACTTCTCCCAATGAGGAGCCTGTTATGAACACAGCCGAGCTTCACGCCATGGAGCATCTGGCAGCTACCTTCCTGCGGAACCATAAGGAGTTTGGCCCGAAGGTCATTTACTGGGGTCCTATGGGCTGCCGTACCGGAAATTATCTTCTTCTTAACGGGGATTATGAATCCAGAGATATCGTTCCGCTGATGATCGAGATGTTTGAATTTATCCGCGATTTTGAGGGTGAGATCCCGGGAGCTTCTCCCAAGGACTGTGGAAATTATCTGGATATGAACCTTGGCATGGCAAAATATCTGGCAAAGAAATTCCTGAACGAAGTTCTCTACGATATCAAGCCGGACCGTCTTGTTTATCCGGAATGATCTGCGGGTACGATCCGCTGGCATGATCCTTGTGTTCTGAACGGACTGGACTATATGCCGAAACAAAAAAACAGGCTGCCTGTATCGATGTATTTCATCAGATACAGCTGCCTGTTTTTTATTATATCAAGCAGATATCTGCAATTGAAGCAGGATCAGGATTTCCCTGATCTGGTCAAAGCCTGTAGTCTGTGCTCTACTGTGCTGCTTCTGCGGTAGTATCTGCTGCCACTGCTCCTACCGGCGGGGTTGTGCTGACGTAATCGCCGGATGCGTAGCAGGTCTGGCCATTATAATCCACACGGATCCATCCATTGTCACAGACACCGGTACACTTTAGGGATTCTCCGGAAAGGACACCTGCCACAAACTCTGCCTCTGCATTGGCGTCAGAACGTAAATTCACACCCTCCACTGCATAGTAGGTGGCATCCTGAGCCTGTACGTTGATGCCGCTTGGGGTCTGCTCCGTAGCTGCTGTCTGTGCTGCGGGATCTGCTGCCCCGGCTGTGGTAGAGTCTGCCGCCGCTGCTGCTCCGTCTGCTGTGGAATCTGCTGCTGCCTTCGGTGTAGGTGTTGCAGTTGCCTTCGGCTTCTCTGTGGGCTCCGGCGTCGGTGTGGAATCTACTACTGTTACCACTGCATCGGTTCCTTCCTCATATCCACAGCCCTGTGCAAGGAAAGCCGCGCCTATTATCAAAGCCATAATACATTTTTTCTTCATTTTATCTGATTCCTCCTTATACGCCGGTAAAAAATTCTCTGCGTCCAATATACACGATTCTGCAATATTATGCAAGTCCTGGCCGGTTCTTTCACATATTTACCGGCTCAAAAAGCACCCGGACAGTTCCGCCGCAGATCATTCCCAGATCTCCTGCCCCCTGTCCCAGCTCGTAAACCTTTGTCTCCGTATTTCGGATATTTACTGCGTGTTTTCCGGCTTCAAACTCCACTTTTCCGCCGCCGATGCTTCCTGCCGTACTTCCGTCCCGAAATACGAACATCTTGCTCCCGGTTCCTCTTGGTGAGGAGCCCTTCTTCTCGATGATCGTGACCATGGTTCCCGGTGTACTGCGGCGTACTGCTGCCTCCACCTCCTCATCACAGTAGGTGCGGAAATGCCGGTTCTTTTCCTGCACGATCTCTGCCATGATGCTCACGGCGATCTCAGCCGGCATCTGTCCTCCGATGGGAAGTCCGATGGGGGCATGGATCTGATCCAGCTGTTCCTCCGTAAAGCCCTCTTTCAGGAGCTTTTCCCTGGTGATCCGCACCTTTGTCCTGCTTCCGATCATTCCGAAATATGCAAAGGGTCTCTTAAGGATCGCTCTTGCACAGGCGGAATCCCCCAGATGGCCTCGTGTCACCACTACATAGTAGGCATTTTCATAGGGAGGGATCCTGTCGGACAGGGTATCAAAATCTCCAAAGATCCTCTCATCTGCCATGGGGAATCTTTCCTCCGTCACAAATTCCTCCCGGTCATCCATAACTGTTACATGAAAGCCCAGCATCCTGCCGATCTCTGCTACCGGAAGAGAAACATGTCCGCCACCCAGTATGATCAGCCTGGGATTCTTCTCGTAGGTTTCCACAAATATCTCCCGGTCTCCATTTTTCACAACGCCGGTTTCCACAGCTGCTTCCACGGAAGCCTTCAGGAATTCTTCTGCTTCTTTATTTCTTTCTGCTCTCTTCGGATAAAAAAAGCTGCTTTCTTCCAAAAGATATTTCAGCCCGGCATCCTCTCCGTTCAGAAGGATTCCTGTTTTTACACGCCCTCTTTTTTCTACCACATCATATATTGTCTGATACATTCTTTGTGTCCTTTCTGTCCGTCTTTCGCTGTTTATTCCGCGGCAAGCTCCTTTACCGCCCCGGCAGCAGTGTCCACCTCTTCTTCCGTATTAAAATAAGAAAAGCTGAAGCGGACGGCTCCTGTTTTTTCGGTTCCCAGTGCTTTGTGCATCAGCGGTGCACAGTGGCCGCCGGCTCTTACACTGATCCCGTACTCTTCATCAAGGACCATGGCCACCTCTGCCGAATCCATCTCTGCAATATTCAGAGTCACCACAGGGGAGCGTTCTTCCCTGGAAAAATCTCCGTACAAGGTGACTCCCGGAATTTCCTTTACCTGGTCATAAAAACGCCACATCAGCTGCTGCTCTCTTTTTCGGATCTGTTCTGTTCCGGTTTCGGTAATCCAGCTGATAGCTGCGCCAAGACCTGCGATCCCGTGGCTGTTCAGGGTACCTGCCTCCAGTGTCTCCGGCATATCCTGCGGATGCTCTCTCTGAAAGGTGAGGACGCCGCTTCCGCCTACCTTCAGAGGCTCCACAGATACCCCCGGCCGAACGCAGATGGCGCCTGTGCCCTGGGGTCCCATAAGGCCCTTATGTCCGGAAAAGCAAAGAATATCTATATGATCTTTTTTCATGGAAATCGGAAATACTCCTGCTGTCTGGGCAGCATCCACAATAAAAAGCTTCTGGTGCTTCTGTGCAATCTCACCGATGGCGTGGATATCATTGAGATTTCCTGTCAGATTGGAGGCGTGGGTACAGACGATCACCTTCGTCTCCGGACGGATGGCTGCTTCAAGCTCCGTAAGGGAGATCCGTCCCTTACGGTCTACCGGCAGGATCGTAAGATTCATGCCTTTTTTTTCCAGGCGGTACAGCGGACGGAGCACACTGTTGTGATCCATCTCCGTACAGATCACATGGATAGTTCCCTCCTCTGGATGAAGTGTTCCCTGCAGGGCGATATTGAGCGCTTCCGTGTCATTGGATGTAAAGGCCACACATTCCGGTCCCCATACGTCAAACATCTCTGCGATCTGGCATCTTGTATTAAAAATAAGCCTTGAAGCTGCCATTGCTTCGCCGCTGCTGCCCCTTCCGCTGTTTCCTGCATGCTGCATGGCTTCCACCACAGCACGCGGCACACAGTCCGGCTTATGAAAGCTTGTAGCCGCGTTATCCAGATAAATCATTTCATCCTCCTTGTGATTTTTATCAAATACCTTTATAATAAACTCTGGCTTTATTTTATACTATCCGAGGAGGTTTTCCAATGAAAAAAACATCTTTTTTCAACAGTCTGCCATTTAAGCTGTTGGTCGCCGTGATCCTGGGGATCATAGCCGGGCTTATCCTGAACCGGTACAGCACCAACGGAATCTCCATGGCAGTTCTTAATATCACAGTTACTATCAAGTACATCCTGGGCCAACTCATTACCTTCTGCGTGCCGCTGATCGTGCTGGGATTTATCGCTCCGTCCATTACCAGGCTTGGCAAAAATGCTTCGCTGATGCTGGGAGTTGCGGTTGTCCTCGCTTACGGCTCCTCTGTTGGCGCAGCGCTTTTTTCTACAGCCTCCGGCTTTCTGATCATTCCGCATCTGTCCATCCATTCCTATGCTGCAGGACTGAAGCGGCTGCCGGAGGTGATCTTTGAGCTGGAGATCCCGCAGATCATGTCCGTTATGAGTGCTCTTGTTTTTGCAATGATGCTGGGACTTGCCGCCACCTGGACAAAGGCAAAGCTGATCACTGGGCTCCTGGATGAATTTCAGAAAATCGTTCTTTCTCTGGTGGCTCGGATCATCATCCCCATTCTTCCGTTATTTATCGGCACTACCTTCTGCGGCCTTGCCTACGAGGGAACCATCACCAGACAGCTGCCTGTTTTTCTGAAGATCATCGTACTGGTGCTTGCCGGGCATTTTATCTGGACGGCTCTTCTTTACATCCTTGCAGGTATCTATTCCGGAGAAAATCCTCTGGAGGTTGTCCGCCATTATGGTCCTGCCTACCTGACTGCCATAGGGACCATGTCCTCTGCAGCCACCCTGGCCGTTGCACTGCAGTGTGCCTCCAAGGCAAAACCACTTCGTAAGGATCTGGTCAGCTTCGGGATCCCTCTGTTTGCAAACATCCATCTCTGTGGCTCCGTTCTGACAGAGGTTTTCTTCTGTATGGCGATTTCGAAGATCCTGTACGGTTCCGTTCCAACGCCGGGTACCATGGTTCTGTTCTGCCTTCTTCTGGGTATCTTTGCCATCGGAGCTCCCGGCGTTCCCGGCGGAACCGTCATGGCATCCCTTGGCATCATCACCGGGATACTGAAATTCGACAGCTCCGGCACTGCATTGATGCTTACCATCTTTGCACTGCAGGACAGCTTCGGAACTGCATGCAACGTGACCGGCGACGGTGCACTGACACTGATGCTTACCGGCTATGCAAAACGCCATCATATTGAGGAGCAGCAGCTTGATGTGGAATTGTAAGTTCGGAGCTAAGTCAGGCGGATATTTGCGATCCGATCCTCTTCGTTGCTTGCTCATAACCGGATATCAAGCGAATATCAACCAGATATCAAAAATGCCGCAGGCTTCAAAATGGCTCTGCGGCATTTCTGTGTATTTCTATTTGTTTCTGTCTGTTTCTGTAAGTTTCTATTGTTTCTATATACTTTTGTTGTTTCTATATGTTTCTCTGTTTACGGGCGGATCACTTTTCCTGCTTTTGTGAGCTTTTCCGCTATGGTATACATATTTGTTACGGTTCCCACTGCCGGTTCCTTCAGTCCGTAGAAGTTCACGCAGGTTCCGCAGGTCAGGATCTCGGTTCCCTGCTCCTGTAAGGTCTTAAGGTCTTCGATACATGGTGAATCCTGTGCGGTAAGTCTGGCTCCGCCATTATAAAACAGCATAACTGACGGCGGTGTTTCCAGCTGTGTCAGCGCATACACAAATCCCTTGATCAGAATCCCGCCAAGCTCCGGATCTCCATCTCCCATCTTATCGGAAGTGATGGCAACGGTATAATCTCCCTGCGGAACAGCCGGTGTGCAGACGATCTCAGGCTCTGCCTGGCTTCTTGCAGCAGGATCAGATTTTACTGTCATATTGATCTCGTAACCACCTTCTGTTTTTCTGGATACGAAGCTGCATCCGGTACTTCCGGCAAGTCTGCTCAAATTGTTTACTGCTGTTTCATTATCTACCAGGATCAAGATCTCGTCTCCCTGCTCTGCCTTGTCAAGGATCTTCTTGGTCATCACAACCGGGATCGGACACTGTTTCCCCATTGCATCTACTATGTGCTTCATACGCACTCCTCCTGTATTCTGTGATTTTTTTATAATTGCTGTTTTATCATTATTGCTTTTTCGCTGTTTCTTTTCTTTGATCTTTTATTTCTGCTCCAGCTCATGGGCCTGTTTGAAGATCTCACAGGCGCCTGTGTTTACACATCTTTCATGCGCGCAGTCCATAAAGGTCAGCTTCCTGCTGCTGTCCTCCTGCCGTGTATACTCACAGCAGACGGTTTCGCCCCCGTTCATGGTACGGCAGAAACCGGATATAAATTCCTCTTCGATCTCCATTCCTATCCCTCCGTCGGATTCTCAGTAATCTGGGCAGGTGTGATCTCCTCCAGCATTCCTGTTTCATTGTAGGCTTCAAACTGTTCCTCGATCTTTCCAAGGATATCTGCATACTGACAGAAGGCCTCCGCCAGCTCATCCCTGTGTTCCGGAAGCTTCTTGTAACAGACACGGTGCTCCATGCTTGCCCAGAGATCCATGGTCATCGTCCTCAGCTGGATCTCCACCGGAAAATACTCCATGGTATCCAGATAATACACCGGAACTGCAATGATCACGTGAAAGCTGCGGTATCCGTTAGGCTTGGGATTCTGTATGTAATCCTTTTCCCTGATAAAGATCAGTTCACTCTGCCGCTTCAGCGCATTTACAAGATTGTATATATCATCAATAAAGTAGCAGATCACACGGATCCCAGCGATATCCCGGAGATGATCCTTGGCGTTCTGCACACTGTCCGAATGTCCCAGCTTCTCCAGCTTCTTTTCGATGCTCTTCTTGGATTTGATCCGTTCCTGGATATTGTGGATCGGAGATACGGAAGACTTCTGATACAGGCTTCCGTTGAGCACCTCAAGCTTGGCGCGCATGATCTGACATGCGTTCTGATATGGCTGGATACAATCGTAATACTGTTCGTTTGTCATGAAAAACCCTCTTTCGCGTTTGCTCAGAATATACTTGTATCTTACCGGACAAATGTGAGCAATCTGTAGTGATTTCCTAAGATTTTCCTGACAATTTTATTAAAAATCTATAAAGCATCCGGCATCAGTCTGAAAGCTTATGGATAAAAAGACCACTGCGGAGCTTCGGTTCAAACCAGGTGCTCTTTGGCGGCATAAGCTTACCCTCGTCTGCGATCGTCATCAGCTCCTCCATGGATGTAGGATACATGGCAAAGGCAGCTCCTCCTGTCTCATCTGCAGCTGCTGCCAGATCCTTCAGCCGGTGGTTTCCTCCCATAAAGCGGATCCTCTCATCGGTACGCGGGTCACTGATCCCCAGAACCGGACCCAGGACCTTATCCTGAAGAATAGACACATCCAGCTGACCTACGCTGTCTTTACCCGCATAGATATCCGGATATGCCTTCAGATGGAACCATTCTCCGTCTACATACAGCCCAAAGCAGTGTTTCTCCACCGGTTTACATGGAAATCCCGGCATTGCCATCAGCTCAAAATTAAACTTCATGCTTCCGATAAAGGCTTTGGGTTCCATACCCTTGATATCCTTTACGATCCTGTGATACGGAAGGATGGTCAGCTGGTCATACGGAAATACCACAGACAGGAAAAAGTTAAATTCTTCTTTTCCGGTGTAGTCCGGATGCTCCGCTCTTCTCTTCTGTCCAACCTTTACTGCGGAGGCTGCTCTGTGGTGTCCATCAGCAATATAGATAGAGGAGATTCCGCCAAAAAGACTATGTATAGTCCGGATCTTTTCTTCCTCATCTACGACCCATACACGATGTGTGATCTCGTCATCGGAAGTAAAATCATACACAGGAACATGTGCATTTTTCCATTCTTCCATAAGAGTAAGAAGCTCTGCCGGATATCTGCACGCCAGAAAAATAGGGCCTGTGTTGGCATCACAGACATCCACATGACGGATGCGGTCCTGCTCCTTATCCTCTCTTGTAAGCTCATGCTTTTTGATCACACCATTCATGTAATCATCAATGGAACTGACACCTACGATCCCGGTCTGGGATCTTCCCTTACGGATCAGTTCATACAGATAATAGTTCGGTTTCTCATCCTGGATCAGGATCCCTTCTTTCTGGAAACGATCCAGATTTTCCCTTGCCTTCTGATAAACCATCGGATCATAAAGATCAGTTTCCGGATCCAGATCCATCTCCGCACGGTCTATATGGAGAAAAGATTCCGGATTTTTTTCCCCGATCTTTCTCGCTTCCTCTCTGCTGACTACGTCATAGGGAAGTGCAGCCACCTTTTCTGCTTTTTCCGAAGCAGGTCTTACTGCCCGAAATGCCTGAAATAAAGCCATTATATTTTCCTCTCATTCCTGTCCGGCTATACGCCGGCCCTTCTTAAGATTTCTGCTTAGTTTGCAGAAAAATCATCCTGTCCATTCTAACACATATCAAAATTTCCCGCAAACCTTTATCCGGCCCGTCTTATGCCTTACGTTTGTTCAGCTCCGGCAGTACCGTCGCCAGCATGGTGAAAAAGCATGCACAGCCGCCTACAAGGTTGGAAACCGGTTCCGCCCAGAACACGCCGTCTGTTCCCAGGCCATTCACAGAAGGCAGCAGGAGCGTCAGCGGTACTACGATCACTACCTTTCGGAGCAGAGAAAAAAAGGTGGCCTTTTTTGCCTTTCCCAGTGCCACGAACACGCTTTGTCCGGTAAACTGCAATGCCATAAAGCAGAAGCCGAAAAAGTAAATATGAAGGGCAGGAACTCCCTTTTCCAGAAGCCCGGGATCGCTGTTAAAGATCCGGATAAAAAATTCCGGAAGCAGCTTCAGGATTCCCCAGCCTGCCAGGGTATAGATCACACAGACAGCTGTAATAAATTTAATTGCTTTTTTGACTCTGTCGTATGCTTTTTCTCCATAATTGAAGCTCATGACCGGAGAAGCACCTGTAGTAAGCCCATGGACCGGCATGGTGAAAATGTCACGGACAGAATTTAAAACTGTCATGACACCAACGTAGATATCACCACCCCAGGTCTGGAGTGTGGCATTGCATACCACCTGCACAAGACTGTTTGTAAATGCCATAAAAAAACCGGACATACCCAGGCTTACGATACTGCCCACTCTTTTCCAGGAGATCCTCATGGCGCTTTTTTTCAGGTTCAGGATCGCCTTTTTCCTGTAAGGAAGCGTAAGACCCAGATGGCGGAACAGAACTGGGAAATGATAGTCGCCAAAGCCGCTCCCCGGACTCCCATGTGCATCCCAAAGATAAACAGGGGATCCAGAAGAATGTTCAGTACAGCACCGATCAGTATCGTGAGCATCCCTGTGTTTCCAAAGCCCTGGCTGTTGATAAACGGGTTCATTCCCAGAGTGATCATCACAAACAGGGTTCCCAGAAGATAGATCCTTATGTAGTCTGACGCATAGGAAAAGGTTACATCACTGGCGCCAAAGGCATATAGGATCGGTCTGTAAAAGATAAGGCCAATGGCTGTCAGGATCACGCCTGTGCCGATCAGCATCACAAAGGTGTTTCCCATGAGCATTTCTGCTTCTTCCCGGTTTCCTCTTCCCCGTTCCATGGAGCAAAGCGGTGCTCCTCCATTTCCAAAAAGATAGGTAAATGCGGTGATCAGGGTGATAATAGGAAAACACAGTCCCACTCCTGTCAGTGCAGTGGCTCCGATCTCAGGAATCCTTCCGATATAGATCCGGTCTACAATGTTGTAAAGGAGGTTCAGGATCTGTGCAATGATCATCGGCACAGCCACCTCCATAATGTTACGATAGACATTTCCTGTTGAAAAGTCTGTCTGATGTGTCTGCATTTCTTTACACCTTCCTGCTTTTTACTATTGTAAATAATACTATATCTGATATGCAAAGTAAATATTTCCCTGTAAGGCTGCTGTGGAAATATCAGACGTTACTGTTTGTTCACTGTAATATCCCGCAAACTGTTTTTTGTGAGCGAAGATCACAGAAAACCCGAGACATACCGCGCGAACTTATGCGATCAGCATAAATTCTGTACATCGCGAAGCATGTTGCTGAAAACGGAATGGACAGTAACTATCTGATTATCCGTGTATTTATTTCTTGCTATTTTTGTCTAAAAAAGTTATAATAAAGCCATAAAAACGGTAATGATTCCACGTAAAATCGGTCAAAAAACCACATCACTGGGAATCTGTTCCGCATGGAGGTATTTTTATGGATAATAATTATAAGGGCATGGCTGTAGGTGTTTTTGAGCTTGATAACCTGGTTGCCTGTTTTGTTGCTCTTGATGCTGCTTCCAAAGCAGCCAATGTCAGGATCCAAAGTGTTGAGCGTAACCGTCTGAAGAGTGGCGCCTGTGTCAAGATGCGTGGTTCTGTTTCTGACGTTAATGCAGCTATGGAGGTTGCGCTGGAGGCAGCCAAACCTCTTGGTAAGGTTGTTTCTCATACTGTGATCGCTTCTCCTTCTGAGGATACTGAGATTGCACTGAAGATGACGATCAATAAATAAAGGGGGCGACGGATTTATGAATTATGGTGCTTTTGGTTTAGTTGAGGTTGTTGGTAGCAGTAATGCGATCCTGGTGATCGACCAGATGCTGAAGACTTCTGATGTTTCTTTTCTTACCTGGCAGACAAAGTGTGGTGGACATGCCACTGTTTTTCTGACCGGTGATGTTTCTGCCGTTACAGCTGCCATTGACAGTGTAAAGGGAAACCCGCCTTGTGAGATCGTAGCTTCAGCAGTGATCTCCAATCCTTCCGGTGAGACGGTTCGTCTGGCTGAGGAAGAAGCGGCTAAGAATCACTTTATGTAGGAAATATCTATATTATAATAACGAACGTACGCAGGGAACCGCCCTGGCGTAGCGGGAAGGGCTTCGTCGTCCGCTGGCTTCTAAGGTGCTGCGGCTTCTGCTAAAACCATTCCAAAAAGTTCTGAACTCGCGTCAAGCCGCTCAGACAGCAGAACTTTTTGGAATAACGCAGAAACCACACCACCTAAGAATCAGCAGGACTCCTGCAGAACATCCCACTACGCCAGGGCGGTTCCCTGCTGGCTTTTGTATAAGTGAAAATTGTCTCAGACACGGTGATTTCACACATCAGCCGGTGCTTTCATCATCGATGCTCTGCTTCTACAAACTTCACACTTTCACTCTAGCCTATCTCCCCTTTCGCACGTCAGCAACTCTTTTCGCTATATTCTTTAAACTCACGCCTTCACTCTAGCCCTCCACTCCTTCGCACGTCAGCCGGCGAGGTACCGTCTGGTTTGGGCTGGCTCTGCAGGAGGGGTGCGCTTCTTAGGCGGTGGGAATCTGCGTTGCTGGAAAAAATCCAGCTGTTTGAGCGACACAGGAGCGAGTTCTGGATTTTTTTCAGCGGTTTTAGCAGATTTCCAGCGCCTTAGAAGCCAGCCCCCGACGAAGCCCCAGCACAAACCAGACGGTACCTCACCGGCGTCCGTCCGAAAAATCCACATCCACCATCTCCCGTCCATCTTCCACCTTCATCACAGCCACATCCCCCCGATGTGCCACAACCACCCTCTTCCCTCCGACATCACCGGAAAGTTCCATCAGCTCCCCATAATACTTCTTCGAAAAAACACAGGGATTCCCCGTCTTCCCATCATGCTCCACACAGGCGATCCCCTTCCCCTCTCTCAAAAACACATCCACCAGTCCAAAAACCGTCTCCCACCGCAACCACGGCTGATCTGCCACCGTAAACAAACAAGCATCCATCTCCCGGTTGACCCGCAGCCCGATCTTCAGTGAGGAAGATATCCCCTCATCCGGATGCAGATTATAAAGAAACCGTTCGCCAAGCTTCTCTGCTTCCTGTGCGATCTCCTCATACTGTGTGACAACTGTGATCTCACATTTATGTCCCTGTGCCTCCAGTGCCTCCTTCACTTTTTTCAGTTCCAGAAGAATATGTCTGTACATCGGCATTCCGTCTACACTATACAGCAGCTTATTACTTCCAAACCGCCGGCTGTTTCCTGCTGCCAGCATGATCAGTCCCAGCTTCATATCACCGCTCCACTTCCTTTCGATTCTAGTACAGCGAATATTAAGTAACCGCCATATTGACTTGCCTGATTTTTCATCTGCTGCGTTGTCGTCAATCGTCGTAGCCACCGCTACGCCTCATTCCTCCGCCTTGCAGATGAAGAAATCATCCTGCGTCAATATAGCAGAAACTTAATATTCGCTGTACTAGCTGTTTACACTTCTCTGCAGGCTTCCGCAGATCACCATGATCCCAGACTCCTGACCTTGTGCCATAAGCTTCTCCGCCACACAAGGATCCTCCAGAGTATCTGCCTTGTTCAGATACGCAAGAAATCTTCGCCCGTCCACGCCTTTTTGCAATCCGTCTTCAGACCGGATGATCTTCCACACATCCATCCATGTCACAGGCTCATCTGTACGCTTTCCCAGAAATCCCGCCACATCATCCGGACGGTGTGCCGTATCACAGATCCTTTTGCCGATGCAGTCAAGACCGATCACTCCTACTACCATATCTGCAAAAGAAGGGATCACCGGCTCATGAACAGCCGGCACTTTAAGGGGTCGGCGCCTGGATCCGTCAGCTTCCACAAGAAGAAGATCACAAAAGCCGGGCAGCTTTTCCAGGATCTCCTTTTCGGGGCCGGAAATCTTTGGCTGCCCGGCCTTGTGATGAGCCGCGATGACGTATCCGTATTGTTCTATAAGCCGGCATGATCCCGAAACATCCTCTGCCTCTGCAAAGGGACGTTCCGGTTCCCATGCCATATGTGTGGTTGTGGTCACGATCACCCTTTTTCCCTGTCTGGAAAATTTTTCTGCCAGTCCAAGGATCAGACTGGTCTTTCCGCCTCCTCCTGTGAATGCCACAGTAAGCGCTTTTTCATTTTTCTTCATGACACACTCCATTTATTCTCATACTTCTTCCGAGGAAAAAAGCTCTGTATCGGTCACAGTTCCTCATTCTTTACAGCTTTCTCTGTTCCCGGAAGCACTCCGCAGGAAAGCAGCACCTCCAGAACTCCACCTGCGATACACCTCGCCTTGTCTGAGATCGTAAAACAGTTTTTCTTCTGTTCTGCCCTTGGGTCGATGTCCGCGATCTTCATTCCCTCAAAAACAGGGTAGCCGTCCCGGATCAGCCCCCGGATCATGCCGGAAATGGTAGCCTTCACCGGCGTATCACCTACCATGGCGATCACCTGGTCTTTTTCAACAAGATCTGCGATCTGACAGATGTTTTTCATGTTACCGGCTGCCGGTGAATGGATCACACGTTCCTTTCCGATCCCTGCGATCAGTCCCGGCACTCCGGTATTCGGCAGGGCACTGCCTTTTTTTATGATCCTTCCCAGGTTATGGCCACGCATGGTCTCGATCACGTAATCCACATCCTCCCCTGCGGTAAAGCCCGGGCCAAGTCCCACAGTCAGTGGTGCCATATCCCTGCTGGTCCCAAGATTCTTTTTTGCAAGGATGGCATCGATCACTGCCTCCGGCTCCAGTTCGAGGATATGTTTTCCATGGGTATCTGTCAGAAGGGGAATCTCTCCCTGTGCCCAGCATTTCCTGCACTGGGTCCGGATATCGTTCTCCGTGATCCTCCTGCACACAACGCCTTCTACCTCTGCAGTTCCGTCATAAACGGCTTCACAGAAAGCCACATGACGGCGGATGGCACTTGGACGGTCACATTCCAGGATCAGGATCTGATAACCACTCTGATGAAGCTTGTGGATCACTCCGGTGGCCAGATCTCCGCCACCGCGCACAAGAATCATTTTATCCGTAAATGCCGCTGTTTTCATCTTCATACACCTGCTGTCCGTTTCCCGGCATTCCTGCCGCAAGAGTATCATAAAGCTCCGCATAGGTTGCATCCTTATACGGGGATACATAAAAGAGTCCCGCGATCCCGGCTGTAATTGCCGAAAGGACAGACCAGGGAATAAAGGAAAGATCCAGGATAAAGGTATCCATCTTCTGTCCGTTCATCATCTCACGGCTTTTTGCAAACACTTCCTTTGTGCTCATATCCGGATATTCCGCAAGAAGATAAGGGATCATCTTATATTCGTAGGATTTTACCACTCCGGGAATAATAAAAAGCAGCGTCCACAATACAAGATACAGGTCCCGTAAAAACATGGTTTTTACGATATTACCGTAATTTCCTGAACGAAATACACTGAGGAGCTTTCCGGGCCCGGGTACAGAATAAAGGTTTTCAATGTAAAAATCTCTTCCGCCTACCTCCAGAACATTTCCCACAAAAAAATGGAAAAGGATTCCGATCAGAGCCACAGCTACCACGGCACTGGCACTCAGAAGCGCAAAAAGCACTGCCAGTGGGGAGCGAAATACATGGCTGACATAAGAAGTAACACCATTGATATCCGTACCCAAATGATACGTTGTAACACCGTAATCCGGACTTGTCACATTTCCGGCACTGCCTGTGGCCGCACCGCTTCCACTGGTTGCCATCACAATAGCCAGCACCAGACTTACCAGCACTGCTGACCAGTAATTTTTTTTGAATGCCTGTTTTCCACGCCATTTCAAGTCACTGCGTTTCCAGCTGATCTTCTGCTCATTCATAACTTAACCCTCCATATATGCTTCACGGACACAGAGCTCTCTCCGGCCCTTCTGCCACAGCGCAGGCTCCAGCTCTGCCAGATAACCACCGCCGTTTTTTACATGCCATTCATAAAAAGCCCTGGGTCTGTCCGCATATTCTTCCATAATGTTCATGATCGTACCGCCATGTATCACAAGAGCCGCTGTCTTTATGTTGTTACGGATACACTGTGTGACAGCCTTCTGAAATCCTGTAAGGCTCCGGCGCTTAAACTCTTCTCGACTTTCTCCTCCCGGAAAAGGAAGCGTTCCATTGCTGTCGATCCACCTCTGATAATCCTGATTTCCGGAAAGCTCTTTATAATTTTTATTCTCAAACTCTCCAAAATCACACTCAGAAAGCTCTTCGATAATATGAAAGCTTTTTCCTGGAAAAAGGATCCCCGCAGTTTCCACACAGCGGCAGAGCGGACTTACATAAAGGGCCTCCGGCATGGGATAGGTCAGCTTTTCCAGAAATTCCTTTCCCTCTGTGCTCAGTGGTTCATCTGTTGTTCCGATATAACGCTGAAGCTTATTTCCGGGTGTCTGTCCGTGTCGTATCAGATATAATCTAATCATCCTTCAGCACCGTCCCGATCCCGCATACCACTCTTGTGACCCTTCTGCTTTTTGCAGCCAGTGCAGTGCACACCCGGCCAACAGCTTCACGATACTGCCGCTCAAAAGCATCCGCCGGAACGATCCCGTAGCCTACCTCCTCACTGACAAGGATCACATCCGTATCCTGCTGTGCCAGCTTTTCTGCCAGGCCGGTAAGATCTTCTCCTGCTTTCAGAGCTTTTCTTATGTATTCCTGAAATCCCAGAACGCCCTCTGCCTTCAGAAGCTCCTCTTCTGTGATCTCTCCTCCGAATTTCCAGTCCACATCCGGGAACTGCGCTTTTGCATAGGCAGCTTTTCCCTGATATGCACCTCCGATTATCATTTCCATATCTTTTTTACCTCATCCAAATCTTCATTACAGATTAAACGCGCCGCCAAAAGCAAGCACCAGTGCCATCACAACCTCGCAGATGCAGAGGAAAAATCCGGAAAGATCGCCTGTGGTCCCTCCAAAATATTTCAAAGCCATATGGTGATACCACCAGAATACCAGAAGTGCGCTGACAGCTGCCAGAACACCCAGAATCGGATCCACCCATATCATCAGCGCTGCAAGGATCACAAACATCGTGATAAGAACATTTCGCACTGCGATCTCCGACGCATTTCTGGAAAATTCTGCCACAGTCCCGTCTGTCCTTGCCTTGGGAAATGTGATCACACCGATCCCGGAAAGACATCTGGACATCATAAAGCCCAGGCTCATGATACAGATCCCGTTATAATTTCCAAGGAGCTGATCCCAGGCTCCCAGCCAGAGGATAAAATATACACAGGCTGTGATAATGGCAAATGCACCTGCATGGGAATCCTTCAGGATCTCCAGCCTCCTTGTGCGTTCCTGCCAGGAGCTTAATGCATCTGACGTGTCCAGAAGCCCGTCTACATGAATGCCGCCGGTAATAAATACCGGGATCACAGTAAGGATCACAGCGAGAAAAAATGGCTCCAGAGCTACGTGTACACCGAGGACCCCTCCTGCAAGCCAGGTCAGGATGCCGATGGCAGTACCCACAAAGGGGAAAAAGCACATCATATATTTTATGTTTTCCTTCTTCCAGTCCACCATGGGCATAGGAATCTTTGAAAACATGGCAAAGGCTGCCTTAAAACTGTTCCATAAGCTTTTCATGCTTCCTTTCCTCCTTTATGCCATACAGGGATCCCGTATACGACTTCCACAACCTCTTCTGCCATCTCTGCCAGCTTCTGGTTGATCTGTCCCAATTCTTTTTTATACTGTTCTGATTCTTCCTCGTAGAGGATCCCGTCTGAAAAGATCTCGTTGGTGACGATCACCACATGCTTTGCCTGGGAAAGAAGATTTTTCACTCCTTCTGTGATCTTTTCTGCCACCTCCGGGTGGAAGCCGCCTTCCCGGAACATCTCATTTGCAACCAGATTGGACATGCACTCCAGAAGGACCACGCAGTCCTTCGGAATGAGCAGCTCATCCAGCTCTGTATATCTTTCAATTGTCTCGAAGCCTTTTCCTGCACGCATGTGCCGGTGTCTGCGGATGCGCCTGTGGCTTTCTTCGTCAAAAGCCTGCATGGTGGCGATATAGATCCTTCTGGCTTCGCCAAGGGAAAGTACGGTTTCTTCCGCAAAAGCAGATTTTCCGCTTCCGCTGCCTCCTGTTACAACAACCAGCATATTATTTCAGCTCCTCGTACTGTTCTACATTGATATCACCAAAGGTACTCATGGAATTATATACTGCACAGGACAGATCCATCATCGGAAACAGTGCCACAGCTCCGGTTCCCTCGCCCAGGCACATGCCTGCGTGGATGATCGCTTCCTTGCCAAGCTCCTTCAGGATCAGCTGTGCTGCAGGCTCTTTGGATACATGAGACGCAAGGATATGATCACTTACCTGCGGGCAGATCTTTATTGCGATCAGTGCAGATACGCAGGAAATAAATCCGTCCATGACAACCGGCATTCCAAGTGCTGCTCCTCCAATGAATACTCCTGCCATTCCTGCAATATCCAGTCCACCTACCTTTGCCAGGACGTCAATGGCATCTGAACGATCCGGATTATTCAGGGCGATCGCCTTTTTGATCGCATTGATCTTCCGTACAAGCCCTTCACTGGTCAATCCGGCACCACGTCCGGTCATATCTTCCACCGGTTTTCCGAGAAGCACAGCTGCTACCGCACTGCTGGTGGTAGTATTTCCGATGCCCATCTCGCCGGTTGCAAGAACCTGATAGCCTTTTTCCTTCAGCTCCTCTGCCATGGCAATTCCGGCTTCGATGCCACGGATCGCCTGATCTCTTGTCATTGCCGGCTCTCTGGTCATATTTCTGGTCCCATAGGCAACCTTAAGATCTGTACGGACCTTTGTATCTGTGACCATTCCCACATCTACAGGAAAAAGCTCTGCTCCACACTGACGGCACATCACACAGCAGGTAGTAGTCCCTTCCAGAAAATTCTCAGCCACAACAGCCGTCACTTCCTGTCCGGTCTGGGTCACCCCCTCTTCTACAACTCCGTTATCCGCGCACATGACAACCACTGCTTTTTTCTCCACACGTACCTCCGGTGTACCTGTGATACCAGCGATCTGTGTCAGCATATTCTCCAGCTCTCCCAGAGAATGCAGGGGCTTTGCAATACTGTCCCATCTCTTTCTCGCCCCCTCCATAGCCTTTTCATCCAGAGGGCGGACTTTCTTCACTGCCTCATCCAAAGTCATCATTTGCTACCTCCAATCCTTTTACCTGTGGTAAAAATAATAAATTTACTAAAGATATAATTCAACGCCAGCACGATAAATTGTGTGCAGAATTTTGCAAACATATCCCGGAATCCCAGGATCTCCGCCAGAAACCATACGCCACCTACCTCAATGACCATGGTCACCAGACGGGCACTTATAAATTTCAGAAAGGGCGGTATATGATCCCTCCATGTTTCACAGCGGTCATGAAATACAAATCTGGAATTCACAACATAGGCAAACAGGATCGCCAGGATGATCGATATGATGTTGGCACTCATCAGCGGAATTCCCATTGCCCTCATGATATAAAAGCTTAACAGATTTACGAGAGTCGTACAACCACCCCAGAAAATATAACGGATCACATCATTTTCATAGAATTTAAGGATCCACTTTTTCATTGGTATCTCCTCCTCGTATGATCTTTGATACGATATATCTTGGACGACGTTTTACTTCCTCATAGATCCTGGCGATATAATATCCGATGATCCCAAGGCTCATCATCACAGCACTTCCGATAAAGAGCATCACGATCAGAAGTGTGGTATAGCCTTCCACCGCATGCCCGGAAAAATACCGGACCAGAGAATAAACCAGAAGGAGCAGGGAGCACCCAAAGCAGCCCACAGCACCGGCTGTTACAAACTGCAGCGGAAGTGTTGTAAATGCCACGATATTCCGAAACGCATAGCTGATCAGCGTTCCTGCAGACCATTTGGATTCTCCGGCCTCACGCTCCTGCACCTCAAAAGGTACGGAGATACTTTTGAAGCCTATCCAGGATGATGCCGCCCGGAAAAACATGCTGCGCTCAGGCATGGCGAGAACACTCTCCACCGCTTTCCTGTCCAGCAGCTTGAAGTCGGAAGCGTTTTCCATATCAAAGCCGGTGGCACGGGACATGATCCGATAGAAAAATCCGGCACTTTTTCTGTGAAAAAGAGTTTCTTTTCCCCGGTTTTTCTTGATGCCCTCCACAACCTCGTAGCCCTGCTTCCAGAGCCGGTACATTTCCAAGAGGATTTCCGGCGGATGCTGCAGGTCACAGTCCATCACTGCCACCGCATCTCCGCATGCCTGTGCAAGGCCGGCCACGATTGCTGCTTCTTTTCCGAAATTTCTGGAAAAATGCACACCTGTCACATTTTTATCTTCCCTGGATACTTTTTCTATGGCTGCCCAGGTCCCGTCAGAGGAACCGTCATCTACCAGGACCAGTTCATAACGGATCCCGGCCTGCCCCAGGAGCTCTCTGAGAGTCCGGCAGGTTTTCTCCACCATCGGTTCCTCGTTACAGGCAGGCAAAACTACCGATACTCGGCTCATTTCTCCTGTTTTCCCCTTTCTTTTTGTTTTCTCTGGCGCCGGTAAGATATTACGATCCCGGCAAACAGGATCAGGCCGATCACCGTCAGTATCATTCCGGGCACAATATACGGTGTACAATATCTGAGTGCGATCGTATGCCTGCCTTTTTTTAATTCCAGTCCCATATACATACTGTTTGCCTGCACAAGTTCTGTTTTTTCTCCATCTACATAGGCGGTAAAGCCTGCGCTGTATGGAATGGAAAATACCAGGATCTTATCGGAAGTGGTTGTGATATCTCCACGAATGCAATTTGTCTCCGTTTTGATATTCTGAAGACTTTCTTTTCCAAGCTCCTCTGTCTGTTCTTCAACAGAAGCCATGGGCTGACATACCACATACAGATCATCAAAGGTATATTCTCCCGGCATGGAGAATGTCAGTGTCATAGTTCCTGCAGAATAGTTTTTATATCCCATATTCAGAAGAAAATTATGTCTTCCGCTATAGCCGTTGTATTTATCTGTAAAGATCCGGATAGTCTTGTCCACGGAGCCCAGCGAAACATCCACTGCTGATTCCTTGCTTTCTTTCCAGTAGCGCCAGTTATTGTCTTCATAACGCACGGTATTCTTCTCATATTCTGTCATGGAATCCCATTTTTTTTCACTGACCACTGTACGTGGAGAATAGGCATTAAAATCCAGATTTTTTGCCACAAGATAAACCTCAGCCTCCGGCTCTCCCTGATATCCGATCTGTACGGTTGCTCCTTCTTTGGCCACAATGATCTTTCCGTCTTTGATCTTACAGACCTTTTCCTGCTTCCAGTGTAAAAATCTGCTTTCTTATCGTCAAAGGTGAGGTCTGTCTCAGAAAGACTGCTGTCCTCAAGGACTGCCCCCTGCAGGAGTGCCTGCTGCTTTTCGGTCACGGAAAGCTTTTCATAGTTTTCTCTGGGGATCCAGGAATCATAGGTATAACCAAGATGGAAGGGAATCCTCGTCTTCGTAGATCCTGTATTTTTTTGTGACTTCTGCTTTCACTGTCATAGCCGTATGGCAGATACCCATATCCGCTTTTTTTGATGGCAAAATATTTCACCGAGGCAAGACGATCCAGGACACTCCGTCCGTCCAGGCTGCTGTAATGATAATCCCAGGGGGTATTCAGATACATCTCATCAAAGAAACGGCTGATATTTCCATTGGCCACACTGAAATAATAGGAAGTACTGTTGGTTCCCATATACATGGCAGTGTTTACATAAGAGCCCGTTTTGTACTGGTCATATCTGGTAACCGCTGAATCGTCCATTGACCGGATCGCTTTGTCCGGTCCGGACTGAAGCTTCTCCAGCGCCTGATCCTTTTCGATGTACTGGCGGTATTCATCCAGAGTGGTGGCGCCGATACAGTGCAGTTCCCCCCCGTGCCAGCATTGGCTTCAGCATGTTGCCTGCATCCATTGCGCCGTCGGTTTTGCCTGCACCTACAATTGTGTGCAGCTCATCGATAAAGAGAATGATCTGTCCGTCGCTGTTCTTCACTTCCTCCAGAACCGCTTTCAGACGCTCTTCAAATTCTCCTCTGTATTTTGCTCCTGCAACCAGAGCTCCCATATCCAATGCAAAGATCGTCTTATCTTTCAGTCCCTCCGGCACATCCCCGCTGACGATCCCGCTGTGCCAGCCCTTCTACGGCTGCCGTTTTACCGACCCCGGGCTCTCCTATCAGAACCGGATTGTTCTTTGTCTTACGCGACAGGATCCGGATCACATTTCGAATCTCTTCGTCACGTCCAATGACTGGATCCAGCTTCTGATCTCTTGCCCGCTCCACCAGATCCTGTCCATATTTGTTCAATGTATCATAAGTCGCTTCCGGATTATCACTGGTCACTCTCTGATTTCCACGCACAGTAGAAAGTGCATGCAGAAAACCTTCCCGACTGATTCCAAACTCACGAAATAACGGCTTTAAATCTCTGCTTGCATATTTCAGTAAAGAAAGGAAAATATGCTCTACAGAAACATACTCATCACCCATCTGCTTTGCTTCATCCTCTGCATGGATCAGTGCATTGTTCAAATCCTGACCGACAAACACCTGCCCGCCCTGTACTTTCGGACGCTTATTCAAAAGCTCTTCTATTCTGTTAATAAACAGAGGACCCTGAATGCTCATCTTTTCCAATAATTTTAAGATCAGACTGTCATCTTGTGTAAGCAGCGCATACAATAAATGTTCCTGCGCCAATTCCTGATTTCCGTTATCTGCGGCGATCTTCTCACAATTTTGCACCGCCTGAATGGAATTCTGTGTAAATCTGTTTATATTCATGCTAATCCCTCCTTTATTTTCGTGTTCTACTAGGAATATAGCATCTGTTGTTAGCACTGTCAAGGGTTGAGTGCTAATATTTTTGTTATTTTTTGCAAACCCTTTAAAATCAATGGTTCGCAGTATCTTATTTCTTTTGAAATTGTGATTTTTTCTGTTTTGACACCAATTTGACACCAATTTCTCTTTTTGTTGGTGTCAAGCATTTAATCACCATACTATTCTAGTCTTGCAATCTCATTTTCAATCCTTGTCAGCTCTCCAATATGGTTGTACACTTCCATTGTTACATCTATATGAGCGTGTCCCATAATATATTGAAGAACTTTTACGTCCATACGGCACTCTGCCATTCTGGTACAAGCTGTGTGACGCATTACATGAGCTGAAAACTTTGGTAACAGCTCTGCTTTCCTATGCTCTTTTTTTGCTCTCTCTACTTCGGTTTTGTTATATGCGTCTACAATGTTATATAAAACACTATTTACGCCATTCGGCATAAGCGGTCTGCCCGATTTCGCTGTAAAGACAAACCCCGAATACCCGTCCACCTCAATGCTCTTATCCTTTGCAAGCATGAAATTGATTTTCCTTTGTTCCTCAAAGGCTTTGCAACTTCTTGTGTCATAGGTATAATACGAATACCCGACTCCGATTTTTGGTGTTGAGATATGGAACTTGCAACCGTCGCCTAAATTCTTATAAATGAGCTGGTGGTCTACATTAACCATTTTTGCCTTGATGTTTATATCTTTCCATGTAAGACCAATAAGCTCCCCACATCTTAACCCCGTACCAATCATTATGGTAAACATAGGATAATATGTGTTATAGACATTGCTCTGTTTTACAAACTCCATAAACTTTTCTTGTTGAGAAACTGTTAAGGCTTCTTTTTCCTCTGCTGGGTTTTCCATAATCACTAATGTAACTTTTTGCAGGGTTCTTTCGGATAATATCATCATCAACAGCCATTTCTAATGCAGGATAAAGCAGGTTGTGAATATACTTGATTGTAGAATAAGCATATCCAGCTTTGGAAAGTTTCGCATAATACGCTTTAATATGTGAGGGTAAAAGTTGAACAACTTTAATATTTCCAATCTCGTCTTTAACTCTGTTTTCCCAAGCACGAACATAACTAACTCTTGTAGTATCAGCCAGCTCACGAGTTGCCATATAATGCTCAAACAACGTGTTAAGCGTCATTTTTTTGATTGCTCCGTCTGTCAATATATTATCTTCCATATCTTTTGCAATCTGCTTCTCTTTTTCTCGAAGCTCTGGTAAATCTTGTGCATAGACTGTCAATCTCTTGCCTGTTCTTACATCTGTAT
>ENA-OPYT01000075-OPYT01000075.1-human-gut-metagenome-genome-assembly--contig:-NODE-75-length-30305-cov-3.848532_pt1 | contig 30305 bp, 22 predicted proteins | sample MGYA00242636_ERZ504480 | MGnify/ENA primary metagenome ERZ504480 (study PRJEB26092, sample SAMD00036228) | human gut metagenome | host: Homo sapiens | study: EMG produced TPA metagenomics assembly of...
GCAACAAACGGGAAGGGTCTGGCGAAACAGAACAGACGTCAAATTGAAGGAGCCGGTGCGAATCCGGTTCAAGCAGTTATCCAACGGAAATCAATCCATCTATTTGGACTACTATACGGGTGACGTGATCCGCAAGGAAAATTATGTTGGCGGCAAACGGAAATACGAGTTTCTGAAGCTATACCTTATTCCCGAACGAACGCGGGAGGACAAGGCGAAGAACGAAGTGACGCTCGCCCTTGCCAAAGCGATTCAGAGCAAACGGATCGTCGAGGTGCAGAACGACGCGCACGGATTCCAGAACACGAACAAGTCCCGAGTGAACCTGCTCGATTATCTGGAAAATATCGGAAAACAGTCCGCCGAGCAGGGAAGCCGGAACTATGCCCGAACGGTGCTCAATACCGTCCGGGCATTGAAGCTGTTTCGCGGCGACTATATCGCTTTTCGGGACGTCGATAAGGAGTTTCTTTCGGAGTTTACCGATTACCTGCGGCAGATGCCGAAGGCCAGCAAATACGGCGTATTGAAAACCGGAGGGCGGTTAAGCGCCAATTCGGTTGTTTCCTATTACGGTACTTTGAGAACGGCCATCAACCGTGCCTACAAAGAGGGAATCATTACCGTCAATCCGACCAAAGAGTTCGATTTCGCAAGTAAAGTGCGGCAGGAGCCGAGCCGCCGCGAGTATCTGACAATCGACGAATTGAAAACGCTGATAAATACCGAGTGCCGGCACGAGATCGTCAAGCGGGCTTTTCTGTTCAGCTGTCTGTGCGGGTTGCGCGTAAGCGACATTCGCAAATTGAGGTGGTGCGACTTACAACGGAGCGGCGGGCGTGTCCGTATCGAAATCACGATGCAGAAAACCAAAGAACCGCTTTACCTGCCGATTTCGGACGAGGCGTTGAAATGGCTGCCGGAGCGCGGCGAGGCGAACGACAGTGATTATATCTTTCCGCTGACGCACGAGGGAACGGTGAATGATACGCTGCAACACTGGGCGAAAGTCGCCGGAATAACCAAACACATCTCGTTTCATATCTGGAGACATCCAAGTTCTACTTTCTAATTGAGATACAATCAATTAAAGTCCTCATTCTCTTAAATGGGTAACGATTTGGTAACGAAAGTGTGTCTTTTTGTGACCTTTCGTGTCTTAGGTCACAGACATTATACAAAAAAAACTCCTACAATATCAAGGTATTGTAGGAGTTGTACATTTACTGTCCATTTCTGTCCAGCGTTTTGTGATCCCGCTGGGGCTCGAACCCAGGACCCCAACATTAAAAGTGTTGTGCTCTACCAACTGAGCTACGGAATCATCCGCGCCAATCCGGAGTTATCCGTTTTGGTGGTGCAAATGTATAGAAAATTTTTGTTTTGCCAAAATAAAACGATATTTTTGTACAGAATATTGATTATCGTAAATCTTAAAACAAGATAAATTTTATGTGTAAAGCTCTGATTATCGGCGCAGGAGGCGTAGGTACCGTCGTGGCGCAGAAAATTGCTGCCAATCCGATTTTTTCGGACGTGATGCTGGCCAGCCGAACAAAAGCGAAGTGTGATGCCATTGCTGCGGCAATCGGCGGGGACCGGGTGAAGACTGCGCAGGTCGATGCCGACAATGTAGCCGATTTGTGCGAGTTGTTTCGGGCTTTCAAGCCCGATATCGTAGTGAACGTGGCGCTGCCGTACCAGGATCTGACCATCATGGACGCCTGCCTGGAGTGCGGGGTGAACTACCTCGATACAGCCAATTACGAACCCAAGGACGAGGCGCATTTCGAGTATTCGTGGCAGTGGGCCTATCAGGAGCGCTTCAAGGAGAAGGGGCTGACGGCCATCCTGGGCTGCGGCTTCGATCCGGGAGTGACAGCTATTTTCACCGCCTATGCCGCTAAACACCATTTCGACGAGATTCACTACCTCGATATCGTGGATTGCAACGCCGGTAATCACGGCATGGCTTTCGCCACGAATTTCAATCCGGAAATCAATATCCGCGAAGTGACTCAAAAAGGCCGTTACTACGAGAACGGCAAGTGGGTGGTGACCGAACCGCACGAGATACACAAGCCGCTTCATTATCCTGAAATCGGCGAGCGCGAATCTTATGTGATCTACCACGAGGAGCTGGAGTCGCTGGTAAAGAACTATCCGACGATCAAGCGAGCCCGCTTCTGGATGACTTTCGGACAGGAGTACCTGACCCACCTGCGCGTGATTCAGAATATCGGCATGGCCCGTATCGATCCGATCATTTACAACGGTGTGGAGATCGTGCCGATTCAGTTCCTGAAGGCCGTGCTGCCCGATCCCAAGTCGCTGGGTGCGAACTATCACGGCCAGACTTCGATCGGCTGCCGCATCCGGGGTATCAAGGACGGCAAGGAGCGTACGTATTATATTTACAACAACTGCGATCACGAGAAGGCGTTCCAGGAGACCGGTACGCAGGCCGTGAGCTTTACTACGGGCGTTCCGGCGGCGCTGGGCGCTTCGATGTGGGCCAAGGGGCTTTGGCGCGGTGCGGGCGTGTTCAACGTCGAGGAGTTCGATCCTGATCCGTTCCTGGCCGAACTGGGACCGCAGGGTATTGCCCTGGGTCGAGAATTCGACGTCGATCTGGAAGTCTGATCGGGTTTCGATAATTGGTTTGAAGTCCGGATGGTATGTACCGTCCGGACTTTTTATCGGTCTGTATTGGTGTGAAAAGATGGTAGGTATAAATACTTATTTATTCCAAATAGCCGGGATTTTTGAATCCCGGTTGGGAGGTTTTTCTATTTTTGCGTGAATTTGAAACAGCATCGGAAATCCATGATCGATTTTCAAAAATTACCTTCTCCCTGCTTTGTGCTGGATGAGCAGTTGCTCGATCGGAATTTGGCGGTCATCGACCGCGTTCGCCGGGAGAGCGGTGCCGAAGTGATCGTCGCTTTGAAGGCCTGTGCCATGTGGAGTATTTTCCCGGAGCTTGCGCAACATTCCGACGGAGCCACCGCTTCGTCGCTGGCCGAGGCGAGGCTGGTTTTCGAGGAGTTCGGCCGTCCGGCGCATACGTACGCTCCGGTATATACCGACCGGAATATCGAAGAGATTCTCGATTGCAGCGATCACATCACCTTCAATTCCGTTGCGCAGTTCGAACGGTTCGGACAGATGGCCCTGCTGCGCGGTATTTCGTGCGGCCTGCGGATCAACCCCGGCTATTCGCCGGTAGAAACCGATCTCTATAACCCTTGCGTGCCCGGTTCGCGGCTGGGTATTCCTGCCGGGGAGCTGAAGGAGCTGCCCGCCGGGGTGGAAGGATTGCATTTCCACGTGCTGTGCGAGTCCCGCCCCGAACATTTGCGCTTGGCGCTCGATGCCGTCGAAAAGCGTTTCGGTCGTTTCCTCGACCGGATCAAATGGCTCAATATGGGCGGCGGACACCTTATGACCCACAAGGATTACGATTGCGACGAGCTGATCCGCATTTTGCAGGAGTTCAAGGCGAAATATCCGAACCTGCGCTTGATCCTGGAGCCCGGCAGCGCCTTCACTTGGCGGACGGGTTACCTGGTTTCGACCGTGGAGGACATCGTTGAGAACGGCGGCGTGCGTACGGCGATGCTCGACGTGTCGTTCGCCTGCCACATGCCCGACTGCCTGGAGATGCCCTATAAACCGGCGATCCTGGGGGCCCGCGATCCGGAACCGGGAGAGAAGGGTTGGCGTATGGGCGGCAACAGTTGTCTGGCCGGGGATTACTACGGGGATTGGATCTTCGACCGCGACCTGCGGGTCGGCGATCGCATCGTGTTCGAGGATATGATTCACTATACGATGGTCAAGACCACGATGTTCAACGGCGTGGCGCATCCTGCGATCGCCATCGTGCGCCGCGACGGAGCAATAGAAATAATCAGAGAATTCGGCTACGAGGATTTCAAGTCCCGTATGTCGTAATAATTAAACCGCAATAGATGAAAGATTTTACCCCTACTTCCTACACGCTGGAGTGTGTCGCTACCGGCCGGGAGTTTCCGGACGAAGGGTGGACGCTGGACGATGCCCAGTGCAAGTGTCCTTCGTTGATCCGTACTCGTTATGCAAAAAAGCAGCTCGAACTCAAATCCGATGAATACGGGTTCTACAAGTTCGCCGACTGGTTGCCTGTTCGGCGAATGCTGGAAAATTCGAAGGCTCCGGTGACCTACAAAAGTAAAGGGTTGGCTGCGCACCTCGGGCTGGAAAATCTCTACATTACCTTCAACGGCTATTACCCGGCTATCGGGGCGCACATGACTACCTGTTCGTTCAAGGAAACGGAGGCTTACAGCGTCTGTGCCCGTATCGACGAGAACGAGAAGCGGGTGCTTGTCGTGGCGTCGGCCGGCAATACGGCCCGCGCCTTCGCCAAGGTCTGCTCCGACAACCGGATTCCGCTGCTCTTGTCGGTGCCTGCCGACAACCTCGATGCCCTGTGGTTCGACGGACCGCTGGATCCTTGCGTGAAACTGATCTGTTCGGAGAAGGGCGGAGATTATTTCGATGCGATCCATTTGAGCAACCTGGCACTCAAGAGCGATAAGTTTTATGCCGAGGGCGGTGCGAAGAACGTGGCACGCCGCGACGGTATGGCCACTACCGTACTGTCGGCAGCGACGACTATCGGTCGGATCCCCGATTACTATTTCCAGGCCGTCGGCAGCGGTACGGGTGCTATTGCCGCCTGGGAAGCCAATATGCGCCTTATCGAGGACGGCCGTTTCGGTAGTCACCTGATGAAGCTGATGGTTTCGCAGAACGCGCCGTTCGTGCCGATGTATAACGCCTGGCGGGAGGATTCGCGCGACATGCTCCATTACGACGATGACAAAGCCCGCCGTGACGTGGAGATCATCGACGCCAAGGTGCTGTCGAACCGCAAACCGCCTTATAGTATCGCCGGCGGTCTTTACGATGCGCTGAAAGCCACCGACGGCGAGATGTTCGCGCTGACCAATGCCCACGCCCGCAAAGCGCGGCGTCTGTTCCTCGAGTTGGAAGGCGTCGATATCTATTCGGCGGCCGGCATCGCCACCGCATCGCTCATCAAGGCTGTAGAAGAGGGCAAGATCGCCAAAGATGCCGTGGTGATGCTGAATATTACGGGCGGCGGCGAACTCCATTTCAAGGAGGATAAAACGCTGTGGTACCTGAAGCCCGATCATGTTTTCCCGATCGATCCCGACCCGGAGGAGGTGATCGCCAAAACGGAAGCCCTGTTCGCATAAAATAGCGTCCGGACGATCCGAAAAGGCCGGCGCGACAAAAAAAGGAGGGGACGATTTTCCGTATCGTCCCCTCTTTTTTCGTTTGTCTGCGATCAGAACGTCGAGGTCATGTCTTTGGGTACGCAGATGAAGAAATCGGCCTTACCGAGTGCTTCGGGATCGAGCTTGTCGGTATTTTCCTGCCGGATGACCTCCACCGTGCCGATCTTCAGACCGGGACGGTACTGGTTGAGGTAGGTGATGATGCCGCTGTGGTCCGTCGAGTGGAAGTTGCCGTTCATGTGGACGAGTTTCGACTGCATCCGTTCGGCGATCGACCAGGCCATCGTAGCGTCTTTGACCGCCTGTGCCTTCGAAAGGTTTTCTGCGGCGCTCTGTTTCATCCCGGGCATTTTCATGGCCCCGAAATATTCATCCACGCTCTTGTTGGGCACGTAATTCAGGGGCAGCGGTGCGATATACCGTTTCGCCTCGTCCGAAAGCCCGTCCAGCGCTTCGAATCCGCCTTTGGCGACCATGTTGGCGTAGCGGCGTGCTACGTTCGTGGCGACGAAGGGAATCTTGTGCTCTTTGGCGAATTCGACGATCGGAGAGTAGTCGGTCTTGTAGTTGGGCCAGAGCTTGGCTTCGGCGTTGAACCGTTCGGGGGTAATCATTCCGGCCAGGTATTCGTCGAGGATCAGCTGATTGTCCCGCTCGAACATTTCGGCGCCGATCATCAGCCGGTCGCCGTGCCGGTCGTAAAGGTCTTTGACGATTTCGTATTCCATCCAGTGGGCGATGGGGCAGTTGTGGATTTCGCCGATGAATACGACATCCTGCCGTTCGAGCACGTCCATCATCTGCGTGTAATCGACCCGATTGCCCTGGGCGTCGAACAGCGTGTAGGCATTTTTCTCCTGTGCCCAACCGAGCGTTGCGGTCAGGCAGCAGATCAACGATACGAGGATCTTTTTCATTTTTCCGTTCTGTTTATTATTCTGGTACATAAATGATTTCTCCGTTTTCCAGTTCGTAGGCGATGCCGACGCGCTTGCCTTTCGCACCGGAACCCTGCTGTTCGGAGGGGGTGTATTTGTTGATCTTGTTGCCCTCCTTCATGATGATCTCCATATTTTCCTTGCCGGGGTTCTTCACTACGGTGAAATCTTCCTGCGTGAATACTTCGGTCATGTTCATATGCATTACCATAGCGACCATCAGCGCTACGGCGAAGACCATCGCCACGTCGAACAGATTGACCACCACGCTCAGCGGATCGGAGTCTTCCTGTACGGCGAACTTGCTTTTTCTTCGGGTCGGTTTCATGCTTCCGTGTTTTTTTCGATCAGTTTCCGTGATACGTAGTCCAGGTTATTGACATCCTTGGCATACCAGCGCTGCTTGAATTGCAGGGATACCAGGCCCACGCCGCTGATCACGAGGCCCACGACCGTCGTGGCGAATACGACCTGCATATTGTAGGACATACCTGCGATGTCGCCCGTCGAGAGTCCCACGAGCGCCGGGCTCATGGCGATCAGCGTGCCGATCAGACCCAGTACGGGGCCGATCTTGGTGAGAAGTTTGGACAGGATCACGTCCTTCTCGGCGTCGTTCTCGAAATTCGAGATCAGGTAGTCTGCGTAATCCTGGCTGGCCGGGTTGGTCAGCAGGTCGCGCAGATAGCGGATGTAGAGCGAGTTGTCTTTCGCGGGCAGCGCTTTGCGCAGGTCGTCCACCTTGTCCGGTGTCAGGTTTTTGATCAGGTCGTTCAGTCGCTTGTCGTTCTTGCGTTTCGGCCATGTATTGGTTGTAGATGCCGCCCACGAGCAGCAGGGCGCGGATGAACAGCAGCAACAGCAGCAGAATATCCGGGATAAGCAGGCTGTTGGCCACCCAGAAAAGTACTTGTGAAATGGTTTCCATATAAGTTTATTTGTTTTACGATTTCTTGGAATTTATGACGGTTCGGGGTTGTGCCGAATGTTTTTTGCGGGCGTTTCGCTTTTGCAGGACGATCCATTTGATGCGGTTCCAGAGCGCCCCAAGCACGAAGAGAACCAGGAACAGTCCGAAGGCGAATCCCAGTGCCCGCCAGTTCGTCGGCTCATCGACCGCCGGATAGGTTACATTGCCGTTGACGGTGGTCAGCAGACCGATGATGCAGACGAAGAGGCTCACCAGAAAGTGCGTCTCCAGCCGCATCTCCTTTTCCGGCAGCAGGAGCCGGAAAAGGTGGCAGAGCAGCGGGAACAGCACGACGACGGCTGCGGCGAACGCATAGGAGATCGCCGAGAACGACGTTCCGGGAAAACTGAACACCAATTCGGTCTGCAGGTAGAACAGCACGGGGAAGACGAGCAGGCTGGGGTACCACTTCAGGGGTTTCACCCACCACCGTTCCTGTTGTCCGAACCAACCCCGCAGCACGGCGATGCAGTAGGCGAAGCAGACGACCGATTCGAGCGTGATGATAACGGCCATATTTTGCAGAGCCGTCGTGTTTTGCAGGTAGTCGGCCAACTGTGTCTTCGATTGCAGAATGGCGTACGGGTAGGTCGCGATGACGAAGGCGCCGCACACCGCTCCGAACAGAGCGGCCTGCCAGATCCTCCAGAAACTGAGTTTGAGCACGCAGTTGATGAGGATGAACAGGATGAGTACGCTGATGATTAGTTGCATAGTATCGTATTAGTTGTCTTTTCTCTTTTTGCGGAGCACCAGCAGCAGGACGACGAACAACACCAGTACTCCGCCGGCGATCCATACGCCGTTCAGGGCGTTTTTCCGACCTTGTTCACCGCTGGACACTTCGTCTTTCTTGAGTACCATCCCGTTCTTGTTATCCGGGCTTTGTACGGTCTTCATGGTCTGGATCTGCTGTTTGTAGGCCGCCGCATGCTGCGGAGCGACCCGTCCGGCGATGAACTCCTGCAATTTGGCGTTGCCGCCCGAGAAGCCGCTACCCGTCGAGCCGAACTCTTCGACCAGCTCCGTGTGCAGGCTCGCCAGTGTGTTGAGCTGCTGCTCCGAGGCTTTCCACATTCCCTTGCGGGCAGTTTCCAGCATTACGGCCGTGATTTCCTGCAGGGCTGCCGGATTCTGCTGACGGAAGAACTGTTCGGTTCCCAGGCCGTAGCTGTCCTCGACATACACGTCGTAGATCCGGTCCCACATCTCCTTGTCGATGACATCGGGCTTGGTGACGTTCCATCCGTAGGTGTTGGTCACGACTTCGGTGATCTGCGATGCGCTCGATGCGCCGCCCTTCATCACCTCCTTGACATATTCCGGATTGAAGATCGTGGCGCGGGATTCCACGCCGATAGCCTCCTTGAGCTCCTGCATCTTGACGTTGTTGCGGTTGCGGTAGTCGGCGAAATAGGCGTCGGGGTCCTTGCCCGTGACATTGCGCACGGCCAGGTTCATACCGCCCATGAACTCATAGACGTGGTCGAGGCTCAACGCGCCCCAGGTGTTGCTCTGACGGGGCTGTACGACGGCGTCCGTGTTGTGGAGCACGGCCCGCAGCAGCCCGGCCTTCATCTCTCCCCACTCTTCGTCGCTGCCGTACACGGCACCCATGTTGTTGATGTAGGCGTCGGCGATCTCCTGTTCGTCGGTCCACTTGTCCCCGCTGGTAATCATGTCCTGGATGCCGGTTCCGTACATGCCGTTCACACCGCCGAATACCCGCTGTGTGGACATTTCACGCGCGTCTTTCGGGGATACGCCCTGCTCGACGAGCAAGCGTTCGGTCTCCACCGTGCTTTCCGCCACGCGGTTGCCGTACCGGTCGTCGGTCGCTGCCGCCGCCATCTCGACGGCCCGCGAAATCAGTGCCAGGCGCGATGCCGCCAGGTCGCGGAACTGGCCCGAGGTCTGTACGATTACGTCCACGCGGGGTCGGCCCAACTGCTCGGAGGGAATCAGCCGCAGGTCGGACACGCGGCCGTAAGCGTCGCGTACCGGCTCTACGCCCAGCATGTAGAGCACCTGGGCGATCGTCGCACCTTCGCTCTCGATGAATTCACTGCTCCAGAAGGTGTAGCTGACTTTGCGCGGATAGTCGCCGTGCGTTTTCTTGTATTGTGCAAGCGTATTCTCTGCCAGCTCCTTGCCTTTGGCCCAGGCCTGTTCGGACGGGGTGGTCTCTGCGTTCACTGCATAAAGGTTGCGGCCCGTAGGCACCGCCTGCGGATTGGCCACGGCATCGCCGCCCGAGGTCGGTGCGACGTATCCGCCTGCCAGAGCGTTCAGAATCGAGCGCATCTCCATTTCCGGACTCTCCTCCAGCGCCCGTTTGTAGTTCTGGATATTCGTTACGGTGCGCTCCACTTCGGCGATGGCCTGCGCTTCGCGCTTCTGATCGGCCGTATATTCCGCAGGAGTAACTGCGCGGCCCATCATCATCATGCCTCGCCGGGGCGGAGTGAGGATCGTGTGCGCTTCGGCGAGCTTCTCCGGGGTGATTCCCGCTACGCGGCAGACCAGTGCGTCATCGGCTTTCTGTCCGCCGAGTACCTGGCGGACCAGTTGTTTGGCCGGCTCCAGATAGTGCTGCGTGAAGAATGCCTGACTCTTGAGCTGCGTGTCGGCTACCTTTCCGCGCTGGCGGTCGAGGGCCGCTACGCTGTATGCGATCGGGTCGGCGCTCATGGCCATTACCGACGAACGGATCTTCTCCGGCGAGTAGGGAACGCCGGTCGTATAGAGCTGCCCGGTCATCTTTTCGTTGGCGATCTCCTCGGCGAAGTTTTCGATGCGGGCGATCTCCTCGGCAGTGTAGGGCTGCGTGAGCAGGCTGTCCAGCCGCAGGTCGCGGTGCAGGCCCATCTTCACGGCGATCTTTTTCACGGCGATCGATGCCTCCGGCTGGCGGGCCTCGTCGGTCTTGTAGTACGCTTCGATTTTGTTCATCAGCTCCTTGTACTGTCCCCGGGTCTTGCTCTCCGTGAACGGCGGGGTCAGGTAGGAGATCGTCGTGGCGTACGAGCGGCGTTTGGCCATCATGCTTTCGCCGACGTTGCCGATGGTGTAGTAATAGAAGTGGGGAATGGTGCCCACCAGACGGTCGGGCCAGTCGTAGCGGCAGAGCGCCACCTGTTTCCGGGGCGTGAACTCCAGGCTGCCGTGTGTGCCGAAGTGAATCATCGCGTCGGCTCCGAAGCCGTATTGCGCCCAGAGGTAGGCGCCGATGTAGGGGTGGGGCGGAGCGGTTTTGGCGCCGTGTACGATGGCGAAGGCGTCGTCGCCGACCGCAGCCATGGGCTGCGGCAGCAGCACGACGTTGCCCAGATCGATGCGGGCTACGGCCAGGCACGGCTCGCCCTCCCGGACCGTACTCATATAGCGGCCCGGCGCTTCGCCGTACAGTTGCACGACGTCGGCATAGAGCTCTTCGGGCAGGGCGTCCTGCACCCAGGATTCGTATTCCGACTTTCCGACCAGTGCCGGACGGCCGTTTTTCAGGAAGTCGTCGAAAGCTCCTTCGGCATAGGTGCTCAATACGGCACCCTGCGTCATCAGCAGCTTTTCGAACTCTTTTTCGGTCGCAGGCAGGTTTTTCACCGTGTAGCCTTCGGCCTTGAGCCGTTTCAGAAGATTATAGAGCGACGGCACCGTTTCCAGTCCCTGGGCCGTCAGCGAGGATTGTCCGGCGCCTTTGAAGTAGTAGATCGCTACTTTCTTTTCAGCATTCGGCTTCCGTTTCAGCGAGATGAAGTTGCCGATGATCCGGGTGAAATTCTTCAGCCGTTCGGGAATGGCCTTGAAGAGGTAGATTCCCTCTTCGTCCAGTTCCTGATCGTTCAGCACGTAGGGGTAGATCGCGCCGTCCAGTTCGGGTACGACGATACTCTGGGACATGAATCCCCCGAACATCCCCATCGGGTCGCTTTCCCACTCCTCCTGCGTTTCCAGCATGGAGAGCGGCGAGAAGATCGGGATGTTCCGCTCCTTCAGCCACTCCACGGCTGCGTCGGCCTGGCCCATGACCATGCGCCCGTGCGCGAAGTGGATGACCGCGTCGGGGCCGATTTCCCGCAGGAACGTCAGACGCTGGCGGTACGACGAAACGGGATAGACGTTCATTCCTGCGTTTTGCAGCGATACGATCAGGCTGTCGATGTTGGCCCGGTTGCCGCTGAAGGGGTCGTTCAGACCGCCTACGATTGCGATTTTGGGGGCTTTCTCCCGATAAATTCCCTGTTCCCGGAGGTATTTCTCATAGTCCGCGACGGTTTTGAATGAGAGGTCTTCGTCCAAGTGGTAGAGCACGTCCGAAGCGCTCTCGACAGCTTCTTCAGCCGGTGTGACGAAGAGGCGCTTCGCGTCGATATGCTGGCGGACGTAGCGGGCCATATTCCGGTAATTCCGCTTGTTGCCGTTGCCGATGTAGGCCGAGATTCCGGCCTTGGTGAGGCTGTCGAGGCTACAGATGTCGTTTTCCGGATTGGTGGCGGCGTAAATGTAGATAGGGGTGCCTTCGTCGGCTGCCGCGAGGATCTGCGCTCGCTGCTCTTCAGTGATTTTCAGACCCATGCCGAATCCCAGCACCAGGTCGTAACGTCCGAGCCGGTCGAGCCGGTCGAGCGGTATTTCTTCGTATTCGATGAAGTTGTCTTCGTTGGATTTGACGAGGCTGGCCGTCTGATAGTTCTGGAAGTTCACCAGTCCGATCCGGGTCGTGGATGCCCATTTGCTCCACGCCGCCCAGCAGCACAGGACCACTGCGAGTACGGCGACGGCCGCGAGGATCCATTTCTTGTTTTTTGCCATTATTCGAAGTGTAAATTGTTAAGATTCTTGAGGATTGCCGGCGTCCGGATCCATACCGGACGGGCCGTATCTTGAAAACGGACTCTTTTTGCGTGGTTTGGCCGGCAGTCCCGTAGTTCCGGTGCTGCCAGCCAATCCGATCGCATCATTTCGTCTATTTCAGCAACTCGTACTCCAGTTGCGGACGTCCGCGCTCACCGTCGTCGCCCGAACCGAATTTGAGGAACCGGAGCTTGTAGTAGTTTTCCGCACAGTCCTTGATGACGAAGAAACGGTCTGCCTTGACACCCGGATTCTCCACGCCCGGCATCGCGGGGGTGCGCCAGTTGGTGCCGATCGTGTTCGCTTCCGTCTGGAACTCCGCAGATGCCACGTCCGCACGTTTGAAGTCGGCATACGACTTGGTGTCCGTCATGACGATCGCTGTTTCCGCGCCGCCCAGGTTGTTGATCGTGATTACATCCTGCGTGAACGAGATCACCGGTCCCGATGCCATCATGGTCGAAGAGGCGGCGTAGGCCCACATGATGTCCCATTTGCTCTTGGCGGGCTGGAGCACCTGTTCGCCGGTTTCGAGCGAGAGTCCGATGAAGCTGTAAATCGGGTCTTTCGTGATTTCGACGGTTTTTGGGGTCGTATCTTCCACCTTGCCGTACTCTACCTTGTAGCCGTTGCCGCTGCGGGTGACTTTCACTTTGTACCAGAGGCTCCGGTTTTCCGTACCGTCGGTATTGGTCTTGTTGTCGGCCGAGGCCACGAAAAATACCTTGTTGTTCGCATCCGTAGCCGATATTTCGCCGAATGCGGTCTTCGACAGGTCGCCCGTGACGTCGTCGATCCATTCCGCCTTGAAGTCTTCGGACATGCTGCCTGCGGCGATGTTGGGTGCGCTCTGCGCATCTTCGAGGGTTACGGCTGCGAAGTCCGTTTTCTCGGAAGCGGCCGCTACCGTTGCGTATGAAGAGTTGAGTACCACGCGGAACTCATCGCCGCAGTAGAAGCCCAGGTTCCAGCTCTTGCGGTCGATCTGCATCTGGCTGTTATTACTCAGATCGACATAGACCATGTTGGCGTAGTTCTGGTCACCGACTTTCCCTTCGAGCGTCATCGTGCCGCCCGTGGAGACGATCGGAGTGAACGAGAGGGTCATCTCCTTGGTCGTGCCGATCTTGTAGCCTTCGGTCAGCGAGAGGGAGAGAATCTGGAATTTCGCCGTTCCCTCGGGGTTTTTACCCGTCGCTTTGGCTACGGTGAAAGTGCCCGTGGACTGTCCGGCCGGAATATTGACCGTGATCTTGCCGTCGGTCATGGCCGGGGTCGTCGTGATGTCCGCGTCGGATACGTCCGAAGAGGTCATTTCCATCGTTACGTCCAAGCTCTCGGTCGTAGCGCGGCTGAGTTTCAGGCCGAGGCTGACGGTTTCGCCGTCCATGCCGGCTTCCGATACGGCGAATTCGACCGAAATGTCCTGCAACTTCAGGTTGTCGTCATCGTCGTTGCATGCCGAGAATCCGAAGGTCATCAGACAGGCTGACAGTAAGTAAAGTAATCTTTTCATAGAATGGTTTTAATTAGTTAATATTGAATTTGTTATTTTTTGAATTTTCCGTTCAGCATCAAGTTCAGTCCGATGAAGTAGCTGCGTCCGCAGCCGAGATAGCTGACCGAAGGGGTGTCGTTCGCGGATTCTACGATCGTGCGTATGTCGGTCAGGTTGAAGAGGTTTTTGACACCTACGTTCAGGCTCAGGAACGAGGTCAGCTTCTGCGTGACGGTGATGTCCCCGTAGTGGTAGGAGGGGAGTCCCCTCAGGTAAATTTCGCTCTCTTTCTTGTTGTCCGGGGTCGTGTATTCGTGGTAATAGTACTCCTTGCGCTGGCCGGTGTATTTGTAGAAGAAACTGATGTCCGTTCCCGACTTGGCGATATGGTAACTGATGGTCGTACTCACTTCGGGCGAATAGCGGAACTGGGGCAGGCTTTTATCGTCGGAGGCATATTTGTTGTAGCGTCCGATCAGCGAAGCATTGACGTTCACGCGTAATCCGCCCCATGCCAGCGAGGTTTCCAGTGCCCCGCCCAGGGTTTTGTAGCGGCCGATGTTGTAGTAGGTGTTGTAGTTGGGAATATCGACGTTCTGCGCCAGGCTGATCTTGTCCTTGAAGACGTTGTAGAAACCGCTCAACGTGGTGGTGAGCCGGATCCGCGCGTTATGCAGGATGCGGTAGGTGAACGATCCCGTGACATTGTTCGAATATTCGGCTTTCAGGTCCGGGTTGCCGTCGATGTCGTGGTTGTCGTTGTGGAACGAGAAGTAGAGCTCCTGCAGGGTCGGCGTACGGAAGCCGTAGGCATAGGAGAGGCGGATGTCCATATCGGGTGTCAGATCGAACTTCGTTAAAATCGAAGGTACGGCCACAGGAGCTTCGTAGTCGGCCATCAGGAAAGCCCGAACGCCGGGGCGTACGCTCATCCAGCTCCAGGGTTTGTATTCGGCCGAGATGAAGAATGCCAGATCGGAGATCGTGGGGGTGCCGTCGATGCGTCCGCCCTTGCCTTCGGTCCATTGGTATTCCAAACCGGGCTGAAGGCTGATCTTCGGGCCGATATTCCAGGTTGCCGTCGCCCGTGCGATCCAGGCTTTGTACTGGGTGACATCCTGACTGGCATCTTCGGCCGAGAGCCATTTCTCTCCGGTCGAGAGGTCTGTCCAGGTGGTCTGCGTGCGGCGCTTGTAGTCCTGGTAGGAGAGGGCGAGATTGACGCTCAACCGGTTGTCCAGTCTCCAGTCTGCCTGTAACTGATGGGTGTATCGTTTGGTCAGATAGTCCTTGTCGGAAACCTTCTCCGGTTCGATGGCGGTACCGTTCAGAGGACCGAAGATTTTCTCGTCGAGGAAATCCAGCCGGTACCAGACGTTCAGGTTGCGTCGCTGGAACCCTATCATACCGTTGGCCAGCGACTGGTCTTTGGGATGCCAGCGCTTTTCGCGTCCGGTCAGGTCGCCCTGCCAGCCGCCGTTGTCGTTGCGGGTGTAGCCGCCGTTGAAGTAGAGTCCGTTTTTAAGATTGAATCCGAGGTCGATGCTTTCGTTGTGAAGACCTTCGCCGTTGAAGAACTGGTATTCCTTGCCCATCGTTTCTTCCTGGATGCGGGCGCCCACGCGCCAGGTGCTTTCGCCGGAATAGCCCGGTCCCTTTTTGGTGATGATGTTGATGACTCCCGCAAGGGCGTCCGTGCCATAGACTACCGACATCGGACCTTCGACGATTTCGACCCGTTCGATCCGGTTTACGTCGAGTTGGCTGAGGCTCTGTTTGGTCGAGCCTCGGTCGATCATCGGAATACCGTCCATGAGGATTTTGACGTTGTTGCCGCTCATACCCATCAGCTCGAAGTCCGTTTCTCCGAGCGCCATGTCGTTCGAGAGGCGGATGCCGATTTCGGTGTTGAGAAGCGACTGTACATCCAGGGGTGCCTTTTGCCGGATCTGATCGCTGTTTACCGACCGTACCTTATATAAGGAGTTTTTCATGGATTGCGGCGAGAACTGTCCGGTGACGACCACCTCCTCCAACTGGTTGATATCTTCCTTGACTTCGATGTTCGGGAATACGTTTTCCCGACCGGTTTCGATGGTGACCGGAAACTCCTTGCGGTGGGCGGTTACGGATTGGACGACCATCGTATATTCGCCCGGGGGAGCCGCAAATTCGAAATTGCCGTCCCCGTCGGACATCCCGCCGAATACCGTATTTTTCAGCGAAACCGTGATGTATTCGGCCGGAGCGCCGTCTGTGGTGATGACATTGCCCGAGATTTTGACCTTTACCCGGTTTTGTCCCGCTGCGGGCAGGACGGACAATAATAATAGGATGACAGTGCAGATATTTTTAATCATGGGCTTTTGGTTTTATTCGTTTGCAAAAGTAGGGGGGGTAAAACGGGCGGGCAATCACCCGTTTTAGGTATTTCGGAGGCGAGAGGTAGTCAAATGTGGTGAGCTTGCCCGTCTGTCGGATTCCTGAGCTGTTTCCCGGATCTTCCGTTCGGTTTGCGGAGCGGTCCCTTGATTTTTGTCCGGCCGGAGGTGGCGTTGGGGCGGTTGCGATAAAGTCCGGTCGTTTTTCGGGTTTGGCGGAGATTTTGTACAAGCAGTATCGAAAGAACTTAAAAAAATTATCGATTATGTTTTTTCTTGTGGTATTTATTGATAGGTTTGGTTGCCGGATGGCTCGCCAACCTGATCGTGAAAGGGCGGGGGTCCGGCCTGATCGTCAATTTAGTTGTCGGCATCGTCGGCGGGGTGCTCGGCGGCTGGATCTTCTCGCTGTTCGGACTTTTCGCCGTAGGAACCATCGGCAGTATCGTCACTTCGGTAGTCGGTGCTATCGTATTGTTGTGGATCGTAGCTGCCGTAGGCAATAAAAAAGAGAAAAAGATAGACTAAAAAATTATTCGTATGAATGAGAAATTGAATGCGGACAAAGAGCGTCTGAAGGCGGATCTGTCCGATACGGTACAGGATGTGAAAGAGCATGTGGCCGCGAAAGCCGGTCAGGTGAAAGAACAGGTCGTAGCGAAAGCCGGCCAGGTCAAGGAAAGCGCCCGCCAGCAGGCGCAGCAACTGAAAGGACAGGCCAAGGAGCAGGCAGGCAAAGTGCTTGACAAGACCAAGGAATTGGTCGATAAGGCATCCGAAAAGGTGAAAGAGTGGTAATAAAAATAGAATGGAAAAGAGAGGCCGGCCAGCCATAGGGCCGGCCTTTTCGTTTGTGTGTCCGGACAAATGGATTATCTTTGCACCCGACAGGCCGAAGTTCCGCTACAGAGGAACCGATGCCGATATTATTAATCACTTTAATTTTTACAGGATGAAAGAGATCCAAACAAAGCGTACTCCGCGCTTCAGGCGCTGGTGTCGCAAGGGTTACGCCGCTTTCGCGAGCCTTCGGCGCCAGGTTACCATCGGAGTCCTCTCTGTTTCGATGTCCACCATTCTCCTGTCCACGACGACGCCCGTGCAGGCGCAGACCGTCGATTCGCTTACGATCGCCAGAGAGCTGGAGATCGAAACGGTCGAGGTGACGGGGGTGAAAGCCACCCCCACGCGCAGTGCGATGTCGTCCACCTCCGTTTTCGATCGAAAGGCGGGTGCTTCGGCGCCGGTCCAGACCCTCGAGTCTGTGCTGCGTTTGAGCCCTGCGATCGATCTTCGGGAACGGAGCGGCAGGGGAACGCAGGCGGACATTATGATCCGGGGAGGTTCCTTCGACCAGACGATGGTCATGCTCAACGGTATTAACTTTACGGATGCCCGAACGGGTACACAGTCGCATTCGCTGCCGATCGACATAGATTGCATCGCGGGAATCGATCTGATCGACGGCGTATCGGGCGTCGGTGCGTATGCAGGGGCCCTGAATATCCGCACGATGCCTCTCAAATCCCGCTATCTGCGCATCGAGGCGGCGGGCGGCGACGACGGCTATGCGTACGGCAATCTCTCGGGGGCCGTGACCAAGGGACGATTTTTCCCATTTTTGCCGCCGGGTCGTACCGTCGCAGCGACGGGTATATCCACAACACCGATTTCGAGAACTACAACGGTTACTTGCGGATGAACTACGACAGTGAAAAGGCCGGATTTTTCGATTTCCAGGCCGGTTATCAGAACCGGTCGTTCGGTTCGAACGGTTTCTATGCCGCGTACAATCCCGATCAGTTCGAGCATACTTCGACGGTGCTCTCTTCGCTGCGATGGGTGAAATCCGTCGGGCGTTTCACGCTCAATTCGTCGGTCAGCTACCGCAAGAATTTCGACCGTTACGACTGGACGCGCGGTACGCCGATGAATCATCACAATACGGACAATGCGGGAGCCGAGTTCTGGGCCGACTGTACGTGGAAGGGCGGTGTGACCTCCCTGGGAGGCGATTACACCTACAACCACATTTACAGCACCAATCTCGGCGAGCCGCTTCCGACTCCGCACGGCAAATATACCCATGCCAAGGACCGTCACGTGGGAAATCTCTGGCTGCGGCATGTCAAACAGTGGGAGCGTTTCGACGTTTCCGGTTCGGCCGGGGTGAGCTTCACGCCTTATGGGACTTCGGCCCTGTGGAGTCTTTCGGGAGGCTATCGTCCGGTGCGTGGGCTGCGGCTCGAGGTCGGTGCGGCCCAGTCGATGCGACTGCCTACCTTCACCGATCTTTATTACACATCCCCTGCACAGCTCAATAATCTGGATTTGAAGCCTGAACATGCGATTACCTATCGTTTCGCGGCGGATTACGCCCGCAGCGGGTGGAATGCTTCGCTGTTTACTTACTACCGGCAGGGGCGCGACATCATCGACTGGGTTTGGCGCGAGGAGCTGGGCAAGTGGCACTCCGAGCAGGAGAGCAAGCTCGACACCTATGGACTGGAGGTTTCGGGCGGTTATACGACGACCGGGTTTCTGCACCGGATTTCGGTTTCATACGGCTATATCCATACGAGCAAAGTCGATCGGGTCATCACTTCCAGTGCGCTGGATTATATGAAGCACAAAGCGGCGGCGACGGTCGAATTCCGTTTTCTGCGTAACTGTTCGCTCACGCTGACCGGTGCGGTATATGACCGCAACGGCAGCTATACCTATTATTTGCGTAATGCGGACGGTTCCCTGATGTTGGATCCCGACGGCAAGATGATGACCGAAGTGCGTGACTTCAAGCCTTATTTCCTGTTGGACGGCCGTCTGTCGTGGGAAAAGAAGGGGTGGAAGCTCTATTTTGACGTGATGAACATGACCGATACCCGTTATTTCGATTTCGGCGGGTTGGAGATGCCCGGCGTCTGGTTTTCGGGCGGTATCGTCGTGACGATCGGGTAATGTCCGGAAAAGTTTGTTTGCGGCGGGCCGGGATCGAATCCCGGCCCGTTTTATCGTTGCGAAAAGTGTCGTATTGTGAGATTCGGCCGTGGAATACGTGATAGTTTGTAACCGTATAGTCCGTTTCGATAAAAGATTTGTAACTTTCTTTGGAGGGATATTTATTTATTTCGTATATTTGTAGGTCTGTTTTACGGGCTAATTCTGAAGCGAATACAAATTCTTAACATACTCTAAAATACATGGAAAAACGTATTATTGAATGCGTGCCCAACTTTAGCGAGGGCCGTAACAAGGCTGTTATTCAGCAGATTACTTCCGCAATCGAGGCGGTTGACGGAGTCAAGTTGCTCGACGTCGATCCGGGTGAAGCGACCAACCGTACGGTGGTTACCTTCGTCGGAGAACCCGAAGCCGTGCTGGAAGCGGCTTTCCAGGGCGTCAAGAAAGCTGCCGAGGTTATCGATATGCGTAATCATAAGGGAGCGCATCCCCGTATGGGTGCCACGGACGTATGTCCGCTCATCCCGATCGCGGGTATTACGCTCGAGGAGTGCGCCGAGCTGGCCCGTCAGTTGGCCAAGCGCATCGCCGACGAGTTGCATGTGCCGACCTATTGCTACGAGGCGGCTGCCTTTACGCCGGAGCGCCGCAACCTGGCCGTATGTCGTGCCGGTGAGTACGAGGCGCTGCCCGAGAAGATGAATCACGAAGGCAAAGCTCCCGATTTCGGCGACCGTCCCTTCGACGAGGGCGTAGCACGCACGGGTGCCACCGCCGTAGGTGCACGCGACTTCCTGATCGCCGTGAACTACAACCTGAACACCACTTCGACGCGTCGCGCCAACGCCATCGCGTTCGACGTGCGCGAAAAGGGCCGTCCGGTACGCGAAGGCAATTCGCCCGTAGGCAAACCCTTGAAGGACGAGAACGGCAAGACCATCATGAAGCCCGGTACGCTGAAGGCTACCAAGGCGATCGGCTGGTTCATCGACGAGTACCAGATCGCCCAGGTTTCGATGAATATCACCAATATTTCCGTTACGCCGCTCCACGTGGCTTTCGACGAGGTTTGCCGCGCCGCCAACGCACGCGGTGTGCGTGTGACCGGTACCGAGATCGTCGGCCTGATTCCGAAGCGCACGTTGATCGAGGCGGGCCGCTATTTCCTGAAGAAGCAGGAGCGTTCGACCGGTATTTCCGAGGAGGAGATCATCCGTATCGCCATCAAGTCGATGGGTCTGGACGAGTTGAAGCCGTTCAAACCGGAAGAGAAGGTGATCGAATACCTGATCGAAGCGGACAATAAGAAGAAGAAACTGGTCGATCTGACCTGCACCGGCTTCGCAGAGGAGACCGCCAGCGAGTCCCCGGCTCCGGGCGGCGGTTCGATTTCCGCTTACATGGGTGCGCTGGGCGCTGCCCTGGGTACGATGGTCGCCAACCTGTCGTCGCACAAACCCGGCTGGGACGCACGTTGGGAGGAGTTCTCCGACTGGGCGGACAAAGGCCAGAAGCTGATGACCGAGTTGCTGCACCTGGTCGATGAGGATACCGAAGCGTTCAACCGGATCATGAACGTATTCTCGATGCCGAAGGGTACCGACGAGGAGAAAGCTGCCCGTAGCGCCGCATTGCAGGAGGCTACGCTCTACGCTACGCAGGTGCCTCTGCGTACGATGCAGACCTCGTTCAAGGTGTTCGAAATCGTGAAGGCGATGGCCGAACAGGGAAATCCCAATTCGGTAACCGACGCCGGCGTCGGAGCGCTGGCTGCCCGCAGCGCCGTGCTGGGTGCGTGTCTGAACGTGAAGATCAATGCCGCCGGTCTGAAAGACCGTGCCGTCGCCGATGACCTGATCGGCCAGGCCAACCGGATCGTCGCCGATGCGGAGAAAGCCGAGCGTGAGATTCTGGAAATCGTCGAGAGCAAGATTAAATAATTTAATACATATAAAACAATGACTGTAAAGGAATTTCAGGAGCAGATCAAGGCGGGTATCCCCGATGTGCTGCCCGCACCGAAACCGTACGATCCCACCATCAACCACGCGCCCAAGCGTAAGGAGATCCTCACCGAGGAGGAGCGCGTGCTGGCCATCCGCAATGCCCTGCGCTACTTCCCGGCCAAGCACCACGAAGTGTTGGCCCGCGAGTTCGCCGAGGAGTTGCACAAGTACGGTCGTATCTATATGTATCGTTTCCGTCCCGATTATGAGATGTATGCCCGTCCGATCGAGGAGTATCCCCACAAGTCGCGTCAGGCCGCTGCGATTATGGTGATGATCCAGAACAACCTGGACAAGGCTGTGGCGCAGCATCCCCACGAGCTGATTACCTACGGCGGTAACGGTGCCGTGTTCCAGAACTGGGCGCAGTATCTGCTTACGATGCAGTATCTGTCCCAGATGACCGACGATCAGACGCTGGTGATGTATTCGGGACACCCGATGGGCCTGTTCCCGTCGCATCCCGACGCTCCGCGCGTGATCGTAACCAACGGTATGGTGATTCCGAACTATTCGAAACCGGACGATTGGGAGCGTTTCAATGCGCTCGGCGTTTCGCAGTACGGTCAGATGACCGCCGGCTCCTATATGTATATTGGCCCGCAGGGTATCGTGCACGGCACGACGATCACGGTGCTCAACGCAGCCCGCAAACGTCTTACCGAGGGTAAGAAAGACATTCGCGGCATGCTCTTCGTGACGGCCGGTCTGGGCGGTATGTCGGGTGCGCAGCCGAAGGCGGGTAATATCTCCGGTGTGGTGAGCATCACGGCCGAGATCAACCCCAAAGCGGTGCATACGCGTCATTCGCAGGGCTGGGTCGATGAGGTGTACACCTCGCTCGACGAGTTGCTGGCCCGTGCGAAGAAGGCACAGGAGAACAAGGAGGCCGTGTCGCTGGCTTACCAGGGCAACGTGGTCGATCTTTGGGAGCGTCTGGCTGCCGAGAACGTCAATGTCGATCTGGGTTCCGACCAGACGTCGCTGCACAACCCCTGGGCAGGCGGTTACTATCCCGTCGGCTTGAGCTACGAAGAGTCCAACCGCATGATGGCAGAGGATCCCGAGGAGTTCAAGAAGCGTGTTCAGGAGTCGCTGCGCCGCCAGGTGGCTGCGATCAACAAGCTGACCGCCAAGGGTATGTATTTCTTCGATTACGGCAATGCCTTCCTGTTGGAGTCTTCGCGTGCCGGTGCCGACATCATGGGCGAGGGCGGTCGTTTCCGCTATCCTTCCTATGTGCAGGATATCATGGGGCCGATGTTCTTCGACTACGGCTTCGGTCCCTTCCGCTGGGTATGTACGTCGGGCAAACCCGAAGACCTGGCTACTACAGACCGTCTGGCTACCGAAGTGCTCGAAGAGATTCGCAAGACCGCTCCGAAGGAGATCGCCGGACAGCTCGACGACAATATCCACTGGATCAAGGAGGCTGGCAAGAACAAGCTGGTCGTAGGTTCGCAGGCACGTATCCTGTATGCCGACAGCGAGGGCCGCACCAAGATCGCGCTCGCGTTCAACGACGCTATCGCACGCGGCGAAATTTCCGCACCTGTCGTATTGGGTCGTGACCACCACGACGTGTCGGGTACCGATTCTCCGTACCGTGAAACCTCGAACATCTACGACGGTTCGAACCGTACGGCTGATATGGCTGTGCAGAACGTTATCGGCGACTCGTTCCGCGGCGCTACCTGGGTTTCGATCCACAACGGCGGCGGCGTAGGCTGGGGCGAGGTAATCAACGGCGGCTTCGGTATGGTGATCGACGGATCGGAGGATTCCGCGCGTCATATCAAGGAGATGCTTCTCTGGGACGTGAACAACGGTATCGCACGCCGCAGCTGGGCCCGCAACGAGGGCGCGATGTTCGCTATCAAACGCGAGATGGAGCGTACCCCGGGCCTGAAGGTGACCCTTCCCAACCTGGCGGACGACAAGCTGGTTCGCAAGGCTATCGACGAAGTGAAATAATAGATCGGTCTTCTCTCCGTTCGGTTGCTGCCGGACGGAGAGAATGCTTTCGATTGGCTGAAGCGGAGGGGATTCCCTGTACGCCGGACGTCGAGAGCACCGAAAAAACAATTCGACTTATTTTTGAGTATTAACCTTTAATAAGAAATACAACGATGATTCATCATATCAGCGCGGAGCATCTTACGGTCGATCGTGTCCGCGAAATTCTGGAAAACAATATCAAAATCGACTTGAGCGAAGATGCGAAAAAACGCATCGTGCGTTGTCGCGAATACCTGGATAACAAGATGGAACCCAGAAAGAGCCCATCTACGGTATTACGACCGGCTTCGGTTCGCTCTGCAATATTTCGATCGACAAGGACCAGCTCTCGCAGTTGCAGAAGAACCTGGTGATGTCGCATGCCTGCGGTACGGGCGAGCGCGTTCCTGCCGAGATCGTGAAGCTGATGCTGCTGCTCAAGATCCAGTCCCTTTCGTACGGCAATTCGGGCGTGCAGCTCGAAACCGTACAGCGTCTGGTCGATTTCTTCAACAACGACGTGCTGCCGGTCGTGTTCCAGCAGGGATCGCTGGGCGCTTCGGGCGACCTGGCTCCGCTGGCCAACATGTGCCTGCCGCTGCTGGGCCTCGGCGAAGTGGAGTACAAGGGTGCACGGCGTCCTTCGGACGAAGTCCTCAAGGAGTTCGGCTGGAAGCCTATTTCGCTGCAATCGAAGGAGGGCCTCGCCCTGCTGAACGGTACGCAGTTCATGTCGGCTTTCGGCGTATATTCGCTTATCAAGGCTCGTCGCTTGAGCGAGTGGGCCGACCTGATCGGCGCGATGTCGCTCGACGCATTCGACGGCCGCATCAACCCGTTCATCGACGAGGTGCATGAAATCCGTGCCCACAAGGGACAGCTTACTACGGCTCGCAATTTCCGTCGCCTGCTCGAAGGCAGCGAGATGATCGCCCGTCCGAAGAAGCACGTGCAGGATCCCTATTCGTTCCGTTGCATTCCCCAGGTACACGGTGCGTCGAAAGATACGATCGACTATGTAGGCGGTGTTCTCGAAACCGAGATCAACAGCCCTACGGATAACCCGACGATCTTCCCCGAGAAGGATATCATCGTTTCGGCCGGTAATTTCCACGGACAGCCGATCGCTCTGGCGATGGATTTCCTGGCTATTGCTGTTGCGGAGTTGGGCAACATCTCCGAGCGTCGTATTTACAAGCTGATTTCGGGTGCACGCGAGCTGCCCTCGTTCCTGGTGGCCAAGCCGGGTCTGAACAGCGGTTTCATGATTCCGCAGTACGCGGCCGCTTCGATCGTGAGCCAGAGCAAGGGTCTTTGCTGGCCCGCTTCGTGCGACTCGATTCCTTCGTCGCAGGGTCAGGAGGACCACGTCAGCATGGGTTCCAACGCTGCCACGAAGCTCTACCGTGTGGTGCTGAACACCGAGCGTGTGCTGGCTATCGAGCTGCTCAATGCGGCACAGGCCCTCGAGTTCCGCCGTCCGCTGCGTTCTTCGAAGCCCATCGAGGATCTGCTGGCAGCTTACCGTAAGCATGTGCCGTTCGTCGAGAACGATCAGGTGATGTACACGTTGATCGACGCTTCGGTGAAATTCCTTCAAACCGAGGAAATTGTAATGTTACTCGTTAAGAACATAGCCAAGATCGTCGGCGTGGACGAGAGCGGCCGTCTTCGGGTCAAGGGGCGCGACATGAATGTACTCGGCGAGATCGACAACGCCTGGCTGCTGGCCGACGGCGATCGTATCGCTGCATACGGCACGATGGACAAGATGCCGGAGGTGGCTCCCGACACGGAAGTCGTCGATGCGGAGGGAGGCATGCATTTTCCCTTCGTTCTGCGATTCGCATACCCATCTGGTTTATGCCGGAAGCCGCGAACAGGAGTTCCTGGACAAGATCAACGGCTTGAGCTACGAAGAGATCGCCAAGCGGGGCGGCGGCATCTTGAATTCCGCCGACCGCTTGCACGAAACTTCCGAGGACGAGCTTTACGAGCAGGCGATGGAACGTATCCGCGAGATTATCGCAATGGGTACGGGCTGCGTCGAGATCAAGAGCGGCTACGGTCTTACGACCGAGGATGAACTCAAGATGCTGCGGGTGATCCGTCGCATCCGCGAAACTTCGCCGATCACCGTCCGTGCCACTTTCCTCGGAGCTCATGCCGTAGGCCGGGCCTATAAAGGCCGCCAGCAGGAGTATGTGGACCTGATCTGTCGGGAGATGATCCCTGCCGTCGGCAGGGAGAAGCTTGCCGAGTTCGTCGATGTCTTCTGCGACCAGGGGTTCTTCACCGTCGAAGAGACGGAGCAGATCCTGCGTGCGGGTGCCGAGTACGGTCTCGTGCCGAAGATCCATGCCAACGAGCTGGCCGTTTCGGGCGGTGTGCAGGTCGGTGTCCGCAACAAGGCGCTGTCCGTCGATCATCTGGAGCGCATGGGGGCCGAGGAGATTGAAGTGCTGCGTACGTCCGGTACGATGCCGACGATGCTGCCGGGTGCCGCTTTCTTCCTGGAGATGCCGTATCCTCCTGCACGGGCAATGATCGAGGGCGGTTTGAGCGTGGCTTTGGCTTCGGATTTCAACCCCGGTTCATCGCCTTCGGGCAGTATGAAGATGATCGTTTCGCTGGCCTGCATCAAGATGCGTATGACGCCGGCCGAAGCGATCAACGCCGCGACACTGAACGGTGCTTACGCCATGGGCTTGAGCAGCGAGTACGGTTCGATCACCGTAGGCAAGAAGGCGAACTTCTTCCTCACGACGAAGATTCCTTCGGTGGCATATCTGCCGTATGCCTATACCTCTCCGCTTATCCACCGGGTATTCCTCCGGGGGCAAGAGGTGAAGTAATTCGCCGATATATCGTTCGAAGCCGGGGCAGGGTATTCTGCTCCGGCTTTTTGTTCTTTTTACTTCATTCCTCGCTGATACCGGCCGGATTTCCGGTTGCACGGAAGAGGTCGCTATCTTGCGTATGGATGAATACGTTTCCGGACAATTTCGGTGTATTTTTTGCAGGAACAAAAATATGATACGCTGTTTGTCGATTGCGACCGTGCTTACGGGCATGGCAATAACTTTAAATGCACAGAATATGAAACCATTGACTCCCGAAGAAGAGCGGGTGATCGTTCGAAAAGGAACCGAAGCGCCCTTTTCCGGTAAATATTACCTCCACGACGAAGACGGCACCTACCGCTGCCGCCGGTGCGGTGCTCCGTTGTACCGTTCGCAGGATAAATTCGATGCCGGCTGCGGCTGGCCCAGCTTCGACGATGAAATTCCGGGTGCCGTGCGCCGCGAACCGGATGCCGACGGACGCCGTACGGAGATTCTCTGCGCCAAGTGCGGAGCCCATTTGGGCCACGTCTTTACGGGCGAAGGATTTACCGCTAAAATACGCGCCATTGCGTGAATTCCCTCTCCCTCGATTTCGTGCCGGTAGCCGTTCCGACCGTGCCGGTCACGGACCCGGCAGCGGCTTCTGCCGAAAAGCCTGAAAATACCTCGTCAGCCGAGCCGCCGAAATCGGTGCAAACCGAACGGGCTATTTTCGCCGGCGGTTGTTTCTGGGGCGTGGAGTATATGCTGGGTAAGGTGGACGGAGTGAAGAGCATTCGTTCGGGCTATATCGGCGGCCATACCGAGAATCCTACCTACGAGCAGGTGTGCAGCCATAAAACGGGTCATGCCGAGGCCGTCGAAGTCGAGTTCGATCCTTCGAAAGTCTCTTACGAAACTCTTGCCAGGCTCTTTTTCGAGATACACGATCCGACCCAGCTCGACGGACAGGGACCCGACTTGGGCGATCAGTATCGGTCGGAGATTTTCTATACTACCCCTGAGCAGAAGGAGGTTGCCGAACGGCTGATCCGTATCCTGAAGGAGAAGGGATATAGCGTGGTGACCGACGTAACTCCGGCTTCCCGCTTCTGGCCGGCTGAACAATACCACCAGAACTACTACAACCGTAAAGGTACGCAGCCGTACTGTCATCGTTACACCAAACGGTTTTGACGGACGGCGTTCGTGAATAGTCGGCAGGGGGAGCTGCGTCGGTCGGCGTTCGGGTACGGAGAAGGCACGAAGCGGGAATTGTTGTACTAATATCGAATGCAATATGGATAATTTGTTTGATTTGACGGGACGGGTTGCTGTCGTAACCGGTGCGTCGAGCGGTCTGGGGGCGGATGCAGCCCGGGCTTATGCCGGTCAGGGAGCTGACGTGGCACTGTTGGCTCGCAGGGTCGAGAAACTGAAGACCGTAGCCGACGAAATAGCCGCAACGGGGCGTAAAGTGCTTGTCGTGGGGTGCGACGTGACCGACGAGGAGCAGGTCCGCAAAGCGATCGGGCAGGTCGTGGCTCGCTTTGGAAAGATCGACATTCTGCTCAACAATGCGGGTGTCGCCGTGCCGGGTACTGTCGAGCAACTGACCACCGATGAATGGGACAAAGAGATGAATACCAACGTGCGGGGTGCTTATCTGGTCTGCAAATACGTCGTACCTCACATGCGCGAACGCCGTTACGGCAAGATCGTCAATATCTCTTCCGTGAACGCACTGATCGCGGACAAGAGTCCGTTGCTGGCCCGACATGTTTACAACGCATCGAAGGCGGCGGTTTTGGGATTGACGATCGGAAATGGCCGCTTCGTACGGCGTCGATGGTATTACGGTGAATGCTGTTTGCCCCGGACTTTTCGAGAGCGAGATGACCGAAGATTACGCTTTTCAAAAACGAGGAGTTCATGAGGATGTACAATTTCACCGATCCGATGAGCCGTCCCGGTCGCGGGCGAACTGAACGGTACGATCCTCTATTTTTCGTCCGACGCTTCGAGTTATGTCACCGGTCAGCACGTGGTCGTCGATGGCGGTGCCAGCATCGTCTGACGGAAGAGCAGCCGACGAGGGGCGGTCTGTTTTATGGCGGGCAGATTTTCGCCATGACCATATAAACGGAGAAGCGTGTCGAGAAGGGGGGGGTGAAAATGCGGTTTTTACCGGACGTTGCCCTGCGAGTAACGAGAAACACCCTGCCGATTCCGGCAGGGTGTTTCTCGTTTGGTCCTAATCGGTCGGGGGCGGGTCCGTCCGGCTGTTGTAACCTCGGCGAACCTATGCCTGTTCCCGAAGTTCGCTTATCCCGATATTGCCTTGTCGGTAGCGGGTGAAATCCCGAATCGGTTATGCTTTCGGAGATGAGTCTTGCGCCTCCTGTTTTTCTACATCGAACGGGTTGCTTTGCGTGACGGTCGTATGCCAGGGGATTCCGATCAGTGTCGATAGATCGACTTTGGCGGATTCGATGTAGCTGCTCAGGATCATATCGCGGGCGTCTGCGTTTTGGAACGGATAGAGTTCGAACGCCGGCAATACGGAAACGAAGTGTTCCATGATTTCTGCCTGGATGGATTCGTAACTCGGCCAGTTTTTGTTCGAGGAGAAACAGTAGATCTGGACCGGAAGGCCGTTGGCTACCGGCGGCAGTGTCCGCACCATCAGCAGCAGTTCTTTGCTGACGAAAGGATGGCGCCGCAGATACATCACCATGTAGGCCCGGAACAGACCGAGATTCGTGTCGATAGTTCCGTTCACCAGACCTTCGGGATTATCCGTATTGGCGACTTTTCCATCGGCTGCCTGCTTCTGTTTTTTCGGTTATGAATTGTGCCAGTTCTTTGTCGAAGGCTTTCATTTTCTCCAGAAATTCCGGTGTGCACGGTTTGATGTAATCGAGCTTCAGGGTATATTCGCGCATGATGCGCCGTCCGCCCGAGTCGCTCATGCCCCGCCAGTTGATGAACGAACCCGAAACCAGCGAATAGGGTGGAACAGTCACGATCGTGTTGTCGAAGTTCTGAACCTTCACGACATCCAGGGATATGTCGGTAACGGTGCCGTTTATGTTGTTCTGCGGCATTTCGATCCAGTCGCCGATGCGCAGCATGTCGTCTTCGGAGATCATCACGCCTGCGACCAGTCCCAGAATAGTATCCTTGAACACCAGCATCAATACGGCTGTGAAAGCACCCAGTCCCGTAATCAGGTTGAGCGGCGATTTGTTGATCAGGATCGAAATGATAACGATCACGACGACGCAGTAGAAAACCACGCGGAATATCTGGATAAAGCCCTTCATCGGGCGGTTTTTCAGTTGCTTGTTCTTTTTAAGCTCATCTCCGACCGTGTTCAGTATGGCATTTACGGAGATAATCAGGGCGATGAAAAAATAGATCCAGGTGATCTTCTCGCTCAGGATGAACCAGGCGGAATCTTTGCTGAAAGCGAATGGCAGCAGGGCGGAAACCATCAGTGGCGGAATGATGGCCGTCAGCTTCCGAAATACGCCGTATTTGAACATCGATTCGAAGAATCCGACGCGTTTGCGTTTCAGAATCTTTTTCGCCAGATGCACCAATACGGCGTGGACGATTCCCGCGACGATGAATGCGATAATCACGATTACGATCAGAAACAGGAGTTCGTCCATTTTGTCGAGCATATGGGACGGAATGCCGATCCAGGCGAGGAATTTTTTGATTCCGAACAGGATGGTCAATGCAAAGTCGTTTGTATTCATAAACGGTTGGTAAAAATCGAAGTTTGTCGTGTGTGGATTCGTCATTTCGAATCTTATCTTAATTATTATGCAATAATTATTCCTAACGAGGATCGGTCGGGCTATAAGTCTGGAGTGTTCGGTTAAAAGATGAGAAATCTGCGGCTTAAAGATGTTTTGCTGCAGATAATAAAGGAGTATTTTGGTTTTTCTGATATTCATTGAAATTAAAAAGATCGCAGGGATTTTGAGTATTATTAGTACGTGTATGTCTAATATTTGTTTTTTTCAAAAATAAATAGAATTTGATCGGATGATTTTGTCTGTTTGTGTTTTTACTTTCTATTTGTTGCTTTTTTTCGGGGGGGGAAATTGAGCTTGGATTTCCATGACCTTTTTTATAATTTAAATTTCGAAAAGGAGAAATTGCTTCTAAAGGATCTCTTCGAAGGTTGTTTAATTTTAAATTATTATTGTTATGAACTTGTTTTTACGTTTTTTGTTCATGGGAGCGGTTTGCCTGCTTCCTTTGGTCGGTTGTAGCGACGATGATACCGAGGGAACGGGGCCAGAGCCGACGTCTGACTTTCAATTCGAGACTTTGGAGCTGACGCAAGGTTCGTTCAAGGTGAAGATAACTCCCGAAGACAAGAATATGACTTACTTTTTCGGAGTGCTCGAAAAGTCGGATTTCAGCCAGTTTGAAAATCTTGAGAGTTTGCAGGCAGCAAACATCGAAAATATAAAAGCCCTCGCGGAGGCTAATGGAGTCGGGGTCGAGGAGTTCTTGCTGGAGGCATTGCTTAAAGGAGAGCAGGA
>ENA-OPYT01000079-OPYT01000079.1-human-gut-metagenome-genome-assembly--contig:-NODE-79-length-29442-cov-3.698550_pt1 | contig 29442 bp, 32 predicted proteins | sample MGYA00242636_ERZ504480 | MGnify/ENA primary metagenome ERZ504480 (study PRJEB26092, sample SAMD00036228) | human gut metagenome | host: Homo sapiens | study: EMG produced TPA metagenomics assembly of...
GTGCAAAAACCGATGCAGTTGTATAAAAAACGTATCTTTGTAGAACAGAATTATACGTCGTCTATGAAAAAAGAGGAAAAAGTCCGTTTGCCCTACGTACCCACCTACGGCGAGGAGGTGGCCAACACGGTTTCGCATGCCGTGATGCTGCCGCTGACCCTTTGTCTGCTGCCTTTCGCTGCGGTGTGGACCTATCTGCACGATGCCCGGCCCGTGCTGGCGTCGGTGTCGGTAAGCGTCTGCGTCATTTCGATCTTTCTGATGTTGCTCGCTTCGACGCTCTACCATTCGATGCGCCCGGATTCGAAGCACAAGGCCGTTTTCCACAAGCTCGACCATATCTTCATCTTCGTCGCCATCGCCGGAACCTATACCCCCGTAGCGCTGCTCGTGATCGGCGGCTGGCAGGGTGTCTTCGTCACCGTTTTGCAGTGGACGGCCGTTCTGCTGGGTATTCTGTATAAGACGCTGGCCCGGCGTTCCATCCCGGCTTTGAGCCTGACGATTTATCTGGTGATGGGCTGGACGGCGATCTTTTTCCTGCCTCGGCTGATTCGGAACGCTTCGCTGCCTCTGCTGTTGCTGATCCTGCTGGGCGGGGTCCTCTATACGGCCGGAGCGATCGTTTATGCGAAGAAGGGATTCCGCTACCACCACCTGGTCTGGCATCTGTTTATCGACCTGGCGCTGTTGTCGCATCTGGCGGGGATCGTCTTTTTTATCGGTTGATAATGAATTCGCTTATATGCCGGGCGTAACAATGCAGATTCTTTCGGAGGAAGGGATTTGGGAACAGTTCGGAATCATAAACGCGGCCAGTACCGCGAATAAGCGATCGTCGGATATATTTTAATCATTGACAGATGAGCGTTGTAAAGGTCGGACCGGACGATTTCGAAGAGCTGGCCGAAGTGTGGGAGGCTTCCGTGCGGGCTACCCATGATTTTCTCTCCGAGGCGGATATTCGGGAATTGCGTTCTCTGTTGCCTGTCCGCTACCTGCCGGCGGTCGAACTTCGCTGCCTGCGGGATGCGGGGCGTATCGTGGCGTTCATCGGTCTGAACGGAAGTCATATCGCCATGTTGTTCGTTCGGCCCGAATACCGGGGCAGAGGCTGCGGACGCAAGTTGGTGGAGTGGGCCGTCGCCCGCCAGGGAGCTGATTCGGTCGATGTCAATGAACAGAATCCGCAGGCGGTGGGTTTTTACCTGCGTATGGGGTTTGCGGTTGTCGGGCGTAGCGAAACGGACGATGCCGACCGGCCGTTTCCGATTCTGCATCTGCGTCTGGAGAAATAAAAATGAAAAAGTTTCCCTTTTAGGAAACTTTCGCTATCGGGATTCCGGTTCGTTTTCCGTTCCCATAAAATCCAACAGGGCCCGAGCCGTGATTTCGGGTTCTTCGAGGAATCCCATGTGTCCCGAATGTTCGAGCCAGGCGATGCGAGCCTGAGGATGGGCCGCCGCCAGTGCTTCGGCTTTTTCGAGGGGAATATAGCCGTCGTGCTTACCGAAGATGAAGAGCTGCCGCACCGCAGAGCGGCGGAGCATTTCGTTGCGGTCGGGCCGCTCGATCATACCGCGCAGCAGGGCTGCGATCCCTTCGTCTTCGGTGACGAATACCTGTTCGACCAGATCTTCGATCTCGTCGCGCATTCGCGGCCGGTTTTCGGGAGCGAAGCCCGCTTCGGGAGCTACGCGGGCCAGCGCGTCCTTTTTGCCTGCTTCGACCAATTTGATTTCCCGCAGGCGGTTTTCTTTCTTTTCGTCCGTATCGGCGTCCGGCGTCGAACTGAGCAGCACCACGCCGTCGAGCCGTTCGGGGTATTTCTCGCAGAAAGCCAGGGCGACGTAACCGCCCATCGAATGTCCCACCAGGGTACAGCGGGCGATACCGAGCGCATCGAGCGTATCCTTCACCACATCGGCCAGGTATTCCATCGTGTGTACAGGCCCTTTGACCACCGAGATCCCGTGCCCCGGCAGGTCGAGCGTAATCACGCGTACCTGTTTGTAAAGATAGGGGACGAAATCGTCCCAGACGAGCATCGACTCCAGATAACCGTGCAACAGGACCGCGCACCGGTCTCCTTTTTCGGAGTCGCACACATGGACGGGCGTGTCGCCTGCCGTAATGAATTTTTCAACCATTGTCGGGTGGATTTTCAGTTTTCCTCGTCGTCGAAATAGTCGAACGCCGATTCCCGCTTGGGGCGTGCGGGCGCATCGTCTTCCTCGTCGTCGAGTTCGCGGTAGATGGTGTGGCGTTCCTTGCCGCTTTTGTGGATCGGCTCGAGCCGTTTGGCCTTACGAAGTTCGTCCGCATGGTTTTCGTCGCGGAATCCCTTGTTCGTTTTCATGGATCGGAGAAGTAAAAAATAGATTTAGGATTGAAAGTTGGCGGTATCGTAGCTGCCTTCGAATACTTTGCGGGCCTCTCCCGAAAGGCGGATGCGGGTGTAGATGCCGGGTTTCGGCTCGTCGAAGGCGATGCCGAGCCGTCCGCCGCGTACGTCGATGCGGAACGCTGTGACGGAAGGCTGGGCCGCGAGGTGGGTGACCAGCGCCGCAGCGGTCGATCCCGTGCCGCAGGCGAGGGTTTCGTCCTCCACGCCGCGTTCGTAGGTGCGGACGGCGATATGCCCGGGACCGACTACCTTGACGAAATTGACGTTGGTGCCTTTGGCGAAGCGTTTGTCGTAGCGTATCCGGCGTCCGCGTCCGATGACGTCCACGGCTTCGAGGTCGTCCGTGAATTCGACGTAGTGGGGAACGCCCGTATCGAGGAACCAGTATCCGTCGCCCCGGTCGATCCGTTCGACGTCGATCATTCCCAGCTCTACGGTGCTTCGCAGCCCGTCGATACGAAGCATCCTGGCTTCGTGGATGCCGTCCGTCGAGTCGAACCGCTTGATGTCGCCGCCGATGCCCAGGTGATGGGCAAACAGGGCGAAGCAGCGGCCTCCGTTGCCGCACATCTCGCCCGGCGAGCCGTCGGCGTTGTAGTAGCGCATCGAACAGTCGCAGCCGGATACGGCGGAAGCGGCGAGCGTCATCAGACCGTCGGCTCCGATGCCGAAATGGCGGTCGCACAGACGGGCGATCTCCGCGCTTTGGGGAGTCGCTCCGCCGTTCCGCAGGTCGAGCAGGATGAAGTCGTTGCCGGCACCTTCGTATTTTGCGAATCGCATTTGCATCTGTTCTGAAATATCGGCTTTGTCGCTATTCCGGTTCGGAGGTCGGAGCCGTTCGGCACTTCTCTTGCATCCTGAAAACGCGTGTATGTCCGGGACGGAAGAGGGTTTTTCCGGGGCGCTGCAAAATAGGTTCCAACCAGCTTTAACGCGGACAAAAATAATAAAATTCTAAAAGTTTTACTACTTTTGCGTGAATTTGTTACGTAACTTATAATCCGTATGAAAACATTGCTTGCAAAACACCGTTCGATCCGAAAATTCCGCTCTGAGCCTATTGCGCCGGAGGTGCTGCAAGACATGCTCGAAGCCGCCTCGCGTGCCTCGACGTGCGGCAATATGCAGCTTTACAGTCTGATCGTTACTCAGAGCCGGGAATTGCGCGAGGCATTGGCCCCGTGTCATTTCAATCAGCCGATGGTTACGCAGGCTCCCTGCGTGATTACGGTTTGTGCCGATGTCCACCGTTTTTCGATGTGGTGCGAACAGCGCGATGCCGAGCCGTGCTACGATAATTTCGCCTGGTTTCTCAACGGGGTGACCGATGCGCTGCTGGCGGCGCAGAACCTGTGTGTCGAGGCCGAAGCGCACGGGTTGGGAATCTGTTACCTCGGTACGACCATCTATACGGCCGAGGAGATCGCCCGCATCCTCGATCTTCCCAAAGGGGTGATTCCCGTGACGACGATCGTGGTGGGGCATCCCGACGAGTCGCCCGAACTGACCGACCGCCTGCCGCTCGATGCGGTCGTGCATTGCGAGAAATACCATCATTACACCTCGTCGGAGATCGACGAACTCTGGGCCGAGAAGGAGACGTCGGAAGAGACCCGGCGGCTGCTCGAGGAGAACGGCCTGCCGAATCTGGCACAGATTTTCACGCGCAACAGGTATCGTGCCGAAGATAACCTGGCTATTTCGCGCAACTATTTCGCGCTGCTGAAAAAACAGGGTTTCTTCAACAATTAACGGAAGTCTTGAAACGGTTGCCGGTCATATTCGTCTTTTTGCTGGCGGTGCTCGCGGGGGTGTCGTGCAGTGTCACGCGCAAACTTCCCGAGGAAAGTTATCTGGTGCAGAAGGTGACCGTAGAAGCCGATAAGGAAACGCCTAAAAAAGAGCGTATTCCGGCTTCCGACCTGCGGAAATTCATCCGTCAGAATCCGAATAAACGGTTCCTGGGACTCAATTTTTACGTCTGGGTTTATGAGCAGGCCGATCCCGAAAAGGATAATTGGTGGAACCGGTTCAAACGGCGTATCGGCGAAGCGCCCGTGCTGCTGGATATGAGCCTCACGGAGCAGTCGGTCCGCAACCTGAAGGTTTACATGGACTATCGGGGGTTCTTCTCTTCGCAGGCGACTTACGAAGTCGATACCACGTCGCGGAAAAAGCGGGCTTTCATCACCTACCGCACCGTACAGCGCGAGCCTTACCGCATCAACCGCCTTTCGTACGATTTCCGCGATCGGTTCCTCGAGCAGATCATCCTGCCCGATACGGTACATTCGCTGCTCCGTACGGGCGAGGTGTTCGACATGGAGGTCCTTGACCAGGAGCGGCAGCGCATCACCACCTACCTCAAACAGCGCGGCTATTACAATTTTACGGTCAATAACATCGAGTATGAAGCCGACACGCTCGGCGGCAATCATCTGGTGGACCTGAAGATGATCGTCAAGCAGCATCTGGCCGGTTATAACGAGCAGGGTTATCCGATTCTGCGCAACAATACGGTTTACCGTATCGACCAGATCAATATTTTTCCCAATTACGATCCTACGGCGGCTATTGCTCCCGACTACCGCAAGGGACTCGACACGATCTACTACCGGGGGTTGAACGTGGTGTACCACAAGGACAACAAGCGTCCCAACATACGTCCTTCGGTGCTGCGACAGATCGTGCCGATCTATCCGAACTACGTCTATAACATTAACCGGGTCGATCAGACGTACAACCAGATTATGTCGATGGGCTATTTCAAAAGCGCCAACGTCATTTTCAACGAGCAGGCCGACAGTGTGGCAAAGGATAACTACGTGACTTTCGTGGGCGAAGGCAAGGAGCCGGCCGATTCGGTACATCAGACCCGCGAGGGCTATCTCCAGTGCGACATCCAGTGCATTCCGGCCTTGAAGCAGGGGCTATAAGATAGAGCTGGAAGGAAGTACGACGTCGAGTTTCTACGGATTGCGGGCGACGGTGGGGTATCAGAACCGCAATATTTTCCGGGGAGCGGAGTCTTTCGACGTTTCGTTCTCGGTAGGGTACGAGTATATGAAAACTCCGAGTGCCCGCAAGCGCAACGCCATCGAATTCGGAGTCAATATGGGTTTGCAGTTTCCCCGTTTCCTGCTGCCTTTCCGAACCCAGCGGTGGCAGTCGATCCAGATGCCCCGGACCCGGCTCGAATTCGGCATCAATTTCCAGGATCGCCCTTATTATCGGCGTACCCTTTCCAGCGTGGCTTGGGGATATTCGTGGAGCGATTTGAAGTATTCGAGCTATTCGCTGCGTCCGATCGATATCAACGTGATCGATATGGGGTATGTCAATAGGGAGGATTTCCTGGATCATCTCCAGAACGAATATCTCAAGCGAAGTTACGAGTCGCAGTTCATCAGCGGCCTTTCGTTCAGTTATGTCTATAACAATCAGCGCAAGCATCTGGGCGGAAACGCGACGCTGCTCCGCTTCAATTACGAGATGGCGGGCAACCTGCTCGACGGCCTGATGCACCTCTTCTCGCGTCCGGCGGCCGGGAAGGACTATTACGAGGTTTTCGGTCTTCAATATTCGCAATATTTCCGGGCCGATTTGAGTGTGAGCCGCAAGATCATGCTCGGTGAGGTGACGGCTCTCGTGGGACGGCTTTACGGCGGTTACGGTATGGCGTACGGCAATTCGACTTCGATTCCCTTCGACCGTCTGTTTTATGCGGGCGGTGCCAACAGCATGCGCGGTTGGGCACCCCGTATGTTGGGGCCGGGGGCTGTTCCGGAGCCGGAAGATGCGGTTTTCCCTACACAACTGGGCGATATGAAGCTGGAGGCCAATCTCGAATTGCGCTTCCCGATTTGGGGGATGTTTCACGGAGCGACGTTCGTCGATGTGGGCAATATCTGGTTTGCCGACCGGCATTCCGCGCCTTCGCCCGCTGCGGTTTTCCATTTCGACAGTTTCTACAGGCAACTGGGCTTCGATGCCGGTATCGGTCTGCGCCTGGACATCAAATTTGCCGTACTGCGTCTGGACTGGGGCATACAGATCCACAACCCCAATGCACCTGCCGGACAACGGTGGATCCACAATTTCAAGTGGAAGAATACGGCGCTTAATTTCGGAGTAGGTTATCCGTTCTGATGCCGATATGGGAATATGGGCCGGAGCGGGCGGTGTACCGGATTTTTCACTGCGGCGGCCGGGGCTGTGTATGGAGCCGCTGTCGGGCGAGGATGATTCGTCTGCACGGAGTTCGTGTCGGCAGGGGAAGGATATGTTGAACTTTGATTTCCGCAGCTCGGAAAGGACTTTTGGAAGAAATAAAGCGTCCGCTTCGAAATCCGAAGCGGACGCTTTTTGTTGTCGATGCGTTGCCGTTTATTGAATCCCTAGCTCGGCCTTGACTTCGGTGCTCAAATCGGTCATGGCTGCTTCGTCGTAATAGACCATCGAGGGGATGGTCGTATTGAATACGGCGACGTAAGCTCCCTTTTGCGCCACCTTCTTGACGGCCTCCTGAGCCTTGGCGACGATCGGGTCGGTCAGCTCCTTCTCCTTTTTCTGCAAGTCTTCCTGTGCGCTCTGGTAGAACTCTTGCAGACGGTTTTGCAGGTCGGTCAATTCTTTCTCCTTCAGTTGGCGGGTTACCTCCGAGTAGGTCGCTTTGTTTTTCTGGAAATCGTTGTACTTGGTGTTCAGCTCGACCTGAATCGTTTCCAGGTTGTCGCGCAGATCTTTGCTGTACGCCTCCATGTTGGTCATCATCTCCTTGTATTCCGGCATAAGGGTAATGATCTCTTCGAGATTGATACGGCCCAGCTTCTGTGCGAACAGGGAACTGCTTCCCAGTACCAAGGCAACCACGAGGGTTAATTTAATGAGTTTTTTCATACGGATTTATTGATTTGATTCGATATTTCTTACTTTTTCATAAATTCGATGAGGGCCTGAGTGTGGTCGATTTTTTCTGAATTGTAAAGCAGCGTGGGGTTCGAAGCCGCATCGAGAACCAGCTCATACCCGTTTTGTGCGGCATAGTTCGCAATGGCGTCGAATACCCGTTTCTGGATCGGCTGGATCAGCTCGATCCGTTTTTTCATAAGGGTACCGTCCTGGCCGAAGATCTCCTCCTGGAATTTGCTGGCCTCCTCTTCCCGGGTGAGAATCAGGTTTTGCCGGGCCTGTCGTGACGAAGCCGAAAGGGACATTTCCTGCGCCTTATAGTTGTTGTAGAGGGCTTCGACCTCTTCGAATTTGAGATCGACCTGCTGCTGATAGCTTTTGGCCAGTTGGTCGAGCGTGTCGAGTGCTTTGTTATATTCGTCGATCGACTTGAATACTTTTTCGCTGTTTACCACGATGTAGTTCTGTGCCGAAAGCGAGCCTATGGCTGCCGTGAAGGCGAGTACGAGCAAAAGGATCCGTTTCATACCGTTTATTTTTTAGTTATCTTTTATAAGTATAACCCTGTTTCTTCAAATTTATTGCCAACTTCCGCCGGTTTAGAACTGCATACCCATCGTGAAATGGATGTGGCTGCCGCTGCGCTTGGTCTGTCCTGCGGCCGGGTCGAAGCCCCAGCCCCAATCGACTCCCACCATGCCTACGACCGGCAGGAAGAGGCGCACGCCGATACCCGCCGACCGTTTGATCTTGAACGGGGAGAACTCCTTCCACGAGGTGAATCCGTTGCCTCCTTCCAGGAATCCCAGTACGTAGATGTTGGTCTGTCCCTTGAGCAGGAGCGGATAGCGGAGCTCCATCGTGTATTTGTTGTAGGCACACGAATAGTTGCTGCCTACGGGATCGAGCGCTCCGTCGTCGTAACCGCGCATGGAGATAATGTCGATACCGTACATATTATAGCCCGTCATGCCGTCGCCGCCGACTTCGAACCGTTCGAAGGGCGATACCTTGTTTTTATTGTAATGTCCCAGGTATCCCATTTCTGCGCGGGCCATCAGCACCAGGTTGCCGTTGCGGGTCAGCGGAGTGAACCATTGGCCTTTGAGCATCCACTTGTGGAATTCGATCCAGTTGTAGCGTTCCTGTTCGCTTAAAGCCGTGCTTTTGTAATCCTTGCCGTCCCACAGCGAATAGGGAGGAGTGAGCTGCACCGAAACGCTGAAATCGGAACCCCTGCGGGGATAGATCGGCTGATCCACCGAATTTCGTCCCAATACCAGGCGGATCGACAGCAGGTTTGCCGCACCGTTCTTGAGTACGAAGGTGTTCCAGTCCTTCAGCATGTAGCGCTCGTAGCTGGCTTCCGCATAGAACGTGAAGTACGGGTCGGGCCAGTCCAGACGCTTGCCGAGTCCCGCCGCGACACCGGCGGTGCGGAAATAACGGGTACCTTTCTGCCAGGCGTAATAGGCGTTGTTCTCATCGGAATAGTGAGCCGAAATCGTGAAGGAGTTCGGTTTTCGCCCGCCCATCCAGGGATCGGTGAAGCTGATTGCGAAGGCTTTGTAGTAAGTACCGTTGGTTTGGGCGCTGATCGACAGCCGCTGGTTCTGTCCCATCGGGTAGGGTCTCCAGGCGCCTTTCTTGAAGAAGTTTTTGATCGAGAGGTTGTTCAGTGTGACACCCACCGAACCCACGAACGTACCGCCGCCCCAACCGCCGGCGATCTGGAACTGGTCGCTGGCGATCTCCTCGAGCGGCCAGTTGATATCGACCAATTCGTCCGAATTGACGACGGGCTGAATGTCCGGAGCGATCGCTTCGGCCGTGAAATGTCCCATCGAACCCAGGGTGCGGATGGTCTGGAACAACAGCGACTGGTTGTAGAGTTCGCCCGGCCGCGTGTAGAGTTCACGGCGGATCACCTCGTCGTCGAGCCGCATATTGCCCGAAATGCCGACATTGTTGATGGTGAATTGTTTGCCTTCGAATACGCGGACCTCCAGGTCGATCGAGTCTTTGCCGATGATGATTTCGGCCGGGTCGATCTGCGAGGTGAGGTAGCCCTGATCTTTGTAGAGATTGGTGATGGACGGTTCGTCCGGATTGTAGTAGGCGCCGATGCCCAGGCGCTTGTACATCGATTTTTTGTCGTAAATCGAGCCTTTTTCGACACCGAACATCCGAGCCAGTTCGTCGGTTTCATAGACCGAGTTGCCGATCCAGGAAACATTGCGGATGTAGTACTTGTTGCCTTCCGAAATGTCCAGCGTGATACCCATACGCTTGTCGTTGATCGCGTAGATCGAATCGGCGACGATGTTGGCGTTGCGGAAACCTTTCGAATTGTAAAAGTCGAGCAGCAGCTCCTTGTCGTTTTCGAAATCTTCTTCGTTGAATTTCGCCCCCCGGAAGAAGTTGAGGCTTTTCTGGTGGGTTTTCTTGAAGGTGCGGCGCAGACGTTTGTCGGAAAATTCTTCGTTGCCCGTGAAATTGATCTCTCCGATTTTGATTTTACGTTTGCGATCGACGATGAAGGTCACGTTTACGGCCTGCTTCAGTATCGAGTCGTTGTCGATGCGGACCGATACTTCGGCGTTGCGGAAACCTTTGTCTGCGTAGTATTTGTGAATGAGCTTCGAGTTCTTGTCGATCACGTAGTCCGAAAGCTCGGTGCCGCGCTTGAGTTTGAGCTTTTCGAGCAGGTCTTTCTGGTTGCTTTTGGAGATGCCCTCGAAACGCCAGTAATTGACGCGGGGACGTTCCTTCAGGAAAACTTCCAGGTCGAGGCTGTCGCCTTCGATGGTCGCACCGACGCGGATGTCCGAAAAGAGGCGCTGGTTCCACAGGCGGGTGATGGCTGTCGAGATGAAGTTGCTGGGCAGGTATATCGAATCGCCCGGGATAAGACCCGACGAAGCTCGCAGAATGCTGTTGTCAATGTATTGCGCCCCGTGAATATTGACGTTGCGGATGTGGTAAAGTTTCTGGGTACCGCCTTCGAGTGTCGGGGCTTTTTCGAATTGCTGTAAAAGCTGGTTCGTATCCTCGTCCTGATCCGTCTGTTCGGCCGGGGGCGGAGCCGCCTCGCCGGAGGGCTCCTGCGCGAATATCTGGGGACAGAGCAGCAGCAGGGCGGCCGTCAGTGTCAGAAATACTTTGCCTGGATGATTCATCGTGTGTCGTCTAACTTCTCTCTAGAGTTTCTTTCTTCATTCTCTCCGTTCAGTGTAGCGAGTAAACTCGTGATGCACTCGCTTACCGAATACGTTCATTATTTTTTACCAGTCCGAAACGCCTTTCGCGCCGGGCATATTCGTCGAGTGCCTGCGCGAAATCCTCTTCGGTAAAGTCGGGCCATAATACGGGGGTGAAAAAGAGTTCGGCGTAGGCAGCCTGCCACAGCAGGAAATTGCTGAGCCGTTGTTCGCCGCTGGTGCGTATCAGCAGGTCGGGGTCGGGACAGCCCGCCGTATAGAGCGCTTCGGAAACCGTTTGCTCGGAAATCTCTTCCGAAGAGAAGATGCCGGCTGCGGCACGGCGTGCCAGACCCTGCATCGCATGGACGATTTCGCTGCGGGAAGAGTAGTTGAGGGCCAGTTGCAGCGTAAGGCGTTTCCCGGTAGCCGTTCGGTTTTCGATCTGATCCAGGTGGTGTTTTACTTTTTCGGGGAAACGGCTTTTGTCGCCGATGATCCGCACGCGCACTCCCTGAGCGGCCAGTTCGGGCGTTTCGTTGATTACGCTCTTGCAGAAGAGCTCCATCAGGGCATCGACCTCTGCGGCGGGGCGTCCCCAGTTTTCGGTCGAGAAAGCATAAAGCGTCAGGTAGCGAACCCCGTGACGGGTCGCGGCCTGGATTGCCCGGCGCACGGACTCCACACCCCGGATATGACCTTCGAAACGCTCCAGCCCGTGTTGCGCGGCCCAGCGTCCGTTGCCGTCCATGATAATGGCGACGTGTCGAGGTATGCGTTTTTGCTCGCTCATAGCATGCAAATATAGGGAATAAAATCCGAAAGCGAAAGAATTTCCGGCAAACAGGGATTTTTCGTCAGCTTCGGATATCCACTCCCCACATCATTTTCTTGCGTAACGTGTCGTAAAACGATATATTGTGCGGGACCGCCAGAAAAAAGCGTCTGGAAGCCAGTCGGACCCTGAATTCGGCTCCTTCGGGAATCGGACAGGTTTCGTTGTCGGTGGCGATCGATATTTCGGCGTGCCGGGCGTGTACCTTGAGCCGCACGTCGCTCGACGAAGGAATCACGACCGGGCGCATCGTCAGGTTGTGGGGCGCGACGGGCGAGAGCACCAGGCAGGCGCATTGGGGGGCGACGACCGGACCGCCCACGCTGAGCGAATAGGCCGTCGAGCCGGTCGGCGTGCTGACGATCAGGCCGTCGCCGTGGTAGGTGGCGACCATTTGGTCGTTCACGTACGTTTCGACCGAGATCATGCCCGCGCCTTGGCGCTGGATGACCACTTCATTGACCGCATAGCGGGTCGAGATGCCGTCGCCGAAGTCGCCCGTGACCTCGAGCATCGATCGGGGCTGACATTCGAGTTTGCCGGCGGCGATCAGCTCGAAGACATCGCCGATGCAGCCGTTGCGGGGTACGCTCGTCAGAAAACCCAGATGTCCCGAGTTGATGCCTATGACGGGGATTTCGGCCCCTCCCAGCCGGTGAATGCCATCCAAAAGCGTACCGTCGCCGCCGTAACATACCAGCACCGACTCCGCAGGCTGGGGACCCATCGGCCGCCCGTAACGGTGGGCCGCATCGATGGATATGCCGGTGAGCCGTTCGATCTGGGGAGCGAACTCCTCATTGACCGCGTAATCGAACCCGAAACGGGCGATCGCGTCGAACATCTGATGCAGGTCGCCGGCCGTGTGGACGACGACCCTGCCGGGAAAAAAAGTATGATTTTTCATCCGTCGTGTCTGGAAAAATAATTAACTTTACCTCCGCAAAGATACGAAAAGGTGAGAGCAATCGTGCGGGTTTGCGGGTAAAGTTTGACGGATTGCCTGTCGTTTTTGGGTAAATAGAGTTTTTTATGACAAAACTGAGTGTGAACATCAATAAGATTGCCGTGGTGCGCAATTCGCGCGGCGGCAATCTTCCCGACGTGGTACGTGCGGCACTGGACTGCGAGCGCTTCGGAGCGCAGGGGATTACGGTGCATCCCCGTCCCGACGCCCGCCATATCCGTTATTCGGACGTGCGCGACCTGAAGAAAGTGCTGACGACCGAGTTCAATATCGAGGGTAATCCGATCCCTTCGTTCCGCGAACTGGTGCTCGAAGTGCGTCCGGCGCAAGTGACGCTCGTGCCCGATGCCGAGAACGCCATCACCTCCAATGCCGGATGGAATACGGTGAAGTACCGCGATTTTCTGCGGGAGGTGACCGCTGAATTTCAGGCCAGGGGAATCCGGGTTTCGATTTTCGTCGATCCCGTCGCCGAGATGGTTGCGGGGGCGAAGGAGTGCGGAGCCGACCGGGTGGAGCTGTACACCGAGGCCTATGCCCGGGATTTCGCCGCCGGGCGCGAACGGGCGATCGAGCCTTATGTCCGGGCAGCTGAGGAGGCTCGCCGTTGCGGTCTGGGGCTCAATGCGGGCCACGACCTCAATCTGGAGAATCTGTGCTATTTCGTCGAGCGGATTCCCTGGACGGACGAGGTTTCGATCGGGCACGCGCTGATCTGCGACGCTCTCTATTACGGGCTCGAAAATACCGTGCGGCTTTACCGCCGTGAACTGGCGTTCTGAAAATTCGCCCGGCATTCGCTCCGAAGCCGCTTTCCCGGCGGATGGCTCGCTCTTCGACGGGCCGTCGCGGGGCAGTTCCGTCCGTTCCGTATCGAAACGGATGCGGAGGGTAGGTCGTAATGTTGTTAAAATTCTGATTTTATTCCGTGAAAAAAAAAGCGATTCCACAGCTCCTCTGTCCCTGCCGGTTTTCCGGCAGATCTCCGCGATTGCCGCCCGGCAGGACGTTCCGGCCTTCGTCGTCGGAGGGTATGTCCGCGATTTCTACCTCGGGCGGCCTTCTACCGACATCGACGTCGTGGTCGTGGGCAGCGGTATCGGGCTGGCCGAGGAGCTGGGCCGGGAACTGCGGACCAAGGTGTCCGTCTATAAGACTTTCGGCACGGCGGCGCTCCGAACCAGGGGTGTCGAAGTCGAGTTCGTGGGAGCCCGCAAGGAGTCTTACGTGCGCGATTCGCGCAAGCCGCAGGTCGAGGCGGGGACGCTCGAAGACGACCAGCGGCGCCGCGACTTTACCATCAATGCGATGGCCTGGTCGCTCGCGGAGGAGGATTTCGGCCGCCTGGTCGATCCTTTCGACGGGATGCGGGATCTGCATGAGGGGATCATCCGCACGCCGTGCGACCCGGATGTCACCTTTTCGGACGATCCGCTGCGGATGATGCGGGCCGTGCGCTTCGCTTCGCAACTGAATTTCCGGCTCTTCCCCGAAACTTTCGAGGCGATCGTCCGCAACAGGGAGCGTATCGGCATCGTTTCGCGGGAGCGCATCGCCGTAGAACTCAATAAGATCGTTCTCTCGCCCGTTCCGTCCGTAGGATTCGACCTGCTGGAGCGGACGGGGCTGCTGGAGCTGATTTTCCCCGAGATGCAGCGTCTGAAAGGCATCGAACGGCGGGGACAACACGCCCATAAGGACAATTTCTACCATACGCTCAAGGTCCTCGACAACGTGGCGGCCGTGAGCGACGATCTCTGGCTGCGTTGGGCGGCGATCCTGCACGACATCGGCAAGCCGCTGACGAAGGCTTACGATCCTCAGGTGGGTTGGACGTTCCATTCGCACGAAGTGGTCGGTTCGAAGATGGTGCCGGGGATTTTCCGGCAATTGAAGCTGCCGCTGAACGAGCATATGAAGTTCGTGCGGAAGATGGTTTTCTGCATCTGCGTCCCATTATCCTTTCGGAAGATATGGTGACCGATTCTGCGGTGCGGCGGCTGTTGTTCGAGGCCGGGGACGATGTGGAGAAGCTGATGACCCTCTGCGAGGCGGATATTACATCCGGCATCGACGCCAAAGTGAAACGCTACCTGCAGAATTTCGAGTTGGTGCGCCGCAAGATGAAGGACCTGGAGGAGCGGGACCGTATCCGCAATTTCCAGCCTCCGATCACGGGCGAGATCATCATGGAAACCTACGGAGTTCCGCCCTCCCGCGTGATCGGCGAGATCAAGGAGATCATCAAGGAGGCCATTCTGGAGGGGGAGATTCCCAACGATTATGAGGCGGCGTACGCCTTGATGGAACGGCTGGCGGAAGAACGGGGACTTCGGAAAAAAACAGTGAGTGACCCTTCCCTTCCTCGTGCGGTTCGTTTTCCGGAGCTTGTTTCCTTTTGATTTTTATCGTAAGGCGGGTGATCCCGATCCCGTATGCCGTCGTGCGGGTGCGGAGAGGCGGGATGACCGTATATGAAATGCAGCGCAGGGATTCGCCTTGCGCTGCATGTTTTTCGGAACGACCGGTCGCCTGGGGCGGTCGGCCGATTTATTTCTTATCCGTCATTTTGGCGGCTTGTTCCGCTTCGAGGTCTTTTCGTGATTTGGACATCGTTACCAGCCATACGCCCAGGAAGATGCAGCCCGCTGCGGCGGCTTTCGTGAATCCGAAAACGTCGAGCCCGAGCACGACCGTGAAAAGCACCGAGGCGACGGGTTGCACGTAATTGTACATGCTGATAACCGTCGGACGCAGGTAGTGCTGGGCGATCGGCACCATCAGATAGGCCAGGAACGTCGAGAGTACGATGGCGAAGGCGGCTCCGCCCCAGACCCGTGCGGGAACGGCCGGGAAGTCCACTTCGAGGGCGGGCCGGTGGTAAAGTACGACCACTACGATCGCTGCGAAGAAGAACATCCACTTCATCGTGGTCACAGGCGAGTATTTGAGGATCACCTTGCGGCAGGCCGTCAGGTAGATGGCGTAGCAGACCGAACTGACGAGGGTGATGATGTCGCCCGCGATCGATCCGCCGCCGCTTTCGCCGCGGCTGCTGATGAGGATCAGCAGCACGGCTCCCGCCGCGCCGAGTAGCACGCCGCCCGTCTTGAGCGGGGTGATCGGTTCGCGCAGAAAGAACATCGCCAGGATCATCGTGAGGATGGGTACCGTGGTGGCGATGATCGAAACATTGATCGGCGAGGTGAGGGAGAGTCCCCAGAGGAAAAGAATCTGGTCGAGCTGGATGCCGAAGAGCGAGGCGACGAACAGTCCGCCCAGGTCGCGCCAGGCGACCCGTTCGCGCGGCAGGAAGGCGGATGCCAGCCAGAAGAGCAGAAAAGCCCCGACCAGACGATAGACCGTCAGGGCGAAATGGTTAAGCCCCTCCGGGTTCTCGGGCGAGAGAAGGACGGTCTTGCAGATCGGGGAGTTCAGTCCCCAGATGACATTGGCCAGCAGCAGGGCTCCGTGCCCTTTGAGAGCTCCGCGCTCCATTCGATTGATTCCTTTTTTGGTGACAGGGACAAAGATACGCAGAAAACCGGAACTTGGTGCGAAAATTGTCCTATGCTTTCCGTCTATGGGAGCGTTGCGTTATAATTTCGATCTGATTTTCGCCAATCTGTTGTTCGGCGCCAATTTTTCATTTTATGTTTCTTTGACGCGCAACTACCTCGATTTCCAGCAGATTTTTATGCTTCAGGTACTTGCGGCGTCGATTTTTTTCATTCCTTTCGCCCTTTTCTCGAAACAGTCCTACCGCATTCCGCTGCGCGATTTCGGCAATATCTTGATCGTGACCGTGCTGATCGTCTATGGTTGGATGTTCATGCTGTTGTGGGGAGCTTCCTATACCTCGCCGATCGACGCTTCGACGATCTCGACCCTCGGTCCGGTGTTCACCATCCTGACGGGACATTTCCTGCTGCGGGAAAAGAACATTACGTGGGCACGCCGTATCGGTGTGGTGCTGGGTTTCGCAGGTGCGGCTTTCCTCCTGTTCGACAAGGGGTTTCGGCTGGCACCCGGCAGCAGCGGCCTGGGCAACGCCCTGGTGCTCGTCGCCGTGGTGGCGATCGCGGTCAATACGGTCATCATCAAGCCGCAGTTGCAGCGGTACGGGACGTTGGTGGTGATGGGATGGTACTATATCATCGGGTTGCTTATTACCGCCCCCTTCTTCTGGAAATACATTGCCGATACGGATTTTCTGCGCCTGCCGCTGAGCGGTCAGGCGGAGCTGGCTTATGTGCTGGTTCTGGGTACGGTGCTGCCGATGTACCTGCTTTACCGGGGCACGGAGAAGCTCACTTTCATCCACACGGCCCTTTACCGCTATATCCAGCCCGTAGTCGCTACGGTTCTCGCGCTCGTGCGGCACCAGGAACAAATCGACCGCACCAACATCATCGCCGGGGTGTTGATTTTCGCCAGTATTATCCTGGTGATCCGCGAAGCTAATCTGCGAGGTTTCTTCTCCAGCGTTCAGGCACCGTCACCGACTCCTGACGGTCGAAGTCGAAAGCGACCATGACCGAGGTGCTTTCGGTCTTTACCGTTTCCCTCCCGGCGGCATTGCGCCCGATGATCTGCTGGAAGAGGGTGATGCTCTTGTTACCTACTTTGGCGACCGTAGTCGTGACGTAGATGTCGTCCTCCATCCGGATCTGCTCTTTGAAGGAGTTCGCGGTCGCGGCCGTGATGATGCGGCTCGTTCCGGAGAGTACGTCGTCCTGCAGGACCTGCCGGTAGAAATCCGCTTTGCCCAGGTCGAAATACATCTGCTGCGATACATTGTTCACGTGCTGGAACATGTCGATATCCGAAACACGCTTTTGAATAAGAGTTTTGATGATTCGTGCCATAAGGTGTACCTTTTAGGGCAAGAACCTGTCGCTGCCTTTGGCGGGGGATCCGGACAGGCTCTCTGCCTGGTAGATGGTAAAAAGAGGCCGGAGTTCTGTCGGTGCTTTATTCGCGGATGATCCTGAACTCTCCGGCTTCGTTGAAAAGGAGGATCGACGAGGCCTTGCCCGTCGGTTTGCCTTCGAATTTTGGATTGACCACATAATCCACCCCGTCGATGATCTCGCGGGAGATTTCGGCCAGGTTGCGGGGCGTATCTTCGCCCGAGATGTTCGCCGAAGTCGAAACGATCGGGCGCCCCAGCTTGCGCAGCATCGCCTGGCAGAAGGCATGGTCGGGAATCCGTACGCCCAGCGTCCCCTCTTCGGGGATGAGGTTCGCGGCGACGCCCGAAGCTCCGGGCAGGATCAGCGTGAGCGGCTTGGTGGCCAGCTCCTGCACTTCGAAGGCGATGCCGGGGGCCTTGTGAACGTACCGCACGACCATATCGGGCGTGGCGCAGAGCACCAGCATCGATTTCTTGTTTTCGCTGCGCTTGAGGCGGTAGATCCGCTCGACCGCTTCGGCGTTGGTGGCGTCGCAGCCGATGCCCCAGACCGTGTCGGTCGGGTAGAGGATCACTCCTCCTTCACGAAGGATCCGGACGGCCTCCGTCACGGCCTGTTCCATGGTTTCCGTTGCCATAATGTTTTTCGAATTTGCGGATACTCCCGGAGCGGAGCGATTCCCGGGAGCCGTCTTGTGTTAATGGTTCAGGGGCAGCACTTCGATCCAGTAGTCGTCCGGATCGTTGATGAAGTAGAGTCCCATTTCGTGGTTTTCGAAGCAGACGCATCCCAGCTCCTTGTGGTAGGCGCGTACGGCTTCGTAGTCGCCCGCGACGCGGACGCAGAGGTGGCTTTCGTTCTCGCCCAATTCGTAGGGCGTCGCGGCGTGATCCCGCAGCCAGGTCAGCTCCAGGCGGAACCCGGTTTCTCCGTCGCCCAGGTAGGCGAGGATGAAGCTGCCGTCGTCGGCCTGCTTGCGTGAAATCTCTTTCAGACCGAGGGCCCGGTCGTAGAACGCGAGGCTGCGTTCCAGGTCGGTGACGTTGATGTTGAAATGGTCGAAGCGGGCTTTGATTTCCATAGAAAAAATTGTCGTGTTTTCGTTGAATATCCTGTTTCGTTTTCGCCGTTGGGCGCGTCCGGATTCCGTCTGCCCTTGCAGCGCGGAAATGGAAAGAGGCTTTCGTCGTTTCCTGTTCGGGGGGCCGGAAGCGGCTGTCGTCCCGATACTGCGATCGCCCGGTTTCCGGGATGGCTCACGGCTCCGGGTCGTGGTCGTAAGGCCGGTTTGCATCTTCCGTTTGCGGCGACGCGGGCGGGAAATCGGTTTCGCTTCGTTCCCGGAGGCGGCGACGCGATCCGCTTTTCCGGTCGCGGAACCGGACGTTCAGGCACGCGGTCGCATCCGGAGAGCCGGCCGGTCCTCGCGCGGCGAAAACCTTTGGCAAAGTTAGACATTTTTGGATATTCCTTGTAAAATATGAATTGTTTTTCTTAATTTTGCGCCGCGCTCCGGTCCCCGAAGACGTTTCGGGTGTGGGAGTTAGAGTCGTTGAATAATTGAAAAAATATAGAAAACTATGGGAAGAGCGTTTGAATATCGCAAGGCGCGCAAGTTGAAGCGTTGGGGGCACATGGCCCGGGTGTTTACCAAGATCGGCAAGGAGATCGAAATAGCCGTCAAGTCGGCGGGTCCCGATCCTTCCGCCAACACCCGCCTGCGCATCCTGATTCAGAACGCCAAAGCGGAGAACATGCCCAAGGAGAATATCGAACGTGCGATCAAGCGTGCCACGGAGAAGGATTCGGCCGACTACAAGGAGGTGATCTACGAAGGATACGGCCCGCACGGCATTGCGGTCATGGTGGAAACGGCGACGGACAACACCAACCGCACGGTGGCCAATGTCCGCATGCACTTCAGTCGTTGCGGCGGTACGCTGGGTAACAGCGGCAGCGTGGCTTTCCTGTTCGAGCACAAGTGCGTGTTCAAGTTCCACGTGCCGGCAGGTACGGATTTCGAAGAGCTGGAGCTTTCGATGATCGACCTGGGCGTGGACGAGTTCGCACCCGAAGACGAAACGACCGTTACGGTCGAGGCGCCCTATGAGTCGTTCGGTGCGATCCAGAAATGGCTCGACGACCAGAACTACGAGATCGTGTCGGGCGAGTCGATCCGCATCGCTACGGATACCAAGGAGCTTCACGGCGAGGAGCGTGAGGCGGTCGAGAAGCTGATCGAGCGTCTGGAGGAGGACGACGACGTGGTGAACGTCTATACCGCCATGAAGGACGAGGCGGAAGAGGAGTAGTTTTTCGTTTCGCACATAAAGACGATCCCGGCATTTCACGATGCCGGATTTTTTGTTTGGCGGAGGGGGCGGGGACTTCGCCCGACTGTCGTGTCGGCCGGAGCCTCGGCGGTTGCGTCCCGGCGTTTCGTTACATCCCTTTCCGGGCGATCGCCCAGGCCAGGCGGTTGTAGGCCGCGAGCAGCGGACCGCGCCAGCGGACGGGCAGTGCGTTGAGGATGCGCAGTTTGCGCAGCGTACGCCGGTCGTGCCGGGTGTAGGCGAAGAATTTCGCAGCCCGCGCGGCTTCCGCCGTGCCGCCTTTGGCGCTGACGACGAGGGCTTTGCCCAGTGCTGCGCGGGCGACGTATTCGTTGCTCGAATCGCGGGCGGCGGGTTCGTATAGGTCTTCGAAGGAAAATCGCGTCTGTTCCGGGCGGTAGATGGCTGCCGAACGGTTGGAAGCGGCTTTCGAGTAACGCACGAGCCGGGCCGGGGAGAAGCAGACCGGGCTGGTGCGTGCGAGTTTCGTCCAAAGGTATTGATCTTCGCCCATGCGCATCCCTTCGGGGAATCCGCCCAGCGAGAGAGCCGGTTCCCGCCGGAGCGTAGTCGAGGAGGGGATCAGCACGTAATGGGAGAGCGCTTCGGTGAAGAAATCCACGACACCCTCCGTTTGCGGAGTGTCGCCCGGTGTCAGGTGATGTCCGTCATCCACGTTGAAAGAGGTTGCGTAGGCTCCGCAGCCCGGGTAGGCAGCGATCAGACGTTCGATTTCTGCCAGATAGCCCGGTTCCCACGTATCGTCCCCGTCCAGCAGGGCGGCGTACTCTCCGCAGGCTTCCTGCATGGCCCGGTTGCGGGCGGCGCTTACGCCCCGGTTCTCCTGCCGGATCAGCCGGATGAGGGGCGAGCCGATCTCCTCGACCCGGGCGGCGCTTCCGTCGGTCGAACCGTCGTCCACGACGATGATTTCAAGAGGCTGCGAGGTTTGTGCCAGCACCGAACGGAGGGTGCAGGCGATCTCTTTCTCTTTGTTATAGAGGGGAATGACGACCGAAATATCAGATTTCATAGCTCGATTTTTCCGGGAGTATCCGCTCGAAAGCCTTGCACAGACGCTGGCATTGGCGGTCGAAGTCGGAGATGTGCTCGCTGTCGTTCAGGCAGATCATCCGCCAGCGCTGCTGTTCGATGTCGCGGCAGATGCTTTCGAGCGAGTCGTCCGTGAGGGTCATCAACCGGCAGTCGGCCATCGAGCGGGGCGCGAAAGCTCCCGAGGCCAGCATGTCGTAACGGACGAGCCAGTGCGAGAGATCGCTCAAGGAGCGGATTCGGTGACGGCAGGAGGCGTCCAGCTCCTGGGGCCAGCGTTCCCAGGCTTGCCGAAAGCGCTCCGTGAGGTAGGGCTGGGGCATGTGGGAGTCGTTGAAACCCGGGAAGAAGCCCCAGGGTAACAGCGTGAGGGTTTTCAGCAGGCTGACGATACCGTAGCGTGGCGAGAACCACCGGGCGATGTGGTTGCGGATAGCCGTGCGTTTATCGTGCAGGCGGTTGATCAGCTCCAGGTCGTTGTAGATGATATGCCCGACCGACGAAGGTTGTACGACGCTCAGGCGTGCCATGTCGCAGGGCACACCCCGGCGAAAAAATCCTCCGGCCGGCAGCCGCGCGTAAGAAACGTGTCGTCGTTGAAGAGTACGAACCGGTCGGCCAACCCTTCGATGCGGTGGATATTCAGTTCGATGGTGTTCGAATTGAATGTGGGGAGGTATTCCGCCGGGATGAAATCCCGGTGATTCACGATGTGCAGCTTGGGGTGGTCGCGCCGTAACCACGCAGGCAGGTGTCCCCAGGTAATGAAATGCACCTTCCGCACCCAGGGAGCGAAACGTTCCGCACTCCGGAACCAGTAGTGCAGATTGCGCCAGTCGCGGTAACGGATCTCCGAGGCATCGTCGTTCTCCGCCTGTCGTGTGCGGACGAACTCTTCGCGCCAGGCGGGATCGTTGCCGTCCACCCACAGGATTACGAAATCTATCTCGTTCATTTTTGCTGTTTGGCAATTAAATTTTATTCGGGTTCTTGTCCGTTTCCGTTTTTTTCGATCTTCGGGTGACTGCGGGATTTTCAGGCCGCCCTCTTCGGGGTGTTTTTGCGAGGAATCCCTTTTTGCGTAGATACCGAAGCCCCGGTGTTTACTGTACCAGCAGGTTGCAACCGCGTATGTCGCTGCGGTCGATACGTCCTTCGATTTCGAAACTGCCGTCGTCGAAGACGCGGCCGATGTCCTGCGTCTGGATGAAGGCGCAGGAGTAGCGGTTGGCCAGGTCGATGATGTCGATCCCGCCCCGCACACCTGCCGGGCGGATGTCGAAGGGATCGTTCACGTCGCGTACGAGCACCCGCATCCAGCCCGGTGTGCGGAAGATGCCGCTGCCCGAAGAGTAGGCTTGCGAGGTCAGTTCGGCCATGCCGTATTCCGAGTGGATGCTTTCTACGCCGAACGCTTCGCAGAGGATGCGGTGGAATTGGGCCTTCGGAAGCTCCTCCCGGTGCCCTTTCATACCGCCGGTCTCCATCACGACCGTATTTTCGAATTTCGGGGCGTATCGCTCCGCGAGGTCCCAGAGTGCGTAGCTGACACCCAGCAGGATTTTGGGCTTCGGATCGCGGGCCATGTCCGCGAGCAGTTTTTCGTAGTCGTCGAGGTAAAAGCCGCCCGAACCGCAGGCTGCGATCAGTCGGTCGGCCATATAGACCAGCGACGAACCTTCGCGCTGGAGATAGTTGGGCAGCAATCCGTAGAGGCTCCACCCGGCCGGATCGCCGTAAAACGTCCGGAAGGCCGTGAGAAACGCCTTTTCATAGTGGGCCAGCGATTGCATGAAGTGCCGCGAGGGAATCGTGCCGCCCGTGTTGCTCGACGTGAAGACGATTTCGGGGGGCCGGTCGCCGGCATAAACTTCGCGTCGCTTGAACAGCTCGATCGGCAGGAACGGAATCTGTTCGATCCGCGTCACTTCTGCGGGTATGACTCCGATGCGGTCGAGGTATTCGCGGTACACGGCGCACCGGTCGGCCTGAAACCGGAAAGTTTCGAGCGCGGTCCGTTCGAAAGCGGGTGTATTTCCCGGTTCGAGGGCGAAGATATTGTCGGTTGTCGTCATCGTGCAGGTGAAAGATTAAAAGCGCAGTCAAAGATAGTGAAAGGTGAGAGCAATCGTGCGGGCTTGCACGCAGAGATCGTCAAATCGCATCCTATCTTCTACAAAGATAGTGAAAGCCGAGAAGAAAACGGGAGCTTGCTCGCAGTTTTCCGAGGCGTATCCTATCTTCTACAAAGATAGTGAAAGGTGGGCGACAAGTCAAACTTAACTTTTTGTTTTCCTCCTTCTCTGCCCGGTTGTCGGCTCTGCCTGCGGCGAATCGTGCGAAGCGGAATTTCCCGGCTTGTGCTCCGGGTCCCCAATTCCAATTCCGGTTCGGTCGGGAAATATTCGGTGTCGTAAATTCAAATAACACCCCAAGGGAAAATGTGATTTCTCCCTCGGGGTGTGTCGTATTTACGGTCGGAGCCCGTGTTGCCCTCGGTCTGTCGTTATTTTTTCGACTTCGGCGCGAGGATCATGTTCATCTTCTTGCCGTCCAATTTGGGCATCGACTCGACTTTAGCGAGCTCTTCCAGATCGGTGGCGAAACGCAGCAGCAGGATTTCTCCCTGCTCCTTGAACACGATCGAACGACCGCGGAAAAAGACGTAGGCTTTGACCTTGGAACCCTCCTTGAGGAAGTTCTCGGCGTGCTTCAACTTGAAGTTGTAGTCGTGGTCGTCGGTCTGCGGTCCGAAGCGAATCTCCTTGATCGTGACCTTCGCTTGGTTGGCCTTCAGCTCCTTTGCCTTTTTCTTCTGCTGGTAGAGGAACTTCTGGTAATCGGCGATGCGGCACACGGGGGGATCGGCTTTGGGCGAAATCTCGATCAGGTCGAGCTCCATCTCGTCCGCGAGCTTGAGTGCGTCGCGGATCGGGAGTACGACGGGCTGTTCGACGTTGTCGCCGACCACGCGCACCTGGGGTGCCGTGATCTCGTCGTTGATACGGTGCGGATTATCCGCTTTTTTCGGTTGAAAACCGGGTCTTGGAAGCCTCGGTTTCTGTGAATTGTTATTCCCGGGAGTCGATGGTCGCGGCGGGAATGGACGAGGTGGTGTTGCTATAGCTTTGTCCTCCTGAAATATTTAGTTAATACTTAGTTTTTTTGCTCCATTTTGTTGGCGTCGATCTCGTGGCTGACCAGATCGGTCATATAGTCGCGGAACGCTTCGAGGGTCATCTGTCCCTTGTCGCCTTCGCCCTGCGCACGAACTGATACCAGTCCTTCGGCTTCCTCCTTTTCGCCGACGATCAGCAGGTAGGGGATGCGCTTGAGCTCGTTGTCGCGGATCTTGCGGCCGATCTTCTCGTTGCGGTCGTCCACCTGCGAGCGGATGTCGTACTTGTTCAGGTAGGCGCTGACCTTCTCGGCGTAGTCGTTGAACTTCTCCGAAATCGGCAGCACGACCACCTGGTCGGGCGAGAGCCACAGCGGGAATTTGCCGCCCGTGTGCTCCAGCAGCACGGCTACGAAACGCTCCATCGAGCCGAACGGCGCCCGGTGGATCATGATCGGGCGGTGCATCTTGTCGTCGGCGCCCTTGTATGTCAGATCGAAACGCTCCGGCAGGTTGTAATCTACCTGGATCGTACCCAACTGCCACTTGCGGCCGATGGCATCGCGGACCATGAAATCCAGCTTTGGGACCGTAAAAGGCGGCTTCGCCGTATTCGATGACCGTGTTGAGCCCCTTCTCCTTGGCGGCCTGGATGATGGCGCTTTCGGCCTTCTCCCAGTTTTCGTCCGATCCGATGTATTTCTCCTTGTTGTTGGGATCACGCAGCGAAATCTGTGCCGTATAGTTGTCGAACTTGAGCGTTTTGAAAATATAGAGCACGATGTCGATCACTTTTTCGAACTCTTCGAGCAGTTGGTCGGGGCGTACGAACATGTGGGCGTCGTCCTGCGTGAAGCCGCGCACACGGGTCAAGCCGTGCAGCTCGCCCGACTGCTCGTAGCGATACACCGTGCCGAACTCCGCCAGGCGCACCGGCAGCTCCTTGTAGGAGCGGGGCTTCGAGCGGTAGATTTCGCAGTGATGGGGGCAGTTCATCGGCTTGAGCAGATACTCTTCGCCCTCGATCGGGGTGTGGATCGGCTGGAACGAGTCCTTGCCGTATTTGGCGTAGTGGCCGGAGGTCACGTACAGTTCCTTATTGCCGATGTGGGGCGTGATGACCTGCTGGTAGCCGTACTCCTTCTGTACGCCGCGCAGGAACTGTTCCAGGCGGTCGCGCAGGGCAGCGCCTTTGGGAAGCCACAGGGGTAGCCCCTGGCCTACGCGTTGCGAGAAGCAGAAAAGCTCCAGCTCCTTGCCCAGCTTGCGGTGGTCGCGCTTCTTGGCCTCCTCCATCATCGCCAGATACTCGTCGAGCATCGACTTCTTGGGGAAGGAGATGCCGTAAATGCGGGTGAGCATCTTGTTCTTCTCGTTGCCGCGCCAGTAGGCTCCGGCGACCGAGGTGAGCTTGATGGCCTTGATCAACCCCGTGTTGGGCAGGTGCGGTCCCCGGCAGAGGTCGGTGAACGCGCCGTTGGTGTAGAACGAGATCGTACCGTCTTCCAGGTCGCGGATCAGCTCCACTTTGTAAGGATCGCCCTTTTCGGTGAAATTCTTCAGCGCGTCGGCTTTCGACACTTCCGTGCGGATGAGTTGCTCCTTGTTGCGCGAAAGTTCGATCATCTTCTTCTCGATGGTTTCCAGATCGGCTTCGGTGATGGGCACGGGTGAGTCCACGTCGTAGTAGAATCCGTTCTCGATCGCCGGGCCGATGCCGAACTTGATGCCCGGATAGAGGGCTTCGAGCGCCTCGGCCAGCAGGTGCGACGAGGTGTGCCAGAAAGCGTGCTTGCCTTCGGGGTCGTCCCACTTGTAGAATTTGATCGAAGCGTCCTCTTCGATGGCGCGGTTGAGATCGACGGTCGCGCCGTTTACCGATGCGGCCAGGGAGTCGGCAGCTAAACGAGGGCTGATACTCTCGGCGATCTGATAAGCCGTAGTCCCTTTGGCGAACTCTTTGACGTTGCCGTCCGGAAAGGTGATTTTAATCATTTGTAAATTATTGTTTTGGGGCCTTCGGCGCTTCCACAATTACGAGACGGAATACACCTCCGGTTCGCCCGGTTTTACTGTTTTGCCTGCGGCTTTCCGGCGGGCTTGTCCGCGCAGGCGGATAGGGCCGGATTGTCGCTTATGCTTGTGACAAGGAACGTGCCGGGAAGCGGTTTCTTGTCCGGATCGGCTCCGTTGCCGTATGACACTATGCCTTGAATCGGCCGGGACCGTCGGGAGAGTGCGTGCCGTCCGATTTACGGAGCCGACTATCCGTTCGGTTTTCGGAGCCGCGTTCAGCCGGTTTAACTCTCTTTCTCCGTATCGGGCAGGTCCTTCACGGACAAGTCCCTTCCGCCCCGTTCGCGCTCGGCGTGCGGCAGCGGGTTGCTCGTCCATTCGGCCCAGGCGCGGCGGTTGTTCACGATGTCCGTGGCCAGGTAGATGGCGTTGCGCATCGATTGCGGGTCGGCCTTGTCCTGTCCGGCGATGTCGAACGCCACGCCGTGATCGGGCGATGTCCGCACGCTGCTCAGGCAGGCCGTGAAATTCACCCCGTCGGGCGAGAGGGTTTTGAATGGCGTGAGTCCCTGATCGTGATACATGGCCAGTACTGCGTCGTAATCCCGGTAGTGGCCGCTGGCGAAGAATCCGTCGGCAGCGAAGGGACCGAAAGCGAGTATGCCTTTTTCGTAAGCCTCATTGACTGCCGGTCGGATGATGTGTTCCTCTTCCGAACCGAGCAGACCGCCGTCGCCCGCGTGAGGATTGAGTGCCAGCACCGCGATACGGGTCGACGATGCCGAATCCGCTGAGCGACGAACGCAGCTGTTCGAGCCGTGTGACGATCTTCTGCCGGGTCAGGTCGTGGCTGATCTCGGTGACCGGGATGTGGATCGTGACGAGGCCGACGCGGAGCAGGTCGCTGCACATCATCATCAGGGGTTCGCCGCCCAGCTCGGCCGCCAGAAATTCGGTGTGTCCCGTATAGCGGAAGTCGTCCGACTGGATCGACTCCTTGTCGATCGGAGCCGTGACCAGTGCATCGAGCTGTTCGTCCCGCAGGTCGCGCACGGCGGCGTGGAGCGCCTCGGCTGCGGCCCGTCCCGCCTCCGGCGAGGCCGTACCCGGCTCGATCTTCGTTTCGTCGCCGCAGAGAATCAGGTTGATCTTGCCCCGGCGTATCTCGTGTATCGAAGAGGCGATATGGAAGGGGACGGGTTCCAGATCGGCGATGGTTTTCTGGTAAAATTCCGCCGCTTTCAGGGATCCGTAGATGACGGGCGTGCAGAGTTCCGTCATACGCGGATCGGCGAAAGTCTTGAGAATGACTTCCCAGCCGATGCCGTTCGGATCACCCTGCGTGATGCCTATTTTGAGTCTGTTTTCCGACATAAATAAAATTCTTTGTTCCGTTTTCGCGCACGCGATCCGACGATGGAATCCGTCTTTTCGCTGTTTGCCGGGCGAAAACGCTCTGTTTCAATCTACAAATATAGGATATTTTTTCGGAGTTCGCGGATTTTGCGCCGAAATTATGACCGGATGTAAATTTTTTTGCCGAAAATTATGGGGGGGGAATTTTTTCTATCTTTCGGAAAGTTTTGAACCCATTAAATTGGAAGTGTATGAAAAAGTTGCTTTTATCGGTGGTTGCGGCATTCTGCATAACCGCTTCGCCGGCCCAGAGTTTTGAAGAGTTGTTAGCTCCGGTCCATTCCTGTTGCGAGCGTGGGAATCGGGCGATGGAAGCGAAGAGGTATGCGGAAGCGGAGCGTGAGTACCGGGAGGCGATCCGCCTTTTCGAGACATTGCCCGATAGTGTCCGGACGCAGCTCGACGAGTGGAATTACGGCGGCTATTTGAGAGGCGAATATTACAACCTGGCTTGTGCACAGTCCCGACTGAACAAACGCAGGGCGGCTGTGGCGAGCCTTGCGGCCTATGTCGATTGCGGGAACTGCGATTACTCCTGGATGATCGAAGATCCCGATCTGGACAATATCCGCTCCGAGAGGGGATATGCGGAGACTGTAGAAAAAGCTCGTGAGCAGGGCGATTTCATGTGGATCTTGCGGCAGGCGGGGCCTTACGATTCCTCTGCGCCGACGGATTCTCTTCCCCGGTTCCGCTATGCCGATCCCAACGACCGCGATCTGGTGCGGGTGCGGGAGTATTTCAACCTGGACAGCATCGCCGGCAGCGGCGACGAACTGTCGAAGATCCGGAACCTGATGCACTGGGTGCACAATGCGGTACGTCACGACGGCAGTTCCCGCAATCCGACCTCTCGCAACGCGATCGATCTGATCGAGGTGTGCCGCAAGGAGAACCGGGGAATCAACTGCCGTATGATGGCTCAGGTGCTCAACGAGTGCTATCTGGCGATGGGTTTCAAGTCGCGCTTCGTGACCTGCATGCCCCGGAAGATGGTCAATGACTGTCACGTTATTAATGTCGTCTATTCCGCGACGCTCGACAAGTGGGTTTGGGTCGATCCCACGTTCGATGCCTACGTGGTCGATGAGAACGGGGTGATGCTTTCGATCCAGGAGGTTCGGGAGCGGATGCGCGACGGGCGTCCCTATTTCCTGAACGAGGATGCCAACTGGAACAACGAGTCGCCCCAGACGCAGAAACATTATCTCGATACCTATATGGCCAAGAACCTCTATTACCTGGTATGCTCCGACCGGAGCGAGTTCGACACCGAAACCTGGTGCGAAGGCAAGCATCCGATCTATTATGTTGCGCTGATTCCGGAGGGCTATGATTGCGACCGGGAGTATCATTTCATGACGACCAACGACAAATGGTTCTGGGCATCGCCGTATGCGGAGTAAGTTTCGTGCGGACTTAGACTGTAAACCCCTCTCCGGAATATATTGGAGAGGGGTTTGTATTTCCGGGTGGAATTAGTCGCACGCTTCGTTGTCTGGAGATTCGGAGTTTTTATCTCTTTGCGTTCGCCTGCCGACGGAATTTCGGCACAAACCACAGCGGTTGTGAAAATTAGGACCGGGAAAATTTGGAACTTCGGGCCGGATCCGTTATTTTTTACATATAGAAATGCAGGGAGTTTTTTGAAGTCCGCTGTATTTCGCATGTCGTATCGCATAGAGTTTTCATGACTTGGATCCGTATGCCGATGCGGCAGGATTTTGGTTATCGTTTAATTTTTCTCTGCCGGATCCGGAGAAATAAAGAAAACCTTTATGAGTCATCTTTACCGTATGCTGAATCGTCTGTGTTGGATGACAGCATTGACTTGCATGGCTTCGTCCGCCGTTTCGTGCGATACCGACGATGCCGAAATTCGAAAAAACCCGAAGGGCCGTCGTAAAACTGGAAGCCGGAGAGGCGGAGGAGCATTCCGTGTCGTTCCGGATCATCCCTTCCGATGCCGAAGAGGTCCGTTATGCCGTGGTTATGGACGGCCAGGCCGAGCCGACCGTTGACCAGAATTTTTGACGGGGGGGGATTTCAGCCGATGCGACCGTAGCGAAAAGCTATACGGCGGGCGATCTCGAACCGAACACCTCTTATAATATAATTGCCGCTGCACGTAACGCAGCAGGTTGTTCCGAACCGGCGAAAATCACGATGAAAACGGCGGAGCCCGGTGTTCCCGCTTCTGTCTCTCTCGAACCCGGCGAGGCTACGATACAATCCATTACATTCCGTCTGTCACCCTTGAACGCGAC